>Ga0007857_1000171_pt1 | contig 18953 bp, 8 predicted proteins | sample CryBogCBH10Oct08_FD_71210 | JGI IMG/M metagenome (GOLD analysis project Ga0007857, IMG submission 71210) | Freshwater microbial communities from Crystal Bog, Wisconsin, USA - CBH10Oct08 | ecosystem: Environmental > Aquatic > Freshwater > Lake | place: Crystal Bog, Wisconsin, USA | collected... | reverse complement strand
GTAGGCAGCGTTTGCCGTGGTAGAAACCGTGTTAGCAAGACTGTATGCTGCGTTAGCATATGTAGAAATTGTGTTAGCTAAATTGTAAGCAGAATTAGCAAAATTATTAACCGCTAATGTTGCTGCATTTTGTGTAAGAGCAACACCTTGTACATATGGTAAAATATTAGTATTATTAACCCATACTGCTGGTGCATACACATTACCTTGTACACCAATACCACCAGCAACCTGTAAAGCGCCAGTAGTTGTACTATTACTTGCATTAGTTGATTTAATTACAACATTATTTGCAGCAGTGATACGCATCACTTCATCTGGTGTATCTCCACCATTTGTACTGAAGATAATGTCTTTATTTGTATATGTACTGAGTACTAAGTTACCGCCACCAGTTGCCGTGTTACCATAAGCATACAAATAAGCATCGTTTGGTCCTGTTAGACCATAACCTGCTTGACTATAATTTGAACTATTAATACCTAAGTCAACATAAGTATCGTTGGCAGAACCATTGTCAGCAGTTACTACTAAGTCACCAGATGCTTTATTACCTGGATTAATATTCTGTAAATTTAACTGAACATAATCGTTATAGTTACCTGATTGTTGGAATATTGTTTGAGGTTCAAATACAAATCCAGTTGGAACACCAGCATACAAGGCACCAAAACCATTTGATGAAGAACCAAAAAATTCACCAGTATTACCTGAAATAGTTGTATTAATTACATTACCAGTAAACGAAATATTACCTGATACAGACAAGTTACCTTGAATGTTTACGTTACTTGTTACAGTTTGTGTTGTACCATTAAGTTGTAATGAAGTATTTGCTTTATTATAAGCAGCTTGTGCTGAATTAGTAGCCGCATTGGCTTGTAAGTAAGCCGCATTAGCAGTAGTACTTACAGTATTTGCTAAATCATATGCTGCATTGGCATGAGTAGAAATATTGTTAGCAAAGTTGTATACAGATTGTGCCGAAGCAGTTGCAGCATTTGCTTGAAGGTATGCCGCATTAGCCGTTGTAGAAACAGTATTCGCTAGATTGTAACCAGATTGAGCAGAAGCAGTAGCCGCATTAGCCTGCAAATAAGCGGCATTAGCGGTAGTTGAAACCGTATTGGCAAGATTATATGCCGAATTGGCTTCAGTAGAAACTGTGTTTGCTAGATTATAACCTGATTGTGCCGAAGCCGTAGCCGCATTAGCTTGACCGTATGCACTATGAGCATAAGTGTCAGTTATGTTTGCTTGATTACCAGCACTAACTGCATACGAATAAGCGGTATTTGCTGCAGCAAAAGCATTGTTTGAATTATTGTATGCCGCTTGAGCAGAATTAGTTGCCGCATTGGCTTGTAAGTAGGCAGCATTTGCTGTTGTTGATACAGTATTGGCTAGATTATATCCAGACTGTGCTGAAACAGTTGCAGCATTGGCTTGTAGATAAGCTGCATTAGCGGTAGTTGAAACTGTATTAGCAAGATTGTAACCAGATTGTGCTGATGCGGTAGCCGCATTTGCTTGAGCATATGCCGATGTAGCATAAGTGTTAGTTAAATTAGCTTGATTATAAGCAGAAGCGGCATATGTATTTACTGCAACTACGTTAGCATTGATTGTATTGGTTACAGATTGAAAGTAAATAATATTAGCCGCCAAATTGGCAGTAGTAGTATTTGCTTGATTGTAACCTGAAGTTGCGTAAGTGTTTACAGCAATAATTTGGTTATTCTGTGTAGTATTAACACCTACTTGATATGCCGTATTGGCTGCAATCTGAGATACTGCTGAGTTAGCATTATTATATGCCGCTTGAGCAGAGAATGTTGCTGCGTTTGCCTGTGCATATGCAGAATAAGCAAAGTTACTTGTAGCATTGGCAAATACATAAATGCCTTGTGCTAGTGTATTAGTTGCATTAGCTTGTGTAAATGCTGCGTTGGACTGAATAAATGCTGCGTTAGCATCAATAAAAGCCGCTTGAGCAGAAGCAGTAGCCGCATTGGCTTGAGCATATGCACTAGTAGCATAAGTGTTTGTAATGTTTGCTTGTAAAAATGCTGCGTTTGCTTGAATAAAAGCGGCATTAGCATCTGTAAAGGCTGCTTGTGCTGAATTAGTTGCTGCGTTTGCCTGAGCATAAGCCGTAGTAGCGTAAGTGTTTGTTAAATTGGCTTGAGCATATGCTGAATTGGCATATTGATTTGCCTGATTTGCTTGTAAGAAAGCAGCATTGGCTTGAATATAAGAAGCATTACTATTTGTATAAGCATACTGTGCTGAATTGGTGGCTGCATTGGCCTGAGCATAAGCAGCCGCAATCTCTACGTTCTGTGTTTGGTTGACCTGAACAAGGTTGAGAATGTAAGATTCACCAGCAATTGGAATAATCTCGTTATTTTTATCACCAATGTATAGTGTATTCGCCAAAAACGAATACGCCATCTGTCCATCAAGTAGTGTTGCTGGAACATTTGATGTATAAGAACGAAGGATTTGTATTGAGGTATTGGCCACTTAGAAAAATCCTCCATCAATATTTGTGATGGCTTGACCAGCTGGAGATAATACAAAAGAATTCGTATTCGCTTGATAGGTAATAACGTCTAAGTTAATCGCATTTGTTGCGTTCAAGTCAGCCGCACCTAGAATGGTGTTTTTACCACCATAACTGATAGAGTTAATTCGGGGTGTTGTTGCTGACCCTACTTGGACATTTACTGTCCCAATTATTTGACCCATTTATTACCTCGTAACGGATGGAGAAATTTCAGCAATACCTTCTAAAATTCTAGTCACATTTCCTACACCATCAGTAATAATAGTATCAAACACATATCGACCTGGAGCAATATTGGCTGTTTGAGCAGCACTTAAAGACAATGTTATTGTTCCAGAGGAGGCATTAAGAGCAGTAGCAAATGTTGCTGTTGAATTTGCTGCGTAATAAGAATAACGAATTTGACTGGCTGCTGTATAACCACTCAAATTGTATGGATCATTGTATACGTCATCAATAACAATTGATGTTGAGTATGTAGTACCTTGTTCTATATAGAGATTTTGATAGGCTGCTGGCATTTAAATTTCCTGATATTCTTATTATCCTACTGGATATTTATGTCAATGCCTACCTTACTTTTTCTTTAATTCCTTTATTTCGGCCCTTAATTTGACGATTTCTTTAGAAAGTTCAACTACTGCGGCCAAAGCGGCATTACCATAAGCAACCGATAATGTACCTTCTTTATCTTCCATTACAGCTTCAGGCATGACTTGTTGTAAGGATTGAGCGGATACACCGACTTGTGTAACATTTTCATCAATACGGTCATAGGTACCGTTCTTGACTTTAGATAATTGTTCTACAAAATTTGTTGATAAATTTTTCCAATTTTTCTTTAATCGTTCATCAGAATAGGCGGTAATATTGGCAGCAGCCGTGAGATTTCCGGCACTATCAAAAGTAAATTTAGTTGTGCCATAATCGTAAGCAGAATTTGTCGTTGAATAACCAAAAGTTATGGATCCACCATCCATTTTCATGCTGTAGTTGTATATACCAGAATCAGGATCTTTTACGTCATAAAAGGATAAGACACCTGCGGAAGATCCACGAATACCAATATTTGGAGTTCCTGTTACACCAATATCACCATACTGTTGAATTTGTCCTGAGAATGTACCTGTCGTACCACTTACAGCACCAGTAGATGTCACGTTAGCAGCAAATACACTTCCGCCAGTTACGTTTGTGGCTGAGTTTGCACTACCCGCTGCGTTACCTGTAATATTAATAGGCCATGTACCAGAAGCACCAAGACCAGTAAGTGAAGGAGCATAAGTGTTATAAGTTGCGGCTGTGATAATTGAAGAACCGTTAACCGTGGCACCAGCAGGATTACTAACAGACAAAAATTGTGTTGCCATGCTAGTACCAGCGATAAACGATGGTGCCGTAACACTACCTGTAAATGCACCAGTAGAACCAAACGAGACTGCACCAGTAGTACTGAATGTATTACTTACTGCTGTTACACCACTTATACTTGTAGGACCAAAAACAGTTAATGCACCGGTTACGTTAGTATTTTGAGAGACAGTTAAAATACCATTGACTGTGGCATTATTGGCAACATATAAACCTGTACCTGAACCAGTAGCAGATAACTGACCGCCAGCAGTTACAGGACCTGAAGTTGTAATACTTTGTGTAGTATTTGAGAATGTTGCTAAACCGCCAACCGATAATGTATTTTGAATAGAAGCAGAAGAACCAAGACCTTGTACTTGCATGGCACCAGCAAAAATGGCACCGTTAGCAACCTGTAAACCTAGACTTGGATCATTAAGATACAATGTTCCTGTGGATTTAACATAGTTGTTAGCTACAAGATTATTATTTTGTTGTGTCAAAAAATTGGTTGTAACCACCCAATCACCGAAGGTGTTGGCGTAACTTAATAGGGATACTGTATTAGCCATTTAAATTTTTATCCAATAGTTTTGTTATCATCATCTTAATATCTTGTACATCATTTCTAACGTCAGCAATTTCAGATTTAATGTTATTTATTTCTTCTTTTTGGATCTTTGCCATACGGACTTTTTCTTGGTAATCATTAATTGCCTTACGGTCCGTATTGATAAGAGCCATTGAGTTAGTGTCTCTAATAAAATTAGCGTCTTTTACTTTAACGTACATATTAAATTCCTGTTCCTGCTGGTAATGCTACTGCACGAATATCTTGTAAGAATGGAACATTAGTTCTATCTGGTGTAGTAATAACAACTTTGATAGCAAACTGAATGAAGTTATTGTAACTAATGCCACTTGTACTTGTATAAGAAATATTGTTGTTGGCCAAGTTGTTAATACCAGGAGCATACTCATATTCAATAATACTATTTCTATTTGTTGAATAGTTTGTATAGTTCAATGTATTGGTCATTAACTGCCAGTTTTGATTCTCAAATACTTGTGTATCAGCAGAACTCAAAATTTTATAGTAAACATAGATTTGAGTATTAGGTGGTCTGTAAGCATCAATGTATACACGAAGGTCACCAGAATCATTACCTGCTGGCATGACTACTTTCTTGGTGAAGTACTTGGCATATCCATTACCACCATTCTTAGATGTTTCACCAGCAACAACAATCTGAGCATTCGCTGTAGATGTTGTACGACTTGTTGGATCGTATACAGTAATAGTTGGTGTTACCAAATAACCAGAACCTGGATAAGTTGTGTAGATGGATGTAATGCCGCCAGTAGTTGTATTTTGTGTATAACCGAATACAGGTAAATCTGTTGTACCCAAATCGTTTGTTGTATTAGAATTGGTTATGCCTGAAGTGATAACAATAGACAATGTATTAGCATTATAACTTGCGCCTGTGTTGGCCACAGTAATAATGTTACCATCAATACCCATATTATTAACGTGATAGATGATGTTATACAATGATAAACCATCATCACAAATAACTGGACTTACATTTGGATCGTTTGAAGATAATGTAGCAAATAATTGGAATGATGTATTTGAGTTCTTTAACAATACACGCTCACCATTACCATCATTCAAATAAATGTTATCTTGTGTTGGTGTACCAAAACGACCAGGTGTTACTGGTGTAAGGCCTGTTTGAGCATTACCATTCAACAATGTTGTTTGATAAGCATAGTTAATAGATGTCGAAGAAGGAATAAAGTCAGTAGTTGATACATTGAAAGCATCCATTACTTGACTTGGTGAATACAAACTGTATACGTTTGGTACTGAGTTTGCACTCAACTTTTGTAAAATATCTTGACGACCTAATTTTCTATATGGCAGATTGAACGGTGTTACAAATTGTACCTGTGGTGTAGTTGTAGTATTAAACACACATTGGTTAATTGTAAACATCAAATCTTTAGTTTGGTCAGCAGTCCATGTAATGGAGTTTTGTGATTCAAACAGAGCGCCAACATATGGTGCTTGACCAATCTTAGTTGCAATTGAAGAACTGGTTGTATTGGCAGAAGAAGCAATAGCAACTTTGTTTTGTTCGCCATAATACAAGTTATAAGCAGATGAACTAGATTGTACAACAAAGGCATACAATACACCAGGTTGAATGTATACTGGTGCTGGGAATGTAAATGTTGTATATGTCGAAGCATTAGCACTATTTGGTGCCAAAGAAGTATTAATCTGATTTGCGTTCAATGTTACAGTTGAGTATGGTAATGTTTGACCATTTGGATAACCATTCAATGTACCAACAATCGATACAGTAACAGGTGAACTAGGCACAGTATTACTTGTAAACGGAGCAAAGAACAAATTAACAGAGTTTAAGAAAGCACCATTTGGATAATTCTGTTTACTGATAATAAATGTTTGTGCCAACGGATCAATGTTTGGTGTCTGAGCAACAATGTTGTAACCTTGATTATTGGTTTGTGTTATTGTTGTAGAAGAAGCATCAACTGAAGCGGCATAGTTCAAGTTCTGGTTGATTGTTTGTAGACCAGTAGCATAGAATGTTGCTTCAGCATATGTTGTAGCAGACGAAGGTTGTGTTGGAATTACACGATTATCAATACGGAATACTCGTTGACCTGTATAGAATACAGAACCAGGTACGTTGAAGATTGCTACAAATTGACCATGTTCATCAGTAGACAATTGTGGAATTGTATTACCTGAATGAATTGCAGCAGCTACAGAGCCCACATTACCTGTAATATTGTATTGTGAATTCATATTGCCGTAAATACTATTTGTACCAAAAGAAAGGTTAACACCTTTATCTAATGTTACAGTTCTAGTTACAGCATTGTACGATGTAATATTGGCATTGTAGATAGCAGTAGATGACAATGTAATCGTAGATGTTTTTGCCTGATTAGAACTTGCAGCAATTTGATTATTGTATTGTGATACCGCTGTGTTATAACGATTTACGTTAGCACTATCTCCGTCACCAGAGAATGGTGGAGGAGGTGGATAATAAACTGCACCATAGTTGTAGTTATAAGTGTATGTGGTCTTAATTGAAATTGCTGCACCATAGTAGTAACTATTAGATGATGAATTGGCATTAGCATCTAATTGTACTTGTGTAGCACCCACAAACATTGAGCCACCGCCTGGCATTGAATATTCACTACCAATTGCAGCGTAACTTAATCCTGATGGTGTTCTGGAGTTCCAAACAATGTTTCCTGTTGGATCAGTAATTGTTACAGCAACGGCAGGACCGGCATAGTATTGATACAAACCAGAATTAGTCAATGACCAAGAAACGTTTGCAGCAACGCCTGATGTTAAACTAATTGTTGTACTCTTTGTACTTTCAGCAACTAATGTTCCGGTACTAATTGTTGTACCACCAACTGTGATTGAACCACTAACTGTATCAGCACCAGCATAAGTTACTGTATATGTTCCTGTGCTTGCTGGTGTGAATGGGAATGTAGTACTATAAGAGCCACCATTGTTTTGGTCGCCCCATACACCATAAGTATTTGTAAATGATGCCCAATTACTTACTGTCTGACAAGCAAAGATGTTGGTTGGTGTACTTGTTGAAGCAGAAGTGAAACTACCACCAACACCAGAAACAACACCAGAGTTATGGATTGAGTGCATTGAATTGGCAGAGAATGTTACTGTGCCAGCAGCAGTAGAACCTTGGTATGTTCCATTGATATTAAAGAAAGCATTTTGTAACTGTGCTGTTGTAACTGTCTGTGGTACTTGAATCATTGTTGCAACATACAAACGAACAGAAGTGCCATTTGGATAGTTGTATACAGAAATTACACGAGCAATAGGGAAGAATGTAGAAATATTGGACTCATAGAAACCAATAATATCATCTACGTTAAATGTTCCAGTAACACCAGTCAATTCAATGGTGTTTGGCATTGTCATGTATTGATTTACGTTTTGACCATCGAACCAGCAAGAAACAGGAGTATTAACCAACATACCGCCAGCTCTTACAATAATCTCTTGCGGGCGGATGTTAGGCAATACAGCATTGTTTGTTACATAACCATCTGCTGATACTAAAGCAGGACTTGTTGCGGTTGAAGTTTGTGCATTATTCAAACCAACAATCTGACTTACATAAGTTTGTGTAGGTACGGCAACATATGAACTGCTTGATGCTGTACCACCTTGTTGTAATGGTGTTGAAGTAGAGTTTGTTCCACTTAAAGCACCTACGCCAGTCTGTGAAGATGAAACAACAGATGTTGTTCCTGGCAATGAAGCAAAGTCACCACCATTGGTTAAATTTAAACCGCCAGCTTGTTGATTAAACTGTAATGATGGGTCAGTAATAAGAATAGATGGTACTTCAACTGTATTAACCCAATTATCCATTGGAGGATTCAGAGTTGCAAAACCTTGATAAGTTACTACGCTGAATGGGTTAACACTAATTGTATTACTTGCCAATGGTTGTGAAATCAAGTTGGCAGTTGTGTATGGTAATGTGTAAATGTTTGTAGCAGTACCATTGATATTATTAATAGCATATGTGTTGACAGCAGTAGTCGCTAAACTACCTAACGATGCCAATACAACAGGATTCTGTAATTGGAAATTAGTTACAGAAGTAACAGGACCCATTTGGCCTTTTCTAATATTAATATTAGCGGCATAGTTTGGATTGTTTGTATCTGCTGCGGCAAATGAATTGAAGTCATCAACTAAAATACCAAAGTTTGGTCGTGCTACACCATTAACATCAGATACTTGTAGACCAGATGCTTGTTGTTCTAAAGCATTTAATGTTGTATAGTATTCTAAATTGTTTACTTGTGTTTGTAAATCAGTAATGTCAGATTTAGCCCAACGCTTATGCAATACTTTGTTAATAGACAAGTTAGGTGTAATGCCATCAGGATTTTCACCTGGTACATAAGCAGTATACGGATCCATATTCAAATTGGCCAATAACAATGAACCATTTGGTTGTGATGGATACTGTGGTGAAGTTGATGGAGTACCTTGAATAATATTGAACTGACTATCTTTTGTCAGAACTAATAAATCTTTTCTTCCCAAATAATATGAATACTGGTTTTGGTAACTAGTATTGTTTTGTGGAATTAAAATGTTTTGTGCAGTACCTGGATTCTTATATTCCCAACCACCAAAGTATGCTGTTGTACCATTGGCCTTTGAAGGTCTCCAATCAATACAATCTCTTAGTGCATAAGTGTTACCATCTTTAGCAGTATAGAAAGGAATCTGAGAATAGGTTTCATTTGTGTAAGAATTGACACTAAAGTAACCATCACCACCACCATGTGAATAGTAGTTGAAGCAAACTAAAATGTTACCTTTAGGTGCAGGTACACCAGGCAATAAAGATAACTGAGCAAAGTCATAATGACTATCTCGTTGACCATTATCTAACGCAAATGATGTTGTAATGTCGGTAAATGTGGACAACAATTGACCAGAAGCGGTTACTGATGTGCTACCTGTATCAATAATTTTAGTAATTCTCTTAACATCGGTAACATACAATGAAAATGGGGCATTAGCAGTAATTGCTGAATTCAAAACATATGCTTGTCCATTAACAAGGTCAAGAGAAGTATTTGAAGTAACAGAACTCAATGATGTACTACCATAAGTTGTATTACCAGTAACTAATGTTTTTGTTTTAACAATATTGGTAGAAGCATCACCGCCAGCAACATACATGGCAGCAATAACAGTTACGTTTGAAACAGCACCATAAGTAGGCGAAGTAAATGTTACAGAAGTTGCCGATGTAATATTGGCAGTATTGCCAGAATAAGTAAAATCAAGAATCTGACCAGTAGAGTTGTTAATCAATGTAAACAATTGTTTGAACTGACTACCATAGATGGAAGTATTCAAGGGACCTTGGAATGCCAAAGGTGCAGTTGTGTTAATTGTTAAAGTCTTACTTGTATTGTTGAAACCTTGATTACGGAATACTTGTGTAGTATAGTATGTTGAGTTTGCTACGTTAGCAACATATGAATAACCAACAGGGAAAACTAACTCTGGCATTCCACCAGCTTGAAGAACTGTTGGTGATGCCAATGTAGCGGCAGTTTTACCACCACCAACAATACTAATATTGGCATTGGCAGACAAACCATAGTTTGCACCTTTTTGTGCAATTGCATCAATGTTTGCTGTTGTAAATGACAACAAGAATTTACTTGTACTATCTGGTGTAACTGTGAATGGTTGATTTACAGTAGCGGTCTTTGTAGAAGAATTGTAAGAAACAATAGTTCTTGAATCACCAGCGTCTGTACCAGAAGTAATTGTGAGCAAAGCACCATAGTAAGCATTTGCTGATGTTGAGAATGTATCTGTTGGATCGTTAAATGTGATAGTACTAGCAGTAGCAGAAGTAGTGGCACCTGTAAAAGTGTTCATTACAATATCTGAGACATAAGCATTGAACACATAAGAAGCAGTGTTTGAAGCATTAGAAGAAACATATTGCCAACCTCTAATTACACCAGTACCAATTACTGTTGAAGCGTATGTTGTTGCATTTGCTGAGTTGACGTTTCCAGCTTGAACACAATGGAAATCAACAGAAGGTTGTGTTGTTACATCAAACACACCATTGGCAGTATCAACAACAAAGTAATTACCATAGTCAATGAATACAGAATTAGGATTTACTGTGTTGGTTGTTCTTGCACGAGGATTGCTTAGTGTTTGTGTTGATTGATTCTCTACACGATAACCACGAACATAAGCAATACCTTTAGAAATGCTTAAATTGTATGATTGTGTATTAGATGTATTTGCTGATGGTGTCAATTTAAAATCTTGAACAACATAATCACCATTGGTTTCATAATCACGTTTAGCAAAGTAATCATCAATAGCAGAATATACAGTTGAATCATTTTGTTTTACAATTGCACCACCAACAATACGAACCAATTCAATAAATGCTTGGTCATTACCAACAGTCAATGGGAATGTGGTTAATGTTAAAGTGATTTGATAACGGTCTGCACCTGGAGCCTGATAGTTAGAAGCACCAATCGCTGGATCCAACAATGAAGAATCGCCAGAGTAAGTTACAATGTTCTCATTGATTTCTAAACCAATACGATATGATGGTGTATTACTATACTTACTGAGAATGATTGTTTGTGGATTTACTTGTACAAAGTTACCGATAGAATATTGAGTATATGTACCATCAGCATTAGCGGTAGATGATTGTGAATATCCATTGACAATGTAGTAAACACCAGAAGAAATAGAAGCAACAGAAGAAAAACCAGTAGATGGAGTTCCTGTTACTGACGGTGATACTTGTGCTTGGAAGTTTGAACCATCGGTTGGAGTAATAATTGCATTGTCAGTAAATTGTACACCAGAAATATAGGTGACGATTAATGTGGGTGGATCTCCGTTTGTGGCACCTTCGGCAGTAGCAATAACTTTAGCAAGAATTGTACCAGTTGCATCAGTAATTGTTTTATTTAAAAAGTTACCAGCAGAAATAGAAACACCATTATATGTGGGGTTCAAACGAATATAATAACAATTTAAATTGGTTGTTACTTTACCGCCGGAGATTGGTGTGTTCTGAGAATAGATTGCAGAAGCAAAATTAGAGATTTGATTCTGAAGAATTGTTTGTGACTGAGTTAATTCACGAGCTTGTACAGCAAAACCAGGTTTAAAAAGAATACGATGAAAATTCTTTGTTGGATCAAAATCATCAAAATAAGGGCTTACATTGAAATTCGTTGTCATCTTTTACCTTTAGTATCCTAATACAAACTTAATTTGTTCTATACCGCTTGGGCTTCTTTGAATAGCCGGTCTATTTTCTATATATGACATATATCCTGAGGGTAAAAGGATATCTGGTTGTGTAACTACCAATAATGTTCTTGCTGCACCAGAGTTATTACCAAAAATAGGACTATTTGTTGTTGGAGTTCCAGTTGTATTTATGACGCTTAAAACGTTATTTGCAGAATCAAAATCTAAAACTGTGCCAACAAAATTTGCACTAGTTAGAGAAGAACCTTGATAAACAACCTCATCTAAATTGTAATTACCAAAACCTGGAGCAGTAGTCAATTGTGTTGCTGCTTTATATACAGAGTTATTTGCTGGATTTGGGTAAGTACTCTTGGCGGTAGGATTAATTATGAGACCAACTTGACGGTATTCAATGTCAGTTGGAACATATCCACTTTCACTACCATTAAACTCACAGACAAACATTACATGATTACAACCTAATTCAGAAACAGGATCGAACCCATGACCGCCCACAGGACTGATTGGAGCGACTACGGTTGCGGGAGTGCCTGTGGTCGCAGTGATAGATATTGTCGCATATGTATAATTCTGTCCTGCATTGGTTACAACGATATCACTAATTGAACCATTTGCCGAAACTGTGGCATATGCCGTTGCACCGGTACCATCTCCTGTAATGGTAATGGCAGGTGTGGTAACATTAGAATAACCAGAACCACCATTGATAACATTAATTACCTCAATGTCACCAGACCAAGCACCAGTTTGATTTGTAAAATCTGGTGCACCAGTAATTGTAGAACCGAAAACAGGACCTTCTGTGTTTTGGCCAACCGGTACAGGCATCCATGAAGAATCCATAAAGGATCTTTTTGAACCGCTATCGATGGTGTACATATATTTCCATTTATAACCATCTACGCCTTGAAAAATTCCGTTTGTTCCGTATGTTCCTGGTGTAAATGATGGCATCACAGTAGATGCTGCACCATTGGCATTCCAAAGACACTTGAATACTTGGTCAAAAGAATTTCTTACATAAAACATCAATACAGGATTACCATATTGGTCCTGTGAGAACATATCAATAGTATCTGAGTAATATGAATAGACAGTACCAGAAGTCCAGTCAAAACGAGCAACAACAGGACTAATATTGTTAGAAGTAACCTGTTTTAAAGCAAAGATATTTTTATAAACAGATTTGATATATGCTTGAGTTTGTGTTGGCTGGTCAGGATTAACATCATTTGACCATGGATCAACACGACCCATAAAAGCATATATTGTACTAATTGATACTCCTGTTACCGGTAGAACGGCAATAGGAGCAAAATAGTCTTGCTCTACTGTTGAAACTTTTGCTGCGTATGTTAATATGTTTTTATTTGCCATGATTTATTTATTATGCGACTCGGAGAACAGCAAAGTTAAGCACCAAAGCATCCGATTGGTTTGAACCACTAGGAGTGCCGTCAGCGTTATGTACGTTAACCACAAAACTACCAGGAGAAACTGAATTAATTCCAATGTTATAACCAACTGAAGCACCAGAAGCTAGGTTAATAATAACCACATCTTTATTACTTACAATATAGTTATTATAAACTGTGAATTGAACTGCAACACCTTTATTTAATAAAGCATTACTTGTTGTAATTTGACCAGTTCTGCCGTTAGCATATACGGCAGTAGATTTATTGGTTAACTGAGTTACCGCAACGTTGTTTATTGAAGCATTATATTGAAATACGTTTGCGGCAACAAAGTTATTTGCTGAATCAGTACCAGAAACAGTAATTGTGTTAACATTAATTATGTTTGCATTAGTTGTGTTGGCAATTGTCACATTATTGGCAAACACGGCAGTATTACCCGTCAATGTCAATGCTGTTGAAATTGTATTTGAACCTGTTGGTGTTGTACCAAATACGATGTTAGTACCTTTTTGTGTATCAGTAAAGTTTTCAGCGGCCACATAAGACATATTTCCGCCACCTTGAGAACTTACACTACCAAAACCTGTAGCACCATAACCTACTCCACCAAACCTAGACAACACATCTCCGGCAAGTAGTGCTGATGGAGAACTTGCAAGTCCTCGCATTGCACGACCGTTGAATAGTGCATACGCACCTGTACCGGCAGCATCATTAATAATTTTTGAACTAATGCCGTCTTTACCAGTAATTTGTAACATTGTGCCATCTGCAACTGGCGGTTGTGTTGCACCACCAGAAGAACCAATAATACCAACACCAAATGAGTTTGCGGCAAAAGTAGAATTATTCATTGTGATAGAACCGGTCATACTGATACTACCGTTCATTGACAATGTAGATGTTGGCACTAAAATTGTAAATACATTATTAACTGACAAATTATTTGTCACAGTAACATAACCATTGAATGATGTATTGCCGTTGAATGTTGATGAACCATTTGCAGTCAAATAACCAAAACTTGCAACATTACCATTGGTGGTCATATTGCCATTATTAATAGTGTTACCATTATTGGTAAAGAGACCATTGAATATTACAGGTCCTGTAGCAGTTAAGTTACCGGTTGTCACCACGTTACCTGTTGTGGTCATTGTACCATAAGTTATGATATTACTATTAAAGTATGTGTTTGCACCATTAAACGTCACATTACCTGGAAGAATAATGTTTGCAGTATTTTGAATTGCTGTGTTAGCAATACTGTTGGCCAAATTGGCTTGATTGTATGCTGATTGAATTATTGTATTTTGTGTAGCATTTAAACCACTTTGATAAGTTACGTTTGCCGATGCATTAGCAAACAAAGTAACAATATTGGCATTTGCCGTAGTCATTGCACTTTGTAACAAACTAATGTTTGTATTTTGAGTTGCATCTACACCTTGTGTATACACAGTATTTGATTGTGCTGAATTTGCTACTGAATAGGCAGAAATAGAATAAGTATTAATTGCTGCAATATTAGTATTTTGAGTTACATCTATACCTTGAGTAATAATGGTATTTGCTTGAGCTGAATTAGCAGTATTAAATGCTGCAGCAATATTGGCAGTTTGAATCTGGTCAATGGTATTTTGATAAGCATTTATACCAGTAATATAAGCAATTTGAGTATTGGCGTAAGAACTAATAGCATTTGCTTGAGAGTAAGCTGCTTGAGCATAGGCATTAGATGCACCAGAGGTAAACTGTTTTGTACCATCAGCAAAAACAATTGATGTGCCAGTATTCAATGTGATACTATTGTTTGTCATGAAAGCAACAATGTTTGCTGCAGTTCCACCACCAACAATAAATTTTAAATTGGTATTTGATGTTGTTGTACCAACAATTAAATTACCACCATTAGAATATGCACCACCTTGTACATACAAATAACCATCTAAAGGATTAACTGCATTACCAATATCATTAAAAGCAATACCTGCTTGGTAATTTTTGTTTGCATAACCCATGTCAATAAAGTTGGTAGAATCAGTACCACCAGAATTAGTGTTAGCAGTTACAACAATATCAGCAGTACCAGAATCATTTGTATTAACTAAATTAGTTTGAATATAAGAGTTGCCACTTAAAGAAAACTGAGCAATTGTATTGGGTAAATTTTGTTGATTTATTCCAACATTTAAGATATTATTAGAATATAAAGTTTGTGCCAATGTTGTGGCAGTCATCTGAAAGGTTGTGTCAGTAGGAATATCTACACCTACAAACAATGTGTTTGCGGTATTAGCGTTAATTATGCTAAAAACTGGTAGTTGTGATATCTTTACGGTGCTCATTTCTTATCCTAGTACGAGAATGTTTCCATCTTCTGTTATAATTGTTCTGCCATCTTCTGTAATAAATTCTGGTAAATACTGTAATCCTACTGGTCCAAAGATTTGTACATTACTTGTTGTATAATTTCTACTGACTGACAATAAAGCGTTATTGGCACCATAAGGCAGAGTAGCATTTAAGAATAATGTAGTATTTCCATAATTAATATTAGACACCGCAAAGGTCATATTATTGACTTGAACAGTATCACCAATACGAATAATGTCTAATAATGGATTGGCAGGGTTAGTATAATTACCATTATTTACAATATTAAAAGAACCTGTCAATGATGTTATATTTATCTTGTTACTACCAGCATTTGCACTAGCATAAGCCACATTAGCAAAGGCCATCCAAATATTATCATGTACGGTGATATAAGTACCGTCATTTTCTAACATGAAATCTTCAGAACCGGTTTCAGCTAAAAGGTCCTCTGAACCAGTTAGTGCCAATAAATCATCTGCTGGACCTGGAGCAATATAGGCCACATTTGCTGTGATTTCATCACCATAAGTGGATGTTATTCTAATAACACTATTAGCAAATATGAAAGTATCTAGTTCGGCACCAAACAAGTTATTGAAATTAATAACATTGGTATTTGGTTGAGCAAAAGTACCAGATAAAGATACGCTTGAATCAGTAGTACCTGTATAATAACTTAATGGCAGTCCAGTAAATAAGGCATCAGAAACGGATAACTCATAATTGTTATTAGATTTTAAGGCATATCGACCTAAAACTTGAGTACCTGCTGGGTGTAATAAATTTAATAATGTATTTTTATACTTTGCAATCTCTTTTTCTAATGTAATTTCATATGTGTAATTATTGTATTGTTCACTTTGAATTACATCATAAGAACTTAACTGACCAGAACTATCCAAATACTGGCCGACACCAGTTATAATTCCTTTAAGGAATGTGGCGGTTGCCCTTGCCGTACCATCACCATAATTGATTACGTTTGCAGCAATCGATGAAAGATTGAATGAATTTGTAGAACCACTAATTTTAATGGTTGAATAAGGATTAGGTTGAGAACTATAATTATATACCCTCATTGTATAAATTGTATTCAAAGGATTGGTAAATCCTTGATATACTGTTGTTGAATATACAGTAGAAGAATAGCTTGCACCAGCTAAAGAATTGCCTTGGTATATAATTGTACCTGAAGCAGGAATTGTGGCTGGGATTAATCCTGTAACTAACAAATCTTGTACTGTTAAAGAAACGTTAGGCGTTGCAACATAATCATTACCAACGTAAGTAACATTAATTGAAGAAATTGCACCGGCCCGGTCAGTAGTTGAATAGAATGATGCGCCAGTTCCTAATATTCCAGGTAAACTTAATACGGCACCAGTTGCACTAACATTTGATGAAGCAATATTAATTCTCGGTAACAAATCGGTACGATAGCCCATACCGCCTAATGGGAAATGATGTGGTGTATCAGAAACGGGATAAACATAAGCAACGTTAGTGATGGCGCCAGTAGAATTTACGGTTAATACATTAGCAAAAGCACCATAACCAGAACCACCAATAATATTGATTACATCATTTGCACGATAACCTACACCACCATTAATAATTTGAATTGGGGACAAAATACCTATAAAAGACAAGTCATTTATAGATGAACTTGTTGTTGAATAAGTTGATTCTGCCGAAATAGTAGGTTGTATGGTAATACCACTACCTGGTATTTGAATATTTAAAGACGCAATAGGGTAAGTAGAGAACGATGTAAAACTAAATGTATTTGCTAGCGTTGTATTGGCATTGGCTGTACTATTATTTGAAAAGAAAGAATAGGTTGTATTGCCAATTGTTGGTCCGCTTCCTGGAGTAGTATACAAGAGAGAATCTTGAGGTAAAAAACTTACTACACCGGTAACACTAGATAAAGAATTGACACTATACACATTTGCTGCAGCACCACCGCCATTGGCAATACTAATTAAAGTATTTGAGATGGTGTAACCATAACCGCCATTAACAGTATTAATTGACTGAATTGAACCTGCAGTTACGTTAGCAACAGAAGCCGTGGCGCCTGCACTACTACCAGATAATAAACCACCATAAACAATAACTGGATTTCCCGCTGCGTAATATAATCCTCTGTAATTTGGATTAATAGTAATTTGAGTTAATTGTCCTACAATCTGGCCTGTAATTTGGTTTCCGTTGCCGTCATAAATGTATTGATTATTATTATCGAGAATGTAAACTACTTCACCAGATTCAAATTCTCTTTCAATGTTTGAAATGAATACTTCTATTTGTTGTGAAGGAGTAACAACTGTATTTTCAATTACAGCAACTGATTTAGATGTTGCACCAAAAATTCTACGGCCATTTAAATTGGACCAGTAAGAAATATCTGAAGATATAACCGAACCAACCAAAAGACTTTTTGGTACATACCAAGTACCGGCAGAAGCCTTTAGTACAGCATCTTTCGTATTAAAGAAATCAACATCAGTATTATAAAGAATACGGAATAAAAACTTATAAGAAGAAGGTGTACCTTTTGATTGATATAATTGTCTAGCAAGTTTGATAACTTCAGTTTGATTTGCTAGAATATCGGTAGGAAAATAAGATAAAAATTCATTTTGAAAGTAATCAATGAATTGTTCAACAACATTGCTTGTACCATTTACGGCAACATTGGCCGCTTCTAAAGAATCAATATCTTTATAAGTTAATATATTCTTAGATACATCGGTGATATTATCTTGTTGTTCCAACCATTCGTAATATGCCTGTAAGAACAATACAAAATTGGCATAGTTAGGATCTTCCCGAATGTACGCAGGAAGTTGTGTTGATACTAGTAGTGAAGTTTTTTGATTACTGAGTAACATCTAATTAACTTTTTGCAGTTACGGACACAGCAATTGCATTAGGATCAAATTCATCAACTGTAATAATGCCACTAAATGTCGATGAAATAATCGAAGTTTTTGGCGTTACTGTAACAGCAAATTGTCCTAATGGATTATCAACATTATAAGGATTAAATCCAGTCAAAGTAATAACGCCATTAGTATAATCAATTGTTCCAACATTACTGTTTAAAATAGTCTTGGCATTTTTTGGATTAAAATAATAACTTCTTAATGTACCATAACGACCTTGTAAATTGACGTTTACAGAAGCACCTTGGCCTGTTGTATCACCCTCAGCAGGAGTAATTGTAGCAACAGCAGAAGTATAATTATTACCTGAATTAGTTACAATAATACTTTGAATTGTACCGCCAGAAAGAACTGCAACCGCAGTTGCGCCA
>Ga0007857_1000157_pt1 | contig 19795 bp, 20 predicted proteins | sample CryBogCBH10Oct08_FD_71210 | JGI IMG/M metagenome (GOLD analysis project Ga0007857, IMG submission 71210) | Freshwater microbial communities from Crystal Bog, Wisconsin, USA - CBH10Oct08 | ecosystem: Environmental > Aquatic > Freshwater > Lake | place: Crystal Bog, Wisconsin, USA | collected... | reverse complement strand
GATTAATTCAATGATTTGAGCTTCTTGTGCTTTGAAGATTTTTCGAGCCTCGATCATCTTGGCCAAAGCCTCTTTCCCTTGTGGGGTTTTGATGGTTTCTTGCAGTCGGGCCAATGCGTCTGCCACTTTGGGGACTGAATCTTCGATTTTCTTTAATTCACTGTCCGCGACGCTGGGGTTACTGGTCAGCATGGCGGTGCGCAAGGCACGGGATTGGCGATTCACCTCATTCTCAATTTGGTGTGCCAGTTGGACTTTGACCAAGCGGTCGTGGGTAATGGTTTTGATACTGCTGTCAACGGCGCTCAACTCATGCATGCCCACCGAGGCGACGGCCACGAGTAACCCCAACAAAACGGCGAACGCCAACGCCATTCGTTTACCAATGCGAATATCTTGCAAGTTCATGGGCTTAATCTCTGGGCAAATTGAATTCATTTAGATAATAAATCAAACCCATCCTTTTTTTGAATGTCACCTAAGTGCTAAAAAGGACCTTGCCAAGGGGCTGACCCTGTCCCACTTTGGCCATGGCGGTGCTAACCTCAATCAAACAAACAGGAGGCCCCCATGTCTGAACGCCGTGATTTTCTGAAGCAAGCCACTCTCTCTGGTGCTGGATTAATGGCCGCAGCGGCCGCACTCCCTGCACAAGCCCAAGACGTCCATCCGCAACCTTACAAGGGGCCCCATGAGATGGTCAAGGGCGTCAAAATTGTGTCGATTCATCAAGCCGATGGGGCTGAAACCCTCGGCGTTGTGACAGCCAAAGGCGTGGTGGACATCCGTGCGGTGGCGAAAAAAATGAAAATTCAGTCGCCCTACACCTTGGATGAGTTGCTTCAACAAGGCAACGCCCCAGGGTTCTACGCGGCCTTGAAAGCGGCAGATAAATCGGGGGTGGCTTATTTGGACGAGTCCAAAATCACCCATGGTCGGTTGTTTATGAACCCCAGCAAAATCGTTTGTGTGGGTCTGAACTACAAAGCCCACGCCGACGAGGTGGGCATGAAGCACCCCAGCGTACCGCCGCTTTTTAACAAGTACAACAACACCTTGGCGGCGCACAATTGCATTTTGAAGATTCCTTCACCCGATATTTCCTACAAACTGGATTACGAAACCGAGTTGCTAATTGTGGTGGGTAAAACCATGCGCAATGTGCCGGCGGCTGAGACGCTTAATTATGTGGCGGGTTATTGCACCTCGAATGATTTCTCGTCGCGTGACTTGCAGTTGGAAACGCCTTCGGTTCAGTGGATGATTGGTAAAACCTTGGACCAATATTTGCCGATTGGCCCTTACTTTGTTGCCGCTGATTTGGTGGGCGACCCCAACCAACTCCAGCTCAAAACTTATGTGAACGGCGAGTTGCGCCAAAACTCCAATACGTCGGATTTCATCCACAACACCCAAGCCATGTTGGCCTACATCAGCAAATTCTGGACCTTGGAGCCTGGCGACATCGTCATTACTGGCACCCCGCAAGGGGTGATCTTGGGTTATCCCAAAGACAAACAAGTCTGGTTGAAAAAAGGCGACGTGGTGGTCAGTTCCATCGAAAAACTGGGTGACTTGCGTTTCACCTTGGGCTGATTCTGTTCTCCTGGCAAGGAGAAAAGCATCAGAAGGCGAGGTGACGAGGTGGCGAGGTGATGAGGTGAGTAAGAGGCGCAAGAACTGGACGTGAAAGCGGGGCTTTGGCCCAAAACAGTCTGGATTGACTGTTGCTGAACAAGTGGGGTCGGGGTGTAATTTCTGACCCTCTCCTTTGCCTGCATCCGCCATGTCCCCGCTTGTCTCATCGACCGTTGTCGCCTCGAATTTGCACAGGCAATTGCCCATGCACAGGCCCACGCCAACGTCCACGCCGACGCCTATGACCGTCGCTCCTCAAAAGGCCGCGCCCGTGGCGTCCCCAGCGCGTTCAACCGAAACGACGACCAAGGCGCCCGATGCCCCATCGTCCCGACCTTCCCTCGGTCGATGGGTGGACAAACTGGCGTAAACCCTGAGCCGACAGGGGCTGAATTCGATCAACGGAAGGGGGGATTGTTTGTATGATGTTTTGATAAAAACACCCTTCAAAAAATCCCTGAAGCTGCTTGATCGCTTTCCTCAAGCTTTCTACAAGTCGGAGACCTCCATGCTCAAAAAATCCATTTTCAGCCTGACCCGCTGCACCGTTTTGGCGCTTGCCAGTTTGGCCACGTTGCCCACTTGGGCGCAACAAACCATCAAGATCGGCTCCTTTTTGTCGGTGACCGGGCCAGCGGCTTACCTGGGCGACCCCGAGCTCAAAACCCTGCAGATGTACATTGAAAAGATCAACAAAGAGGGCGGTCTGTTGGGTCGCCCGATTGAATTGGTTTTTTATGACGACGGCAGCGAAGCCAGCAAAGCCAACAGTTTTGCCAAACGTTTGATTGAGAATGACCAAGTGGTGGCCATCTTGGGGGGCACCACCACGGGCGCCACCATGGCCGCCATTCCACTGGTTGAGAAAGCCGAAATTCCCTTCATTTCACTGGCCGGTGCGGTTTCGATCATTGAGCCCGTGCGCAAATGGGTATTCAAAGTGCCTCCAACCGACCGCATGGCCGCTGAGCGCGTTTTTTCCGACATGAAAAAGCGCGGGATTTCCAAAGTGGCTTTGTTGTCTGAAACCGCAGGCTTTGGCGCATCGGGCCGAAAAGAAACCTTGGCCTTGACGCAAAAATACGGCATTGAGTTGGTGGCCGATGAAACCTTCGGCCCGAAGGACACGGATGTCACCGTTCAGCTGACCAAAATCAAATCAACCCCCGGACTTCAAGCCGTGTTTGTTTTTGGTGCCGGCCAAGGCCCTGCTGTGGTCATGAAGAACATTCAACAACTGGGCATCAAAGTGCCGGTTTATCAGTCGCATGGCGTTGCCTCGGAAGAATTCATCAAGTTGGCGGGCAGCGCGGCCGAAGGCGTTCGGTTGCCAGCCGCTGGTTTGTTGGTGGCCGATAAATTGCCGGCCAATGACCCGCAAAAGAAAGTCGTGGTCGACTACACCAAGGCCTTCAATGACCAATGGAAAACCGACGTTTCTGGCTTCGGTGGCCATGCCTATGATGCCTTGTACCTCTATGTCGGCGCTGTCAAGCGCGCCAACTCCGTCGACAAAGACAAGGTTCGCCTCGCCCTGGAAAGCACCAAAGGCTTTGTCGGCACCGCGGGCGTTTTCAACTTGTCCGACAAAGACCATTTGGGCTTGGACTTGAGCGCATTCAGAATGCTTGAAGTCAAAAAGGGCGATTGGGCATTCGCGGATTGATTCGCGGCTCCCATGCATTTTTCGCAATTTCTGCAGTTCCTTTTTTCGGGCTTGACCGTGGGGTCTACCTACGCCTTGGCGGCGTTGGGATTCACTTTGATCTACAACGCCAGCCAAGTGATTAACTTCGCGCAAGGCGAGTTCATCATGTTGGGCGGGATGTTGGCCGTCTATTTCAGTCTGCAAGGTTGGCCACTGCCCGTGGTCATGTTGCTGGCCATCGCGTTGCCAGCCTTGGTTGGCATCCTGTTGGAAAAATTAGCGATTGAGCCCGTCAAAGGGGCTGAACCCATTACCTTGATCATCATCACGATTGGCGCTTCTTTGGTGATTCGCGGTTTGGTACAGGTTTTCTTGGGCAAAGGGACCTTTGGTTTGCCGCCTTTTTCTGGCGATCAACCCATCGAAATCGGTGGCGCGACCTTGTTGCCCCAAAGCTTGTGGGTGATGGGGGTCACCGGTTTGGTGGTGGTGGCATTGTGGTTTTTCTTTGCCAAAACCCTGCTCGGCAAGGCCATGCTCGCGACCTCTTTCAACCGCATGGCGGCACAAATGGTGGGCATTAATGTGCAGTGGATTTTGTTGTTGAGTTTTGCCATGTCGGCCGCGCTGGGCGCCTTGGGTGGGATATTAATCACCCCCATTACCTTGACCTCGTATGACGTGGGGGTGATGTTGGGACTCAAGGGGTTTGTAGCGGCTGTCTTGGGCGGCATGGGCAGTGGTTTGGGTGCGGTGGTGGGGGGCTTGTTGGTCGGTGTTTTAGAAGCCTTCGGTGCGGGCTACATTTCTTCGGCCTACAAAGACGCCATGCCTTTTGTTTTGATCTTATTCATCTTGTTTTTCATGCCACGCGGTTTGTTTGGCGGTCAAGCAACCGACCGGGTTTAAACCGGCTTTATTCGGGTTTAAAGCATGCGAAACAAAGGCTTGTTGGTTTTGGGACTGGTTTTGTTGGCGCTGCCATGGCTGTTGCCCAACCCTTTTTATACCGATTTGGTCATCCGCATGGCCATCAACGCGGTGGTGGTGTTGGCGCTGAATTTATTGATGGGGTTTGCCGGTCAAATCAGCCTGGGCCACGCCGGTTTCTTTGGCATCGGGGCCTATGCCAGTGCGATTTTGCCGTCGCAATTTGGCTGGCATCCCATGCTGGCTCTGTTGGCTGGGGCCGTGATCACGGGGAGTCTGGCTGGCGTGGTGGCGCGGCCCATCTTCAAGTTGAAGGGCAATTATTTGGCCATGGCCACGCTGGGCTTGGGCATCATCATCAGCATGGTCCTCCGCAATGAAGCCCAATGGACGGGCGGCCCCGATGGCATGTCGGTCTTGCCCATGAGCTGGGCGGGCTTTGAAATTTCGGGCGACAAAACCTGGTATTGGATCATCGCTTTCATTTTGTTTGCCAGCGTTTGGGGTGCTTTGAACCTGATCAACTCGCCCTTTGGCCGCGCCTTGCAAGCCTTGCATGGCTCGGAGGTGGCTGCCAAGGTGGTGGGGGTGGACGTGGTGGGCTATAAGGTCACGGTGTTCGTTTTATCGGCCACCGTTGCCAGCATCATGGGCAGTATCAGCGCGCACTATGTGGGGTTTGTCACGCCCAATATGGCCGACTTTTTTCACTCCATCGAGTTGGTGACCATGGTCGTCATGGGCGGCATGGCCTCGGTGTTTGGCTCGGTGGTCGGGGCGGTTTTATTGACCGCCCTGCCACAGGCTTTGACCGCTTTTGAGGGATGGGAAACCGTGGCTTTGGGCGCTGTTTTGATGCTCTGTATGGTCTTTTTGCCCAAAGGCGTGGTCCCGAGTTTGGCGGCGAAATTAGAAAAAAACAAAGCGGTGGATGACGATGGCCTTGCTTGAAGTCAAAGACCTTTCCATCCACTTTGGCGGTGTTAAAGCCGTTGAAGGCATTGAGTTCAGTTGGGAGTCGGGCCAGGTCTATGCCGTGATTGGCCCCAACGGCGCGGGGAAAACGACCTTGTTCAACATGATCACCGGTCTGTACAAACCCAGCCGGGGCGAGGTCTTTTTGGAAGGGCAGCCGATTGCAGGCAAGCGCCCCAATGCCCTGGCCCAGATGGGCATGGCCAGAACGTTTCAGAATTTGCAAATTTTCATGAACATGTCGGCCCTGGAGAACGTCATGGTCGGCGCGCACCTGCGTTTGGACCGCAGTTGGTTGAAAGGCTTGATGGCGTGGCCCAGCTTGCGCAAAGCCGACCAGGCGCTGCGCCAGGAAGCCGCCGATTGGATGGACTTCGTGGGGCTCCAGGCGCAGGTCAATGCCCGCGCCGACAGCCTGCCTTATGGCGCTTTGAAACGTTTGGAAATAGCCCGTGCTTTGGCCATGAAGCCGCGCTTGATTTTCTTAGATGAACCGGCGGCTGGCTTGAACGCCACAGAAACCGAGGAGATCGTCGCCTTGATCCGCAAAATTGCCAACGCCGGCATGACGGTGGTCTTGGTGGAACACGACATGAAATTGGTCATGAACCTGTCTGACCGCATCTTGGTGATGGAGAGCGGTCGAAAACTGGCAGAAGGCACGCCCGCTGAGGTGCGCCAAAACCCCGCCGTGATTGCGGCCTATTTAGGGGGGCATTGAGCCATGAATACAGACGCCACACCTTTGCTTCAGGTCCAAGGTTTGGAAAGCGCCTATGGGCGGATCAAAGCTTTAAAAGGGTTGGATTTTCACATTCAGGCCGGTGAAACCATTGCCTTCGTCGGGGCCAACGGCGCGGGCAAAACCACCTTGCTGCGCACCTTGTCGGGCGTTCAGCCCATGACCCACGGTCAAATTTTGTTCAAGGGCCAAAACATCAGCAAGCTGCGCGCCGACTTGCGCATGCGGGCTGGCATTTGCCAAAGTCCGGAAGGCCGGCAGGTCTTTGCACCCATGACAATTGAAGACAATTTGCGCCTTGGGGCCTACACACAACCTGCTTCGGGTGTGGCCGATGGATTGGAAAAAATCTACCAGCTGTTTCCGGTGCTGAAAGAAAAGCGCCATTTGTTGGCGGGCCTTTTGTCCGGCGGCCAACAACAGATGCTGGCCATTGGCAGGGCTTTGATGGGCAACCCAACCTTGTTGCTGCTCGACGAGCCCTCGATGGGCTTGGCGCCCCTGTTGGTGGCTGAGATTTTTGAGGTGCTGAAAATCCTCAAAGCACAAAACATGAGCATTGTGTTGGCCGAACAAAATGCCCTGGCGGCCTTGGAATTGGCCGACCGGGCTTATGTCCTTGAGACCGGTCGAATCCGCCTCGAGGGGAGCGGAGAAGACTTGATTCACAACGAACAGGTCCGCTCCGCTTATTTGGGGATGTAAATCCCCAGCCGTCCCTTAGTGCTGGTAAACCCACTTGCCGTTTTCGATTTTGACCATCACTTGGCTTCGTTCGTCGACGCCGTTGTGGTCTTGCGGAGACATGGTGTAAACCCCTTCAGAGCCGACAAATCCTTTGAGTTGTTCCACGGAGTCGCGGATGGCCGAGCGAAATTCCACCGTGCCAGGCTTGCCCGACTTCAAGGCATTGCGGGTGGCTTGGTCCAAAATGAGCAAGGCATCCCAAGCAGTGGCGCCGAATAAAGACCGGTTTTGAACGCCGACAGCCGCGTCGGATTTTTTCAAGAAGTCCACCGCCACCTTCTTGATCGGCGAGCTGTCGGGCAATTGGTCTCCCACCAAGACGGGGGCCACGGTCAGGTAAGTGCCTTCAACCGATTTGCCCCCCACGCGTAAATAGTCGGCATTCGCCACGCCCTGGGTCTGATAGACCCGGCCTTTGTAGCCGCGTTGTGCCAACTCAATTTGAGGCAAAGCACCGGGTGTGCCTGAGCTCAGAATGTAGATGGCATCGGGGTTGGCCGCCATGATCTTCAAAACTTGGGAGGTCACGCTTTGGTCATTGGCGTTGTACTTTTCGCTGGCGACCAACTTGATGCCTTTGGTGGGCGCCAAGTTTTCAACCACCTTCAAAAAGCCATCGCCATAGCTGTTGGCCAAGCCAATGGTGGCGACGGTTTTGAGTTTGTCATTGGCCATGTGTTCCAAGACGCGGGTGGTTGAAATGGTTTCGGTGGGCGATAGCTTGAAAGCCCACTTGCGAGCACCTTCTTGCGGCAAGACGATGGCACCGCCCCCGGCCAAACTGATGACAGGCACTTTTTCTGCGCCCGCTGCTTCGACGATCGCCAACGAGGTGGGGGTGAGGGAGGAACCTATGATGAGGTCCACCTTGTCTTCGGTGATCAAACGCAGGGCATTTTTGGCGGCGGTGCTGGTGTCTGAGTTGTCGTTCAACAAAGTGAATTTGGCTTTTTGACCCCCCAATTCAGCAGGCCAAAGTTTCAGAATTTGTTCTTCTGGCATGCCGAGCGAGGCGCCGGGGCCTGAGAGCGACAAGATGATGCCCACATTGATGTCGGCCCAAGCGGAAAGGCTCGTCAGCAAGGCGGCGCCCAGGGCGAGGGTTTTGAATTTTCTAAAGGTTTTTTGAAGGGGTTGCACAAAGGTCTCCAGTTAAAAATTTGTGTCTCAGGGTTAAATTTTTTGCTTGGTATTTGATTTTTGAATTTTGATCTTTAAGCAGCCAGGTTTTGTTCAGCGTCGACGGCTTCCTTGAGCATTTTTCGAAAGCGAATCAAGGCAGAATCAAAATGCAGTGGCAGCATCTGCTCCAGGGCGTTATCGCTCAAATTTTTGTATTGCGCCGTGATCATGTCGCGGTCTTCATTGAAGGCTTCGAGCAAGGTGTTGTACATGTTGTGACGAACCGACTCATCTTTCAACGATGCCCGGTGCGATTGTTGGAAAAAGTAATGCGTTGAGGTTTCGGTTTCTGGCGTCAGGGTTTGACAACTGTGGTTCACCACCGCGCGGCTGTTGTCGTCTGGGGCATCCCCGACGGGGCGACCGCCTGAGTTCATGAGCAAGGTCGATGGAAATAAAAAGTCGTAAATGAACCACCGATCCAAGTTGGAATCAAATTTTCTGAAACGCGTGTAAAAGGGCGGTGCGGGCACGTCGGGGATGAAACGCGAGACCTTCACGCCGCGCTGACCGTTGCTGTTCACCACTTCAACGGTGGGTTTGGCCAACGCTATGGCCTTGCTACCCCCTAGGGTATTCGCATGCACATAACTCAGGTGCGAAAAGTCGAGCAAGTTATCGGCAATCAGCAAATAAGGCGTGTCGTAATGCAGATAGCCCGGCACGTTGACCCAATCCGGGTGATCGCAGGAAAAATTGTCGGGCAGCAGGGCTTCGTCCGCTTTCTCGGGGTCGCCCATCCAGACGAAGACCCACTTGTTCTTCACCACCAAGGGGTATTTCTTGACGCAGGCTTTGGCCGGTGGCTTGTCCATGCCCGGGACTTCTTGACATTGGCCGGTCTGGTCAAACAACAGGCCGTGATAGCCACAGCGCACGCTGTCGCCTTCACGTTTTCCTGTCGACAAAGGCGCATGCCGATGGCAACACTTGTCGGCGATGGCGACCAGTTGATGGGCGCTGGTTCGGTAGACCAGAATGGGCTCATTCAAAACTTTTCTGGTGAACAACTTGTCTTCATGGGCTTGGGGAATTTCGTGATCCCATGCCACAACGTACCAACAATTTTTTAACCACATGCTTGCCTCCTAAGCCAGCCTTTCATTAACCCTTGGTTAACCGACTTCCAGTGTCAAAACATTCTCGACCGGCGTCAATCAAAAACCAGTCACTTCAGGGAAAATACCTGCACCAACTTCCTTCAACTCGCCCTTCACCTCGGTTTCATTACTTCTTATGAACACGCTGCTGACTCCAGAACTCAAATTCTTCGCCGACCTGAATGTCCAGGTCGACAGGCCACAAGATGTGGGCATGACGGTGCATGGACAACGCCGAGTCATTGCTATTTTGGGCGGCGAAGTGCAGGGACAAGGGTGGACGGCCCGGGTGTTGCCCGGGGGCGCTGATTTTCAGATGATCGTGAACCCCACCTTGTCGGAATTGGACGCGCGCTACGTTTTGGAAACCGATGCCGGCGATTTGATTTTTGTGCAAAACAGAGCCGTTCGCACCGCCTCTCCAGTGGTGATGGGGCGCTTGATTCGTGGCGAACCGGTCGATCCGCAGCAGGTTTATTTCCGCTGTACGCCTCAATTTGAAACGGCCTCCAAGTCACTGGCTTGGATCAGTGAGAGGCTGTTCATCGGAACCGGCGCCAGAGAGCCTGATCGGGTGATCATGCGTTTCTTTGAAGTGCTTTAACTGGTTTTGAGGGGCTCCGTTTCCTTTTGGGCAAAAGGAGCTTGGGAATGGCTTGGTCATCGACCTCCAGCACCCGGTCCATGAGGGCATAGAGTTCACGGATCAACTCGGGGCCAAAGGATTGCTCAATCACTTGGTATTGGGCTCTGATCAGGGGGCTGAGTTCATCCACCACGCCTTGTCCCTTGGCCGTCAGCCCGACGGTAACCCGACGCTGATCGGTCTCGAAGCGCGTTCGGGTGATGAGTCCATTTTCTTCCATGCGTGCGAGCACGCCGGCCAAGCTGGGGCTCTGGATGTGGCATGACTCGCCAATCTGGCGCGGCTCGAGTTGCTTCATCTCGCCGAGCGTTCTCAAAATTCGCCACTGCTGTTCGGTCAAATCAAAGTGCGAAATCAGAGGCCGAAAGTGGCCTAGCAGTTTTTCGCGGGCCTTCAGAATCAGCTGCGGTAGATTGCGGTGGGTCAGCGGAGGGGACAAACCGGGCGCTCCTGTTTCAATTCACGCCGTGCACTCAATAAACCCGGGGCGATGAATCAACGGGGGCTTGCGCCGAGGCGTTGGCGCCTGAACGCTTCACGGCGGAATCACCCTTGTAGGCGGCCGCTAAATCGGTCGCTGCGCGCACCAGCAAGGTGGTGTCCACGCCGACCGCAACAAACTGGGCCCCAGCGTCTAAATACTGCCTGGCCATCTTGGGGTCTGCCATCAAGATGCCGGCGGCTTTGCCCGCAGCGCGCACCGAGGCAATGCCTTCCAAAATGGTTTTGACGACTTCGGGGTGGCCGGGTTGACCTCGGAAACCCATCGAGGCCGATAAATCGGCAGGGCCAAAGAAGACGCCGTCAACGCCCTCGACTTCTGCAATCGCTTTCAAATTTTGAACAGCCAGCGGGGTTTCGGCTTGGACCAAAAGGCACAGGTGGTCATCGGCTTGGTTCAAGTAATTGGTCACTTGGTTCCACCGCGACGCCCTTGCCAGCGCCGCGCCAACGCCTCGAATGCCGTGGGGCGGGTAGCGCATGGCTTTGACCATGCGCTCGGCCTGCTCGGGCGTGTCGATCATGGGAATCAACAAGGTTTGAGCGCCGATGTCCAAATACTGTTTGACCAAATTCACGTCGGCTTGGACAGGGCGAACAATCGGGTGAACGGGGTAGGGCGCGACGGCGCGGAGTTGCTCGAGAATGGTGCGGACATTGTTGGGCGCGTGTTCGGCATCCAGCAGCAGCCAGTCGAATCCGGTCGGCGCCAAGGCTTCTGCGACATTGGCATCGGCCAGGCCAACCCACAAACCGATTTGGGTTTGACCGGCCTTCAAAGCATAGCGAAAGGGATTGGGGGTGATTTGCATCGCGATTCCTTCAAACAAATCGAAATTTCAATTGACCCAAAGGGCCGTAATCGGCCTCAAAGACATCGCCCGCTTTGGCTGGAACGGGCTTGGTGAACGAGCCCGCCAAGACGATTTCGCCAGCCTGTAAATGCTCGTCCCATGGCGCGAGTTTGTTGGCCAACCAAGCAATCCCGATGGCCGGATGGCCTTGCACACCCGCCGCCAGGCCGGTTTCTTCAACGACGTTGTTTAAACGCAAAATGGCGCCGCACCAAGGTAAATCTGTGGTGTGCGGATCCACCCGCTTGGCGCCGAGCACGATGCCCGCGTTGGCCGCGTTGTCGCTGATGGTGTCAAACACCTTGCGCATCGCTTTGGTGTGTCGATCGAATTGCTCGATGCGGGCATCGATGATTTCGATGGCGGGCGTGACATAGTCGGTCGCCTCCAAAACCTGTTCGAGGGTCACGTTGGGGCCACGCAATTCGCTTTTAAGAACGAAAGCCAATTCCACCTCAACCCGTGGCGCGATGAACCGGTTGACTGGAATGTCCAAGACCTGACCCGGCGTGCAGTCGTAACGCATGAAATCAAACAAGGTGCCAAAGTCGGGCTCGTCAATCTGACTGGACTGCTGCATGGCCCGGCTGGTCAGGCCAATTTTGTGACCAATGATTTGGCGACCCGCTGCGCGTTGCAGGGCCACCCATGCCCGGTTGATGCGGTAGCCGTCTTCGATGGTCATGCCAGAAAACCGTTTGGAGAAGTGCTCAATTTGAACGCGGGACTTTTCAGATTGATCCAGTTCGCGGGCGAGTGCTTGTATTTGGGTTTCGGTGAAAACGGACATGTTCAATTCTTCTGGAAAAGCGGGTGGATGTTGCTGTGTTTGGCGTCAAAGACTTCAGGGCCAACGTCAATTTGCAGCGTCACGCCGATGTATCGCTTGGCCATGACGGGGGCGAAGAATTGGTGAGTCACTTCCACCAAGGCCTTTCCGGCCTGCTGTTGGGTGGCTTCTGACCGGCCCCGGCCCATGCGCAAATTCAAATAGACAAAAGCGTAGTCACTGGAACCCGTTGCAGCAAGGCCTGCGGCACCGCCATCGGAGACCGCAAAGTGGGGTGCAGGGTAAGCCAAGACACGCACGCCCCCCTTGGGGAACACAGGCTTGCCTACCTCGTCTTGCACTGTCAACATGGCATCGGCCAGTTGCCGACAAAGGTCGGTCATGTTGACTTCAGCATCGAGTTGGCCGGTGTAAAGAATGACCAAGTGGGGCATAAAGGGTTCCTGGTAATGCAGGCTTAAGGGACGGGATTTAAAGACGGGCACTGACCGCCGTATAGCCCTCTGCCCGGCTGGCCATGGCCGAAGGCACTAGCGAGCCGTCTTGCGGCGTGACTTCAAATACCGCATTGATTTGACCGGTCCCCGAAGCGCCGAAGTAGGGCGTCACGACTTCAACATCGCCTTGATAAGCCGACCAACCCAGGGCGCCCATCAGCATCGCGGTGTCGTGCATGAAACCCTCGCCGTGGCCTTTGCTGGCGTACTCGGGCAGCATCTCGCAGAAGGCTTTCCACTCGCGTTGATGCCACATTTGAAGCACCTGTTTGTCGAGCTGCTCCAGGAAAGGGCTCCAAATTTTGAAGGCAAACTCGGGCGCCAAACCGTTTTGTGCAAACCGATGCGTGAGCGAGCCGCTGGCCAAAAAGCCACCTTGCCGTCGTACTGTTCTTCGATGGCGCGGCGAAAAGCCCAGCCCAAGCGCGCGCTGTCGTTGAGGTAGTGCGCCATGCACAAGGCCGACACCGAGACCACCTTGAAGTGTTGGTCGGCGTTCATGTAGCGCAGCGGCACGAGGGTGCCGTACTCTGGGTTCAAGGTGGTGTTGTCATGCGCCAAGGTTTCGACACCGTATTCAGTGGCGACCTTGGCCAGCAGCCGCCCCAGTTCCGGGTTGCCATTCGCCTCAAAACCCATGTTCTTGATGAAGTGGGGCAACTCGTTGCTGGTGTACTCGCCTTTGAAATGCGGCGCGCAGTTGATGTGGTAGTTCGCGTTGACCAACCAATGGGTGTCGAAAACCACCAGCGTGTCGACACCCAGCGCGCGGCAACGGCGGCTGATTTCAAGGTGACCATCCACAGCATCTTGCCGGGTGCCTTGGCGTGGGCCTGGCCACTCGCTCAAGTACATGCTGGGCACGTGGGTGATTTTGGCGGCTAAAGCAAGTTGGCCCATAAATTCCTTTCGCAGACACGTCGACGTGTGGTCAAACACCCCAATGCGGAATGTGGTGCGTGCCCATCGACACCGCGACGTTTTTGGGTTCACAAAACACTTCGTAACTCCAAGTGCCGCCCTCACGGCCTGTGCCGCTGGCCTTGGTGCCACCAAAGGGTTGACGCAGATCGCGCACGTTTTGGCTGTTCACAAAACACATGCCCGCCTCCACTGCAGCCGCGACGCGGTGGGCCTTGCCGATGTTTTCGGTCCAGACATAACTCGACAAGCCGTACTCAATGTCATTCGCCTTGGCGATGGCGTCGGCCTCGTCTTTGAACGGAATCAAGCACGCCACGGGGCCAAAGATTTCTTCTTGGGCGATTTTCATGCGGTTGTCCACATCGGCAAAGACGGTGGGCCAAACGTAGTTGCCATGTTGAACATGGGCTGGCAGGTCGGGGGCATAGGCGGGTTTGTCAAGGCCGCCGCACAACAAGGTCGCCCCTTCTTTGGGGCCGAGTTCGATGTAGCTGCGCACCTTGGCCAAATGGCATTGGCTGATCATCGGGCCGACGATGGTTTTTTCGTCCAAGGGGTCGCCCACGGAGATGCGTTTGGCGCGCTCAGCAAACTTGGCAGCGAAGTCGGCATAGATGCTTTGCTGCACCAAAATGCGGCTGCCCGCTGTGCACCGTTCGCCGTTGTTGCTGAAGATCATGAAGAGGGCGGCATCCAAGGCGCGGTCGAGGTCGGCGTCTTCAAAGACGACGAAGGGGCTCTTGCCGCCAAGTTCCATGCTGAACTTTTTGAGGCCCGCTGACTTCACGATGCGGTTGCCGGTGACGGTGGAGCCGGTGAACGAAATGGCCCGCACATCGGGGTGTGACACCAAGGATTCTCCGGCGTTTTGACCGTAGCCATGAACCAAGTTGAGCACGCCGGCAGGGATGCCGGCCTCCAACGCCAACTCGCCCAAACGAGCGGCCGTCATGGGGCTGAGTTCGCTCATTTTCAAAACGGCCGTGTTGCCAAAAGCCAGGCAGGGCGCCACTTTCCAGGTCGACGTCATGAAGGGCACATTCCAAGGTGAAATGAGCGCACACACGCCGACGGGGTGAAACAGGGTGTAGTTCAAATGGGTCGGGGTGGGGTAGGTGTGGCCGTCGACCCGGGTGCACATTTCAGCAAAATAATAAAAATTGTCGGCGGCACGGGGAATCAATTGCTTGCCGGTTTGGCTGATGACTTGGCCAGTGTCTTGGGTCTCGGTTTGTGCAATTTCAGGCGCCTGTTGGGCGATCAGGTCGCCCAGCTTGCGAATCAGCTTGGCGCGCTCTGCCGCCGGTTTGTTGGCCCAAGCAGGGAAGGCGGCTTTGGCCGCTGCCACCGCGGCATTCACTTCGGCTTCGCCGCCCGAAGCCACTTCGGCCAAGACTTCTTGAGTGGCGGGGTTGGTGGTTTCAAAATAGGTTTTTCCTGCCACCGATTGGCCATTGATGAGGTGATCTATGCGCATGGGTAAGTCCTTCAATTCAATTTTTCGACCGGCGGGTTAACGACCAAAAAGTTCATCGCCCACGAGGGTGTTGACCAATCGACCGATGCCCTCAATTTCAGTCACCACCTCATCGCCGACGTTGACGTTCACGACCCCTTCTGGAGTGCCGGTCAAGATCACATCGCCAGGCAAGAGGGTCATGAAACTGCTCAGGTATTCAATCAGCGCTGGAATGGCGTTGACCATGTTCGCGGTCGTGCCTTGCTGCGTCAGCTTGCCATTCACATAGGTTCTCAGTTGCAATTGATGCGGGTCGGGCACGGCGCTGGCATCCACCAGCCAAGGGCCCAAGACCGTGCCGCCGTCGCGATTTTTGACGCGCAAATTGGGGCGATACCAGTTCTCAAGGTAGTCGCGAATGGCGTAGTCATTGCAAACGGTATAGCCGGCCACATGGGCCATGGCGTCGGCGGCTTTGACGCCTTTGGCAGGCTTGCCAATCACCACCGCCAACTCGCATTCGTAGTGCATGTAGGTGGCGTCTCGGGGGCGACGGGTTTGACCGCGGTGGCCGATCAAGGCGCCCGGGCCTTTGAGAAAAACCAAGGGCGCATCTTGTGTGGTGACCGTCAACTCTTTGGACAATTCTTTCAGGTGGTCCGCGTAATTCAAGCCCAGTGCGATGATGGTGCCAACTTCAAAAGGCGGCAACCACACCACGGATTCTTCTGCCACCACACGACCATCGCTGAGCCGAAGGCCTTTTGGGTCAGGGGTCGCTGAATGAAGGGCGCCAGCGTAGGCCACGATGGCTTTGGGAGCAGGGACGAGGGCGAGATTCATGCTGCCACCAATTGATTTTGAAGCCGTCCAACCTGCTCAATTTCAATTTCAATGTGCTGACCGGCTCGGACAAGGGGCGCGCCTGCAGAGACGCCAATCATCAGCACATCACCCGGTTGCAGCGTCATGAAATCGGTCACGTCGACCAAAAGTTGTTCAACGTCACGCACTCGGTGGTCGGTTGAAGTCTCTTGCAACAACTGACCGTCGACCCAGACCTTGACCTGCAAATGATTGGGATCTTTGACCTCTTTGGCCGCCGTGACGCGCTGGCTGATGGGGCAAAAACCATCTTGGGCTTTGAGCTGAACCGAAGGGCGATAAAAATGGGTGTGTGGCACGCTGAGGTCGTTGACCACGGTGTAACCGGCTAAATGAGCGAGGGCGTTTTCTCGCGTCAAGCGGCAGGCCGTTTGGCCGATGACGAGGCCCAAGGCGGCGCCCACTTCCAATTCAGGCACACCCACAGGAACCTCGACTGCAGCGCCTTCGACGGTCAAGGTGTTGCGTGGTTTGATGTAAAGCACGGGCGCTTGGGGAGGGGCCTTGTAAGGGGCTTCACTGGCGGCGGCGCCCAAAGCGGCCAAGGCGGGGGCATGGTTCATCAGCGTGCCGTAAACCACGCCGGAGAGTCGGTAAGGTGCAAAGTCAAAAAACGATGACCAAGGGGTGAGCGCCATGCGTTGTCCCTAATTACTAATATGTGAGTATTTTAGTGGTTTCACATCCGATTCGGTCAAATTCTTGCCCCTTGGGGTGATCGCTTTCCCTGATGCCCTTTGTTTGGATCACTTCATCTTGGCTCACTTGGTTCAAGGGCAGCAGGTGCTGGGCAAAAAAGGCCTTGAGTTCTTCACGCGCACCAATGGGAAAGACGCCGGCCACATACTGATCGGGGCGAACCACAACGAGGGCACCGCCTCGGTCAATCTCACGGTCTCGGAAGATGTCACGCCCGTGTCCTGAGGCGAATATTTGATTCACGTCGACCAGACCATACGGTGTTTTTGTGGGTTTAAAAGCGTTCGGCACCTCTCCGGGCTCCACCTCGGTGTAGTCCTGTTGGTAAATGACCTTGGTATCGAACGTGGCGTCGGTGTCTCCCGCCTTCGGGGTGTAGAGCACGTGAGGCGATTCGGGGTCGTTGGCCCACCAAGCCGCCCACTCAGCGGTGGCGGTGCCGCTGGTGGCGGGCGCTGCGGGGTCGGCAAAAACATAGACCCGCCAGCGGCCATCGGCCTCGTGCAAGTGACCCAGATGACGCCAGCGGTTGTCCGCACGGCGCATGACCTCCGCTGACTTGAAACGCTTGCCAATGGGGAAGCCTTTGGCGAGTCCCTGGTGTTCTGACCCCGCCACGATTTGATTTTTAGGGTACTGGGTCATGAACCCCATCGGGAACTCAATGGTTTTTTCGTACCAACGGGCCAAGTCTTGTGGGTCGTCCCATTCGTCCACGGGGCGGGCCATGAGCGTCGACCATTCTTTGTCAAAATTAATGAGGTCTTGGGCTATCACCCGACGTTCGCTGGAATAGGTATTGAGCAGTGAAGCCGGGGCACGGCCTTCCAGCACCGCCGCCAGTTTCCAAGACAAGTTCCAGCCGTCTTGGATGGACACGTTCATGCCTTGGCCGGCTTTGGCCGAGTGCGTGTGGCAGGCGTCACCCATGATGAAGGCCCGGGGATGGCGATCTTCAACCTGTTCTGCAGGGAGGTTGTCAAAACCCGTCGTGACACGGTGCGCCACTTCGTAAACCGACCACCATGCGATGCTCTTCACATCGAGTGTGTAAGGATGAAGGATCGCATTGGCGCGGCGGATGATGTCCTCCAGGGGGGTTTTCCGAATGTGACCCGCATCGTTTTCATCGAGGTTGCCGAGGTCGACGTACAGGCGGGAGAGGTAGCCGCCTTCGCGTGGAATCAACAAAATATTGCCGGCGCTGTGCGATTGAATCGAGCACTTGACTTGGAAGTCGGGGAAATCGGTGTTGCACAAAACGTCGATCACGCCCCAGGCGTGCAGGGCCGCATCGCCTTCGAGTTGGTGACCCAGAGCGGCGCGAACGTTGCTTCGTGCGCCGTCTCCACCGACCAGGTATTTCGCCCTGACCGTGCGTTCTTCGCCTTGGCGTGGCCCTGCGACATAGCGGATGCGTGCCGAAACGGGGTATTCATTTTTGTCTGGGCTGTCGTCGATGTTGAGGCCGAGAAACTCAACGCCGTAATCCGGCACCACTTTGCCGGGCGCGTTTTCGGCAAAGCCCAGAAAATAATCCAACACGCGAGATTGGTTCACATAAATGTGCGGAAATTCACTCACGCCGTGTGCGTCGTCGGGCACGCGGGACACCCGAACAATGTTCTCGGGGTTCTTTTCATCGGGCTTCCAAAAGCACATCTCCACATTGCGGTAAGCCTCGTCAGTAATGGCGTTGGCAAAGCCAAAGGCTTGAAAGGTTTCAACCGAGCGCGCTTGAATGCCGTCCGCTTGGCCTTGCGTCAACCGGCCTTCGCGCCGCTCAATGGCGCGCACGTTGATGCTGGGAAAGTGGGCCAGTTGCGCCGCCACCGTGACCGCGGCGGGGCCGGTGCCGACGATCAGCACGTCCATTTCGTCGGGGAGGTCGGTGGGGCGATTCACCCCATGACCAGCAGCTGGTTTGATCCTGGGGTCGCCTGAAACATAACCGCGGTGGTGAAACTGCATGGCGCGTCTCCTTTGTCTCTATAATTGAGACATATAATTAAATATAGAGATAGTCTAATCGACGCCAACGCCTTCATGCAAGCAAAACAAAACCAAGCCCACCGAGTCGGCCCCCTTGAACCCAGCGACCTTGAACCCAGCCCCTTGGAGGGAAGCCCTTTTGAAGGAATTCCCCAAAATGCCGAGGGCGGCTCTCAAACTTTGGCCCGAGGCTTGGCCGCGTTGGACCTCATCGGCGCTGCGTCCGAACCCCCCAGCGTGGCAATGCTGTCGCAGCAATTAAAAATCCACCGCTCTATGGGGTATCGACTGGTTAAAACCCTGGAGCAGTTTGGCTTTGTCGAGCGCGATGCAGGTGGCGGCCTTCACATTGGCACCCAACTCGCCGTCCTTGCGCGACGCGTTTCCAAAGACCTCTTGACAGCGGCCGCGCCTGAATTGGCGGCCATTGCACAGGCGCTGGAGATGACGGCTTTCTTGGTGACTTATGACGGCGAATCGGCCGTCACGCTGGGCAGCGCTGAACCGAAGAACTTGGAGACCACCTTGGGCAAGAAACCAGGCAGTCGCCACGCCATCGGTCAAGGGGCCCCCGGAAAAGTCATTCAATCCCTGTTGCATCCCCAGCAATTCCCGTTGCAGCCATTTGAGGTCAGTCAGAACGAGGTCATTCAGGGGGTGGCCTCCATTGCGGTGCCGCTGTTCTTGACCCATGGGCAACCGGCCGCCCTGGCCGTGGTGTATTTGCCGCACGCCGTGGATGCCCCCGCGGTGGCCAAGGTGCTGAGCCAGGCCGCCAGTCGAATTTCTGCTGTCATGCGCTAGATTTCTCGCTATCTACCCGCTATCTTCCCGCTATCTTCTCGTTAGCATTGAATGTTTGAAATCTTTGTGCTTTGAATGCTTCGAATTTTTAAATCATGCTGGCTCAGGCCACAAAGGAGCACCTCATGATGCTGGCTTCCAACGATCCTTCGCTGCGCAGTTGGGTGGTTTCTGCAAACGAAGCGGGCATGGACTTTCCCATTCAAAACCTGCCCTATGGCCGTTATAGAACGTCGCCAAGCGGTGCATGGCGCATCGGCGTCGCCATTGGCGATCAGGTGTTGGACCTCCAAAAGACAGGCTTGATTGACCACAACGACATGTCCCGCTTGTTGTCTTTGAGCCCAGCCAAACGCCTTGAGCTTCGCAACGCCATTTCACAAGGATTGCAGCAAAGCCAGCCCTCACCAAGCAGTCCACAAGCGAACGTTCAAGCGAACGTTCAAGTGAATGCACCGATTGATTTTCTATCGGATTTAAAAGCGCGATTCGAGGCCGCCTTGTTGCCAATGGCTTCAGTGGAATTGGGCTTGCCTTGCGAGGTGGGTGACTACACCGATTTCTTTGTGGGCATTCACCACGCCACAGCGGTGGGGAAATTGTTCCGCCCCGAGATGCCCTTGATGCCCAACTACCCCTGGGTGCCGATTGGTTACCACGGCCGCGCTTCGACCTTGATCGCCTCTGGGGTTAACTTCAAGCGACCAAGGGGGCAAGTCAAAACGCCGGATGCCAATGCCCCTCGGCTGCAAGCCACAGAGAGATTGGACTTAGAGCTGGAG
>Ga0007857_1000149_pt1 | contig 20115 bp, 18 predicted proteins | sample CryBogCBH10Oct08_FD_71210 | JGI IMG/M metagenome (GOLD analysis project Ga0007857, IMG submission 71210) | Freshwater microbial communities from Crystal Bog, Wisconsin, USA - CBH10Oct08 | ecosystem: Environmental > Aquatic > Freshwater > Lake | place: Crystal Bog, Wisconsin, USA | collected... | reverse complement strand
TTGAGCGAGCGCCAAAAAGGTGGCTTTCTCCGGGGCAGACAGGGGCGCCAAAATGGCCGACTGAAGGGTCTCCACCACCGGCCTGCAAGCCGCTAAAACCTGTTTCCCTTCCACGGTTAGGCTCAATGACCTCGCCCGACGATCTTGCGGACTCACTTGCCTCTCGACCCAACCTTTGGACTCCAGGCGATCAATGACACTGCCCAGAGTCGCCCGATCAAAGCCGATGGCCGCCGCCACCGACGCTTGATCGATGCCAGGCGCTTTCTCAATGGTGTCGAGCGCGGCAAATTGCACCGAGGTCAAGTCAAAACCCGCTGCCTGTATTTGCGACTGAAACACCTGCGTCGACTGCTGATTCAGCCGGCGAATCAAGTGGCCGGCCATGTCAATTCTGTCCATGTCAAATTAACCTTTAGCCATTTTTTCAACCATTTTTAGTCATTTTGGGATTGCCTCTATTTAATAAGTATACTTATAATAAGTAAGCATATTTTAGACGGCATTCCTAAAAAAGAGGACCCATGCAATACCACCTCAACGGTTTCAAGCCCGGTGATCCCGACATCCTAGCGGCTGCGCCAAATCACCGCCTCCCCCACAGTCCCTTGCCCAAAACCGTGGACGTCCTGATTGCGGGCACCGGTCCGGCGGGCCTTTGTTTGGCGGCGCAATTGGCCAAGGTGCCGGAGATCAGCACCTTGGTCGTAGAACCGAAATTGGTGCCGATGGAAAAAGGCCAAGCCGATGGCATCAGCGTGCGCTCGATGGAAATGTTTCAAGCCTTTGGCTTTGCCGAAAAAGTCTTGCGCGAATCGGTTTGGATCAATGAAACCACCTTTTGGGCACCGCAAGAGGAAGCCGCGCTGACTCGGGTGGCGCGAGTCCAAGACGTGCCCGATGGGATTTCTGAAATGCCCCATGTGCTCATCAACCAAGCGCGGGTGCACGACCTGTTCATGGAGGTGATGCGCAACGCCCCCACGCGACTCGAGCCCGACTATGGCCTCAAAGTGGCGACTTTGAAGGTCGACCCCGACGCCTCCGAATACCCCGTGACCGTGACCTTGGAACACACCTCGCCTGGCCGTGAGGGCCATACCGAAACCGTGCGGGCAAATTACGTGATTGGCTGCGATGGGGCCCGCTCGAATGTTCGCGCCGCCATTGGTGGCGCCTTGCACGGCGATGCGGCGCACCAAGCGTGGGGGGTGATTGATTTGTTGGCCGTTACCGATTTCCCCGATTGGCGCATGAAGTCCTTTGTACGATCCAAAGACGACGGCATTTTGATGGTGCTTCCCCGTGAAGGCGGGCATCTGGTGCGCCTCTATGTTGAAATGGACCAACTCGGCGAGCATGAGCGCGTGGCGGAACGCGGCCTGAACGCCGAGGACATTGTCGCCAAGGCCCATCGCATTTTGAAGCCGTTCAAGCTGGACGTGAAAGAAGTGGTCTGGTGGTCGATTTATGAAATTGGCCACCGCCTGACCGACAAATTTGACGATGTGCCACCCGACCAGGTGGCCACACGCTCGCCCCGCGTCATGCTGGCTGGCGACGCTTGCCACACCCACAGCCCCAAAGCCGGACAAGGCATGAACGTCTCGATGGGAGATACCTTCAACTTGGGTTGGAAGTTGATCTCGGTGTTAACCGGCAAAGCCGATGCCTCCTTGCTGCACAGTTATTCGGCCGAGCGCCGCGCGGCGGCCAAGGGCTTGGTGGCGTTTGATCACAAATGGTCTCGCGTGGTCGGCGCCCGCGCGGACTCTGAGGCCCAAGAAACTGGCGGTAAAGGCATGGGTGGCCTGGGTGGCCTAGGTGGAGGAGTTGGCGGAGTTGGTTTGCCCCGCGTCGCTCGTGAGTTTGTCAACAACCTGCCCTTCACCTGTGGCTTGACCATCCAGTATGAGCCCAGCGCGCTGACGGGCCCCGACACGCACCAGGCTTTGGCCACGGGTTTTGACTTGGGCAAACGCTTTCACTCCGCACCGGTGATTCGACTGGCCGACGCCAAACCCATGCACCTGGGCCACACCGTGGAAGCCGATGCGCGCTTTAGGCTTTTCCTGTTTGCACCGCAAAATGACACCGGTGCACCGGGGGGGGCGATCGCAAATTTTTGTGACTGGCTGGCGCACGACCCCGCCTCACCGCTTCGCCAACACACTGCAGCGGGGGCCGATGTGGACGCCCTGATCGATACCAGAGCCGTCTTTCAGCAAGGTTTTCGTGACTTGAACTACGAGTCGATGCCCGCCCTTTTACGCCCCCACGTGGGCCGCTACGGGCTGTGCGATTACGAAAAGGTTTTCTGCGTTGACCCCCGAAGCGAAGACCTTTTCGAAGCCCGTGGCATCGACCGCCAACAAGGTTGCCTGGTGATCGTTCGCCCCGATCAATACGTCGGGCATGTGCTGCCCTTGGCGGCGCGTGACGCCTTGAGCGCCTATTTTGCCGGCATCTTCAAGGGGGTCGACAGAGCGGCCTGAATGTTCGATTTGTGCAAGTTTTTAAGCCAATCAACCCTATTCAGCGGGCAGATCTGAGGCTATTCTTGTGAAAAACAGGAGATATCATGAACACCGCTTCAACCACCACACACCCCACCCAGACCCAGGTTTGCATCATCGGCGGCGGGCCTTCGGGCTTGTTGCTGTCTCAGTTGCTGCACCTCAAAGGCATTGATTCGGTGGTGCTGGAGCGACAAAGCCGAGCGTATGTGTTGGCACGGATTCGGGCCGGCGTCTTAGAGCAAGGTTTTGCCAAGTTGATGCGCGAGGCCCAATGCGGTGAACGCATGGACCGCGAGGGCCATGTTCATGAAGGTTTCTTCATCGCACACGACGGCAAAATGAGCCGAATTGATTTGCACAAACACGCGGATGGCAAAACCGTGGTCGTTTACGGCCAAACCGAAGTGACCCGCGATTTGTACGAAGCCCGTGACCGCCTGAAGGGTGTGGTGATCCACAACGCCGAAAACGTTCAACCCCACCGTCTCAAAAGCGAGGCGCCGGCCGGTTCCGCTGAAGCCAAACCCTACGTCACCTACGAGCTCGAAGGCCAAACCCATCGGCTTGATTGCGATTTCGTCGTCGGGGCCGATGGCTACCACGGCGTCAGCCGCAAATCCATCCCCAGCGACGTGCTCAGAGAATATGAAAAGGTGTACCCCTTTGGCTGGTTGGGCGTCTTGTCGCGGACACCGCCGGTGTCGCCTGAATTGATCTACGCCAAGCACGAGCGGGGTTTTGCTTTGTGCTCCATGCGCTCACCCATGCTGAGCCGTTATTACATCCAAGTCCCGCTGACCGATTCGGTGGAAAACTGGTCCGACGAGGCCTTTTGGGAAGAGCTCAAACGCCGACTGCCTCCTGAAGTCGCCGCCCAACTGGTGACAGGTCCTTCGATCGAAAAATCCATTGCCCCGCTGCGCTCCTTCGTGGTTGAACCCATGCGCTACGGCAATTTGTTCTTGGCAGGTGACGCCGCCCACATCGTGCCGCCCACGGGCGCACGTGGGCTCAACACAGCGGGCTCCGACATCCATTACCTCTACGAAGGGTTGGTCCAACATTACCTGCATGGCGACGACACCGGCCTCGACCAGTATTCCGCCAACGCCTTGGCCCGGGTTTGGAAAACCCAACGCTTCTCTTGGATGCTCACAACCCTGCTGCACAACTTCCCGGACAACGCCGCCTACGATCAAAAACTGCAGCAAGTGGAGTTGGATTACTTGTTTTCATCAGAAAAAGCCCAAGCCGCTTTGGCCGAAAACTACACGGGGCTGCCTTACTAACGAGGCTTACTAAGGAGGCATCCTGCGTTGGCTTCCTGCGTTGGATGATGAAGCGGCCGCTTTATTGAAACCGGCGTCGACGCTGGGCCAACCAACCTCGGTGGCTGGGGACGTAGGTTTCATACGCTTGCACCCAGTTGCTGGCGATGGCCCGCTGGGCGTCCACCAAGCCCATTTCGCCCGTACAAACCATTTTGTAGAGCACGAATTCCAAGTCGTCTTTGGCGCTGGCGGACCAGCGCCCACTGCGCGGCTGGGGCCACAAATTGCGCTCGTCGCTGGGGTGACCGCCCATCGACAAGGCAATCAAATGGTCTTCCTCGTAGCGACCCAAGCGGCGATCACGCAAGCCCATTTGTCTGATTTGCTGGCGCTTGAGCGCCGTGGTCCAGGTGGAGGGCGGTCGAATGGATTTGGCATAGCCATTCACGCAAATGGTGCTGTGGATATTGGCCTGGCTGACCGCCAGATTGGTCGCGCCGGGGGTCCAGCGTGGGTTGGGTAGTGGGTTCGGCAGTGGACTGGTGGAAGCGTCTTGCGCAAAAACCAGGGGACTTATCAAACTAATCAACAAGGCAATGCACAAAACGCAAAGCCCTGCCCATTGCGAATGCCAACGAAGAACGGGGCGAGGAACAGTTTTCAGCATGCTATTTAGTGGAACACAATTCACCGACTTACAAACGTCAACCATCGGGGGATAATGCACCTTTTTGACCTTCCTCACCATGGAATATCCAGGCAATCTTTTTGTGGTGGCTGCCCCCAGCGGCGCCGGTAAATCAAGTTTGGTGCGCGGCTTGTTGGCCCTGGACAGCCAAGTGCAACTTTCGGTCTCTCATACCACGCGCGCGCCGCGCGGCCAAGAACGGAATGGCCGCGAATACCATTTTGTGTCGACAGAAGAATTTCAGCGGATGGTGGCCGAAGACGGCTTTGTCGAGTGGGCGCAGGTGCATGGCAACTGTTACGGCACTTCGAAAAAAATGATCGAAGAACGCATGGCCGAGGGCGGCGACGTGTTGCTCGAAATTGATTACCAAGGGGCCTTGCAAATCAAAAAGACCTACAGCAACGCGATTCTGATTTTCATCTTGCCGCCGAGTTTCACCGAGTTACGGGCCCGTTTGGAAGGTCGGGGGGAGGACAGCCCCGAGGTCATTGAAGTGCGCATGCACAACGCTGAAATCGAGGTGGCGCAAGCCGTTCACTTCGACTTCGTTATAATTAATGAGTTGTTTGAGAGTGCGCTTTTTGACCTGAAATCTGTGGTGCATGCCCAGAGGCTCAAATACGCAGCCCAAGCCCGCTCCAGGGCCAGCACTTTCCAATCTCTGAACTTGTCTTAACGTTCTTTCTGTCCTGATTTTTCACGGAGTTTTATCCCCTTATGGCACGCATTACCGTCGAAGATTGCTTGGTCAACATCCCCAACCGTTTCCAATTGGTGTTGGCAGCCACTTACCGCGCTCGCATGCTCAGCCAAGGCCACACCGCCAAAATCGAAAGCAAGAACAAACCTGGCGTCACCGCACTGCGTGAAATTGCCGAAGGCAAAGTCGGCATCGAGATGCTGAAAAAAGTCGTTTAAATACGTCACCTCCTTGGGGCTTTCATCTGGAAATGAGGCCGCAGTTCGCTTAAAGTAAGCGCATGTCTGCGGTCACCCACAAGCCCACTTCTCCCAACGGCAAAACGTCACAAGCCACGGCGGCTGCGAACGCGGCGGCCGCTAGTTTTGCGGCGTTGACCGACAACCTCGGTTACCTGGATGCCCTCGGGATAGAGCAAGTTCGTCAGGCCTATCGTTTTGCCGACGAAGCCCATTTGGGTCAACTGCGCAGCAGTGGCGAACCCTACATCACCCACCCCATTGCCGTTGCCGCCCAGTGTGCGGCCTGGAAGCTGGACGCCCAAGCCTTGATGGCAGCGTTGTTGCACGATGCCATGGAAGACTGCGGCGTCACCAAGGCCGAGCTGATCGAGCGTTTTGGCGTGGCGGTCGCCGAGTTGGTGGACGGTCTGACCAAACTTGACAAGCTCGAGTTCAACACCCGCGAAGAAAACCAAGCCGAGTCATTTCGCAAAATGCTTTTGGCCATGGCCCGTGATGTGCGGGTGATTTTGATCAAGTTGGCCGATCGCACCCACAACATGAGAACCTTGTCGGATGTGCCACGCAGCAAGTGGGGCCGAATTTCATCGGAAACCCTTGAAATTTATGCCCCGATTGCGCACCGCTTGGGCTTGAACCAAACCTACCGCGAACTGCAAGACTTGTCGTTCCGGCACCTCCACCCCTGGCGTCACACCGTATTGGCCAAGGCGGTCTCGAAAGCCAGAAGCCGACGACGCGATTTGCTACAAAAAGTTCGCCATGATGTGGGCGAAGAACTGGCGGCCCAAGGCCTGACGGTGCGCATGGCCGGCCGTGAAAAAACCCTGTTTTCGATTTACAAAAAGATGAACGACAAACACCTGAGCTTTGCTCAGGTGACCGACATTTACGGCTTCCGCGTGGTGGTGCCCAAGACCCTGGATTGCTACACCGCGCTCGGCGTTTTGCACCAAATGTACAAGCCCGTGCCGGGCAGATTCAAAGACCACATTGCCATCTCCAAAGTGAATGGCTATCAGTCCTTGCACACCACGGTGGTGGGGCCTTCGGGCATCAACATCGAGTTCCAAATGCGCACCGAAGACATGCATTTGGTGGCTGAAGCCGGTGTGGCGGCCCATTGGCTTTACAAGGCCAGCGACACGGGGCCCGAATCGGGTGACCGCTTGGGCACGCAGTGGTTGCAATCGCTGTTGGACATTCAAGACGAAACCCAAGACGCTGCCGAGTTTTGGGACCACGTCAAAGTGGATTTATTCCCCGATGCGGTGTATGTGTTCACGCCCAAAAGCAAAATCATGGCGCTGCCCCGTGGCGCCACCCTCGTCGATTTTGCCTATGCCATCCACTCCAACATCGGGGACCGCACCGTGGCCGGCAAAGTCAACGGTCAACAAGTGCCGTTGCGCACCGAACTCAAAAATGGCGATGTCGTGGAGATCATCACGGCCCCGATCTCTGCGCCGAACCCAGCTTGGCTTGGCTTTGTCCGCACGGGCCGGGCCCGCTCGAAAATTCGGCACTATTTGAAAACACTGGCGCAAACCGAGTCTGAAACCTTGGGCGAAAAACTCATGCTCCAAGCCTTGCGGGCAGAGGGGTTCGAACAGTTGCCTGATTTTGAGGAAAAGCCCTTCAAAGGCATTTTGGAAAAACTGCTCCGTTTCACCGGCAACAAAACGCAAAGCGAGCTCTTGACCGACATTGGTTTGGGCAAGCGCGTGGCCAGCATCGTGGCCAAGCGGCTCACTTCCCTGTTGACTGAAACCGGCGAAAAACGGAATGCGTTGCTGCTCAGCACGGAGTTGTTCACCTCACACGAAAAAGTCTCGCAAGGGGCCGTTTTGTTGGACGGCAGCGAAAATGCGTCGGTTCAATACGCCAGCTGTTGCCGCCCGATTCCCGGCGATGCGGTGTTGGGTTATTTGGGACATGGCGAGGGCCTGATGGTCCACACCGCCAGCTGCCCCAATGCACTCAAACAACAACAACGCGACCGCGAACGTTTCATTTCGGTGGATTGGTCTGACGAGCCCGTGCGCCAGTTTGAGGCCGGTCTGTTGGTGACGGCGGTCAACAAAAAAGGCCTGCTGGCCAAGGTCACGACCAACCTCGCCAACTCAGAAATCGACATTACGCATGTGGACATTGGCAGCACGGCGAGAGCCGATACCGCCGACTTGCGCTTCTTGATTTCAGTGAAAGACCTGAGCCAATTCGAAGCCGCTTTGCGGCGCTTGCGCCAACTCAACGACGTGCTCAGGGCCGAGCGGATTCAACCAGCGGCTTGAGGCGCATCGCCCGGTGCGGGGTAATCCACCGACAGCACCTCGATTTCTCGAACGCCTTGTGGCGTCGGCAAACGCAAGACATCTCCCAAGCGCGCCTTGAGCAAAGTGCGTGCAATCGGGGACACCCAGCTGACTTGGCCCAAAGCGCTGTTGGCTTCGTCGATGCCCAAGATGGTGATTTGTCGTTGTTCGCCCAAATCGTCTTCATAAGTCACCGAAGCGCCGAAGAAGATTTGGTCGTTTCCGTGGTGCAAGGTCGGGTCAACGATCTCGGCGATTTCCAATCGGCGCGTCAGGAATCGAATGCGGCGGTCAATTTCGCGCAGGCGTTTTTTTCCATACAAATAGTCGCCGTTCTCAGAGCGGTCGCCATTGCTGGCAGCCCAGTGCACCACGTCCACCACCTGTGGACGCTCGATGTCGATCAAAGTCAACAACTCGTCGCGCAGCCGCTGATACCCCGCCGGGGTGATGTAGTTTTTACTGCCCTTGGGCAAGGCGGGCAAGCTGGGATCGCCGTCATCGTCGTCAAAGTCGGCGCGGTGGTCGACTTGGCGGTCGACTTGGCGGCCTGTTCCACGTGTCAAAGCGTTGTTCATACCAAGAGCATACCGAAGCCACCCAACGAAGCCACCCAAGTGACCAAAGCCAACAAAGTGACACAAATGGGCCAATGAAAAAGCCCTAGAACATCGCTGTTCTAGGGCTATCCATGTGGTGCGGCTGGCAGGAATCGAACCCACGACCCCTTGGTTCGTAGCCAAGTACTCTATCCAGCTGAGCTACAGCCGCAGAACTTCGAATTATAGAGGGTTTTTGATCGCCCTGACAAATCCATGTCAAAAAATAGTCAAGTTCTTCAAAGGCGGCGATAATCTTGGTTTGCCCAGAATCGCATTGCAGACCCAGCCCATGGCCACCTCATCTTCTCCACAAACCCCTCCAAACCAACTGGCCCCTGCTGACCACGCCCCCGCTGGCAATGCCCCCGCTGGCGCACCAGTGGCCATCTCTCCTGTTGAGGACATCGTCGCCGACATTCGTGCGGGTCGCATGGTGATTTTGGTCGACGAAGAAGACCGTGAAAACGAGGGCGATTTGGTGCTGGCCGCAGACCATGTGTCGGCCGAGTTCATCAACTTCATGGCCAAACACGCCCGCGGCTTGATTTGCCTGACCTTGTCGCGCGAATTGTGCGAACGCCTGCAATTGCCGCCGATGGTGGCGCGCAATGGGGCCAAACACGCCACCGCTTTCACGGTGTCCATTGAAGCCGCCGAAGGCGTGACAACGGGTATTTCTGCCGCCGACCGCGCCCGCACCGTGCAAGTGGCCGTGGCCAAAAATGCCCAAGCCAGCGACTTGGTTCAGCCCGGCCACATCTTCCCCTTGCAAGCCGTTGACGGCGGGGTCTTGATGCGCGCCGGTCACACCGAAGCCGGTTGTGATTTGGCCTCGATGGCGGGTTGCTCGGCGGCCTCGGTGATTTGCGAAATCATGAACGAAGACGGCACCATGGCACGGCTACCAGACTTGCAAATTTTTGCGGCCCAGCACGGTCTCAAAATTGGCACGATCGCCGACCTGATCGCCTACCGCAGCCGAACCGAGTCACTGGTTGAAAAGATCAGCAGCCGCGCCATTCAAACCGCTTTTGGCGAATTTGAAGCCCATGTTTTTCGCGACCAACCCAGCCAGTCTTTGCACTTGGCATTGACCAAAGGCACCTGGGGCGCCCATGAGGAAGTCGATGCCCGTGTGCACGAACCCCTCTCGGTGCTCGATTTGCTCGAAGTCAACCGCACCATGCACTCCTGGAGTGTGGATTCGTCGTTGGCGCACTTCCAAAAAACCGGCAAAGGGGTTTTGGTTTTGCTGAATTGCGGCGAAAGCGCAGAGGCCTTTTTGAGCCAATTCGAAGGCCAGGCCCGTGCATCGCAAGCGCCTGAGCGTGGGCGCATGGACTTGCGCACTTACGGCATTGGTGCTCAAATTTTGCGTCAATGCGGCGTGCACAAAATGCGCCTGATGGGCAACCCCCGCCGCATGCCCAGCATGACCGGATACGACCTGGAAATCACGGGCTACCTCAGCAAAGAATGACCCCAAAGTCAGCCAAAGATCAACAAGGAATCACCATGCAAGGCGCAGACAAAGGGACCTCCCCCCTCTCCAATCACTTGAGCAGCGCCGCGCTGCGCATTGGCGTGGTGCAAGCCCGCTTCAACGAGGCCATCACCGATGCCTTGGCGCAAGCTTGTTTGACCGAGTTGCACCGCTTGGGCGTCCCTGCCGATCAAATTCGCCACCTGAAGGTGCCAGGCGCGCTGGAAGTACCGTTGGCTTTGCAAGCGCTCGCAGAGCGCCAAGAGTTTGATGCCTTGATTGCCTTGGGCTGCATCATCCGCGGCGAAACCTACCACTTCGAATTGGTGGCCAATGAATCGGGGGCGGCCATCACGCGCATCGGCCTCGATTATGGAATTCCGATTGCCAATGCCATTCTGACCGTCGAAAACACCGAACAAGCCCTTGCTCGCCAGGTTGAAAAAGGCCGTGACGCTGCGGTGGTGGCGGTTGAAATGGCCCAACTCCTGGAAGAACTGCTGGCTGATCTTGACTTTGATGGCCTCAATTTAGACGGCCTAAACGAAACCGCATGACCCCCCCCTCCTCATCACCCTCATCACCCTCATCACCCTCAGCGCCCCGCGCCGCCAAGGCCTCCGCCGGCGTTCGCAAATCGGCGACCAAATCGGACCGCAGCCGTGCCCGCGAATTCGCCCTGCAGGCGCTTTACCAATACCTGGTGGGCCAAAACCCGGCCGAAGAAGTGGACGAATTCACGCGTCAACTGTCCGGCTTTCACAAAGCCGATTCGGCCCATTACGACGCCCTGCTCCATGGCTGCATTGAAATCGGCGCCGACCTGGACGCCTTGATGCAACCCCTGTTGGATCGGCCCCTGCAAGAAATTTCTCCGATTGAACGGGCGGCCTTGTGGATTGGCATCTACGAATTGTTGCGTTGCCCCGACATTCCCTTGCGCGTGGCCTTAAACGAAAGCATTGAGCTGGCGAAAGAATTCGGCGGCACCGACGGCCACAAATACGTGAACGCGGTGCTGAATGGCTTGGCCCCCCAACTGCGTGCCCTTGAATTTTCCGCATTGCCCGCCGCTTCCAAAGTGGTTTGAGGTGGCTTCGTGAGACTTTCAGAACGCGCCCAAAATATTGAGCCCTTCTATGTGATGGAAGTGGCCAAGGCCGCGTCGAACCTTCAAGCCCAGCTGCAACTCACCGACAGGGGTCGAACGCGGCCCATGCGGTTTTTGAACATCGGCGAGCCCGACTTCACGGCGCCCCCTTTGGTGCAAGAAGCCGCTGTTCGTGCCATCACGTCTGGCGCCACCGCTTACAGCTCGGCCTTGGGAATTTCCTCGTTGCGCGAGCGCATCAGCGATTGGTATGCCGAGCGTTGGGGCGTGCAGGTGCCCGCACGGCGCATCGTCATCACCGCGGGGGCTTCTGCGGCCTTGCAATTGGCCTGCTTGGCCTTGATTGACCGCGACGACGAGGTGTTGATGTCGGACCCCAGCTATGCCTGTAACCGCCATTTTGTCAGCGCCGCGGAAGGGCGACCGGTCCTGCTCCCCACCACGGCAGCGCAGCGCTTCCAACTCACCGCACAGGCCGTTGAAGACGCCTGGACCCCACGTACCAGGGGCGTGCTGTTGGCCTCCCCCTCCAACCCGACGGGTACGTCGATTCACCCCGACGAGCTGCGTCAGATTCACCAATTTGTGCAAGCCCGAGGCGGCGTCACGCTGGTCGATGAAATTTACCTCGGTCTCAGTTTCGACGAGACCTATGGACACACCGGGTTGGCCATTGACGAGCACGTCATAAGCATCAACAGTTTCTCGAAATACTTCAACATGACCGGCTGGCGTTTGGGCTGGATGGTGGTGCCCGACGACTTGGTGCCTGTGATCGAGCGCTTGGCACAAAACCTGTTTATCTGCCCCAATGTGATTGCCCAACAGGCCGCGCTGGCTTGCTTTGAGCCTGCGTCCTTGGAAGAATATGAACGCCGTCGCGCTGAATTCAAAGCCCGCCGCGATCACTTCATTCCCGCTTTGGAGCAGCTGGGTTTTGAGGTGCCCGTGAAACCCGATGGGGCTTTTTTTGTTTGGGCCGATGCCCGCGCTTGGTGCGAAAAAATGAACGTCCACTCGAGCTGGGAACTGAGCTTTGCCTTGATGGAAAAAGCCCATTTGGCCATCACACCCGGTCGTGATTTTGGCCACTTTGAAACAGCGAATTTTCTGCGCTTCTCAACCGCCTGCGCACCAAGCCATTTGAAAGACGCCCTTGATCGCCTGGGCGAGTTGAAACTGAGTGGGGGCGTTTCAGCATGAGCGACAACCCACCCGCCTTCAGCCACCCGATTCGTATTTATTGGGAAGACACCGATGCCGGCGGCATTGTGTTTTACGCCAATTATTTGAAGTTTTTTGAACGTGCCCGCACCGAGTGGTTGCGTCATTTGGGCATCGAGCAACAACGATTGAGAGAGGCCACCGGCGGCTTTTTTGTGGTCACGGACACCTCGCTCAAATACCGACTCCCCGCCAAGTTGGACGACCTGCTGCACGTCACCGCTTCGGTGACCCACGCGGGTCAGGCGAGCTTGGTTTTATTTCAACAAGCTTGGCGCGACCACACGCTGCTCTGCGAAGGCACCCTCCGCATTGGCTGGGTCAATGAGCACAGTTTGAGACCCGCCCGCATTCCTGAATCTGTATTGAAAGCCTTGACATGAACTCTTCTGATTTGTCGATCGTCCATTTGGTCCTCCACGCCAGCTTTGTGGTGCAAATCGTGTTGGCTTTGTTGTTGTGCATCTCGGTGGCGAGTTGGTCGGCCATCATCAGCAAGATGATCGGGCTCAAACAAGTTCGCACCCGCAACGACGAGTTCGAGAAAGACTTTTGGTCAGGCACCAGTTTGAAAGACCTCTACTCAGCCGCCGTCAACAACGCCCGAGTGGCCGGCCCCATGGAGCGTATTTTTGCCAGTGGCATGCGGGAATTTCAAAAACTGCGCGAGCGACACATCACCGATGGCGCGACCTTGATCGACGGTGCCCGACGTGCCATGCGCGCCAGCTACCAACGTGAAATGGATGAGATCGAATCCAACTTGTCCTTTCTGGCGTCTGTGGGTTCGGTCTCACCTTATGTGGGCTTGTTCGGCACGGTTTGGGGTGTGATGCACTCCTTCACCGGCCTGGCCAGCTTGGTCACCGTCACCCTCGCCACCGTGGCTCCCGGCATTGCCGAGGCCTTGGTGGCAACCGCCATTGGCCTCTTTGCAGCCATTCCAGCGGTGGTGGCCTACAACCGCTTTGCACGTCAAATCGACCGCGTGGCCATCCAGCAAGAAACCTTCATCGAAGAGTTTTCTAATATCTTGCAGCGCAATGTGGGCGCACAAGCTGGCCAGGCCTCGCCGCAGTAACGCAACGATTCGCCTCAACGCTCACCAAGGAAACCCTCATGCCCGCCATGGCTTCCCGCGGCAAAGGCCGACGCACCATCAACGAAATCAACATGGTGCCCTTCATCGACGTGATGTTGGTGCTGTTGATAATTTTCATGGTCACCGCACCGCTGATTACCCCCAGCGTGATCGACCTTCCCTCGGTGGGCAAGGCTGCCAAACAGGCCGACCATGTGGTGCAAGTTGTCATCACCCAGAGCAACCAATGGGAGCTGCGCAGCGGCTCACCTGAAACCAAAACCCCTGTCAATGAGGCCGATTTGGTCAGCGCTGTGCAACAAGCGCAAGGCGGCGACGCCAACAGTCCCGTGGTCATCAGCGCCGATAAAACCGTGAAATACGAATCGGTGGTGAAGGTCATGGACCTGTTGCAACGCGCCGGTATTCAACGGGTGGGCTTGGCGGTTCAACTGCAGCCTTGATGCCCTTCCAAAAATAAGTTAGCCCCTTGAACACGCGCCACCGTCAGCCCGACAGCGACCTCTCTGACCTGAGCCCACCCGAGCATTCAGGCTGGGGGCTGTCGTTCTGGCTCGCCCTGTTGGTGCATGTCGCCTTGATCGTGGCCTTGAGCCTGGGCATCAGCTGGCACCACGACGCCACGCCGGTGGCGATGCAGGCGGAGTTGTGGGCAGCGGTGCCTTCAGAAGCGGCTCCGCCTTCCGCACCCACTTCCGAATCCACGGTGGAGCCACCGGCCCCAGCGCAACCTGAAGTCACCCCACCGCCTAAACCAGCGCCAACGCCCGCACCATCACCACGCCCTGATGCGAAGATTGCCCTAGAAAAGGAGCAAAAGCAAAAAGAAAGGGAAAAAGAAAAAAAACTCGCTCAAGAGAAACACGAGCAAGAACTGAAAGATAAAAAAGCGAAAGAGGCGAAAGAGGCTGAAAAGCTGGCGAAGTTAAAAGAGCAAGCCAAAGAATTGGCCAAGGAACAAGCCAAGGAACAGGCCAAAGAAAAGGCCAAGGCGGAGGCCAAAGCCAAAGAAGAAGCCCAAAAAGCAGAAGCTAAAAAAGCCGAAGCCCTGCGCCAGGAAAACCTGAACCGCATGCAAAAACTGGCCGGCGCGAACAGTGTTTCTGGTAATGCCAATGTCTCTGGCAACGGCGCTCCCGGCAATACAGGCCAAGCCACGCGGAGCTCGGGCCCATCGGGCAGCTATGCCGGCAAGGTCAAGCAGCGCGTACAACCCCACATCGCGTTTGACGCCAAAGACACCCCCGGCAACCCCGAAGCCGAGGTCGAAGTGCGCACCGCCCCCGACGGCACCATCACCCTCACAAAACTGACCAAATCCAGCGGCGTGCCCGCTTGGGACAATGCCGTCTTGCGCGCTTTGGACAAAACCCAAACCCTGCCACGAGACGAAGACGGACGGGTTCCGCCCTCGATGATTTTGGTTTTCCGCCCCAAAGACTAAACTGCACACTCTCCAGGAGAAGCACCATGACCCTCAAAGCCCCTGAACTGCTGTTGCCCGCAGGCTCGCTCGACAAGATGCGCGCCGCGTACGATTTTGGCGCTGACGCCATTTATGCCGGTCAGCCCCGTTACTCCTTGCGCGCCCGCAACAACGATTTCAAGCTGGAACAAATCGGCATCGGCATCGCCGAAGCGCATGCGCGTGGTAAAAAGTTTTTTGTCACCAGCAACTTGCTGCCCCACAACGACAAGGTGCGCACTTATTTGCGCGACATCGAACCCGTTATTGCCATGAAACCCGACGGTCTCATCATGGCCGACCCCGGCCTCATCATGATGGTGCGGGAGCGCTGGCCCGAAGTGCCGATTCATTTGTCGGTTCAGGCCAACACAGTGAACTTCATGGCGGTCAAGTTCTGGCAAAAAGTCGGGGTGACGCGCATCATTTTGTCGCGCGAATTGAGCTTGGACGAAGTCGAAAAAATTCGCCAAGAATGCCCCGATATGGAACTCGAAGTGTTCGTCCACGGTGCCTTGTGCATTGCCTACTCAGGCCGCTGTTTGTTGTCGGGTTATTTCAACCGACGCGACCCGAATCAAGGCACGTGCACCAACGCCTGCCGCTGGAATTACGCCACCACGCCGGCCGTCGAAGACCCCAACACCGGCGAAGCCTTGGCCCAAAAAATGGCCACCGACTTTGACTTTGCCACGGCCCAACAAGAAGCCGAAAGCACCTTCTCGGCCTGCGGCGACGGCAAGCGCCACCCCGCAGCCGACCAGGTTTATTTGCTCGAAGAAGCCGGGCGTCCCGGCCAGCACATGCCCATCATGGAAGACGAGCACGGCACTTACATCATGAATTCCAAGGACTTGCGCGCCGTGGAATACGTGGAACGGTTGGTCAAAATCGGCGTCGATTCGCTGAAAATCGAAGGCCGTACCAAATCACTTTATTACGTCTCCCGCACAGCGCAAGTTTATCGGCGCGCGATTGACGATGCCGTGGCGGGTCGCCCTTTCAACCCTCAATTGATCACCGAGCTGGAAGGTTTGGCCAACCGGGGCTACACCGCCGGCCTGCTGGACAGACGCCCAGCCAATGATTACCAGAATTACGAAACCGGCCACTCCATTGCGTCACGCAGCCAGTTTGTGGGTGAAATTCATGACGCCAAAGACGGCTGGGTGGAAGTCACCACCAAGAACAAATTTTCAGTCGGCGACCACCTCGAAATCATCCACCCCAGCGGCAACCACATCGTGCATTTGCAAGACATGCGCAACCCCCAAGGCGAGCCGGTTCAAGTGGCCCAGGGGAACCCGATCAAGGTTTGGATTCCCCTGGAGGCCCGATACAACGGCGCCTTGGTGGCCCGCTTGCTCAGCGAGCCCGTACCCGCCTAATTAAGCCAGCCTAATTAAGCCGGCTTCATGAAGCCCGTTTAAATTTAGCGGCCAGACTTCTTGGCTGGCCGGACGTCGGCCACTTCTGAGAGCGAGACCACCAAGCGCACCTTGTCACCCACCTTGGCGTCTTTGAAAACACCGGGGTTGTGAACTTTGAGCCAAGCCGTTTGGTCATAGGCATCGTGCAGTTGGATTTTTTGGTTGGTCTTGTCAATCGCAAAAACCGAGAAGACCTCCGCCAACGACACGTTGGTGAAAGAGCCATCTGGCATGACGGCCTCGGTCACTTCGCTCTTGCGCAAGCTCGGGTCTGCACCGGTCAAGGCGACCAGCTTATTGACAGCAAAAGTGACATCGACATCATCGCCAGGCTTGATTTGGTTCAGTGGCACGCTTTGGCGCACACCCAGTCGAATCAGCGTCTCATCACCATTGCGAAAAACAATGAATCGCTTGTCGGCATCCACGCTCACCACCTTGAGCTGAACACTCAACAAGTCGGTGGTGATGCGCGCGTCTTTGATTTGTACAGGCGGGCGGCTGCCGTCTTGGGACTGGGCAAAGGCGGGCGTTGTGACGACGCAGAACGACAACAAGGCGGCACTGGCCAATAACAGGCGAACGGGGGTACGCATTTTTTGTTTCATCTTCATTCCTCAAAATCTGGTTGAAAAAATTACCAAGATCAGTCTAGAGGTCAGAAGCCCTAAATGAAGCCCCAAAAAAGCAACGCTTTGCAACGGTCGAAAGCAAAAACAAAACCCCATTGACCAAAGGCCAACGGGGTTTCTCAGGGGGCTAAACGCTTATTGAAAGGGCTGGATGAAAAGGCTCAAGCGGTGACGCCAGCTGCCACGTCGGCGTACTCTTGAATTTGGTTGAAATTCAGGTACTTGTAGATGGCAGCGCCGTCTTTGTTGACCACGCCCATGGCTTCATGGTATTCGGCCACGGTGGGGATGTGCCCCAGCTTGGAGGCAATCGCGGCCAACTCGGCCGAGGCCAAGTAGACGTTGGTGTTTTTGCCCAAGCGGTTCGGGAAGTTCCGGGTCGAGGTGGAGACCACGGTCGCGCCTTCGCGCACTTGCGCTTGGTTGCCCATGCACAAGGAGCAGCCAGGCATTTCGGTGCGGGCACCCGCGTTGCCGAAAGCCGCGTAGTGGCCTTCTTTGATCAGCTCGCTTTGGTCCATTTTGGTCGGTGGGGCCACCCACAGCTTGACAGGAATGTCCCGTTGGTTGCCCAACAATTTAGCAGCAGCGCGGAAATGACCAATGTTGGTCATGCAAGAGCCAATGAAGGCCTCGTCGATCTTGGTGCCAGCCACGTCAGACAGGGTTTTGGCGTCGTCAGGGTCGTTGGGGCAGCACAAAATGGGCTCTTTGATGTCGGCCAAATCGATCTCGATCACGGCGGCGTATTCGGCGTCTTGATCGGCCTCAAGCAGGTTGGGGTTGGCCAACCAGGCTTCGACCTTTTCGATGCGGCGCGCGAGGGTGCGGGCGTCGGCATAACCGTCTGCGATCATGTTCTTCATCAACACAATGTTGCTGGCCAAATACTCTTTGACCGGCTCGGGGTTCAGCTTGATGGTGCAGCCCGCGGCAGAGCGTTCGGCGGAGGCATCGGACAATTCAAAGGCTTGTTCAACTTTCAAGTTGGGCAGGCCTTCGATTTCCAAAATGCGGCCCGAGAACACGTTCTTTTTGCCCGCCTTGGCCACGGTCAACAAACCGGCCTTGATGGCGTACAAAGGAATCGCGTGCACCAAATCGCGCAAGGTCACGCCGGGTTGCATTTCACCCTTGAAGCGCACCAAAACCGATTCGGGCATGTCCAAAGGCATCACGCCGGTGGCGGCACCAAAGGCCACCAAGCCTGAACCCGCGGGGAATGAAATGCCGATGGGGAAACGGGTATGCGAATCGCCGCCGGTGCCGACGGTGTCGGGCAGCAACAGACGGTTCAACCAGCTGTGGATCACGCCGTCGCCGGGACGCAGGGCCACGCCGCCGCGGTTGCTGATGAAGTTGGGCAATTCACGGTGGGTTTTGACGTCCACGGGCTTGGGATAAGCCGCGGTGTGGCAGAAAGACTGCATCACCATGTCGGCGCTGAAGCCCAGGCAAGCCAAGTCTTTCAGCTCGTCGCGGGTCATGGGGCCCGTGGTGTCTTGCGAGCCGACCGTGGTCATTTTGGGTTCGCAATAAGTGCCGGGGCGAACGCCTTGGCCTTCGGGCAAACCCACCGCACGACCGACCATTTTTTGGGCCAGCGTGAAGCCGGCTTTGGTAGCGACCGGTGGCGTGGGCAAGCGGAACATGGTCGACGCGGGCAAGCCCAAAAATTCGCGGGCCTTGGCGGTCAACGAGCGGCCAATGATCAAGTTGATGCGGCCGCCAGCGCGCACTTCGTCAAACAACACCTCGCTCTTGAGTTTGAACTCGGCCACGGTGGCGCCGTCTTTGACCAGCTTGCCTTCGTAGGGCAAAACGTCGATCACGTCGCCCATTTCGAGCTTGGACACATCGACTTCAATGGGCAAAGAGCCTGAGTCTTCTTGCGTGTTGAAAAAGATGGGGGCAATTTTGCCGCCCAACGTCACGCCGCCAAAGCGTTTATTGGGCACAAATGGAATGTCTTGACCAGTGGCCCAAATGACGCTGTTGGTGGCCGATTTGCGGCTTGAACCGGTGCCGACCACGTCGCCCACGTAGGCCACCAAGTTGCCTTTTTTCTTCAGGTCTTCGATGAATTGCATGGGGCCACGCTTGCCGTCTTCTTCGGGCTTGAAGGCAGCGTCGGGGCGGGTGTTCTTGAGCATCGCCAAATAGTGCAACGGAATGTCGGGGCGACTCCAGGCATCGGGCGCGGGCGACAAGTCGTCGGTATTGGTTTCGCCAGGCACCTTGAAAACGGTGACGGTGATTTTTTTCTCGACTTCAGGGCGGCTGGTGAACCAATCGGCTTCGGCCCAACTTTGAATGACTTCTTTGGCCTTGGCGTTGCCGGCCTTGGCCTTTTCAGCGACGTCGTGGAAAAAGTCAAACATCAACAAGGTTTTCTTCAGGCCTTCCGCGGCCACACCGGCCACTTCGGGATCGTCCAACAGGTCGATCAAGGGCTTGACGTTGTAACCACCGACCATGGTGCCGAGCAGCTCGGTGGCCTTGGCTTTGGAGATCAAAGCGACGGGGAAATCACCATGTGCGACAGCAGCCAGGAAGCTGGCCTTGACCTTGGCGGCGTCGTCCACGCCGGGGGGGACGCGGTGGGTCAGCAGGTCCAACAAAAAGGCTTCGGTGCCGTGGGGTGGGTTCTTGATCAGTTCGATCAATTCGGCCACCTGTTTGGCGTCCAAAGGCAGTGGCGGAATGCCCAGCGCGGCGCGCTCGGCTTCGTGTTGGCGGTAGGCTTGCAACATGGTTTTCTCCTCGTACAAAAACAAAATAAAAGGGGTAAAAAAAGGGGGTCAGTCCAATAAACGGCTGGGTGGTCCGCTGCGCATGGCTTGGGCCACCAGGGCCTGTTGGGGGCTGACACATTCATCGGCGATGCGCTGGCCCAATTTTTGGTTCAACAACATCGATTTGTGGCCCAACTGAATCCAGAGCGCACCGGCCTTGGGGTCTTCCAAGCGAATCGCGCCCGTGCTGCTGACAACAGGCGCCATGTGGTAAGTGAAGCCTTTGCCTTTCAGGTCAAAGAAGCCGGGCTGTTTGGCATCGGCCACGACCTCCACAAAGGCGCCGAGCTCGCAGCTGATACGCCCTGTGTGAATGCTGTTGGCTATGGCTTGGAGTTGGGTATTGAATTGGGTATTGAGTTGGCCATTGATTTCACTGGCTTTGACCGAAATGCCGCTGTTGTCGGCGTGGGCGCTCTGTAGCCCGGTGCCTCCCAAAACCAGCGCACAGGCGGCGAGCCACCGACAAGCCCTTTGGCTTAGGCTTAGGCTTGGGCTTGAAATCAAGTAAGAAGAAATTTTTGTCATGCCAG
>Ga0007857_1000129_pt1 | contig 21241 bp, 19 predicted proteins | sample CryBogCBH10Oct08_FD_71210 | JGI IMG/M metagenome (GOLD analysis project Ga0007857, IMG submission 71210) | Freshwater microbial communities from Crystal Bog, Wisconsin, USA - CBH10Oct08 | ecosystem: Environmental > Aquatic > Freshwater > Lake | place: Crystal Bog, Wisconsin, USA | collected... | reverse complement strand
ATGGTATTATAAAAGTATTATACAGTACCAATATTAACTTAACTACCTTTAGGGGAATATTGTTCAATATTATAATTCAATAGCATGTCCAGAAAAGTACTAGTAAAGATATCATGGTCTATAAAACAGCCATTAGAAATGGCCTCATTTGCGTTGGGAACGGTATCAGCAATGACTGATAACAATGAATTTCTTTCGCCAGATATTGATTTAATTTCAATGTGCAATGCATACCAAAAAGTGCAGATAGCATATGGTAGCAGAAAATATGGAATAGTTGCAAAAGATGAATTAAACAATACCAAAAAAGAATTAAATAATTATTTACATAAACAAGCAGAGTATGTAAATAAGGTAGCAAATGGCAATTCAACTATCATACACAATGCAGGTTTTGAAAGTACCAGCGAAATAAGAGGTGCAGGCACTAAACCAAACAAAGCTGGCTTTGTAAAATTAACAGCTATAAATGGTGGTGGAATGAAAGCTAGTATTGCTAAAGTAAACGGAGCTATAAATTATTGCTTTATTTTAGTTTCACAAGGTGAGTTTAATATCAATGTAGTTGGTGACGAAATATTAATTCCATTAGGTAATGTTGTACGAATTATTAATACTACAAAAATTAGCGTATTATTTAATGGATTAATTCCTATGGAAATGGTTCGGGTTGCTGTAGTAGCTAGTAATGCTAAAGGAAACAATGGAATAAGCTCCGTAGCATCAGCATCCACTATTGTATAATCTATATGTCTATATTATGTATTGCTCATGTAACATTCCTATAAGTTTTTTAATGCCAATTCAAAAAATCTCCATTACTTGCAGTCTGTAAGTTAAATATCATGGGCAATAAACGACTTTCTATCCGTATACAGCTATATCTAAAAAGACTATTGCAGTATTTTTTGCAGGGTCTGTTGGTAATGGCTCCTGTGAGTATTACTTTTTATGTTATTTACTCGCTATTCAATATGGTAGATGGCTTTCTGCCTTCTATCATACATAGCATTCTTCCAAAATTAATTACTAAAGATGCTGATGGTAATTTACAAAAAATACCTGGAATTGGTTTTATAGTATTTATTACGCTGGTTATTATTGTAGGTAGAATATCTTCTTCTTTTATAGTAACCCGTTTAGTTGATATACTGGATAAAGTACTGGAGAATACACCCGGTATCAAATTTATTTATACCTCTGTAAAAGATTTTCTGGAAGCTTTTGCCGGCAATAAGAAGAAGTTCGATAAACCTGTTCTGGTTAATGTAGATGCTAATGATGTATGGCGTGTAGGTTTTATAACCCAGGCCGACGCCAGTGCTTTCGAATTAATAGATCATATTGTAGTATACGTACCACACTCCTATGCAATTAGTGGTATTACGTATATTGTTCCAAAGGAAAAAGTAAGAGTAATGCACAACGTTACCCCTGCCGAAGCTATGAAATTTTCAGTAAGTGGAGGAGTTTCTAATTTTGTTGATTAATCCATAAAAAATTTCAAGTGTTTAAGGAGTTTAATAGGTTTAAAAGGTTAATGCCCATAAAGTAAATTCTTTGTTTATAAGGGTTTCAATACTTAAAATTGAAATAGACTGCTTAATCGTTCATTAATCTTACATTTGCTACCCCATTACGTATTATGAAGCATAATTTTAATTCCGGACCATCCGTATTACCTCAAGAGGTATTGGAGCAAACAGCACAGGCATTAATCGACTTTAATGGCATTGGTTTATCCATTGCAGAAATAGGTCACCGATCACCATGGTTTGTGCCGGTAATGGAAGAAGCAAGAGCATTGGTAAAAGAGCTGATGCAGCTGGATGATTCTTACGAAGTTTTATTCTTACAGGGAGGTGCAACTACTCAGTTTATGCAGGTACCTATGAACCTGCTGGATAATGATCAGTCTGCTGCTTATTGCGACGATGGTGTATGGGGAAGTAAGGCTGCTAAAGAAGCTTCTTTATTTGGAAAAATAAAGGTGGTTGCTTCATCAAAAGATAAGAACTATACCTATATTAATAAAGACTTTTCTATAGGAGCAGAAAATAAATACCTACATCTTACGAGCAATAATACGGTAGAAGGTACTCAATGGTTTTCTTTTCCTGAAACGGAAGTTCCTTTAATTGCTGATATGAGCAGTGATATTTTCAGCAGAGAAATTCCTTTCAACAAATTCTCTTTGATATATGCTGGAGCACAGAAGAATATGGGTGCGGCTGGTGTAACGGTTGTAGTAGTTAAGAAAGACTTTTTACAAAACTTACAACGTCCTGTTCCAGCCATCATGGATTATAGAAAGCATATTGATGCTGGTTCTTTAATGAATACACCACCTGTTCTGGCAGTGTATATTGCTTTGCTTACGCTTCGCTGGATAAAGAAAGAAGGTGGACTAAAAGAAATGGAAAAAAGAAGTTTGCAAAAGTCTACATTACTATACAATACTATTGATAGTTTACCTTTATTCACAACCTATGTAGCTAAAGAAGATAGAAGTAGAATGAATGCGGTTTTCTTTATAGAAGATGAAGCTTTACAAAATAAGTTTCTGGAAGAATGTAAAGCCAATGGAATGGTGGGTGTAAAAGGATATAGAACAGTAGGCGGAATACGGGTAAGTATGTACAATGCACTGGCATTGGAAAGTGTAGAAGCTATCTGCAATCTGATGAAAGAATTTGCTGCTAAAAACGGATAATAAAAAAGATAATAAACATAGATTAAGATTAATTAATGAGTACAATAAGACCATTTAAAGCGTTAAGACCACAGCCACAGTATACTAAACAGGTAGCCAGTCGTCCTTACGATGTATTGAACAGTGCAGAAGCGAAAATAGAAGCGCAGGGAAACCCTTATTCTTTCTTACATATTACCAAGAGTGAGATAGATTTGAAAGATGATGTAGATCACTATTCTCCATTGGTATATCAACAGGCAAAAGATAACCTTGATGCCTTTATAAAAAGAGAAGTATTGTTTCAGGAAAGCAAACCTTGTTACTATATCTATCAATTGATAATGGATGGCAGAAGTCAGACAGGATTAGTGGCGGTAAGTAGTGTAGATGATTACGAAAAGGATATCATTAAGAAGCATGAATTTACTCGTCCTGAAAAAGAGCAGGATAGAATTAATCATATTAAAACAACTTTTGCTCAGACAGGTAATGTATTTCTTGCTTATAGAAACAACAATGAAATAGATACCATTATACATAACTGGAAGAGTATAAAATCTCCTGCTTACGATTTTGTTGCAGAGGATAATATACAGCATACTATATGGGTTATAAGTGATAGTGAAGTAATACAATCTATCTCTGATATTTTTGATTCACAGGTACCATGTACATACATTGCAGATGGCCATCACAGAGCAGCTTCTGCCGCTAAAGTAAAGAACAGTTTGGGTGCTAATGTGACTGAATCTTCTAAGTATTTCCTAACTACTTTATTTCCTTCCAATCAGTTGGCTATCCTAGATTACAACAGGGTAATTAAAGATTTGAACGGAATGACTGAAGAAGAATTTATAGAAGCTTTACAGCAAGATTTTACTGTTGAGAAAATTGGAGGTCAGGCATATAAACCACAGGCCCTACATGAGTTTGGGTTGTATGTAAATCACAACTGGTACAAATTAACTGCTAAAGAAGGTACTTATACTACCGATGAAATAGGGGTATTGGATGTAACTATTTTACAGAATAATATTCTGGATAAATTACTGGGAATAAAAGATCAGCGTACCGATACCCGTATCGATTTTGTAGGAGGAATAAGAGGATTAGGAGAACTAGAAAAAAGAGTAAACAGTGGAGAGATGAAACTGGCATTTAGTTTGTATCCAGTAAGTATAGATCAGTTATTTAATATAGCAGATAGTGGTAATGTAATGCCTCCAAAGAGTACCTGGTTTGAACCTAAATTAAGAGATGGTTTATTAACCCACCTTATTAATGAATAGATAGATTTAATATGAAAAAGATTCTATTAGTTTTAGCATTGTTGATTGGGGTAAATGTAATTGCACAAAATCAGACAGCTAAAGAATTGTATGAAACTGCAAAGAAATTTATGCGGGAGGGAGATTATGATAATGCTTCTCTTGTATTGAATACTGCACTACAAAAAGAGCCTAATAACTATAGTATGCAGAAAGATGCTGCATTCCTTTTCTATCTTAAAAAGGACTATGGTAATGCAATGGAGCTTAGCAAAAGACTAGTAGAAAGAGCTGAATCTGATGAAGAAATATTTCAGATTCTTGGCATGACTTATAAGGCTATAGCTGAATATAAAGAGTGTACTAAAATATATAAAAAGGGTATTAAGAAATTTCCAAAGAGTGGTATTTTATATAATGAATATGGCGAGTTATTGGCTATGAATAAAGACCTGAATGGAGCAATAGAAATCTGGGAAAAAGGAATAGAAGTTGATCCCAATTTTTCAAGTAATTACTATAATGCTACCATGTATTATTTTAATAAAGGAGAAAACGTATTTCCTATATTAATTTATGGCGAAGTATTTGTAAACCTCGAAAGTTATTCTACCAGAACAGCTGATGTGAAGGCTGCATTGTTTGATTCTTATAAGAAATTATATTTGAATGGAGAGGTTTATAAAGCATTACAATTTAAAAAAACAACCTTGTTTGAGCGTTCAGTTTTAGAAACATTAACCAGAACAGTAACGATGGCTGCAGAAGGTATTACGCCTAATCAATTAATGGCTATCCGTACCAGATTTGTACTAGATTGGTTTTCAACTAAAAACAATGTAAAATATCCATTCCGATTGTTCGATAACCTACAGTTTATGATGAAAGAAGGTTTCTTTGATGCATACAACCAATGGATATTTGGTGCCGCCGCCGATGTTGCAGCATACGATTTATGGGTAAATGCAAATGATAAACAAGCAAATAGTTTTAAAGCATTTCAACAAAGCAGGGTATTTAAAATGACTCCCGGACAGTACTATATGAAGTAAGAAATACATCGTGAGTCATGAGTTTCGTAAGTCGTGAACAATACACTTTGTTATAATAGAAGTCCCCAATAGTTTAATACTATTGGGGACTTTTTGTATTGTCTAATATCTAAGTACCATTATCTTTTATATTATCCTTCGAATGTAGAATAGAAGTAAGGTGTTTTAGCTTCAAATTCTGCACTACAGGTATCTACCATTTTATATACCCTGCTAATACCTAAAGATTTACGTTTTTCATATACCTCATCTTCAGTAGTCTGACTCTTTACCAATTTTGATATCTGCACATCGCTAAAGCCATTTACTTTAGCTTCTTTCATTAATTCAAGAGGCATATCATTGAGCGTATGTTCTTTTATTTCTTTTTCTATCGTACATATTTTTTGAATCTGATACAAAAACCAACGATCAATACCGGTTGCCTGCACAATACTTTTAACCGTAGTACCTTGCATCAATGCATCTTTGATACGAAAGATTCTATCCCATTTTGGAGTCTTGATATACTCAGTAAGCTCCTGATTCTTCATCAGACTTTTTCCATAATATCCTAAACCTACCGCATCATTCTCCAGACTCTGACAAGCCTTTTGAAGTGCTTCGTTAAAACATCTTCCTATAGCCATTACTTCTCCTACACTCTTCATTTGTAAACCAAGTGTATCATTGGCTCCTTTAAATTTATCGAAGTTCCAGCGAGGCATTTTTACAATAACATAATCCAGTGCAGGCTCAAAGTAAGCAGAGGTAGTTTGAGTAATCTGATTCTTCAATTCATCCAGATTATACCCTATAGCCAGCTTAGCAGCAATCTTGGCAATTGGATAACCAGTTGCTTTAGATGCCAGCGCAGAAGAACGACTTACACGAGGATTTATCTCTACCGCAATAATATCTTCATTCTCTGGGTTCATAGCAAACTGCACATTACATCCACCTGCAAAATTGCCCAGTGAGCGCATCATTAGTATTGCCTGATTTCTCATTTCCTGATAAGCAGTATCGCTTAAGGTCATTGCAGGAGCTACGGTAATACTATCACCAGTATGAACCCCCATTGGATCGAGGTTTTCTACGGTACAGATGATTACTACATTATCGTTTTTATCTCTTAATAATTCCAACTCAAATTCTTTCCATCCAAGAACCGCTTTCTCTACCAGTACTTCGTGTATAGGCGAAGCTTCCAGACCCCTTTTTAAGGCAGCATCCAGTTCAGATTTATCATGAACAAAACCACCACCGGTACCGCCCAAAGTGAATGATGGACGAATAACCAATGGGAAACCAATCTGCTGTGCAAATTCTTTACCCTCCAGAAAACTATTTGCTACATGACTAGGAGCTACTTTAATACCTATACGTCCCATCAACTGACGGAACTGATCGCGATCTTCTGCTGTATCAATAGCTTTTACATCTACACCTATTAACCTGCAGTTATATTTTTCCCAGATACCTAATTCTTCAGCTTCTTTACAAAGATTTAAAGCTGTTTGTCCACCCATTGTTGGTAGTACAGCATCAATCTGATTTTCCTGCAGTATCTGTTCAATACTTTCCACATTCAATGGTAGGAGGTAAACCTTTTCCGCCATCATTGGATCGGTCATGATGGTTGCAGGATTACTATTAATTAGTATCACTTTAATTCCTTCCTCTCTTAAACTTCTTGCAGCTTGTGAACCAGAATAGTCAAACTCGCAAGCTTGACCAATTATTATAGGCCCTGAGCCTATAATGAGTACGGTGTGTATAGAACGATCTATTGGCATGGCTTTGAATGTTGCGCAAATGTAAAGGGCAGAAATCATTTATTAATAAATAATATCACCCTTAGAAAAATTTTTATAGATATTTGCTACACTTGCAGATTGTAAGTTTTATCTACATGATTTTACTACGACATAAAAAGTTTTTAAAAACTGTTTTCCTGCATAGCATCACAGCTTTTGGTGGACCACAAGCGCATTATGGCATGATGATGAAAACTTTTGTACACCAGCGTAAAGACGTATCGGAGGAAGAATTAGTAGATTATGTTAGTTTTTGTAATATGCTTCCAGGTGCATCTTCTACTCAAACACTTACGCTTATTGGATATAAAAGGGGTGGAATTCCTTTAGCATTGCTTACTCTTTTAATATGGACTCTTCCTGCTTGCTCAATCATGGCAGCCATCTCTTTCCTATTGGATTATTTTGATGATCGCAATATGCAAGTCAACCTTTTTAGCTTAATTCAACCAATGGCGATAGGTTTTCTGTTATTCTCCACCACTCGCTTGTACAAAATATCGGTTATCAATACTATCACTACTATTATTACTATTATTGCAAGTATAGCTACCGTATTTTTGTTTAAATCTCCTTGGATATTCCCGATATTAATTCTATTAGGGGGAATCGTAACCAACTTCAGTAAGAAAAGAATTCCTCAGAAAGAAACTGTTACTAAAAAAATAAACTGGAACAATATTCTGGTCTTTGTATTTCTTTTTGCCATAGCAGGTTATTTATCAGAAACAGCTACACGCCAAAACTGGAAATATAGAAAAGAATTAAACTTATTCGAAAACAACTATCGTTTTGGTAGCCTTGTTTTTGGTGGTGGAGATGTATTACTACCTATGATGTATGAACAGTATGTGGTTCGTCCGGAATCGCCACGTATTAAAGAAACAAAGAGAGAAGTTTTACAAATAAAAAAGACCGATTTTCTTACTGGTGTGGGAATATTAAGAGCCATTCCTGGACCCGTATTTTCAGTTGGGGCATTTACAGGTGGAATGGTAATGAGAGGTGCAAACTCTCCTATTCTCCAGTTACTGGGATGCATACTAGGTGCAATAGGTATATTCCTGCCAAGTGCATTGCTGGTTCTATTCTTTTTCCCTTTATGGAACAACCTTAAAAAGTATGCCGTTGTTTATCGGTCTCTAGAAGGTATAAATGCAAGTATAGTTGGAGTAATGGCAGGGGCTACCTTTTACCTTTCAGGAGATATTGTATTGAATACTGGCGTATCTGAATCTATTATTAAAATTTCTGCTATTATTTCCTCCTTCCTCTTATTGAGATATACTAAGATATTCTCTCCTGTATTGGTATTGCTTTTTCTGATACTAGGCTTAATATTATAGTTATTGCTGAGATCAATTTCAATCATCTCCACTTATATTATTCAAAATAATAAAAACTAATAAATACTTAAAAATCGAATCCTAGTGAGAAATAGGTTATCGGGCTTCCCATAAAAAATCCTTTCATTGGCCAGCCAAAATCTAATTTCATAAAGTAACCTAAAGCAGTACTTCTTACACCAAAGCCATAGCCCGCAGCAAAAGGTCCTAAACCACCTGCGTCTATGTTTACATTCAAAACAGTATTTCCACTACCGTCCACTGTTGTATGCGTTTCCGAAGGGCGATGAATACCATTGTACATACCATTCCATGCTGTACCTAAATCGAAAAATTGTACCAATTGGAAGTTTCTTAAGAAAGCGCTATTAATAGGCGTATTAAGGATAGAAGTAAGTACAGGAAACCTAAATTCGCTATTCAAAACAACTGCATTATTACCGTTGGCTACATTCTGATCATAACCACGCATATTGAGTGCTAAAGCCTGAAAAGCATAAGTTGCATCGTTCGCTGGTCTGTTGTTAATATTGAACTGAGGATTGTACCATCCATCGGCACCACCAAGGAAATAAACAATTTTTTGAGTACCCCAGCTAAAGTCACCAGCAGCTCTTCCTGCCCAAACAAAGTTGCGATATATTCTGATAGAGTTTCTTGCATCAAACCCTAGGTTGAAAGTATATTTACTTTTTTTAATTGCAGTTGCATCTGCTGGAACATCAGCATCAAAATATACTTTATACTTTAATCCTTCCCACAAATTTTGAACTAACTCCAACGTATTATCATATACATATTCATAATGTGACAAAATGAATTTCTGATAAATATTTGAAAGTGGCAAAGCATCAATGTTAGGATAGCCCTGATAATAAGGTTTTGCGACAAACTTATCATCTCTAAAAGCAACCGTAGCCCTTAAACTAGCTACCTCGCTAAAAGGATAAGATGCATTGAATTGATAGAGATTTGTGTACAATCTATTACTTATATCACTCGGTAAATAGTCGGTTTGTGTACTTCTATAGTAAGTAACTCCCCAGTCTACTCTCCTTCTAAAGTTCTGATAACTGATATAGTAAACATTATCCATTAAGCTTAAACTTAATGCTAATGGATTTGCAGCTATTTTTAAACCACCAACTATTTTAGTGTCTTCGAATAACTCGCTGGTTCCAAGTTTAAGATTTAAATTCATATCACTCCCATTGTCTGGAACAATTGGAGCATAAGCACCCGTATAAGGCTGGAATCTACTTACAAGAACACTATTACTAAAACCCGACATTACATTATCTACACTGAACTTTCTTTTATAATTAAACAACTTCGTTTTATCAAGTAATGTCTGAGCTGAAGTTTGTTTTACTACTTCCTTTGGCGCTTCTGTTTTGGCTTCATCTGCAAAATCGCTTTGGAAAATCATAATCGTTTTATTAGCAGCAGTATCCTTCCCTTTTTTCATATAATTAGTAGCCGTGCCAGCAGCTATTTTTTCTTCATCTAAAACTCGCTTCATATATTCAGTAGGTTTCAGATTTACATTTCTTTTATTTAGTGCATCTTCGTTTACTTTAATCTTATAAAGCATTTTATAGTCCCCATCTCTGCGTGTTTCGCTTACCTGACCATTATTACCGGCTATCCTTGTTTCTAACAAAGAAGTCTGGTAATTGGTAACGGGAAAAGTATAAGTAGAATCTTTATACACCTGAAAATATCGTATGCTATCCGGCTCTGTTTTCTTCCATGCTTTCAAGGTAGAATCAAGATCTTTCTGAGGGGCATTATGCAACATTTCATCCCCTATATAGTATAAAGTATCCAATCCATTTCTATGAGTTGAAAAGAAGCCAGCCCAACGGTTTGCAATTCCATTGTCATCGGAAATAAACGTGAAGTGATTCGTATTGTATTGCATTGGAAACTCCGCATTTCCATGTTTTAAATTTGTAAGCTGAGCAATCTGTTTTACGCTCGATTTGTTTAGTATATCTACGAGAAAAACATTGAATCTATATTTAGAGGGCAGTACAGTATCTCCTGTAGGTGCATCATTTCCGGGTCTATTGGAAGAGAAGATAATACCAGAACGATTTGGGAAAGAAACAAACGTAGGGTTCAAATCATCATACACATCATTGGTAATTTGTTCCAGTTGATCTTCCTGAATTTTGTAAGTAAAAATATCAGAATGACCATTTTTTACAGCACTTAAAACAAGGGTATTTGCATCCAGCATAAAACTAGCGTCCAGTACCTGATCCAATCCTGTAAGTTCTTGTTTTACAGTTTTATAATTGGCAATAACATCGTAAACAAACATTTTAATTTTACCTGTTTCCCAATATATCACCAACAGTTTAGTACCCTTCCCATCCCAGGCCAGTATGGGGTAATTTGGATTTACCTGATTTTGTTTTACTTTAATTCCTCTGGTTAATAAGACCTTGGTATCATAAAAGTTCTCTATATATTTTACACAATACTTCCCTTTCTTATACTCCACTACTGCATAGTTATTATTCCTTGGATTTGGATTGGCCTGAAATTTAAAATAATCATTTTCCGAAACATCTTCCATTACCGACATAGTGCCTTTAGGATTATTTCGGCGCTGACGCATATCCTTGTAGTACTTTTCCTCTTCATATTCCATGAAATCGGATAGTACTTCTTTGAATTTTTTCTTACAGATTTTTTGAGATGCTTTGTTCAGGCTTTTGTATAAGCGAGATAAATACATGAAGTAAGTGATATTTTCTTTGCCATATTTCTCTTCTATATAAAACCAGAAAGCCGGACCAGCAATAGTAGGTTTATTATAAGAAAACTTGTAAAAACTACTATAATCACCTGATAAAATAATATCTCTTAGCTCATCATCTTTCGCAGTATTCCAGTTTTCTGCAGCATACATTATATAGCCATCCATATACCATTGGGGCAAATCCAACATGGTTTGATTTGTAACTATATCACCAATATCATCGCCAAAAGCAAGATTGTTGAATAGGACTTTTGCAATACCCTGACGTATCTGAAGCTTAAGATGTGCATGATTACCATCAAAATAAAGTACTACTTTATTATTTACCAGCTTAGTTACTCCTCCTGCAGATTGCCAATCCATACCTAAACCAATATTGCTTTGTTTATACTCATCAAAGCTATTGTATACAATAAACTCTATTTTTCTATGTAGGGTATATTCAATAAATTTTTCAAGTTTAGGAAGTTCTTGTTCTGCAATCTGAACTACATTCTTTCCAAGATCCATACCACCCTGCGTTACATATACATTGGTATTGGGCGACTGATAAAATTTCCAGTTAAATTTCTTGAATTGAATTCTGTTTTTACCAAACTGAACTGAGGAAACCTGCGCATTTAATAGCATTGGTCCAGTAAGTAATAAAATTAACAGCTTTAATATTTTAACAACCTTCATATCAGCTAAATTATATAGAGTATATCTTTTTAAAGAATTAAATATGGCATAAAGATAAAAGTATATAAATAGCTGCAAAGTTTTTTAGGTGGATGGGGTGTTAAAATTTATTTGAAACAAATAATTGATTCCTATTAGCCCTATTGAAATTAGATACATTAAGGAGATATTAAGATTTAAGGCTACCACTCCAGAAAAACCATACCTAACCCGCAAATGAAAAGTGTTAATCCACCCAGCGCGTGCATATACCGTTCAAGCTTCTCAGTTTTAAGAAAGGCTAATCCAAAATAACCAATAACTACCATGGTAATCATACTAAGCAGTGTGAAAAATGTATAAACAATAATCAGGATGATCATTCCATTCATAGAACTCTTGGCAGCTGGAAAAAACAATAATGGTATCATAGGTTCGCATGGACCTAACAGGAAGATAATAAACATGACCCAAGGCGTTACTTTATGGCGTTCAGAAGACTGAACTGCTACTCCATGTTTATGTTCGTATACATAGATGTTGCCATCTTCATAAGTATCGAAATGTTTGTGTGGAATGTTTTTGTAAGCTCTGAATAGTCCCCATATTCCATACAATAAACCAAATACCAATAGTGCCCATCCAGCTATACCACCTCTTACATTTTCTAGCCATTTTACTTTGGTTAAGCTCCAGCCTAGTGCTGCTCCACCTAATCCTAATAGAACTGAACTCCATACATGACCACAGCCACAAATAATAACCCACATAAGGGTTTTACCAAAGCGCCAACCTCTTGCTTTTGCAATAGCAATAAAGGGCAGATAATGATCGGGACCCATTACGGTATGCAAACAAGCTATAGTAATTGCTGCGGTAATTAATATTTGTAACTCATGCCCCATATTTTTAAATAAGTGTTGAAATATGTTTTAAACAATTATGAAGCTGCTCGGCCTTATACCCAAGCAGCCTTATTATTAAACCACTTGCAGGCGTGAGGGAAACACCAAAGCTTATATCTTCCATTAGTGATAAGTAGTAGTAAATAGTTTCTTTAATAATATCAGCTTTATTATTAATAATAATCATACTCGCCTGATGGGTGTATCCTTCCATTTGTCCTAACATAGAAGGATTTACTATTGCAGGTTGCATGAATAAGTTTTCTTTAATAATCAACTGACCATTCCTATAAATATCAGTTGTGCTATGATAAGTAGAAAACAGAAATACTTCACCATTCAGTTTTCTGCCACAGGTTAATATTTCTCCCCAAACAAGGCTGGAATCATCCTGTAGATAAAAGGTGTTTTTAGATTTAAATATCGACTGTTCATGAGGCACTGCAGGATGTGGTAGAAAAATAAAAGAGCTTCCTTTACCCAATGTAACTTCCAAAGTTTGAGAAGCTCCATTTTGCATATTAAATAAGCGTTGATAAGATTGTGTATGTAACTGTAATACTCCACCATCAACCACTTTTATTTTAATATCATAAGCATCATTATCCAACACACCAGGAGAAGAGCTCATCACCATTAAATGCAACTGATTCAAGGTTTTATCTTCGGTAATATTCATCAGTTTAAAAGGTGAATTTACATAGGCATCACCAAGACAGGTAATGCCATTCCGCATGAAAGTATTGATATGTAAATCTGCTTTCATCGAAGTAGATTTGGTTCAATTACATCTTCTAATAAAGCATACTTTTTTATCCAGCCTATTACGGTATCTAATCCCTGTAAGGTCATTAAATTGGTAAACACAAAGGGGCTTCCTTTTCGCATTCTTTTTGAATCCTGTTCCATTACTTCCAGATTGGCAAATACATAAGGTGCAAGATCTATTTTATTAATCACCAGTAAATCGCTTCGGGTAATACCAGGGCCACCTTTGCGTGGTATTTTATCACCTTCTGCAACATCGATAACAAAGATGGTAACATCGGCAAGATCAGGGCTAAAAGTAGCCGACAGATTATCGCCACCACTTTCTATAAATATGATTTGAATCTCCGGAATACTTTCAACCATCTCCTCCACTGCTTCAAGGTTCATACTGGCATCTTCTCTTATAGCAGTATGGGGACATCCACCTGTTTCCACACCAATAATTCTTTCCCTTGGTAGCAGACTATTTTTTGTGAGGAATTCGGCATCTTCTTTGGTATAAATGTCATTAGTAATTACCCCAATGCTATAATCACCAGCAAGCTGACGACTAAGTCTTTCAATCAATGCCGTTTTGCCAGAACCAACCGGACCAGCAACCCCTATTTTAATATAATTTCTATTACTCATTATGGTAAAGAAAAGAAAAAGTAAAAAACAAAATGTAAAATATTTGAGGAAATGTTATGTGGTAAGTTTAAGAATTCAAAATTGGATTTAAAAAAAGTACACACATTCGTAGTTAAACAGTCACTAATAATAAAAAAACAGTTGAATGGCATTATAAAAGTGATGGATGCCAATGTAAATGTTGCAGATGTCAATTTAAAAGTGCTATAAGTCAATGTAAATGCTCTAAAAGGTAATGTAAATGTGCTTAAAGAGAATGTAAAACAGTTAAGAAGTAATGTAAATGTTATAGATGCCAATATAAAAGTTCTAAATGCCAATGTAATACAGTTGGGATGCATTTTGTTTTAGCTATAATAGTTTAGGTTTAAAACAATAAAATTTTGGTTCTGCAAATCTTAGATTTGCTAATACTTAAACGTAGTATGGAGACATATTTCAAACAGCCAGAAGATTTAGAAGAAAATGCAGCTGACTCGATTTTTTTGTTGAATACTATAAAGGTTGAGTAAATGAAGTAAAAATGAGTCATCTGAGTAAAAGAGATTTATGTACAACTAAGACATATACAGTCTGGAATATAATCTCTCGTGTTGCATACTACTGATATCAAATCCTGGGCAACATACCCCTATCATTGATTCATCTGGTTGTATTGTTTCTTCTACTAATTGCTTTATAAGATCTAACAGTTCAAAAAGAATTGTCTGTCCTGTTTGCTGACTTAGCGGAACAAGCTTAACACTGTTTGTAACAAAGGCTGCGGCTGCATTGTAGTAAAAGCCTGATAGTGTTTCTCTTTTATCCAAACCCATTGTTGTGGCTAATAAACCAAAGGAGATAGAATAATGACCGTAACCTTTTTGTTCTTTTACTGCTTCAGTAAATTGGCTTATTAATGGATGAGGGTATAATGGTTGGAATATCTTCATTAACCGTAAACCAAGCTTCTGACTGGACTGCCTCATTTCCATAGGCAGCTTTACTGCATTGCAAATATTATCCCAGTGCAATAATTTATTTAAATCATTATTTAAAGCAGCATCATAAGCAAACGACACAAATGCAGCATCGGTGTATAACAAGTTCTTCTGCAGCATTTGTTTACAGAATTCCTTTGCTGAGTCAGCATCTTTTACTTTACCATTTTGAACATAAGTCTCTAGACCTGCCGAATGGGAGAAGCCTCCTATTGGCAGCGAAGAATCGCTCATGTGCAACAGGTGTATTAGTGCGTTGTTCATATTAATGCCTCACCCCCACCCCCTCTCCCAAAGAGAGGGGAGTAGGGGTCGAATTTTGAAAAATGAAAATTATATGTACGTTATGTTGCCTCATTTATCAGGAAGTAAGTTTCATGATTTTGGTGAATAAACTATCCCCTCCATTATGTGCATGTGGTGATACGCTTGTTCTTAGTGGTGTCAGTAGTTTTCTTTGCTCCAGTTTAATAGTATATCTCTGTGCTGTAAGCATTGTAAACAAAGGCTTTTCGTAAGGCACCAGCAAATCATTATTTTCTATAAATAAAGGTAAATGCTTATTACCTATTTCGTAACAAACGGATGCAGTATCGAACATATTTATAGGACTGATAACCATACAATCGCATGGTAATACATCTACTGCAATAATAAAATCATCTGCTTCGAAAAGTATGTCCCCTTCAGTAAGACAAGGATTCTCCGACATAAATTTTAAAGTTACTTCCCTACCAGCAATAGACTTTTTTATTTGAATACGCTTATTGGTTTCGTACCATTCAAAGGCAACATAATCAATTGTTTTATTGTTTATGTTATCTGAATGTATGTTACCCAATTTTTGTTGTATCAGCATATCCTTAAAATAAAAAATAACGTTGAGCCAATGGCAATTCTTTCATCGGTTCACAGGTGATAATATTGCCATCTACTTTTACCTGATAGTTCTCAGGATTAACGTCTATTTCGGGAGTAGCATCGTTGTGAATTAAATCCTTCTTGCCAATATTTCTACAGTTTTTAACTGGCAGAACTATCTTCTGTAACCCATATTGCTGTACTACATTATTCTCCAGCGAAATCTTTGAAACAAAGGTTGCACAAGTATTAAATAAACCTTTTCCGTATGCGCCAAACATAGGTCGGTAAATTACTGGCTGCGGTGTAGGTATAGAAGCATTCGGGTCGCCCATACGGGCAGCTATTATCATTCCTCCTTTTATAATCATCTCGGGTTTAACACCAAACATAGCAGGTTTCCATAGTACAATATCTGCCAGTTTACCAGCTTCTATAGAACCTACATACTCACTAATGCCATGTGTGATAGCAGGATTAATGGTGTATTTGGAAACATATCTCTTTACTCTGAAGTTATCATTTTTATTAGCTTCATCAGGTGCCAATGCGCCACGCTGTACCTTCATTTTATGAGCTGTCTGCCAGGTTCTTGTAACAACCTCTGCCACTCTACCCATAGCCTGAGAGTCGCTGCTCATCATACTAAAAACACCCATATCGTGCAGGATATCTTCTGCTGCAATAGTCTCGGGACGAATACGACTATCCGCAAAAGCCACATCTTCTGGAACAGACTTATCTAGGTGATGACAAACCATCAGCATATCAAGATGTTCATCAATTGTATTTACCGTAAAAGGTCTTGTAGGATTGGTAGAAGAGGGCAGTATATTGGGATACATAGCAGCCTTAATAATATCGGGAGCATGCCCACCACCAGCACCTTCCGTATGGAAAGTATGTATTACTCTACCATTAATAGCTTCGATAGTATCTTCCAGAAATCCGCCTTCATTTAGCGTATCTGTATGAATTGCAACCTGTACATCATACTTGTCAGCCACCGTTAAAGAAGCATCAATTACTGCAGTGGTACTACCCCAGTCTTCATGAATTTTTAGACCTAATGCACCCGCTTCTATCTGTTCTTCCAAAGGAGCAATAGAAGCACAATTTCCTTTACCAAAGAAACCAAGATTCATAGGGAAAGCATCTGCTGCTTCCAGCATCTTTTGAATGTTCCAGGCACCAGGCGTAACGGTTGTTGCATTGGTACCATCGGCAGGTCCTGTACCACCACCAATCATGGTAGTAATACCACTATATAAAGCATGGTCTACCTGTTGAGGACATATAAAATGAATATGTGTATCAATTCCACCTGCTGTAGCAATTAAACCCGCACCACCATGCACTTCCGTACTGGCACCAATAATCATATTAGGCGTAATACCTTCCATAGTATCGGGATTTCCAGCTTTCCCAATTCCTACAATCTTGCCTTCTTTAATACCAATATCAGCTTTTACTATACCCCAATGATCTATAATCATTACGCTGGTAATTACAAAGTCGAGAACCCCTTCTTTTCTGGTAGCGCTTGCCGATTGCGCCATTCCATCTCTGATAGTTTTTCCACCACCAAACTTAGCCTCATCTCCATATACGGTGTAGTCTTTTTCAATCTCGATTATTAGTTCGGTATCTGCTAAACGTACACGATCTCCTGTAGTAGGGCCGTACATATTAGCATATTTAGTTCTGTTTATTTTAAGCATACTATTAAAGTTGTATGTTGTAAGTGATATGTTTTAAGTAATGCTTTATTTAGTGAAGCCTTTAGAAATTAATAATTCATTCAGTGCTTCTTTATTGGCAGTAATGATGTTTCCATTTACCAGATTATTAAAACCAGTAAGAATTTTATCTCCGGAAAATTCTACTAATTCCACTTCTTTCTCCTCGCCTGGCTCGAAACGTACGGCTGTACCTGCTGGAATATTTAAGCGCATGCCTAAGGCTATTGATCTATCAAATTTCATTTGTTTATTTACCTCATAAAAGTGAAAGTGAGAGCCAATTTGAACAGGTCGATCACCAGTATTTACAACAATGATTTGGATAGTCTTTCTACCTTTATTTGCTATTATATCTTCTTTTGCTAAAATGTATTCTCCAGGAATCATCTCTTATTATTTTGAGTGTTAAATTTTAAATGTTAGATGATAAGTTGTATTTTCCTGAATAATTCATTCAATATTCAACATTTATCATTCAACATTACTACCGAATAGGGTCGTGAACTGTTACTAGTTTTGTACCATCGGGAAAAGTGGCTTCGATCTGAATCTCGTGAATCATTTCTGCTATGCCCTCTATTACATCCTCTCTTGTAAGTATAGTTGTTCCAAATTGCATCAATTGTGCAACGGATTTGCCATCTCTAGCAGCTTCTTGCAAATGGGAACTAATTAGTGCTATAGCCTCGGGGTAATTTAACTTTAATCCCCTTGCCCTTCTTTTCTCTGCTAACTCTCCTGCTAGAAACAACAGTAGCTTTTCGCTTTCTCTGGGTGATAAATGCATTATAATTACTTTATTTAGTTGATTGTTTTATAATTTAAATTCATTCCAATAGTTTAGATAATTAGTGTTTGGTACAAATTAAAGTAAATAATCAATATTGTACTTTTCTTTTATTGAAAATTATTATTTGAACATTAATACCCTTTTTCCTGTTAAAGCTTGATTAACTAAACTAACCGTTCATCATTTTTTTAAAATAAACTTTGGTTACGTTTTAAGTTTCCTTAGTTTTGCAGCAGAACAATAAGAAATGGAACCGCAAGAAAGAATTTTACAAAAGGCACATGAGTTATTTATGCTATATGGCATAAGAAGTGTAAGTATGGATGAAATAGCGAATCATTTAGGCATTAGTAAAAAAACAATTTATCAATACTATCCTGATAAAGAAGCGTTAGTTTCTGGTGTGGTTGATATTGAACTTACTTGCAATGAATCTGAATGTAAGAACATAGCAACAATTTGCGAAAATCCAATTCATGAACTCTTTTTGTCAATAGACAATTTCCAGGAAATGATTAGCATGATGAATCCTTCTCTTATGTATGATCTGGAAAAATACCATCCCAATGTGTTTAAAAAAATAAGCGATCACAAGTATAAATTCATGTTTGAAATAATTAAAAGTAATCTTGAAAGAGGAATAGATGAAGGGCTTTACCGTTCTGAGATTAATGTAAATATTCTTACAAACTATCGTCTTGCATCTGTCTTCATGATTTTTAATCAGGAAATATTTCCGCATACAAAGTATCAGGCTTCAGAAGTAATAGATGAGATGACTGATAACTTTCTATTTGGTTTAGCAACGGTAAAAGGACAAAAATTAATCACTAAATATAAACAACAACGTAATATAAAAACAATAATTAAACAATGAAGAAATCAGCAATTTTAATGGTTCTGCTGAGCATTATGTTAGGTAACAGTTATGCTCAGGAAAAAACCAATCAACACAATTTTACTATACAGCAATGTATAGATTATGCTACCAAGAATAATGTTCAGGTAAAGAATGCATTACTGAATGTTCAAATTCAAAACCAAACCAACAGAGGAGTTACATCAGCTGCATTACCATCACTTAATGGAAATATTGCGGCTAACCGTTACTTCAATATTCCTGTTCAGGTAATACCTGCTGGTGCTTTTGGCCCAAATGATATGGCAGTTGGATTTGGCTTGCCTTATAATTCTACTGCTAGTTTACAATTACAACAATTGTTATTTGATGGGCAAGTTTTCGTCGGTTTGCAAGCAAGAAGAACGTCTATGGACTTTCAGTCTAAAAACTTAGAGGTAACTGAAGAAGCTATAAAAACAAATATAGAAAAGATCTATTATCAATTAGTAGTTAGCAAAACGCAAATAAAATTGCTTGATGCAAATATTGAACGTTTGGAAAAACTGGAACATGATACAAAAGAAATATATAAAAATGGATTAGCCGAAAAACTGGATGTAGATAAAGTATCTGTTCAACTTACCAATCTTAAAACACAAAAAATTAGTGTACAGAATAAAATAGACATTGGTTACTTAGGTTTAAAAACATTGATTGGCATGCCTGTAAAAGATGTTTTAAAATTATCTGATACTCTCAGCGAATCACAAATTAAAGATGGTATTCTTCAAGATGCTCCTTATAAATATGAAGATAGAAAGGAATATCAGTATGCAATACTTGGTAAAAAATTGAATGAATATAATATTAAAAGATACAAGCTTTCTTATTTACCTACTGTAGCATTGAGTGGTACTTATGCACAACAAGCTTATAGACATGAGTTTAGTTATTTTCAAAATAAAATGTGGTATCAGGCATCCTGGGTTGGTCTGAATATTTCTGTACCTATGTTTAATGGTTTTGCTAAAGATGCTAAAGTGCAACAATCAAAATTAGAACTTCAACAAACCAATAATAACATTGAAAATCTAAAACTAACCATTGACAATGAAGTTGAACAAGCTAAACTAAACTTCAAATCTGCAATTGCTACAATAGATTTCCAAAAACAAAATATGGCATTAGCAGAAACTGTTTACGATCAAACTAAAAAGAAATTTGAAGGTGGTACTGGTAGTAATACAGAGATTACCGCTGCAGAAACTGATTTGATTAATGCACAATCAAATTATGTTTCAGCGTTATACGATGCCGTAATTTCTAAAATAGATTATCTTAAAGCAATAGGAAAACTTCCATAATTTAATCAATAATAAACAATAAAATTTATGTATAAGTTATTACAATTAATTGCAGTTGTAGCTGCAATAACAGGAATGGTTGCATGCGGATGCAAAGACCAGAATAAAGAACTTCTCGAGAAAAAAGCTTCTCTCGAAAAATTAAAAGAACAACAAACTAAACTGTCTAAGGAAATTAGCGATTTAGAAGCAGTAATTGCAAAGTTGGATACCAGCGCTGGTAAAACAGAAAAAGCAAAGCTCGTAAGTATTGCGCCAATAAAAGAGGAATCATTTACACACTATATTGATTTACAAGGTAAGGTTGAATCTGAAAATGTAAGTATGGTAACCCCTCGTGGTGGCCCTGGACAAGTGAAAGCTTTATTTGTAAAACGTGGTGATGTTGTAAAAGCAGGACAAACACTATTAAAGCTGGATGATGCAATTTTAAAACAAAGTTTACAAGCTGCACAACAGAATTTGGAAACTTTGAAAACACAACTTGCATTCACTAAAAACCTATTTCAAAAACAGAAGAATCTTTGGGATCAGAATATTGGTACAGAAGTACAATATATAAGTGCTAAAAATAATTATGAAACTGTAGAGAATCAGTTGAAGACCGCTGAAGAACAAGTGAAAATAAATAAAGAACAATTATCTTTTACTAATGTAACAGCTGAGATTAGTGGTGTATTAGAAGATGTAAATGTAAAAGTTGGTGAAATGTTCATGGGAGCAAATCAAATAAGAATTGTGAATACAGAACATCTGAAAATAAC
>Ga0007857_1000113_pt1 | contig 22581 bp, 25 predicted proteins | sample CryBogCBH10Oct08_FD_71210 | JGI IMG/M metagenome (GOLD analysis project Ga0007857, IMG submission 71210) | Freshwater microbial communities from Crystal Bog, Wisconsin, USA - CBH10Oct08 | ecosystem: Environmental > Aquatic > Freshwater > Lake | place: Crystal Bog, Wisconsin, USA | collected... | reverse complement strand
TGTGCAGCACCCTCAAATGTTTGCATATACTCAGCTGCTTCTTCTGGTGATATACCAATACTTGCAGCAAACCAGAAATAATTGTCTTTACCTGTAGTCTGAATTAGACCACGACCACAGTAACGGTAACCATCACCAGACGCTTCATCGCCGTTACCCATACGGTTGGCGTAAACACGGTTGGCAATCGCTTCCTGTTTGTTAGGCATACTCGCATATTGATTTGCAAGTTCGTCTGTAGGAAAATACTTTGGAAAAATCTTACGTAGAGTTGCCGCTTTGTAATTTAGATTCTCTTTCAATGCGGTGAATTCAGCAGACTCATGGGCACACTGAGCCAAGAACGCAGCGATACGTTGTGGTGTATCGATCTGGTAATCTGGCAATAATTGTTCTAACGCAGAATACCAATGGTCAATGTATTGATTCTTTGGTAGAATTTGTTTTAGTTGTGCTTTTGAAAGTTGCATTACTTAACCTCATCAAAAATCTTCTTTTGACTGTTGTACCAATCTATCCATGCATCAACTTTAGAAGAGCATTGGTGGTATAATGTATAATTATTTACAACTGTTTTTGCCACATCACTGAGTTTGGCCTCGTCAGATAACTTATTTAGTTCTTCACAATTTGTCTTTAATTCAACAGGTGCTTCTGGAAATTTTACGGTCACAGGAACAACAGTTGAACAACCAGTGAGTAGAATTAGTGATAATAGTGTATATTTCATTTCTCAGCCGCCTTGTTCAACACTTCAATAAATTCTTTTGGTATTGTGCATTGATTGTCATACTTGACTATTTCACGGTCAACAAATTTGACAATATCATCACCTTTTTCACGATAGTATTCTCTCTTGGTGACAAACTTGGTCACAACCGTCTGGTTTGCTTCTTTTGACTTTTCTTCTGCGACTGCAACCTTGGCTTCCATTTCTTTTACTCTTGCAATCCAAACACTCTCATTATAACTTGCACCAGACATAAAAGTTCCAATTACGACAAGTAATATGGAACCTATTTGTACTGGAGTTTTGTAAAGTGATAGACCAGGAAGAAATTTTATCAAATAGGATGCGGCATAACCAATTACACCTATTAATAAAACTGCATAAAAAAACCAATCAGGAAGCCATTTTAATATCCACATTTTTACACCTTTGGTGGTTTTCTAGAACCCATTCCCATCATTATGGGGTTGTGTGCCTTCTTTTTCTTTAGATAAACACCAGGTTCACCAGACTTACTGCCTGGTGGTTGACCCATGCCTGCAACAGCACCACTACTTGTTACGTTTGTTGGACCTGCTGATACAGCTCCAGCACCCATACCGTCTTCTTTGACGAATTGTTTAAAACGTTTCATTAGCAGTTCCATTTTCTTAGTGCTAGCGCTTTGCGAGTTGGTTTACCGTCCTTCTTCATAGGACCTTTCATACCACCCATTCTAGCACAGAAAGATTTACGGCGATTAGCTGCCTTAGAACCTTTTTTAAGTTTTGATGGAGGTGTTGTAACCGCCATCTTTAGTTTTGAACCTGGATTCTCTCTACGATATGATGCAACACCTTTGCGATTCAAACCACCCTTAGGGTCTTTACCTTCTTTACGGCGCCATGCGGCAGACTCATAAAGTTCTTCATCCGAAACGTCTTCTAGGTCTTCCCAAATTTGTTCAGGATCGATGTTATGTGTCTCTGCAATCTCCATGACCAGTTCTTCAACGATGTCAAACATTGCATCTGGATTGTGTTCTTCTTTAAGTTCACTACGCATGTAATTGGCAACAGTCATGATGTAGTCTTCTGCCAATGTAATTTTAGATTCAACCCATTCAGGTAAGTCCGTTTTGTCACCAATCAAGTCCATCATCTCTTGTGCATTGTGCATGATGGTACGTAATTGATTGATGGCCATGTATGGATCAGAGTATTCTGGATCTTTTTCTTCCATTACACCTTTCTTCTTCAATGTGTTAGGATGTGCTAGACCTTTTTTGACTTTTTCTGCCTGACTCATCTTATCAACTTGCTTGCCAAGTTTGGTATCAACATCATACCAAGTCTGTGGGTGTGGTTTTTTATTGCCTTCCGTCACATCTTCAACTTCTTCCGGTACACAATTTGGAACTGTACGTCCACCTTTTTGTTTTGTACCAACAGGATGGTATCCAGTCCAGCATGGATTACTGGTTCTCAAAGATTTCTTTTTTTCTTCTTCTCTGATTTGTTTGAAACTTTTCATATCTTCCTCAGTATATCTGCGACTTTCATGTCCACTGGAATTACGTCCGTTATTATATTCTTACCTTTAATACCTTTAACGACTTCAGGTAATATGTTTAGATACAATAAGAAAGTCTTGAGTACATCATAGTCTTTCTCATCTATTCTAAAAAACAATATTCTTGCCGTTGCTTCAACACCAAATACATTGTTCAATAATATAATGTGATTAAGTATCAACCTTTCTTTCAGGTTCTTAGTCACCTTATATCTGCGAAGGAGCCTTTTGAGATACTTAGTTCTTTTCAAGTCTCCTTCAAATTCCGACATAAGACAACTAGTGGATGTGTAACACTTAACCGCATACATCACAAAATTGTCTTCATTCAAATCATCAAACATAATGTTGGGGCAAAAGCCCCATCCTTATTATAGACCAGTGAATGCTTGTCCCCAGCTTGTATTGCCGGAGTTAGTATTGGAAGCAACTGGACTGGCCAAAGCAACCAATGTTTCATTGATGTAACGAACTGTTCCATCATTGTTGGTTTTCTTTTGGATGTGAACCCAACCTGGATTAACACTACCGAAAGCAACAGTGCTGTTTGCTAGACGAGTTGGTGTTACCAAAATTGTGTCTGCACCATATGTTTTAGTCATTGTTTTGTTTGTGTTATAAACAATAGCTTTGTCAAACTCAACGCCATAACCTGCACTTACAGTATTAAATAATGCTGTACCTAAAGTGATTGTATTACCACTTGTGGAAGCAACAGTTGTGTTAGAAGCAAAGAAACCTGGAACACCATTACCTGCTGTACCACCTGGAGTTCCAAATCCGTTTGCCCAGAAATAGACATATTGACCGGCGGTTATACCAATATTGGCTACGTTATTTAATCCACCATCATTGTAAGAAACTTGGATGATTGTATTACCTGCGGTATTGCCGGTAAGAATGTAAAGCTGAACGTTTTCTCTTGTTTCACGTTCAACATCCATTTTTGGTTTGCTGATGTGTTTGTCGTTATTTGACCATGCTGACATTTTTATATCTCCTTGAAGGGTAATCTACCTATTTATTGAATTGATTTTTTGCCTGTGTTTGTGGCAATATAGTCTGGTTGTTTGCCACGATTTTTCATCATTGGATCAATTTCAATCGTGTCTCGTTTCTCACCAGTGAGAGTAGTTCCACCTTTTAGAACCATTCGAGCATTGGTTCCTTTTTCATCATCATCGTTAACCTCTTGTTTTTTAACCACTTTTGGTGGTTTAACATTAGTACCTGGACCCTTATCGTCTTTTTCATGGTCATACATGTCTTCTTTTAATCTATGTTTTGCATAGATTTCTTTGACCATTTTGGCAGCCTTAGATTTCTTAGGTGCAACATCGTTGGTTGTATTTGCACCATCAAATGGAGATTGAGTGGCGCATTGTGGATCATTGATGTTATCTTCTTGTCTTAACCCAGTTTTTGCTGGACTATGCACAGTTTTGATTATACCATCTTGTGCAGCCTTATTCAATTGGTGTGCTCTTTTACGGGTTGGTGAATCTGAAACGTGTGAACGAATTTTTTTAACTGAAATTGGATCAGTTTCTTCTTTCACGGATGACTTTTTACCTTTTGCGGCTTCTTCTGGAGAATCATGGAATGTGGTAGTCTTGGTTGGATGTGAAGAACTGCCACCGGCAGCAAAATACTTACCAGTTTCACCATGCTTCATAATGTTGGCATGTTTGGTGCCATTTGAATGCCATGAGTGACCAACAAGTGTATGTCCTGCGCTTGTTTTAGAAGGTTTACCATGAGCCGGCTCGTAAGTTACGCCTTCATCGATAGTATCCTCTTCATAAATGCCGTGGTCACGTTTCCACTTATCAAACTCACCAGTCTTTGCTTGACCAACTCTTTGGTTTTTGCTTACATAATTGATATTGTAACCTTTAGCTTTGTAAAACTTGGATAATAAGTCTGCTCGGCGTGAGGTCACATTTTCTGGAATTTGAAGGCCGCCACCTGCACCGGTGGCAGACCATGGATCACTTGGGTCCACATTTCCTTTGGAAGGTGGTGCAGATTGTTTTGCAACACCTTTCACCACATCCTTCATTTTAGTCATGTTTCTTTTCCTCTGAAGTTCCTAGTTTGCCCATAACTTCGGTTCTAATTTTTTTAAAAGATTTGTGTGCCAATTCTTTTGCAAGTTTCATTGGTGTTCTTTCTTCTTCCTCAACATTCAACTTAACTTTGTAAGAAAGTGGTTTGTTGTGATAATCAGCAGGAACTTTTACACGACCTTTTAACGTATCAACAGTTTTGGTTTTCATGTTTTCGGTTGGATCGATATGCACATCCTCTTCTTCGCTCATTGTGCTGATACCACCAAGGTTTTCATGTTTCATTGCTTGTTTTGTAGCAGTTGCGTACATCACATTCTTAGCACGATCACCATAACGTGATTTGAATCCTGCCAAACCTTTTTTCATAGATTTGACAATCTTTTCACGCTTTTCTTTTTCACCACTAGTCATGTGGCGTTCTTCTTCCTCTTTGTGCATCTTGTCAACGTGTTTACCGACTTCTTTGTCAGCAATTTTCTTTGCTTGTGGTGGTGTTACACAATCACCTTCTTCTGTCATCTTGTGAGCAGACAAATGAGTTTCTTTTTCTTCTTCTTTCTTCAAGGCAGAAGGTTTAACCATTTTTTTAACAAGTGCTTTGTCTTCTTTCTCATCCGGATGAGATTCTTCCTTAACTGCTTTTTTGGTGTATACATCACCAGTAGAAGTTTTCTTGTGCTCATGTCCAGTCAACTCACCTTTTTTCTTAGGCAATTGGCTCATGTATTTACCTTTTAGAACGTCAAAAGGATTAGAAGATTTCTTCTCATCTTCTTCTCTAACATCAGCAGAATGACCTTTTGCAGCAGCTTTATCATCTTTTTTCTTTGCAATTTCTCCACCAATTTTTTCTGGAGGAACCATACCTTCAGAGTGGTGTTTTGCGGTCACTGGATATCTTTTACCTTGAAATTCAAAGTGGGATTGATTTGCTCTTTTAGCAGCATGTGCAGCCTTATGAAAACCAGTTTCGTCTAATTCTGGTTCTAAAAGCATCTTTTTCTTTTCATCAGCTTCCATGATTGCTCTGGTTGCATCAACCAATGATTGTGGTACTAGAGATTTAGTAAACATTATTTTGCTCCTGTTTTATTTTTGATCCAGTTGTCTGGTGTTTTTCCGTGTTTATCTTTAAAGTGATTATGTAACTCTTTACCTGTAACCTTGTGTTTCTTAGAAATAGTCAACATTAATTGATTAATTGTATCATAATCGTGGTCTTTCAATTCATTCAATCCTTTTTCCAGTTCTGCAACATGGTCTTCTTTAATCTTTTTCTTTTTAATTGTTATACCTGATTGGCCAAACTTTTCTGATGGCTTAACAAAGTCTTCCTTATTACCAGCACCACCAAGAGTGCCACCTACACCAGAATCTCCTTGACCAAAATCAAAGATTGATTCCTTAAACTTTTTCAACTTTTTATTCTTTTCTGCTAGTGGATTTGGGTTTACGTTTCTTGGTTGACCAGCAAAATTTGCAACATCATCGTTGCTAAATTCTCTTTCCTCACGGTATGTAGAATCTCCTAAACCTGAACTAGCAGCAGCACTTTGTCCTGCTGCTCTTGAGTTTGTTGTTGGTCCGATTCCACCAACGTCAGCAATCTTTGCGGAACTTAAAGACTTGTCACCAAATTTCTTTCTTTTGATTGTGTCTGCGTCTTTATTGAAGTTGTCTACTTTTGGTTCTGGTTGTTTAACTAATACAGGACCTTTATCTTCAGTATATGTGCTACCGCCACCAATTTTAGGTGTATAACCTCCATTAGGTTTGATATCACCATCTCTCACATCATCTCTACGACCTAGTTTTGCTGCAAATTGCATAACTGGACTATTGTTATCTTTCAATACATTTAAACCTTTAGATGTAAGGTTTGACTTTTGAATAGACTTTGCACCAACTTTAGATTCATAGATTTGCAAGAATTTATTTGCACTTGTGTAGTGTATTGAACCGTTGTCCAAGAATTTTGTTGTTTCTGTAAACAAGTCAGCAATATCACTAACTTTTTCTTCTAGGTCTCCAGTGTTGTCGAAGCGAGAGAAACTTTCAAACAATTCGGAAAAATGTGTAATATTCTTTTGTGCTTCTGTCCAACGGGTATGACGAATGGATTCTACCATCATTCTAGACAATAAGGTGTTTCTTTCTTGGCTCACTTGGTCTGTTGTGTCAACAAATACCATCATGGTTTTGTAACCCAATTCTTCCAATTCTTCTTTGATTTGAGAAATCTTTTCATAATCATCAGCAGGACCATTAATGATAAGTGGACCACGTTGACGAATTGCTTCCATCTTAGGATTCATAGAACGCATGGCCAATTTGTGCTTGTCGTTCATAATGTCCATAACTTGTTGGAAGTTTAATTCTACAATGTTTTGTTCTGCAATACACTCACGGATAACAACATCTTTACCAGAACCAGGACCACCAGTAACAAAGATTGCTTTACCTTGTCCACGATTGGTAGATTCATGCAATCCCATGCCTTTAGTTACATCATGAAACAATTCTGTTGCATGTTCTGGATGTTTCTGAATGTTTGTTGGTAGATTCTTTTTGAATTCTTTGAAGTTACCAGTTTTGACATGGTTACGCATGTCAGTACCTGATATACCAGGTTTACGTTCACCAGTTGATTGTTGTTCGATATGGTCAAACTTAAAGTATCCGTGACGACCTTCTACACCATTATACTTTTTCAAGAGGTGATAATTTGCTGATGCATCTTCACCGGATGCAACGATGGCGTGGGTGTAACCTTTTTTATGCATCAATGCAGCATGGTGCAATAGTCCTGGTGCTTCTTTTGTAGCAGGAACAATGTTTGCATCTGGAAAAGCACGCTTGATGTGCTTCATTTTCGTCTTAATGTCAAGTGGGTTTTTCTTGGCATCATGAGCATGTGAAGCCACAATAATGTGGTCTGCGTGGTTCTTTTTAGCCAAATCTTGAATACCTTTGACATTTTCCTCATGACCCTTAGTTGGTGGATTCATGCGGCCAATTGCCAGGACAATCGACTTGGTCTTTTCTTCTACTAATTGTCTAAAGGATTTCATCGTGGTCTTGCCAAAAAGTTAAGTCTGTTGAATTCTTGTCTATCATTTAGTTTAGAAACTTTACCTTTGTGTGTTGCAACGAAACCTTCTGGTTTAACTGATGCATCACCAACTGTATGTTCTAAGCCACCTGTATGTCTTGCTAAAACGTGAACCAAAGAATTTTTTGCTTGTTGCAAGTGATGATGCATTTTAAAGAAGTTCTCATAGTGTTGTGTATTGTTATCAATATGTTCAACGTGAGCTTTCTTTTCTGCTTCTTTTCTAGCAATCGCAGCAGGAGTTTTTACTTTAGCAATATCTTTGTCATATTTAGCTTCGATAGATTTCTTTAGTCCACCAACACTTGGTTTTTCACCAGTTCTAATAGTTTGGTTAATATGTGTCTCAATAGGACCACCAGCATTTCGGTGTGGCTCTGTGGCTGCATACATTTGTTTACCATGCAGATCATGTAGAGCTTGTGCTGATGCCAAATGGTGATGGTATTGCTCATCATCATGTTTGGACATCATAACTTTAGATGTGTCATGACCGGGTTCTCTATGATAGACATCCGGATGGTTTTTAAAACCAGACAAATCTGGATGAAAATCTGCTTTCATGTCCGCTAAGGTTTTACCATGATATTGTGTGTGCGTATAAACACCAATCTTGGCTTTACGAATCTTTTTACCTTCTTCAGACTCTTTAGGTGCAGAATAATTGATTGTGTTTGGTTTGAAGTGAACTCTACCGTCATGTTCAGTCTTATCACCATGGCCAAACATCATATCACCTTGATAAACACCAGTTTTAGGTGTAACTTTAGGTAGATGATGTAATGCGTCTTTTAGTTTAGCGACCAGACCTGGAGCATGTCCATGGTTTAATTCGATGTCTTTTTCTGAGTAATTAACTTTTGGGTTTACATTAAAAGCAGATTTGGAAGCAACAAAAAACTTACCGGTTTCTGGATGGTGACCGTATACGATACTTGGTGAACCATCGTGTTTCATAGTCAAAGTAGGATCATTTTTGCCTGCTTTGATGTGTTTCCTAACTTGATTCAATACTCCAACCGCATGGTCAAATCCTTCTGAACCACCATGGATAGCATGATCTTCCACATGCGTAATGTGTTTCAGCTTGGACTCGTCAGCTTCCTCTTTAAGTAGAGATTTAAAAGTTCTCATGTTTACCTTTAGACATTGCAATACACTATGATTGCCATGAGGGTATTTATATAACTTTTTAGTTTATAACCCTAAACTGTCGAGAGTTTGGGTTCGATACATAGTCAATAATTTTCAACTTGGCCATTGCCTGCCAACCAACCATAACAGTGAATTTTATCAAATTCTACTAGATATTCTTTTGGAATGTTGACAAAATGAGCATGTTCAAAGTCCATAAAATTGAACAAAGGTAAGTTATATTGTAGTACTTCTAGGTAATTATCAACCAAGGACGGGCAAAAAGAGAACAAACGAGTAATCAATAAGTCTGTAGCACCATGTGTTACTTGAGGCATCCAAGTTGGAATACGTTTCTTAAACACATATTTACCAAATAAGTTATCGTAATCACTTAGTTTAAACTCTGGTTCCAATATGGAACGACCAGAAATCTTAAAAATTCTTTTAACGTCTTTAAACCAAGGTTGTTGTTTTAAAAGGTGCAATGCATTAAATAACAATACACTTTCTGCCATGGCCTGTTGGCCACTACTTGAGAATTTGTTAACGTCCGGAACTCGATTCATATCCATAAAAGCATTCAAATATGGTTGAAGTTGTTTATGTTCTTCTTCCGTCAATGATGTAAGAGATGCATCAGCCAAAACAATGATTGCTTCTGGAACTCGTTTTCGGATAGATTCAACCGTCAATACTGTTTGTTTAAATCTCTGTTCGTGACTCCAAAACCTTGTATTCAGAGATTTAATTGCCGAGGTTACAAGGAATAAGTTTTTATCTGGTATAAAACTCATAAGTAATAATCCAATGTATCGGTATTACGATAAATGTTGACGGCTTCAGCTCTAGGATGTGGATTGCTGGAATCAAAATCGTTGATGATTATTCTTCTTGCATTTGGAAGACCAATAATCAATTCTTTAGATTTGAATCCTAAATTACTCAACATTGCTCTTGTGACCCACTCTTGACTTTTTTCCCTGGCGGTTGTAAATATAATCAATGATCCATTTCGTTCATATTCTAACAACCTTTCAACATTCTTTGGCAACACTTCTGGATCAGAATCATAGGAATCGATACCCACTCGTCTTTGAGCCTTAATAATTGTGCCATCAATATCACAGAAGATTACAGGTTTGTCATTGTACTTGAACCACTCTTGTGCTGTACCCACATCAACATAGTTAGATATAAGTTTCTCGGTGAAAATCTTTCCTTCGTGTAACATAACTGAAATTACATCAGAGACAAAGATTTCTTTTTCGGTTGATATAGATTCAAATGCTTTTTTGTATTCTGCAACAGATTCAAACTTATAACCACCAACACAGAACTTATTGGATACAACACGTTTCTCAATAATATCGGTAATGATGCCTTGTTCATTAGATACAACAAAACTTTTTGCTCTAAGTCGATTCAAAACTTCATGTTCCGCAATATCAGAAACACAGATATAGTTTCCTGGTGTTTTTGTGTGAGTAAAGAAACTGTCACAGTCTTTTACCAAGAACTCAGCCTCATCAGATATGCCAGCCATTTGTAAGATTTGGTAAACTGTGTCCGCTGGACCTTTTGTCAGTTCTTTGATTATGACAACTTTGACTTTACCACCAAATTGATGGTTGATAAACTTCTCAGCATCAAATGCAGAATCGTGTTCGTTGAGAATGCCAACAGTGATGTTGCAATCGGGATAATCTGCAACCGCTTTCTCCAACATCATTTTATGTTCGTAGTCAAATAGTAGATACTTCGGTTTCATGTTAGGGAAACGACTAGAAAGACCTGCTGCTGGTACAATTATTTCCATAATCTTTTTATTTCATCCATTATAAAGTTATATTCTAAATCACCTTTTGTTGTATGTAGGTACACTCTCAACAACATTAGTATTAAAAGGTAATCGTTGTTTGCTTCTGGGAAATCTTCAAATAGTTTATTTTGAATGTTGTGTAACTTAGCACCTAGTTTGGTTGGTTCTCGTCTAAGAAACCAGCGACATTCTAGGTCTTGTCTAAGTTTTGCTATGTCGAATACATAAGAATCGTATTCAATGGTTACAGGATCAATCAGTTTGAATCCGTTTATTGTATAAATGATATTCTCTAATGTCAAGTCACCAAGGTAAGATGTGTGTGGTAAAATCTTAGGTAACTTATCAATCAGTTGTTGCTTGGTAAAAGGAAATGCCTCAGTTGAGGTGTCCATCCAAGCAAGTTTCTGGTAGTATGTTTCAGTAAAGTCTTTTGCTTTGTCTACACAGATACTTTTTAGTTTTGTTAGTGTTTTGAATAAGAATTCTTCTAATTGATTGGTGTTATGTGACACCAGATAATTCTTCATGTCTAGGCCATGGAAGTATTCCATGTCAAAAGAATCACCATCAACATTATAAATTTTAGGAACAGGAAAACCAACTGCTTGTAACGGTATTAGTCTTTTCCTGTTTCTTTCTGTGTTACCAATTTTTCTTACAAATAGACCATTAGAATTTTCCATCAAATAGATTTCACTGCCTGAATGGCCACTTAACTTTTTAACTATTCTTGGTCCAGTTGTCATAATCATTACGAATCAAAGAGTGCCAAGTGCCATTGTGTGCACCAGGTGGAAATGGATTATTCATGTTAACATATACAAGATTTTCACCATGTAAGTTGTGTTCATGCAAGTTGGCACTCATCATATTTTCACCAATATATTGTGCACCAGCATCATAATACTTATCCATGTTTTGGAACGTAGACATATATTTGTCCATGGTACTTTGTGAACCAAAAGCAAACTGGTCATTACCAAAATCACGTTCAGGTACCATTCTACAATTTGGAATGTATAACTTGGTGTTATCGAGTTGTTCAAAAGGAATCTGAACATTCAATGCATAGTCTGTTCTTGTTTTTATGACCCAATCATATTCAATTCCAGAACTCATCATCAAATTACGACATTCATTTATAGAATACAATGCAGAATAGGTGAACCTTGGTGGATACTTTTGTGCGTTTGGTGTATTAGTATACTTTGTGTCAGCATCAGTAACCAAAACAGGTTCCGTTATCGTTTTAGTTGCTTCATACAATTCAATAAGTTTTTCTTCACCATCAAACTTCCAGGTATGAATGTAAACATCTACGTTATAGTGATTCAATAGATTCTTTTTGTAGTATTCGAATCCCTTTTGGAATGACCTGGCTTGGCCAGTGAAACATAATGCTATTTTCATCTTTGAAGATATACTGGAATGTTAACGATATCAAATGGTGTATTTTTAAGAAACAAGTTTCGCAATAACATCATGTGTGGACAATATCTTTGTTCCTTATGGATCTTAATATCCACCTCAGGATATTTCTTTACATTTCTTAACCAATCTTCAAACTCAGGTTCAAATTGAGTTGAATGTAGGTGTTCATAGTTGTTGTACAGGAAATAAGCATTTGCCCATTTGAAAGGCATAACAGCAAAAATATCCGAAATCAGGTTATACGATTCTTCCAATGGAGTGACAATGAATCCAACTTCTGTAAATTTGAAAGGTGGATTGAATCCTAAATCGTATCTGCAATAAGAAAGATTGTCGTATTCACTATCAATCAAACCATAAGCTTTGAATCTACTATAATTCATAGATGCATTTTTTGAAATGCTATCGATTGTTTTTGGTTTTGGATTTTTTGCAACTACTCTTTTTTCAATATCTAAAAAAACATTTTCATATTCAGAAAAATCTTCAGCCAAAATCTTTACTGGTTTCAATCGTTCTTGTATATTGTTGATTTCTCTCTCATCGGTCGACCATAAGTGACAATAGACATCCATCTCATTTGCATCAATGTATGTCTTAATGTTTTCCCATGTTTGGTCAAATGTTCTATACTGACCAGATAATACTATACAATTTTTCATTTGATCCAATACCAGACATCACATTCTGTTGTTAGAATTTCTTTACCAACCTTTGCAGCAAATTCTTTTGCGGCTCTATTGACACCTTCAATTGCTGTAAAATCATGGCCGGAAAAAATACCACCAGTTTTTAACTTGGAGTAATAGTTGGCACAATCTTTAGTTAACTGTTCATATGTGTGTAAACCATCAATGAAGATAAAATCAAATTCCTCATCAGCAAATAAAATGGATGCATCATCTGAGTTTTTATGTACCAAACTGAATCTTGGTTTAAATTTTTCCATACGATCAGACATAGTTTCAAAAACTTGTTGTCTTTCGTTCAAAGGTCTTCCATTCCAATCAACATAATTTTCATAAGGATCAACTGATACCAATTCTAGGTTCTTGTTGATATCCAATAAAAAGTGTGTTGTGTCGCCAATGTCACAACCAATTTCCAACCCTCTAACCTGGGTCATGTCTTTAATCATTTCACCAAGGCCGTAACCTGAACATTTAAACATTTTTTGCTCTCCAAAAGCCTGTGTAACTGTGTTAAAAGTAATTATATCACTCATCATGTTGTCCTATAAATAAACATTTTCGATTCATCGTCTTGTTCATACTTTTGTTGAACAAATTTTTTCCATTCTGGTACACGGTCGTATTGATGTACAATTGGGAATAACTTATCTTTATAATACACCAAACCGTCTTTTACTGTTGGTTCGTCACACAGCAAGTTTGGTCTAAAATAATTCATCTTGGTGGGATCGGCAACAGTACCAGCTTCACAAGCCCAATCAACGGTTATTTGTGCAATGTCTTTGTATGGTTGTGTGTTGATTAGAACGTTGAACACTGCTTGGTCACAGATAGGAATTGGCCTATTGATAGCATTGGTGAATATGTTGAACACCATATCTTTTACATATTCGGATGTGCCACCAAATGTTCCAACGTTATAGATTTCATTGTCTTTGAATTGTCCATAGACGTAAGGACCATATGCTTGTTTGAGGTTATCATCACCCCATGGTTCATCTTTGTATTTCAATCCTTCAGATGCAATGACAAGATTGTTTCCAAGATTTTCCATACTTTTCATTATGTCAAAAGGACTAGATTGGAAATAAACATCCTTAACGTCTGTTGTAACAACATAACGATAATTCATCCAGTTGTGACGCAAGAAGTGATAGATTGACAAGAAACGTAACACATGTGGTGGAATATTGTCCACCATCTGCATTGGTGCAACAATCACACCTTGTTCGTGCAACCATTGTAATGTTTGTTGTGAGGTATTGCCTGCAACCAAGACAACATTGGTATCTTCATCTGCAACTTCTAGAGCAGACAAGACCCAAGGTTTGAGTTGATTGATTCCGTAGTTTGTATAACCACCAATAATTAAATTCTTCATTTCAATCCTGATCTAGTTTTAATCAAATTCATAACACCATCATCGCCTTTTTGTTCTTCACGAGGAACAAACAAAGCCTTCTGTCTCTTATTATCTATGTCATCTGTTGGAATGAGATAATAGATTGCTAAACTTTTTCTGTATTGTCCTTCAGGTGCATTGATGCCTTCGGTTACACCGTGCCATGAATTTTGTGTTGTGTCAAACAATACTGCACGATTGAACTTTGGCCAAATGGACTCAACCAAAGCTTTTGGTTGTTTAGATGTTTTGTCATGTGACCATAAACCAATGTTACCACCCCATTCTTTTTTCCAGTTTGGATTTAAGTATACAATCAAATTCAGTTTACGTTTCATGTCCATTTTTGGATGTATATCATAATCTAAATGCACATTTAGATAATCTCCAGATTGATGCATATGAATGCCTCCACCATGTAGACCGTAATCCGGAACCAAATCATATTCTTCGGTCATACGTGCAAGCTTAACAACAAATGGTTCACTTACCAGATATGACAATGCCTTATAAACATTTTTGGAGAATTTGGTCCAGTTTTGAATTGTACGTTTCTTTTCAATTGCATTGTCGTATTTTGCATCAGTATTTTCATCATAACCTGGCATACCTGCAAATATATTATGTGCAACTTCCTCGGTAAAAAAATCATCAATTACAACATGATTAAAAGGTTTTGCTTTTGAGAAGTCTTCACTGATTTTATCCCAATTTTGATTGTTGATTATTTTTTCCACGGTAATTTTCCTTCATAACGAGAATTCATCACTTCGTTACCGTGTAAGAAGAATTCTGGTTTAACAGAACCTTCATTACCAGCAAGTTTGTAGTTAATTGTGTATTCACCTGTGCAATCATAATCATTAAAGTGTGTTGATAATGCATTTAGGAATACCCTATCTTGGCCCCATCCACCATGCCATGCACTCGCCAATTTTATCGCAATTTCCGTTTTAAGGCAATAACAATTAGTGTCTATGTGGTGGTAATCTTGAAAACATTTCCATTTACCTAGTGATTCACAGTCATCGTTGCAGAGATAATTACCATCTTTGTCCACAATCTTTCTTAATGAATAGGACCATTGAAGGTTTTTCTTCTTGATGTTTTCAATTTGTGAGAATACATGGTTTTTGTCCATGTAACAGTCTTGGTCGAGATATAGTACATAATCAGTATTGACTAAGTGTGTGAAAGCTGCATATACTCGATGGCCATAGAAACCATTTGCACCAACGTTGATTGGAAGATTAGCGAGTTTGACCTTATTACCATATTCACCAACGATGACCTTAACTTTTCCAAGGTGTTGTTCGCCGTCACATACAACATAACAAGTTGTCATGTATGTTTGAGAGATAACACTTTCAATTGCCTTCTTAAGGTCAGGTGTACCTGTTGTTGGTATAATCACTGTTGCTGTCATAATATAACCTTATATTTTAGAGATAAGAATAGTCACACATCATTCGAGTTGGATAACCATCACCACCCTGTGTGTCACGCATGTTTAGTTTCAATATGTAGTGACCAGTTTCAATTTCCATATCAATACGTTTACCTGTTCCTGTTTTACCTCCGTAATACACAGTACAAGATTTTGGTGTTGCAGCTTCAGTCATGTATTTTTTGTCAATCATATAGACTTCTGTTTTACCAGACAGTTTATGAACGATTGTATAACCATGGCCGACACCAGAAATTAAAAAGTCTTTAAGGTTTGTTTTTTGTTTTGATGTCATTCTTTGCCAGATATCTTCAGAGTAACCTTTCTTCAATTTACCATTAAAAATGTCACAGAAAAGTGCATCATTGATATTAAACATATCCAAAATTTTTAAACCATCAGAATTGGTTATAACGCCAGTTTTAATTTCTGCGGGTGAAAGAACGGTTCGAATGCCAGAGTTGAAGAAGGTAACTGTACCACCGGTTTTCAAACTCAAGTAAATTTCTTTTTTACCATCACAAATCAAAGTAATGTCAGTAACAACGGGCCCCAAATTGTTATCAGTTACTTGAATTTTTGATGAAATAAGAACCTTTGGTGTAAACACAAATGGTCGTTTGTTATTTAATTCTCCAACTTCTTTAACCTCTAACGTTTTACACTTTTTTAAATCGTGTAGTTCAACTATTGAGTCTACCGCTTCTTTTAATTTTGGATCAGTAATGTTTTCTCCTGCCCACCATTTTCTTAAAGCGTCTGCTAGTTGTCCTTCGTATGCATTGCCTTTGTTCTGAACTCCTCGGCCCCCAGAAGATCCATTACCAAATTTCATTGTTATATTGAAGGTTGACGTTTTTCTTTTTCTGAGAACTTCAGTCTGGATATCTTTTAGTTTAATATCTTCCTGTAATTCCCTCGATACGTTGATTTTACTTATGGCTTTGGGATCAACATTGATGGGAGTTTTAACATGTTTAAACTTATCCTTCAGTATTGCAAATACTGAAATAATATCATCAATTTTTTTCACATCGCCTTTTAACGTCTTCTTAATTTCTGTGGCTGTAGTTGGAAAGAAAGTATAAGCCATTTTGTCCTCAAATAAAGATTATTTATCTAATGATTTGAATCTCTTTTCCAGAGGTCCAAACCTCCAATTCGGTTCTCAACCGACCTTCGCCTTTCAGTGTTTCATATCGGTTTGAAGCCTTGTTTTTCCACCATTGTATAATGTTATCTAGTTCAAACTTATCATAGTTCTCCTTGTCTTTAATCAATGTATCAGTCTTACAACAAATGTAGTCTACAAAGTTGCTATATCCATAGTTAGAAATGTAGTAACGTTTCTGTTCTGTCAACTTCTTAGCGTTCTCAATCGTTTTAAGAAATGCATCACCCTCAATTGTACCTTTTAATGAGGCTTTTGTCAAGGCAATTATACGTTGTGATATCTTCAACTTCTTACTAGAAGCATTGTCTTCAACCAAAGGTCCAACTTTACTTTGAACAAAGTCACGTAAATCTGAGTAAGGTTTACCATGCATCATAGGTAGGAAATCAGATTCTGTCAAGCCTTTATAACGAATGAATGGTTTCATACCATCATACTGTGAGACTTGTTTTGAAGAACCATATAAACTTGTTGTTTCAAAGAGACACAAGTTCATTCCATACTTCTTGTTGACAATCTCACGGACTGTATGTGAAGTACAGATTGCTGCCAAGAGTTTACCGCCAAGGTAATTGAAACCAAATGGTTGACTTGGAACAATCACAAAACCCATCATAGCAGAATCGTTGAATCGTTTACCCCATTCAGGTTTCTGAGTAAACACTTGACCCAACATTTCATTTCTAGGTTTGCAGTTGATAACAGGAGAACCCAAACGAATGAATCCTAGAAACTGTTGCGTCTTTCTTTCTCTTACGGCCAAATGAATGCTTCGGCCAACAGGACGAATGTTAATGTGAGATGATGTAATTGCTAGAAGTGTTTCCCATGTTTCATTAGGAATTTCACACACTTCGATATCCATATCATTAGGATGCATAGAGAAATCGGAGAACAAATCATCTTCTGGAGGAAACAAAGATGTTGGTATTTCTTCCAGAGAGTTCAATTTTTGGTCACGCATGTATTCATCAATACGTTCAAAATTACCAAAGTAATCCTGAAAGGCATTTGCACAATGAATAGCATCTTCTTTAGTCAAAATCATACTTTAAATCCTTCAAAACCTTTTTTCTTAGGTTTCTCTCTATCACCAAATGTGTTCAATGGTTTATCTTGGCCTGCATCAACCAAACCATCTTGACCAGATTGTTCTACGTCATACAGTTTCATCTTTGCTCTATCAACACCGACTGTGAATCGTTTATACATTGTAGGATCATTATAACGATTCTTTAATTGTTTGACCATGATTTGGCCAAGTTCTTGTAAGTCTTCAGATGTAATCAAGGCGAACATCAAGTCAGCGGTTGCTGGCAAACCAAAACTCTCACTTGTGTCCTCAAGTCCTGGATCGGAACTTGTAAAACCGGATCTTGTGGTCTGAGTTGCAGAAACAATTGGGACTCCGTACTCAACGGCAAGACCTCGCAATTCTTCGGCAATTGATTTGACATAGGTATAAGAGTTAATGTTGGCTCCGGCTTTAATGCGAGAGCTACAGCATATATTAAGATAATCAATAAAGATAATATCAGGACGAAACGATTTTTTAAGATTAAGTTCATTCAATAAAGACCTAAAGTGTGTTGCGGATGCCGAAGCGGTTGGATACTCTTTGATAATCAATTTACCTGTGGTCTTGGCCTTCAGTTTCTCAACCTTCTTGTCATACATTTCTTTTGGAAGACTTGTTAAATCATCCAATGTAACATTAAGGAGGTTTGCATCAATACGTTCGGCAATCTTTTCTTCAGCCATCTCCATCGTGATGTACAAAACATTACGGCCTTGAGACATAGCACCTGCAGCAACATGACACATGAAAAGAGACTTACCCACACCAGTCCCAGCAAGAGCAATGTTGAGAGTTTTACCAGGTAACCCACCTTTAGTAATCTTGTTGAAATAGTCCAAGTCGAATGGGATTCGTTCTTCTTTTCTGTGGTAGAATTCATATCGTTCATCACTGTTCTCCAAATAATCATGACCAACTGAGGTATCAAAAGTTACGGCTAAAGCATCGGATAGAATTTTCGGAATCTGACCTTTGTCATGCGTCTTGTCTTTTCCATCGAGTATTGAAATGGAACCCAATACGGCATTGTAAATGGCCTTCTCCTGACAAAACTTTTCAGTCTTATCGGTGAGCCACTGAATTTGGGTTGTTTCTCGGTTAGAACTTTCAATTTCTTTAAGATAAGTTTCCGACTTCTCCACTTCGTCATCTGTGAGATTACGCCTTTCTTTGACGGCCAATTCAATCGCCTCAACTGATGGTGTAGTATTGTAAGTTTCTGTGAAGGACTTAATCTCATCATAAATCAACCGTTCTGTTCTATCTGTGAAGTATTCGCTCTTTAGGAAAGGAAGAACCTTTCTCAGGTATTCATCTGAGTAAATCAGGTTCTTTAAAATTGTTTGTTCAAGTCGCATAATATTCCATATAAATAGGTGTAGGTCGCCGGACTGGCATCCGCACCTACTCTAATATCTTTCAAGGAGACATCAGCATGATTATATATACAATTTACAAATGTGTCAATACAGTAAACGGTAAAGTTTATGTTGGTTTCGACAGTCAATGGCCTAATAGGCAAAAAAAGCATAAATCCAAAGCAAAACATAATTCAACATTCCATTTCCACAAAGCCATAAAAAAACATGGTTGGGAAAATTTTGAATGGTCTATTTTATATCAATCTAAAGATAGGCAACACACATTAAAAGTTATGGAACCATATTTTATAAAAGAATATGATTCATTTAAGTGGGGATACAATTCCACTTTGGGAGGAGAAGGTGTGTTTGGTTTACATAGAATACAATCAGATGATGAGAAAAAAAAGAGAAGTGATATGATGAAAGGGAATCAAATTGCAAAAAATAAAGGCAAACCATTAAGTGAAGAAAGAAAATTATTATTAAGAAAACCTAGAATTAATTGTGTTTTGCCTTTAACCGAAGAACATAAACAAAATATATCAAAATCTAAAATTGGAAAACCAAAACAAAAAATTCAATGTCCCCACTGTAATAAAATTGGTGGTTTTCCTCAAATGAAACAATGGCATTTTGATAAATGTGGAATTAATTAATCGTTTGTTCTAGTTTCATCTATAATATCCTCATCAAGGTTGGTAGTCATCAGTTCTACCAACATATCACCTGCAAATTGTTTAAAGTCGGCATCAGTCATAAGTTTTTTAGACTTAATATCTGGCGATTCTAACACATCATAAGCGAAATGTAAATGGGGGCCATCAACTTCTTCCGTTATTTTAACTTTGCCATATTTGAACACCACATCTTTGTATCTACCGCTCAGTAGTTTGATGTGGGTTATAGTTGCATCATCTTTAGGATAGATGAAGCAGTAATCGATTCCCTCAATCATTCTTCTTCCTGCATGATTGCGCCAGTTGCAATGGCATACTTGTCCGATACGTATTGTTGAAACGTTTCATCTTCAACAATAGAAGTCCAAAACTCTTTGGTGTCAGTATCTTTGATGCGATACTTTTTCTCATCTACTTCACCAGTAGTTTTGTCCACTTTAGAATACCATCCGTTTGATGGTTTGATAACGTGTCCAGATTCAAGGGCAATGTCAAGTAAGCCAGACCACTTACTAATGCCACCATCAAAAGATACAGTGATAGGGATTTTAGATTTCTCTTTAACATAACGAGACTTTTCTACGTTGATAATAAAATTGTAACCGACAATCTCGGTGCCTTCTTTTTCTTGCTGGCGACCCAAGATGAAAATGTTATCAGCAGAGTAATATGAACCTGTACCGCCACCAACAATATCTTTAGGGAACATGCCAATTTCTTTGTATGTGTGATTCACAACAATCATTGGAATATCTTTCAACGACAAGTGTGGTGTTACCATACGGAACAAACTCTTGACTTGTTTTGCTCGTGACATATCGGCCACAGATTTCTCAGACAAGGCATCTTCAACTTCTTTCTTAGATGCCAAGTTACCGATAGAATCAATAACAATGATGAGGTGTTCACCACGTTCCAATTCAGTCAATTGCTTCATTACGTCAAACTTTAGTTGTTCAATATCAGTAAGAGGAGTATGTAAAACTCTATCAGTATCGATGCCGAAACTATCAAAATAAGACTGAGGCGTTCCAAATTCGCTGTCGTAAAAAAGTAATGCGGCGTCTTCATATTTGTCCAGATAAGATTTTGCCATCAAAAGTGAGAAAGCAGTCTTAAAGTGTTTTGATGGACCTGCCCACATTGTAAGACCTGGTGTTAGACCGCCATTCAAACTGCCAGATAGAGCAATGTTGACTGCTGGTATTGCCGTTGGAATCATGTCCTTCTGTGTGAAGAACTTTGATTTGGATAGAATAGCAGAGTCTTTAATGCTACTATTCTTTTTGATTTTATCTAAAATACTCATATTGTTCCTTAACTAAAAAAATCATCAAGTGTGCTTTGCTTCTCAGTTGTCCAACCGATACAATCTAGGATAACTTTAATCGGTTCTACAAAAGTCTTGTCGAACTGTGTATCATAATCGATAAATTTGGTAATGTCAAACTCTTTTGGTAAACGAGAAGGATAAGAGATAACAGTATCTTTGAAAGGATTAGGTTTCTTAAGATAGGAGAACTTAATCTTCTCGCCTTCCTGAATCTTGGGATACTTCTTTGTGAGTCCCATCTTTTCCAGATTGTGATTATAAATTATTGCACCCTTTACATGTATTGGTGTTCCCATTTTATATAGTGTGACTGCATCCGCATACTTTGCAAGACCATTGATACCACGAGGAAAAGATACTTCTTCAACAGGCAGGTTCTTGAATTCTTCACGGAACTCTTGAATGAACTTGTGCATATCGTGTTCAGAACCACCAATCATGATGTTGATAGATTCTTTCATCTTTGTACGAACTGCCGCAGGAGTTGAAGACTTAATCATTTCAAGACCCATAACTTTCAGGTCAGGTTCATTGTAACGAACACCTTCATTGTCATACACGTTCATGATGTAACGTTTCTTGGCAGTCCAGATACCTTTGTCGGCCAAACATTCACGTTTCATTTGCATCTTTTGTGCATATGCGTTCACATAATTGGCCAATTCTTGATATGACTTGTCAATGAACGGTTGAATCTTCTGTTCACAAACACGATCCATGAAATCAATCACTTTAGACTTCGGCAGACCAACAGTACCACCTGCACCATAAACACTATTCACCAGAGGTCCAAGTTTCATATAGATTGAATCTGTATCAGAAGCAATCACATAATCCACACCAGAAGTCTGTAGAATTTTGTTCATGTATTCGTTGAGTTTGTTTTCGATCCACCGAATAGACAACTTACCAGCAGAAGTGACCCCAAGAGCCATTCTGAGATCATAAAAGCGGAAATACTGGCTACCAAGAGCGCCATAAGCAGAGTTAAGAGAAACCTTCTTTGCAAGTTGTAGATTATTGAATCGTGCAATTCGTTTTTCGATGTCATACTTTTTGGTTGAGTCTTTTTCATTCTCATACTCCTGTTTTGCGGCCAACATCATCTTCTTAAACTTCTTACGGTCTTCATACATTTCAGCCATCATCTTAGGCAAGAAACCCTGAAAGTCAGTACGGAAGAATTGACCATTCGGAGTCATGGTGACTTTATCTGGCATATTTGATAGATTAACTGTCTTAACAAGTAATTTATCAACGGTTACGCCTTGTGATAGAATCTCACGCATTTCATCCGTGTAGTCTTCTGGCTCAATCAGTGTTTCAGGACTGATATTGTATTGCATCATCAAGTGAGGATACAAACTGTTCAAGTCAAATGATGCAACCCATTCATGTAGACCAACTTGAGGGTCTTTAACATATGCACCTTCAAAGGCAGAGTCTTTGTCTTGTACTTCACGTGGAGGTACAACAATGTTATCTTGCATCAGACGGTTGTAAGTCAATGCATCCCACATACGAGTTTGTGCAAACACATCTTCATAGTTGCACTTGGT
>Ga0007857_1000104_pt1 | contig 23885 bp, 38 predicted proteins | sample CryBogCBH10Oct08_FD_71210 | JGI IMG/M metagenome (GOLD analysis project Ga0007857, IMG submission 71210) | Freshwater microbial communities from Crystal Bog, Wisconsin, USA - CBH10Oct08 | ecosystem: Environmental > Aquatic > Freshwater > Lake | place: Crystal Bog, Wisconsin, USA | collected... | reverse complement strand
CGATTCTCTTGCCAATGCTGCCACTCTTTAAAGTTCTTGCTGGCATCTTCTTGAAGCATGCTTGAAATCCAAGACTTCCCATCGCCTTTCATAAAGTTGACGGCAAAGAAATACGGCATATCATCTTCTTTAATTACTCTGGAGACTTTATGGAAAGTGTATTTGTCTTTCCTCGCATTAAAAGATTCTGCGGTTATTCTAGTCTTGCCGTTGTAAGTAAAGTAATCAAATTTATCAGTGGTAAAATGTAATCTTACTGCATTGTAAATTTGAAAAGCATCATGTCCATTCATATAGGAAGTGTTGATGTTTTTGGGAGATAACGAAGCTCTTCAGCTTCTAATTTAATTTTAGACTTTAACACATCATTTAAAAGTGTTGCCGCCATTTCAATTTCTAAACCAGTCTCAGAGCAATATTCTGTAATGGCTTCAAGATATGATAGTTTCTTAGATTTTACAATTTTCTCTATCTCAATTGAAAAATTATTCTTTTCGTCTTTAGTCGCCATTACTTTTCCCCATAAAATTTATGCTGCCCGATTTGAGTAATAAACTTCTTACTGCTCCAATCAGGATTAATATAGTCACCATGAAAGTACAAAGCATTATTGAGTTTAGCCATTGCTACACCATTTAAAAAGCTTTTCTTTGCAATATCATAAGCTCGATTAAACAATGCAGGAATTGGTTGCTTATAAGGTTCGCAAACCCATGAGAACTGACATCCTTGATGTACAACTCCACAAATACTTGGAGCGAATCCAGCTTTCTTTCTGTTTAGCGTGACCTGAGCCACTGCTAACATACCGTCCTTACCCTGAGTTCCTGCCTCATAATAAACATTCTCAGCGAGACAGTTTACTTCTTTTCTAAAGGACTCGGTTTTTTGATACTTTGCCGAAATATCTTCAATCTTTAGATTGAGATCGTGCACTTCAATATTCTTTTCATCAACGTATTGTTGATGCATCAGTTGAGATTTTGTTAATTCTGCTCTAGCTTCAATTAGATGATGAGCAGGAATTGCAATCCCTAAAAATGAAAATGTAAACAGAATACCAATTCTGTAGATCATATCTTCGTTTCGATCAATAAACCTATCGATCTTATCTACTGCTGTCATGTTAGTTGCCTCCATTTTACAGCGATAACTTTTATAAATAAAAAGTGCCTGTCGCGATACTGGTAATATCCACAGGCTCTAACACTAACAAGGAGTGTCAGCATGAATACTTATATTTGTCCTCTCTGTACATTTTTCAATACAGAGTGTAGTTCCACACATTCATTTTTTGAGACTTTAGAAATTCCTAAAGACGTCATAAACAAAACATGGAATTTTACAAATAAGGGTGGAACAATATCAGAAGAACACAAAAAAGCTATAAGCAATTATCGTAAAGGTAAACCAACAACTAAAGGCAAACATAATCCTTATGCTTCAGCTAATGGAAAGAAAGGATCAGCCAAATTGTCTAAAACAGCAACAGGAAGAAGAAAGTTCTATTTACCTGATGGTACATGGACTTGGGCATATCCGAATAATGGGTAGGTTTTCTGTTACTAGGAAACCTACCAAACCCTAGCAATTAACTACTTATTAGGCAGCTAACGCAAGATCGTAAGAGCTATCATTTGCTGTTACTTTTGTTTGTGCGAATTACGTTCGTCACCTTTCGAGCGAATTAAGTTTATTTTTTGTCCATCGATCCTACGCATCCCCGTCAGAAGCATATTGTGTATCTTTATGGGCGCTGCTGCAGACAGCTAACAATATGCTTTTGGTGGAGATGGGGAAGAGTCGCACTTCCCGTCTGGTCCAATTTTACACTCAATATTTACGCTGTTTTCTTTTCTTCTTATATTCAAGAAAAGTCACTTCATATTGTGCTGTCGGATGATTAATATATTCTTTATACAAATCTCCCGACTTTAATGCATTCATTAGACCACCAAGTTTTCTTTTTTTAGAAAGATCAACTGAGGTCTTATTATCATATCCACCCATAATTAATTCTTAGTGTTATGCTCTAAAGTTATACTCGATATTATCAAATACAACTGGACTTTTTTGCATTAGCACATCGGCTGCTGCAATTTGTTCTGGTGTACCAATTAAGTGTAATTGTCCACCGAGACTGTTGTAGAACTTTGTCGCAAGAGCATTTGCTGGAATTTCAGAATATGCTGTTGTAACAGTTCCACCACCTAAATCTTTCAATACTGGCTGTGCCATTTTAGACTCCTTAGATATATCTAATCTATTTATTTCAAAGTCGACACTCTATTATACTGACAATTGATTGTAATGTCAAATAGTTTTCTTAAACTCTATTAACATCTCGAGACACTTTTCATATGGCTCAATCATAATTTGAGCGAAGCCAGCTGTCTCAACTGAAATCATTAGAATGACCGACTTAGGTGCAACACCATAATGTTCATGGTACATTTTACCGTAAGCAGCACCCTGCATCCAGTAGTTCTTGACGTTTTCTTTCTTCTTCATACGAGTTGACGTCTTGAAGTCGATAACCGCGAGATCGCCGTTATACTCAGCGACACAGTCGGTTGTGCCAGCCAACTCTAATTCGTCACTGTACATCGCGCCTTCAATAATCTTAATGTTATCTAAACGATCAACCAGAGGTTTAATCTTTACAAACATTTCTTTATTAAGAGGATTATTTTCTTCTTGTAAGTTTAATGGGCGATTATGTAAATAGTTCTCGACCATTTTATGCATAGAAGTGCCACGATTAGCTGCACGTGTTGAGATCTTATTGGCTTTTTCTTCGCCTACACGTTGACGCCATTCTTGTATTTCTTTAGCGTTAAGTTTGCCAGTTAAAGTTGTAACTGACTGGTAGCGAATACCTTGTGGAGTGACATAATATCGAGTTCCGTCAATATTAACTGTTGACATTTTAGGTAATGTCACAAAATCATGATTAAAAGTTTTCAACCGTTATTTTCCTTTTCGTATTTGTCAACAGCAACTAAGAAGTCTTTAACTAAACTGCTGCGAACAATGTCATCAGTTGTGAATTCAATATTAGTAAATGCATTCATCGTTTTTGCAATATTATGAAACTTGACCAATCCAGACTTATCGCTATTTTTGCGATACAGGTCAGTTTGTCGATAATCGCCACAGAATATAATCTTAGATCGATAACCGACACGTGTCATAATAGTAGACAGTTCTTCCCAGTTTAAATTTTGACATTCGTCGACTATAATGATCGCATCGTCAAAACTCATTCCGCGAATAAAGCTGGTTGAAATGAACTCAATCTTACGTTGTTCTTTCAACTCCTCATATGCATTTCTTCTACCAAAGAATTGAGAGCAAATCTGCATATAAGGTTGTTCATATAAAGACATCTTCTCTTCAACAGATCCAGGAGTGAATCCCATATCTCTAGATTGTACAGCTGAACGCACAATTACAATTTTGTTGAATGATTTTTCTTTTTCGAGAACTTCATGTAAAGCTTTATACATTGCGATGAAGGATTTACCAGTTCCTGCTGAACCAGTTAACATTACAAAGTAATGTCCTTTATCGTAAGCTTGGAAAAATAGTCTTTGGTTTTCGGTCAGTGGCTCAAATATCTTCAAATCGCTTAGTTTGAATTTTGCTGTTTGTTTTTTATCAACTAAAACTTCTTCAGATATTTTTCTAGCCACGTTTCACCTTTTGTTTTTCAGTAGCAATTTTTGCATGCTTCTCAATAATTTGATTAGTCTTGACTTCTTTGACCGACTTGTTCTTACGATATTTATCTGCGAGAGGCGAGCGAGGGTTTTGCTCACCAATCTTAGCCAATACTTCTTTCCAAGTATTATCGGTCTTAGCGTCTAAATGCTCACCGCCACGAGATCTAGCAATTCTTGGAGCGCCATCGTGATAACGTTCAAGATTGGGATTTTCTTTGACAAAGTCGTCATATTCAGACATCTTCATCTCATAAATTTCAATCTTTTTAGTTTTCTTATTTAAGAATGTATATTCCATAATATTCTCTTATTTCAATCGACTTGGTGTCGCATCTCTTGTTAAGAACATGACTTTATAGTTTTTTGGTTTGAAATATTTCTTAACAACTTTAAGAACTGTTTCTTGATCGAAAGTCTTACAAGAGAAAACATCAAGATAAACGTCACCTGATTCATCCATCATGTGAGCGCAGATATTTGAAGTTTCAATTAATTGAAGTAGAGTATAACCAGCTTTTTCTGGATCATGTTCAGCAAAATGTACGACTTGAGGTTCGCCATATGCAACCATGTCAATTTTCTTAACTAATTCTTTACAGAATTTTTTAATTCTTTCAGGATTTGTTACTGTATTGCGATCACAATCGTGACAGTCAACCATGAGATGATAACCCCAGTGAGTATTATTAGCCATTTTATTTTCCTTTAAATTGTCCACCAGTCAGGCATAGGGCGTTTAGTCCATTTAGCCATATATGCCTTATGATTTATATAGTAGTTCCTGTAAGCCTGTGCAGAATTACCAAGAACTTTACTATCGTCAGGCATCGCCTGTGGAGGATCTTGCCACGGTGCTTCGTAGTCAATATTCATTGGACAACTAAACAATGCACCTCGCATGTTATCACATTTATGAACCTTACCGTACCTGTAAGTGTACTCGTCCATTAGATAACAGAACAAGTCATACAGATAACGGTAATGGTCAATATTGCTGCGACACCAGATTGCGCTTGGATGATTAACATGAGTAACACCATAAAGGACTTGCTCACGAGCATCAGGCAAACGCCATCGCTTCACATTGCGACCAGTGGTCGCTTTTTGTTCAATGTATTGCTGACCATCAAGTAGACGATGAGCAGTTGACAGAAGCTGGGCTGACTCGAGTATCATCTTAACGACATGTTTGTCGCAGTGATACTCGGCAGCAATACGCGGATCTTTATCTAAGTAAAAAATATTCATTATGCAGTCTTCTTCTTTCGTATTTCAAGAATCATACGATATTCGTCAAGAGTTGTTGATCCCATATCAGTATTATGAGTGCGGCGAATTACAGCGCCATCATGTAAAGAGCCGCCTTTAGCCCAAGGAGTGTCATGACCCCATACAGAATCTTCTAATCGCAATGGCAAACCATCAATAGCGCAAACATATCCTTGTATTGCCAAATGTTGTTCACGTTCAGCAGTTGTTAGACTACGTTTAGTGTCACAGAATATGACGCCAATAGAATCAACATCATTATCATCAGACAACATTTCATTAATTAATAAATTAGCACATTCTTTTTGAACTTTATGATTTGAAAAATTCGTAATATTTTTACGAACAAATTCTTTAATCAGATAAGTCTCACCATCAAAAACGTGAGTCTTATCATTATAAGTCTTATCAGAATTACCTGTAAAGAGAGAATAAGCTCTCATAAAAGATTTGTAGAACTTTTCATAATCATTAATACTAAATTCTTTGTTTCTTTCATAAAGACCAAACCATACAACTTGCAATGCGGCAAAAATATCGGTATTGAATTTGTAGGGTTTACGTTCTTTAGCAAGTCCGTAGATATCATCTAAAAACCGCATAGCTCGTTCTTGCGCAGTTTTTGTGAGAAAGTTTTTACCTTTATATTCGTCATCGATTGCTTTTTGGAACTCAGACAAACCTGCGTCGACATTGCCGCCACCAGCAGCTTTAATGAATGCTAAGAACACATATTCATCCCACTTACGACGATGATTCGGAGCCATGTCGAAGTATTCTGATTTCTCTAGTCCCTGTTTGTCAAATTTAGTCTCAAATAAGTAATGTCGTTCATTTTTATATTCCGCATATTGACGAGTAACAGAACGAACAGCTTTACAAATTTTAGACTGATCGTCACACATCAACATCTCCATAGGATTAACAGGAGTAGTTTGATTTAAATTGCGAAATTTAGTGATAGCTTCTTGCGAAGTGCAAACAGTAATATCTAAACAGATTGGATAATCTGAAAGATTTAATTCTTTCATATCTTTAATTTTTTTACCAGCCACACTAAATTTATTATTGTAGAAGTCAGTAAGAGCGCGAATGCGGTGACCGCCATCAATAACCAGATAATCAACACCTGGATATGTTTTTTGCATTTCAGAATCTTGCGAAATATCTCGCAGAGTGATAAGACCAATACCACTACCATAAAGCGCAGATTTAACAATCTGTTCGCTCTTATTATATGATTGAGAGGTTGGTGGACGTTGACCGATTGGATCGGGATTTAATCTTCCATTAAGAGTCAATTCAATAATTTCTTTAATAGATTTAACACGATATTCAATTTTCATAACAACTCCTGCGTCACACAAATGGTGACAAAAATTGCGTCTCACAATGGAGACAAAAAAAATGGGGGGAATAATCCCCCCGAGATCACATTAAACCCAATGAGGATTTAATATCTGAGAACTCACGATCCGAGATGTCTGCAACATGCAAATCTGCATCGGGAGCAACAGCCTTATCGACTTTAGCACTCTTAACTGGCTTAACCATAGGTGCAGCAGTCTTAACTGTAGCAGTCTTTGAACCTTTACGAGTGGCGCGAACTTGGATTTTGTCAGCATTCACCAACTTGTAAGAAATAACTTTACGACCTTGCTTGACGGTGTCAAACTCAGCATTAAAGAATTTGCGAAGACCGAACAGATAGATACCGATTGAACTTTCTTTGACTCCGAGCTTTTGAGCGATTTGGGTCTTAGTTACACCCTTATCACCAGCAGCTTTCATCATATTGTACAGAATGTACCCTTGTGTGTTTTTAGACATACTCAACTCCTTCATAATATAAACAAAACACTAATTTCTTAGCATTACAACCATTATACCTTATCCAATTGAAAAAGGCAAACATTATTTTTCAAATAAAATCAATGACTTACGCAAGACCTCCCATAAGGCTCCTGTTGGACCAAACCCTAGAGGTCTTAGGTATCCTAGCCAGTAGGAACTGCATTTGGTCTGCAAGGATTTTACGGTTCTTTAGGAGGATCTTTTCGTGTCTTGTTGGAACATAAGGAACATATAGAAGATGCATTCTTGCCTCTTCTGGAGTCTTATTTCCTTTCTTGTGGTTACAATCTCTACAAGCTGTAACTGTGTTCATCCAGATGTTTTTACCGCCACGAGATTTTGGCAATACGTGATCGATCGTCAATACACCAAAACTGTATTGTTCTCCACAATATGCACAAAGATAATGGTCGCGAGCATACAAAATCCCACGATCTGTGTAAATGCTTTCTTTGTCGTAAAATTCTTTTCCGAAGATTGGACCAGTGACGCCAATGATTGATGAGATGGCGATTTTTGATGTTTCGCCTTTTTTATTCTTTCCACCAACAAATTCTTTGACGTTTGTTCCAACTTCCCAAAGAACTTTTCCTTTAGCATAATATGCACAGGCAGTTTCTAAGTCTGCCCATTCTCTTGGTGTTCCCGCACTGTCGGTAACCAAAATTAATGACATGTAAACCTCACATTTTTATTTCAATGACAATTCGTCTTTTAACTTCTTGTCTCTTTCTTTCTTCAACTTCTCAACAACGCCAGTTCTGCGCAAATCCTTAAATGCGATATTCTTTTCATCGAACTCGCCTTTACGATTCAAGCCGCTCTGACGTAATTTCTTCAAGTCATCTTTTACTTTCTGCAACGACTTATGAGTGGCGCTTGGCTTTTTGATCGCCTTTAGAATTTTGTCTTTCCACTCATTAGAAATACTTTTTGCTTCATCTTTATCATATTGTGGTACTGAATACTTTGGCTCATGTAACCATTTGCCTTTTGTTAGAGAGTACACACCATCAGATTCAAATCCTGCCTTCTCGTCTTGAACAGTGACTTCGATTGTTAATCCATAAATGCGAATGTCGTATTGTTCTTTGAACTTTTTGTTTTTGACGTCGAAGAACTCTTTTGTTAATTCTTTACAATTGCTTAATGCTTTAATATCGCAAAGAATATGAATATCTAAGTCAGATGTTGGATTCCAGTTATAATTGGCATTTGAACCGATTAAAACGATTTCGTCAACGTTAAGCGGAGTTTCGCAGAACTTCTCAAATTCTTTTGCGATCTCTAGACACTTTTGACGCACTTCTGGCTTAAGTGTTTTGCCATCTTTTCCACCCCAGATTTTAGGGTTTAGAGTTTTGTGATATTCAACAGCTAACTTTTTTTCAGACATCATTAATTTCCTTCTGGGCTACAGTTTATTTATTAAATGATGTTTGGGAATTGGCGACCACGGAGAGATTCGAACTCCCGACCATGGAGGTAGAAGCTCCATGCTCTATCCAACTGAGCTACGTGGCCATTGTGGTTGAGGGACGTGGATTCAATGCTTCGGCGGGAGCATTCTCATAGCTGCTATAGACTGCATTCTCGGATTATTTATCTACGAGGCAATTGGCTCTCCCGCTACGACTCGAACGTAGATTCTATGATCCAAAGTCACATGTCCTACCAATTAGACGACAGGAGAATATTATCTTAATCTTCCTTTATTATACCCTTCTGGTATAGGAGAATCAAACTTTATTCTTGTTTGATCAATTCCATTATTAATCCAAATTTGTTTATATTTTCTATTATAAGTTAATCCCTTTGTACCCTTTCCATTGAAACCATTTTTATTATTAGATGGACGACCCTTTAAAGTTTGTGAAATTTTTAATTTTGTTTTCTCATCATGGTTGTGTTTAGCAGCACTACTTATATTAAATAAAGCTCCATCTTTTATGGCATCATCGACATTTTCTTTAGGGGTTCCCCAATACAAATGTTTTGGGTTTGAACATTTCCCGTTGTTACACGCGTGACAAAGAAATGCGCCCTTAGAACCATGAGGAATTGTTGTATTTAAAAACTCAGCCAAAACGCCTTTATGGTTGGTTGAATTTCCACCACGCTCCAAACAAGGCTCTTCCAAATTTAAATGTTTTTGTCTTTCGGATTTAGTTTCTTTTTCGATTAACAAATATACGTCTTTCATAGTAACCTCTAACAGTAAGTTTAATACGTTTATTTATATAAAACCTACCTTTAGACGATCCCTCATCAGTTAAGAATATTATACTTGTTATAATTGTAAAAGTAAAGTATAATAATATCAAATGAAAACAATAACTTAGGCGTATGTTTCTTGAGGTTGCTGTTCTGCTTGATGGACGAGTTGTCCTTGATCGTCATAAACTTTTACAGTATCTGCACTCATAGATGATGAGAATGCCATTGCTTCTTCCAAAGTTTCGAAATGGTGATCTGATGTTCCTAGAATCCCATTGATCCACTTGTGGAATCTTACTGTATGATGTTTTGGATGATGGCTCATTGTGTTCTCCTAATTGAAATATTTATACCAGATCTTCTTTGTTTTATCTGTATATTTTCTTAAGTTACGCTGATTCAACTTAACATTCAATTGTGGAAAACAATAAGCGAACACTAACATGTCTGAAATATCTGCACTATCATTAGGGTCAGCGTTTGATATAAAAGATGACCATGGAATTTCTTTAGATCCAACAATCGGCACACCTTGACTAATCAAATCTGCACTAACAATATTAAATGTCTCTGAGAAGTTACATTGTAAACCAATATCCATTGTCGCACATAATTTTAAAAATTCTTCTCTTGGCGTCCATTGGTGATTGATTAATTGATGACCAGTATCCGCTAACTGCTCAAATAATGTTCTAATATTATTCTTAACAGGGTCGCCGTTCATTTCAATTCTACCAACATTGACATGGAATCTTAATTTCTTACCGATTCTTTCTGCAAAATGCAAAGCTGCAAAAGCTTGAAGTAGTTGGTTCTTCAATGGACGAATTGCACCGAAACAACCAACATCGATGTATTCTTTATTTTTATCAAATTCTTTAGTTACATAATCTTGTGGGTAGTAATTCGGTAGATAAATTGTCTTAGCATCACCAATGATCATTGCAACTTCTCTAGTCATTCTTGGAGCATTACATGCAACAAGAACATTCTTAAATTTAGAATATTCAATGATCCAGTCCATCGCAATACCTTCGCCTGACATAAATGGCATTTCGCTGTGTAGGCGAACAATCCAAGTAACATTAGGGTGAAGTTTTTGTAAAACTGAAAATTTAGAAGGAACAACCCAAAGAGCTTCTATAATGACATGAGTTGGTTTGTGTTTATTGACTAGACGGTCTATACAATTGTTATCAATTGCAACTTCTAATTCAGATTCAAACCCCATATCCTTCATCATGTTATCCATGAATTTAGCTGAATTGTAAAGACCTGTACTTAATCCTATTGTTGCGTGCGTAGGTGCACTATAATCTTCTCTGCGCTTGAGGATGAATAATAATTTGGGCATGACAATTCCATAAAAAATAATTGGCGGATGGTGCACGATTATTTAGTTTATGGAATTTTGTTTTATTATTTCTTGTATTAAATATTTTTTAAAAGTGGTGCGGATGGTGGGACTCGAACCCACAAAACCTTGTTTCTAAGACAAGTAAGTATACCAATTCCATCACATCCGCTTATTCTTTTTACCTGCATGAGTATCTGTTTGAGCATGACAGTTCGGACATAAAATCCTAAGATTAGACAACGCATTATTAAAATGATTACCATCTATATGATCTAACTCTAATGGAATAGGTTTACCCATCCATTCCCTACCACCACAACTCTCGCATTTATGTTCTTTCAAACCATCACGCAACATTCTAATTCTTAACTTATGAGAAGAAATATAAAGACCACTGTTAATATATTCTATAGCAGTTTTTTTATTTTTTGGAATCTTTTTTCCTTTTAGACCTTGATTCCCACTATACCTAATTCCAAGTTTAGTTAAAGTAGAACGAACCTTACCTGCTTTACAATTGAGTCTTTTAGCTATCTCTGATATTGATAGAGATTCATTAATCCAAGAAATTATATCATCTTTTCTATCAGTATATTCTTTTTTATTATATATCATATGATTTCTTAATTAGTAGACACGCTTATATTTAGTAAAAGCAAGTATACCAATTCCATCACCTGGGCAAATCTGGAGGTAATGGTCAGACTCGAACTGACGATAGACTGCGTATGAAGCAGTTGCATTAGCCACTATGCTACATTACCTTGGCACCCCTAAAGAGACTCGAACTCCTAACCTCAACGTCCGTAGCGTTGCGCTCTAATCCATTGAGCTATAGGGGCATAAAATGTTCGGTTTATCTTTTCCCTCTGTGGCCAACAGAGTGCTAAGTTGTACACCTTAGCTGGATCCTACTAATGTCCTTGGTCTTACCAAATTACTCTACACCGAAAGGTTGAGTGACATTTTTTCTGATTTCTTTTTTGTTACTTTTTTCTTCTTACCAAAAATCTTATCCCAATTAGCAGCGTATGCTTTTTGGTTTCCTAATTTTGATCTAATACTATCACCAGTAACATCGTTTTTCGTAGCCATTATTTATCCTAATATAAATTGGGGTGATTGATGGGACTCGAACCCACAGCGACAGGAATCACAATCCTGGACTCTACCATTGAGCTACAATCACCATTGGAGCGGAAAACGAGACTCGAACTCGCGACATCTTCCTTGGCAAGGAAGTGCTCTACCAACTGAGCTATTTCCGCATCACTCTATATATGCCACCAGATGATAACGCTCCATCGTCTATGCTTTACCAAAGCATTGTACTGCTTTTGTACTATGGCGGCGAATTTTGTTGGTTTCTTTTTTTACGAGCTTCACTCATCTTTCTTTTGGATTCTTCGGAGTGTTTTCTTCCCTGAAAAGTATTATAATTTATTCTACCTTCCTCATGAAATCTTTTCAATCTATCGCTTGATATCTTTTTATTTTTTTCTATTTGGGAGGAAAACTCAACACCATACTTTTTTATCATAGTGGTTTTAGCTTTTTCTTTTATCTTATTATAATGTTCTTTTGTGTGAGTTGGATTATTTTTAATAGAATTTAAATAGTCAAATCCACCCCAACCCCCAATCTTTAAATTATATGTATTACCTTCACTTAAATAATCTTCATTGACCAGCTCAGCTTCTTTAGCGAACATCTCTTCTGAATTATCATAGACATGGAGAATTTCTTTAGTGAAATTCTCCAGTCCATTTTTTTCGATGGATCGTTTCAGGTATTTACCCGAACCCATGTATCCATCATCAAGCTTTTCGGTCTTATGTGACCCAATATAGGTCTTGCCGTTAAGCTTGTTGGTAATTTTATATACTGTATAGAACATTTTGTCCTTCTAATACACGTATATAGTCATCACCGCAGGGCGACCCGTATGGGGATCGAACCCATGGTTTCATGCGTGACAGGCATGCGTCTTAACCACTCGACTAACGAGCCTCAACTTTTTTACGAATAACTTCAAAGTCAATTGGAGTATAATCGATCTGTTCAACTGAAACGTTGATATATCGATCATCATCCATAACATGAGCATGAAGATGTCCGTGAATATTATACTTCCAACGAAATTCTAAGTTTTTTGGATGTAAAGGAACATGAGACAATACAAAACTGTTCAATTCCCAAATACCATAAATTTCTTCAAATCCGACATCAATATATTCTTTTGTTTTTAGAATATCGTGATTGCCGCGAATCAAAACTTTTCTACCATTCAATTCTTTAACGATGTGCAAGAACTTTCTGCTCATCACAACGTCACCCAAATGATAAACTTTATCTTCAGGCTTTACTGTTGCATTCCATCTTTTGACCATTTCAACATTCATTTCTTCCGCATTAGCGAAAGGGCGCAATGGAGAACCATCAGGTTTCTTGAACGTTGTACAAGTCTTTTCATGACCAAAGTGCGTATCGCCAATCAAAAATGTTTTAGACATACGACCTCCTTTGGTTATATCTAATTGGTGCCTCTTGGTGGTTACGATCCACCGTTTTAGTCTTATCAGGACTATGTTCTACCATTGAACTAAAGAGGCAATGAAATCTTTTGTTAAATGTTCTTCTAATAGAACATACAATTTAACATTGTTTTGTTGAATGACCTTGTTTATCTTATCTGTATCAATTTTTGCTTTATGCTTATTTTTCGGATCAAGATATATGTCATATTCAGTCAAATAAAAATCTGCGAAATAGTTTCTCTCGTCATACTTTAATGCTTTTGGTCTAATCCAAGATAGGTTTAGCTCTTGTAAAATTTGAAAGCATCTTAGTTCATATGAACTTTGTAATGTTGTTACTTTGCCGAAAGAATCTACATTTGGTGCACGATGAGAGACTCGAACTCCCAACCTTCTCCGTGTAAAAGAGACACTCTGCCATTGAGTTAATCGTGCATTATCTTTCCATCAACTGAGCAACAAAATCTAACAATAGATTATGATGCTCATATTCGTGCCAATGCTGTTGCATATAATTCGCACGATACCATGATCTTAAACTTTCAGGGTGACAACCAATCAGACCAATTCGCTTTTGCATAATTGCCATTGGCTCACCGCTATAATATGTCGCGATAGTCTTGTAATTTTGTTTTTCAGCAATAAAAGTTGGACCATCATAAAAAAACATATTATAATATTTGTTCTCCCAAAACACAGGAGCAATCGTAGGAAATGATCTTTTGATCTCACTCTTACGACGTTTAATATACTGAACAACTTTTATATCATTCAATATATTAAAATAGTGTGGACCTGCCCAATAAGCACCCATACAGATACCAAGATAACGCCCACCATTATCAACAAATTCAGTTACTGCTTCAAAGTTTGGTTTGAGCAGTTTATTATAAGCATCCGAGTCGCCATGACCTCCAGGAAATGCTATAATATCAATTTTCTTAAAAGTTTTAGGATTACATTCTTTTTCAGAAAAGACTTTAATCTTAAAATCAGAAGACAATGCTTTGACCATACCTTCGACGCATTCTCTCGATGCCTCAGGATGATGACGGAACAAAGCAATCTTCGGTTTAGCCATTACGCACCCTTGGAGTAGCGAGTGGGATTTGAACCCACGACTTTACAGTTTTGCAGACTGTTGCTTTTGACCTCTCAGCCATCGCTACAAGAAGGAGCGTACTTTCTAGATATCGCTATTCTATTGCCCTTTATAGCACCAGCCAACATTTTTTTTCTACCTTCTTCAGAAACATTCTTAACACCAAATGTTGGAGTTAATGAATGACAATTTGGACAAAGAACTCTCAAATTTTCAATTCTATTATCGGTGCGATTTCCGTTAACATGATCTATGTTAAAGGATAATTTATTTCCTCTCCAATCTGTTATACCACAGTCTTCACACTTCTCACCTTTAATCATTAAAACATACTTTCTTGTACTCTTTTCATATTTCGTATTTTCTTTCAATCTTTGTGAAAACCTTTGTTTACTGGAAAATTCACCTTGACAAATATGACCACAAAACTTACCCACACTTTGTGATGGAAAATAATCAAATTCTTTTTCGCAATTTAAACAATCTGCTTTCATTTTTTTCTCTTAGTTAGGAGACTTATTTTTATTTATAACTCCTAACTATTTAGAATGGCGTTCCCATGGGGACTCGAACCCCAATTCTCAGCGTGAAAGGCTGGTATCCTGACCAGTTAGATGATGGGAACGTATGAATTAAGCATTAATAAAATATCCTTAAACTTCTTGCCAAGTAAAATCACCTAAACATAACACTTCGGTTATATATCGATATGAAACTTGGTGCCCCCGAGAAGATTCGAACTCCCGACATCCTGATTACAAATCAGGCGCTCTACCAACTGAGCTACAAGGGCAACTTATAAGAACTATTATATAGTAAACTTATGTAAAAGTAAAGTGAAAAAAACCTAATAAAATCAATTACCTACAACCAACGTTAAAGGCAATTGATATTCTATGTTCTTCTTCTATATTAGGTTCAACATAGTGTGGAGCATGAGCCATGAAAATATAAGCTCTTCCAACAACAGGTTTATATCTTGCGAACATCTGTGTTAGACGAGTCTCTCTGTTACCTTCTTCTTCCATCTTAGCTAAGATAAAACCATCAGAGAAGTTTCTAGGAAAGACTATATCGCCGCTCTTATCAGAGCATTTCAAATAATATACACCAGATAAAAGCGCATTCGGATGTATGTGTACATCATTGTAATTGTATTTATCGTTTATGTTTATCCAAAAGTTATGTAATTCAACTTTTTTATTACAACCAAGATCAGCAAAACATTGAGCTGACATTTTTATTATCGCACTTTCCAAAGCTGCCATTTCTGGATGTTCACCAGATTGAATGTCACCACTTTGCCAACCACCACGATTACTTCTTTGTCTTCCTTTTGGATCCATTTTAGTAATCTTATCGCACAATCTATAAAGAAGATCATTATTAATCTTTAATTGTTCCATCCATACTGGTTGTGGAAATAATAAGTCACATTGCATTACCAAATATCCTTTTGTCTACCGATGACATATTTGTTTTCTTGGTTAAGAGTCCATATCTTACCAGTCAAAAATACTCTATAATCGTCAGAAGTATAAAATGGATACATAATATTCTTCATATATCCAGGATACATGAGCATAGTTCCTTCGATTGATTTATCTAAAGTGATACAATGAGACATGATTCCTGAATTTAATGTGTTGTATACAAACTCCAATTTTGAAGTGAAGTTGGTATCATTCTCAATAATTTTAGAAACTTTATTTTCATCTCCATATTCATATGGAATCTGCATAAACAAAATCCATTCTAGAGAATGATCTCTCTTATATTCTGAAGATCTAAACTCATATTTCTTCTGTAAATTTATTTTAGAAACTTGACTAACTTTTACAGTAGGCATCAGAGGCAAATATTCTGAACCAAATTTATATCTTTGTATATAATCTTGAGCAACAGCAGAAATAAAGTTTTCTAATTTTGCTGAAAGCATATAAGTGTATTGGTTGCTTTCATTGGCAGAATTATTGATAACGAATTCTAATTCTTTTCTAGTCTCATTAAAAATATCAGCAAAGATTTGTGCTTTGGTGATTCCTGGATTATAGATTTCTAATTGTTGATATTGTTCTTGTGATTGGCAAGTCATTTTACAACCTTTATGTTGCCAGCAATTGAAATTCTATAATCTTCAGAAGTATAAAATGGATAGACTTGATGTAACATGCATGCAGGAAACATCACAATCACTCCTTCCCATGTTTTATCTATTCTAAGATGCTTCCTATTAAGTTCTCCGTCTACTCTTGAATATACAAATTCAAAAAGAGGATTTGGAGGAACAACAATATTGTTATTTGGTTTCTTTAATTCTTCTTCAACATCATAAGGGATTTGAAGATAAAGAATGTAAACAACAGCATCAGTATGATAGTGTAACTGATTAAATTGACACTTCTTTTGATAATTCACCCATGCGTTTCTTGAAACGACAAAGGTTTTATCTGGGTGATAATTGAACCTCTTGGTGTATTCAGAAAACATATCTGAAAGCACTTTTGTGAGACCAGTATCAATCTTAAAATTTAAATCAGGATTTGAACCGCTAAATGAAAATTCATGCAGCTTTAATTCTTTTAAAGAATCTTCTGGGTTTATTTGCGCATACATGTTGCGCTTGATCTCATCGAGAAGTTCATCTTCAACTTTAGTTAGAAGAACTCCAGGATTATATAATTTAACTTCTTCAATGTTGATCATAAATCTCACAATATAATTTGGCGGATGGTATAGGATTCGAACCTATGCGCCCCATTGGGACCATCTGTTTAGCAAACAGCGTCATTAGACCACTCTGACAACCATCCGAAAATTGGAGCGGGAGGCGAGAGTCGAACTCGTCTATTTCTGCTTGGAAGGCAGACGTGTAACCAAAAACACTTCACCCGCATTGTTTCTTTTCTTGCCATTTTTTCTTAATGGCTTCTGATATTTTTCTTTTATGTTCTTCTGACTTTTGTGGTCTTGATTTATAAGTTGTACCTAGTTTGGCTTCTGAAATATTCTTACGAACTTCTTTAGTCATTTTAGGTGCTGTACCGTTTTTGCGTCTTTCAATCAATACTTCTGATAACCTGTCTTTAGTTTCTTGACTATGGTGTTTGCCTAACATCTTAGGCATACCTGATTTGTTTATATAATCAAACCCACCAAATCCGCCTCTTCGAATATTATATACATCTTCTCTTAATAGAAATTCGTCATTTACAATTTCTTTTTCTCTAGCAAACATTTCTTCTGCGGTATCAAAATATCCTAAAATGTCTTTCTTAAAATTCTCAATACCGTATTTGTCTATAGCACGAGTTAATATTTTACCAGATCCCATATAACCGTCATCTAGATTCTTTGTTTTATGTGTGCCGATATAAATCTTGTTGTTTAAAAGATTAGTTATCTGATATGTATAGTAATAGTGTTTCATACTATTATTTATACAATAAGCGTGTAATCTGCTGTTTTACCACTATACGAACTCCGCATTATAAACTTGGCACCTCGCGAGAGAATCGAACTCCCATCATTGGTTTTGGAGACCAAGGTAATGCCATTATACGAGCGAGGCATAATTGGTGCGAGAGGTGGGACTCGAACCCACAAACCTTTCGGCGTCTGATTTTGAGTCAGATGCGGCTACCAATTACGCCACACTCGCGAAAATTGGTCTCGATGGTGGGATTTGAACTCACGACCTTCTGCTCCCAAAGCAGACGCACTACCAGACTGTGCTACACCGAGAAATCTATTAATAAAAAAAATCAAATGGGAATTTAATCCCACTTGACTTCTATTCCATAGATCAATATGGGATTACTTGAATGAGTGGGTTACACCAACCAACCAAGTGTTGTAATTGCTATCGCCACGCTCACGTGCGTACTTAACAACTACTGCGTTTTTAGCTGGCAACTTAACAGAAGCTGACACGCTATTTTCTACAGTACGATAAAGATCTGAACCTACTTCGTGTTCATGCTTTTCGCCAAATGGAGAACGAAGACGACTTGCTAACTTAAGATCAACAAGATTTGCAACGTTATATTTCAAACCACCTTCAACAACATAATAGTCGAAGTTGATAGTTTGTTTGCTCTTGTAACCAACTGCACCAGAAACGAAAGGTGTTACACCTGCTACTGTTGCAACATCAAGAGCTGCCTTACCTTGGAACAATCCTTGATGACCAGCTGGATCATGAACAATTTCATCTTCCATACGACCTTCAAGAGTCAACTTATCTAACTTAACACCGTAAAATGCACCGTACACATCATGCTTTTCAGCAACGTCTGCTGTAGCAGCGGTGTTCAATTTTTGCTTATCAGCATAATCGAAACCTTCATAATATGATGTTTCTGCAACTGCTGCTGAAGAAACTGCCAATGTGGCGCTAACAGCCAAACCTAAAATTACGTTCTTCATTATTGTTACCTTTGTTACCTAAGAAATTCACACCGTTCAGTGTGTCAATTATTTATGACCCATTAAACGATTTTAATAAAACATTAATATGGTGCTCCCTGTAGGATTCGAACCTACACTCCGCGAATTATGAGTTCGACGCTTTGACCATTAAGCTAAAGGAGCAAATTGGTGAGACCAGTGAGGCTCGAACTCACAACTTACTGGTTAAAAGCCAGTTACTCTACCAATTGAGTTATGGTCCCATGTTATCATATAGAAACACACACTATAGAATCCGCACTCAACTTAAGATTCAGTCGGTATTGAAAACAACTATTGATTCATTGTTTTCTATGTTCGCTCCGCTGTATGTGCTTTTATATAATAAATGGTGGGTAGCCAGGGAGTCGAACCCCGTATGCCAGAGGCGGCTGATTTACAGTCAGCTGCAGTCACCAATGCTGCTCGCTACCCAAGAAACAAAGAGCGCAAACGAGTTGCGCTCTTATAATGCTTAGGGTTGAGATTACACCCTTTATGTTGGCACTTCAAACATTTTATATATTCATTATACTAAAGTTTTCTGTAAAAGTCAAATCAAAAAACTTTAGTATAATCAATAAGTTAGGGAGGTCGTTATGGACAGTAATACCCTACTGCCTTTTGCTTTTAACAGCCATTCTTATACAGAGGCATTGCGCACTGTTTACTCTGTTTTCGTTTGACATAACAGTATAGTGTTTAGTTGCAACCATTGACACCATTGACTGTGCATTATCCAGGTGAACACTGAAGTTTTCCGACCTATTTCTAAAACCTAATGCATTCTCTCCAGCGGTGGTAACTGTAGCGTCTGAGTCGGGCATTCCATGCCTTGTCTTTCGACCGCTCGACTCACTCAACTCCTACACCTTCCATCCACTCCTCGACCTAGAGAGACTCTCGTGTTGCTAACGCCAGTTATGGCTTGACTGAAACCGTCCCATAGATGTCACTCCATTTCTCTATCGTGTGGGCACACTAGCCGCTAACTAGACGGCACGTTGGGATTGTAGTGTCTCGCTGTTCGCGAGTCGGGAATTCCAACCCTCACCTCTTTGTGAGAGGTTACTTGTCACCCTACACAAACACTACAAAATAGGTTGATTGTTTGCACTATTTGCTACGTCTCACCTTCAGGCGTCTAGAACTGAAGTTTTCTATTGGCGCAGTTACTCAGGCTTTGCGATCACCCATGGCTTACAAACAATCAAAACTGGTGGAGCAACGGGGAGTCAAACCCCGATTTACTGCGTGCAAGGCAGTAGTAATACTCGTTATACGATTGCCCCAAAATATTTCTTAATTTCAGTCAAAACTTCTTCTTTGTAAATCGATCTATGTATCATCATATGATGATTTGGACATAGAGGAACCAAATTAGAATGACTATTATTTTCTCTGTTATGATCTATATGGTGAACTTCAACAACTTTATCAAATCCACAAACTATACATTTTGTTCCGTGATATTTAAAAGCGATTTTTCTATAACCACCATCATGACCATACTTCAACGCCTTCGCTTTACCACCAACGCTATTAGCGCAAACGCGAGAACAGAAATATTGATCTCTAGCAGGATGCAGCTTTTCGCGCTCAGTTACAGTAAAATAAGTTTTACAACACTCGCAAATAACGTCAAATTCAACAAACGCCCCAAACCTTATGTCAGCAGCAGCTTCAAGTTTTGCATATGATGCAGCCCTTTTGGGGTTCATGTTGCAATGTTTAGCATGATTACCTTTATCAGTAGTGCGAACAAAATCAAACTCTTTACCGCAATATTTACATGTCCACATATAAATCTCCTTGTTATGGAGTATTTATAAATCGCAATATTTCAGCAAAGCTAACGCTCTCCCAACTGAGCTACATCCCCAAATTGGCGGAAGTGGTAGGATTTGAACCCACGGATCCTTTCGAATCTCTTGTTTTCAAGACAAGTGCAATAAACCAGGCTCTGCCACACTTCCAAATAGCTGCGATGTAAGTAACCATCGCTCCTGCTCTTTTCTTTAGGTAGAGTCACACACCGTATCCCATTTATAGTGCGGGAGTTCTCACACTATGCATTCTGGCTGGCACGGTTGGGATCGAACCAACGACAGGCTGATTAACAGTCAGCTGATCTACCTCTGATCTACGCGCCAAAATTCAATTTATAAGACTATTATATAGTAAAGATTTGTAAAAGTCAAGTGAAAAAAACTTCAATAAAATCAACTACTTACAATTTCAGTCTATAATAGCGCCGATCAACGGCAGGTTTGTCTTCTGGGTGTCTTATAAAACAAGGAATGCTAAGAGAGATTCTCTTCTTATTAGGAACTGCATGATGATACATGCAGTGAGGAATGTAAATTAAATCTCCAGGATTCAACACGTCCTCAATAATAAGCTTCAATCTTTTTTGAAAAAGATCATGAAGCCTTCCGTCTTTTTGATACCCAAACTCAATACCTTCACCCAACTGATTCTTGAGAATCAAATCCCAATGCGATTGTCCTTCGTGATCATACAATCCAGAAAGACGATTGTTATAAACTCGCCAATCAGTTGAGCCATCTATCTGTAAAATAAAAATGCCCATTGTTTTTCTTGAATCGCAATGCAATCCATATCCAGGCATTCCGTCAAGTTGTATTTGCAAAAATGATTTTGCATCAACATTAAACTTGTCTTCAAAAAATCCCATCAGTTCATTTGTTTCTTCGCTATGTTCGCCATAGTCTAACAAACAAACACCACCGCCATTATGTAAAGCATCAAAACGATCTTTGACATTTGGCTGAAAGTTCCACTCACTACCGTTAGAAACTACCTTTCCACGTTGTGGGTGCATTATATACCCAGGACTGCAAGGATTGTTGCAACATTCTTCAACATCCTTCCATGTCGCAAGTGACTCTGGGTTTTCTACAAACTTTCTAATAATAAAAGGTTGATCATCTACAAAAAGATTTAATAGAATCTCTTCGTTGAAAGAACCCCAGTTCGCTTTTAACTTGCTCATAATTTTAAACTGTAAACATTTCGATCGAAACGAGGCTTTTCATTTCGATCTCTTCTCCAGCATGGAATGCTCAATGAAATTCTTCTTTCCATTGGCATTGCTACATGATACTGATACGGTGGAATTAACACACCATCACCTGGATTTAAAACCTTGTCAATCGCAACGGTCAAGTCTTTTTCGTTCACATCGCTCGGATGTGACTTGTTGAAATCAAGCAAACTTGACATGCGTTCATTGTACACTTTCCAGTGACACTGTCCCTCAACTTGAGCAATGAAGTTGGTTGGCGCATCACAATGAATTTTAAACGATGTCGCTTGACTTGACAATCCACAATAAACGTGAATCGCAGCATTGACATCAAAAGTCGTCTCAAAGAAATTTAAAAGTTCTTTGGTCTTACGACTATAATTCCCATACTCTGTAATGACCATTCCATGGCCATTATGAAATGCCTCAAACAGAAATCTTTTTTCTTTGTGTAATTCTCTTCCATCAAAAGGAAGCTTACGATTCTGAGGATCAATCAATTCCAATCCATAAAGAGTCGGATTGTTCATGCAAGTTTCAATGTCTTTCCAAGAAATTAATTCAGAAATATTCTCAATCCATTGCTTTAGAAACAACGGTTCTTCTTTGATTCTCAAATCATAAGGAATATTGAGATTAACATTAAATGCCACATCAGGCTCCATAAAATAAGGGTCGCATTTTTCGTCGTAGATGGAGGGAATATTATCGACTCGGGATCTTACAAAATGATCCTACCTCAAATGTCGAGGGAGCTGCGAACCACACTCAAGAAAAAATTACAATATCATAATATATAGTCAATTTCTTCAAAAACCGAAAAATTTTTATAGTTTTTTCTTAAACAAGACACTATTTCTACTATTCTCTTCAATTTTTTGATGCTCCTGTTCTGCTTGCATCTTTTCACTAATCTTTAGAAGAGTTGCAAAATCAACACCAGGACCATTAGGACCATTAGGACCCAAGCCTTGAGTAGAATTTAAAGCATTCAAAGCATCTTGTTCACGTTTAGCTTTTTCCTTACAAGTCTCATCACACAATCGATAAAAAGTGTTATGAAGACGATCAAACTTGAATTGATAGAGTTCTTTGAGACCTAAAAGAATATTCGCTATACGATCAGGAGTCATGCCATTATTGCAAATCTCTTCATAGACTAATTCAAGATCCTCTGTAATCTTCCAACAGTCAAATATCTTTTGTTCTACATCATTTAATAATAAACTCATAATAAATTCCTTGTAAAATTACTTGGTTCCACTTCCACGATCAGCTTTGTTTACATCTGGATCATTGGTTGTAGTTGTAGCAGTCGGTGCAGATGTAGGTTTAACATCAGTCTTTTCAACTTTTGAACTGTAAAGGTATGCGCCACCACCAGCAATGATTAAAATTAAAAGAATAGCTGTGAACATGATTTTTCTCCTAAAAAAGTAATTCCAACACTTTTATATAGCCTCAAAGCTTAATAACATAGTGAGTGTGAATGTAATAATCTTTATGTTTGTAATAAAAATGCATTACACCTTCGCTAATCCCTTTGTACTGACTATCTTCGAATACAAGATCTTCAGTAAGAGTATGACTATCCCATTTCCCATGCTTACTGACCGTAACCTTCGTTCCACGAGGAATCTTGTAGATTCTAGCCATATAGTTACTCTCCCTTCACATAGGTTTTTCTATAATTGTCTATTTTCTTTGAAATAATATCTTGATTCTTTGTAAGAGTTTCTTGATACTCTTTTTCAAGCTTTTCTTCCATAACACTTAGTGTGTGATGATTATGAATGGCATAAATGCCTCTTGAGGCAAATGCTAAGACGGCTAAACCTAAAAGAATCTGTGGAGAAATAAAAAATATTGTAATTAATATAGCAATTACAACTGCTACAATAGTAACTGTCTTTCTAGTTCGTCTATTGGCTTCTTTTAGCACATCATCAGTAATATTCATTAGTATGTTCCTCTCCATATCAAACTATACAATCATTATACTTGAAAAAGGTTTCCAGGGCAAATTTTTTTCCAGGGGGATTTTTGAAACTTGAAATCCATTGGATTTATTTTGAGATTCTTGGGGATGTCTGGCTCTAGGTTCTTGGGGATTTCTCGCTTTGAGTAGAACGCTTCTACTTCCCCATCCGAAAATAAGGGACCCGAATTCTAATAATACTACCCCCCTACCCCCTTCGGGGACCGAGACCCCCTTCCCCTAACAGTCAGGATCATAGTCGTGCCACTCCTGAGCCTCATCGGGTTCTGGATAGTCATCCTCCCAGAACCCATTCTCATCGGGCAGTGCCACCTCAAAGTCTCCCTC
>Ga0007857_1000091_pt1 | contig 25446 bp, 25 predicted proteins | sample CryBogCBH10Oct08_FD_71210 | JGI IMG/M metagenome (GOLD analysis project Ga0007857, IMG submission 71210) | Freshwater microbial communities from Crystal Bog, Wisconsin, USA - CBH10Oct08 | ecosystem: Environmental > Aquatic > Freshwater > Lake | place: Crystal Bog, Wisconsin, USA | collected... | reverse complement strand
GGTGGTACCAAGCGGAGTTCAATGTCCCCTAAGTACCGAGGCACATTTTTGTGCCTCTTTGATGCTCACTAGGGTTACCCCAGAAAGCATCCTCACTTTGAACCTTTTTTTAATGTTGTCAATAGGGGTTTTTAAAGAATTCATGGAATCGATATAACTGCTGAATTTAAAGGCAATGAACCTAATCGCTAGAGGAATCAAGGCATCCATAGGCATGCCCACAAACTTACCCACATTTTTGTGGATAAGTATTTTTCCATCAAGTTTCAAGACGGGATGAATTGTTATTTGATAGCAGCAACTTACAGAAGTCTCATTCGACAGCAAATGAGGCAATTACGCCAAGTTATTGGCTGAATGCTGCAAGTCTTATGGAAGATTCTGGATAAATTTGTGGATAACTTGGAAGTTGCCGTAATTAGAGAGTTCACCTGACCAAAGAAGACAAGGTCTACAAGGTCAACCTGGCTTGATAGTGGCTAGCTTGCTGGGATTTGCAGAAATTGTCTTGACTGCTTTGGCTCTCTTTTGCCTTTCGCGCTCGGAAGATAAGGCTGTATTGGCCCTGTCCTTTGCAGCCTTTAAATTGGCTATTCGAGCCTGCTCCGGCGTAGAGGGCGGCTTGGGTACCTTGGCCACTTTGGGAGGCTTGGGTGCAGACATTGGTGCTAGGGGGGTTAGTTCTTCAAGGAAGAAGTCTGAGGAAATTTCTATTGCGCGCATGCATGTATTTATGACTTCCAGCCGTGAACCTTCAATGCCTTATCTTTTTGTCGTTGTGCCATCAGGTAGGGCATGAAAAGTTTGTTGTAATCCAGAACTGCACTTAGCGTTTGATCCCTAATGCTTTTCTTATCATCTGCAAATGAGAGACTCTTAGACGAATTGTTTTTGAACAGGAAAGCGTGCTCTGAGCGAAGCCAAGTTTCTGGTTGCCATCGCCTATCTGCCACAGCTTTGTTCAATTCAAGTTGTTGATCATGGTCCCACCGTGGCTTGTGCTCCACAGGTGCAGTGCATGGAAACTTTCCAATCTCCACATTTGTAATAAGTCTCCTAGCCATTTCAGCCCTTTGGCAGAAGATGGAGCAGAAGCTATTACGCCTTTTTTTCAGCCTCTCTGCACTCAACTTGGCATCGGGATTTTTGAGCGGTGAGTAATTGAGGTGGTTGCCTATTTCGTAGTACCCCCAAGGGCTTGGATGGTCTCTGTTTATTTCTTCCAAGCTGATCTTGAGTGACATCGATTGATATGCAGTGACAATTTTCCTCAGCGTTGTCACATTCATCCAATTTATTTTGTAGGGTGCAAGTTTTGGAGATTTGCCACTTTTCTTCTTTACATCAGCGATGAATTTTTCAATAGCTTGTGTAAGCTCTTTTGAGTTGATATCTATCGGAATTGCAAGACAAATCATTCCGGGGTAAGCCATACGAAACTCTTGAGTAAACACTACCTTGACACCTATGTAATTTATTGGGTCATAGGTGAAATCGAGTTGTGGATTGTCAAAGAGCTTTGGACCTTTTCTTGACCACCAGTCCATCAGATCGTCTTCTTCAAATATGTTTCCAAAGTCCCTCCAAACTTTGACAAGTCTTGGATCCTTACAGCGCCCCTTTTCCTGACATATCCACCAATAGTCTTTGCTTGATCGCAAGAAGGCAAGCCACCAGAAGTATTGGCTGGCATAGAACTGATCCTCGATTGAAACTGCAAGGGATGCCATGACGCAAATCCTTTTCAATAGGGCAAGTTTTGAATCATTCGGATCAGCAAATTAAAAGTTAACCATCTCGACTGTCACGTTGGTTAACTCGATATGAACTTAGTCTTGGTCCCAGCAGAGCAAAGCCTTGCCTGCCAATGCATTAACCCCATTGAAAGGACCTTGATATGCAACTCACAAATGGTGCCATTAAGAGTGGTGCAAAACCTAACCCTATGGCTGCCCTGCGCAGCAAACTCTCAAGTCAGGAGGACGAAAACTACCAAAGCGGTGACATCGACTTGGATAGCTTTGATCTCGGAGCCCTGGTTTTTACTTCAGTCAAAGCCACACCTAAAACCAATGTGAAGGAAGAGCAGGCTGTAGCAAAGTTCTTGGCCGAGAGTGCGCAAATCCTAGAACTTGGTAGCCAATACGAAGTTGAGGTAGTGGCTCGAGGTAACCAAGCCCTCTATGAGCTGTTGGCCTCGGTCTATGGTCTTGGTCTGAGGATTGAGGCTCACGAACACTCCAAGCAAATCACAGCTGCATTGATTGCTGATTTAGAAAAGAACTTCGCAACCAAGATTTCAGCAAAGAGCACACCAATGGCTGCTGTACTTCGATATGCAATTCGGTCAGATAAGGCCAACCTAAGCCGTTACAACAAAGTTTTGGATGTGGCCAAGGAAGAAGGCAAAAGTCCAGAAGAGTTATCGGACTACATCGCACGCCGAGGAGGAGTTGCAAATATCCGTGATACCGAGGCCAAGCAATTGGCTGCAAGCACTGGCGAAAAATCTTCCAAAGAGCGCTTGGACTTGATACGGGAGTATTTTCAACTTCGGGCAAAAGCTTCCAAGGAAAGCTTTGAATACAACGGCAATGTGGTTGCTCATGTTGAACAAAAAGAAGGTGACAAGGACAAAGCTAAGGCTAGCTTTTGCATCTTCTTAGCCGCTCAAGCAGGTCAGGGTGAATACAGCATTGTGTCAGCCAATGACCTTGGCAAGAGCTACGAAGACAACTTAGTCAAGTACTTGGGTAAGAACTTTCCCAGTGACTTGAACATGCTCGAACACGGCGTACGCAACTACAAGCGGCAGTTGTCTATGGACGAGACCTTGGCACCGGGCTTTAGAAAGCAGATGCAAAAGGAATTAGCAGCACCCGCCAAATACATGTCAATGGCAGTTATCGATACCCAAGCCATTGAGCTGGATACAGAAGAAGAGTGACAAATATTGAGCCAGTTCCTAACCTGGGACTGGCCTTTTATTCCTGCAACTTTTGGAGAAATCAAATGAATAATTTACTTGGGCCTTATGGTAAGGCCACGATTATTTTGATGAAAGCACAGTTTGACAGTGAACTTCCAACTGTCTCTGCGATGAAGAAAGCGCTGAAGATTCCTGATGGCAAATACTTTAGGAGCCATGGGCGGCAGTCATACCAAATTCAACACTTAGAGCAGTTGCTGGAAATCATAAAAACTCGTAGCACTGAGACGATTTACTATTCAAGAGATCGTATGAGCACTGACTACTTTGTGACTGTTGCCGGTGTTCACTCGGATATCTTTGCCATGATGAAGTACAGCGCACAAATTGTTGCTGGATTCAATTTGACTGTGCAAGATCTCGCAGATCTTAATGAACTATTAAATAAACGCTCTCGGGTTTGCAACTTGAGATGTGGTCCTGCGAGTTGGGTAAAGGAATTACATCGAAATATTGAGTTAGCTAGGGACATGGACGTTACAGATCAGACGATCCTCAACGTCGATATTCAAGCTGTTGAACGTATCACCCAGAACTATGGACTGCCTTCAATCGAAGAATGGAACCAAAAACTAGATGCCTGGTATGAAGATCATCGTTGGAAAACCACTTTGGAAGAAAAGGGGTGGGATACCAATGATCAATCATCAGATCCATCCGAACTAAACCTAAGCTCCCTTATGGGTGCCAATTAGGACAAGGAGATGGAAATGACAAAGTACCTTGTTTTTTATGATGAGGCTGAACATTCCGACAGGCCTCCTCCAACTGGCCTTGAAGCCATGGCTTGCGCTATTGCAGAGGCTTCTATAGCCAAGCGACGACATAAAAAATACTTTACAGCCTACGAGGAATCTTCAAAAGAAATCAGCCTTGAGATGTTGCGCTCGAAGTTGGTATTCACATTAGAGCTAAGTCATGCGGGTGTGAAATTTTGGAGAGATGAAGCAGCTCAAATTTTGAAAAAAATTGATCGTCTCAACATGGCAATCTATCAAAGTTCCAAAGAGATTGAACTTGCCAAAGATGATTTGAAAAGTGCCTGCGAAGAAACTAAAGAATTCGCTGGAATTTATGAAGTAGTAGGCAGCGATGATCAAGCATTCAACCAAATCGAGATCTGCAATGACCTGAACTTTTCAGAGTACATCTCTAAACGGTACAAAGTTAAAAGCCAACCGCAAGAATCGAATTAATGGAGGCACTAATGAGTAATTTCAAAATTGCAATTGACTGGTCCATTAAAACGGTTCTCGGTTTGAAGATGTTGGTTTTGAGCGACCAATTCTTCACTCCGTTTAAGAGAACGATGCGTGAAAGGCTTATCAGAGACTTGGATGCTAAAGGCGTTCTAGTCTGGGCTGTAGAGGGCAGTGATATGGCCATATTAACGCCTAAGGATGATCCCAGGTTGGCTCGTTTTGAACAGGACGGACAAGTTGGTGGTGTTTGGACAGACGGAGATCAGGTAACGGTTTTGCCGATCCAAAATAAGAAAAGGAGTGCGAAATGACCAAAGTTAAAAAAACTCGGATAAATGCTAAAGAACGATTTGACCTAGTAGTCTTCGACGACGGTGAGACTTATGGCGGCGTCGAAGGTGCCATGGTTGTGCTAAATGGCTTCAGTGACGATGAAGACGGAATCTTTGATTGGGATGAAGAAAGCAGATTGATACCCATGGTTCAACTGATTGAAGGTTTCTTAGCAAATGAGCGCGGCTCTCTGAAATAACTTATCTAGTTGCATCTTGCTGCGTGTGCGTCAGTGCGCGCAGCAATGATGGGGAAAGAATTAGGTTTTAGAGTCAAAACACTATTTTTTTAGTAAAAAGGCTTAGTGAAAAAAGGAATTGCTCGAGTTCAGTCAAGTCAATGATCACAGTTGTCTGGGTGATATCAGGTGATAGGACGAGGTGCTAATTACTATATGTCTGTTACTTTTTTTCAACCGCCTAGGCTGAAAAAGCTCAAACTAATTTGCGCAAAAATCAGCCCTGAAGTCCAAGGAAAACCAACTTCTTAGACAGCTCAATTCGGGCTAGCTCGCCGTATATTGGATTCTTCCCAGAGTCGATAACAACTTTGTAATTTTCACCAGCATTGGTGACAGTGACCTTGATGCGACCCTTTGCGGTGGGGAAGGTCATCAAGACTTCTACTCGAGGGAGATGCTCTCTTCGGTCGTGACTGTGACCGATTTGGAACTTGCCCAGAGAGGCTATTGCCTTTGGCATGTCCCATGCAGAAATCACCTTGGCTTTGTATTCTGCAATGGCTCCACGAACAACATCCACAGTGGTCTGGTGGGGTAGGTCGGCGATCAGGGGAATCTCCCCACTAAGATCATCCCCACCCTCAAGACGATTCAATGCTCGTTGGTAAAACCCTTGGGCCACGATGCTGGCCTTCATTGTCTCAATGGCCCTCTCTGCATAGCGTTCAAAGTAATCCTGGAGTGCATCAGCCATGGAGAACTCCAAGATGTTTACTAAAAGCCGAAATTTCAGCCGTGGCTATAGAGGAGCTCTGAAATTTCATCATTGGCTGGGATTAATTTATTGAGTTGGGAGAAGCTAACAGGCGTAGTTTATAAAACTACTCTTCAGAAAGCATTTGCTTTATCAAAATGCCTCTTTCAGGATCGTAAGTTCCTTTGATGTATCCCGTGTTATGTCCTGTTTTGTTTATGACCATTGCGTAAACACCGTCTATGTCATATGGGATGCCAAGGCTTTTAGAGAAATTCTCTCGACTTGTGTACAAGGTGACTACATGGTCCCTTAGTTCAGCATTTCGGATTCCTCTGCGCATACCACCATCAATGATGAAGCTGCCGGCTATGTAGGGCTTAGAGATCACTGGCATCTCAAACCAAGGTATTTCACTGTTCATCAGATCCAAGCCTTCCACCCAAGAATTTAAAGCATCTGCTTGATCATGCTGGTAAGCAAAAAGAATGAGCGTTTTCTTGGATGAAAAGTCGTCTGGAAATTTGAAGGACTTACCATTTAGATTGTCTGCACTCAAATGAGGAAATTTGGTATCTTTAGTTGTCTCTACTTCTGCGTATCCAGTGAAGAAGCAAGCGGCCAGAAATAAGGCGCCGATGCCACCAAAGATCAGATAAAGAAAAATTCGAGTTAACTTCATTTGGCCATACATAAGAACTTGAAAATCAAAAAATTTCTATTCCCAGACTTGAAGTGCAATGTATTTCCTAGGGTGCGATGAGGTAATGCGAGGATTCTTTCAACGTTCACTTGCTGGAAACTGGTACTATTTTTTTAACATCATTTAAACACTAACATTAAACGAGAGATCACTGAACAATGTATGTTGTGTTGTGCACATATGCCGTTAGCTTCATGATTCTTGCTAAGTCACCGCGACTAGTTGGGCCTGCAAACAAAGTAGTCGCACGTTTTATGAAGCTCTTTTTCGCGCTGTCTTGAGCCGCTGTTCAAAGTCTTCCACGAGTTCGGGACTCTGAGCTACCAATGGCATGACAAATCCCGTGCTCATTTGCACCAAGTTCATGATGTTGCTGTTAGCCATCTGGGCTTCCATGATGGCCTTGATCTTGGCTTGGTTGCTGGAGGCGTTTGGATCCACTTCGCCAGCAAATTGACGAGCCTTCATGAGCGGCGTCAAGTGGCTGTAGTGCTTGGTAATCATCAAAACGCTGGTTCCCATTTGCTCAGCCAAGTCGTGAATGGGAATGCCCTCTAGCAAGCGCTGTGTGGCGTAGTAGTGCCTCAAGCTATAGAGGCTTCTTTCTTTGCCTGTTACAGGGCAATTTAAAAGCTCTGTCGCCTCCAATAACTGACGGAAAGGGTTATTCCAGCTATCAGGAATTGAGCCGTCCCTTAATCGGAATAATCTTTTAGCAGGCTTAGCCTTCAAGACTTCCTGCAAGGACTGCCCTTGAAAATCTGGCATCAACTGGCGCAAACTCTCCAACAATAGCCAGCAGCTGTTGTGAGCCACAAAGTTACGAGCACCACGCTTGCCTCGTTGTAAGCGGAAATGAAGTACAGGCTGGTTGTCACGAATCTCCACATCAATGTGTCGCCACTCCAAGTACTCAGCCTCTGTGCCAGCCCGCATGCCAGTAGCGGCCATGAAGGGCACATAGATAGCAAGCAACTCGCGAATCATTCTTGTCCGACTCGTACGCCCATTCTCAATGAAAGAGGGCATCGCCAAAATTAGATTCTCTAATTCTTCGTGGCTGAACTCGGACCGTCTGTCACTTTCTGTTCCGGTGTTCTTCAAGCTCGGGCGTTGATAGTCCGTCATGTACCCACGCGCAATGGCCTCGTCAAGCACTAAGTTCATAGCAGCGTTGTGGTTGTTCTGAGCCGAGCCTGACAACTCTCTACCCACCTTCTCGGTGCGCCAGCGGTGAAACTCGGAAATCGTTGAAGGCTTGATGCTGTCTACATTGAAAGAAGCATAGAAAGGGATGAGATAGAGTTTGATAGCAGACACATAGTCTCGAGCTGAAGGCTTTGCTGTGCCAGCCTTTATCTCTGCTTCCAAGCGCTGAAGCACTAATTGGGCTACAGGCTTGAATTTGCGGGAGATAACAGGGCGGCCTTCTTCCATATCAAACACAGCCTTCATGTACATGCGCTCTGCGACTGCGATAGCTTTGTCCAAGTCGTCGGTGTTTGAGGCTCGGCGAAACCAAGTCTTAATGCCGTCTAACTTGTAGTGGACTTGCCACTTTTTAGAGTCGTCTCTGCGCACCAAGCGAATCCGCTCGGGCTTTACAACGTGGGTATTGGTTCCTACTATCCGCATAGTGCCTAATTTATAGTCAATTAGGGCGTCCGTCAACCAGGAGGCTGCGGTTGAAGCGTGTAATAACCGTGTAATTAAAGTAGAAAATAAAAACAACGACCTAAGTCGTTGTTTTTAAACACTAATTTGGCTCCTCGACCTGGGCTCGAACCAGGGACCTACGGATTAACAGTCCGGCGCTCTACCGACTGAGCTATCGAGGAATGTGTGCGGTACATGGCAGGGCTTGCACCCTGCGAAGCCGCAAATTATAGCAGTACTTTTGCTACTTTATTCTAAATTTTCAACGTTTTTTTGGATGGCTTGTGTGACAAGTATTTGAAAAGGTGAACTTAGGAAAAAGAAATTTTTGATAGGGCAGCACTGAAGAGCTCGGGTCGTTTGGCTTCTCAAAGGTGGGCTTACTTTAGCTAAGACTATTCGACTAATGTGCTCAAAATTTGAGCAAAGTTAGATGGTAGGTCGGTTGATGTGCGATTTTCTTAAAAAATTCCCGTTGAAAACAATTGGTTGGGTGATTTTGGAAAAATCGTGTATTAAAACGTGTAATAAAAAGTGGAGTTTCATAAATCAACTGGATCAGATTTTTGAGTCAGATGGAGCCTGACGAGATGATTTTTGTCGAAGTTTTTTTGCATGAAACTGGTCGACTTAAATTTTTTTGCTTTCGCGCACTCTGAATTTTGTAGGGTCCAAGAGAACCGTGGCCCACAAAAAAACTGGAAATTTTTACAAAATTTTCTATGCAGCATCAAGAGAGCACCCAAAATGATTAGCCAAATTTACATTGGCCTCACAGTTACAAATTTCTTAACCCAAACTGCCTCGTTGCTTTGATGTTGAAAGCTTCTAACTTGTCAACAGTTTCGCGCCAACAGAGACAGCAGCAGTTCGGGTCTCTACCCCGAGTTTTTCATAAATGTGCTCCAAATGTTTGTTAACCGTTCTTGGGCTCATTCCTAAAATGTCACCAATGTCTTTGTTGGTTTTACCCTTAGCAACCCAAGACAGTACCTCGGTCTCTCTGTTTGTCAGAGTTGTTGAAATTAATTGAGGACTGCTTCGATTGGAAGCCGATTCCACACGCAAAAGCAACATGGTTTCACTCAGACCATTTTCCCCCAGCAGTTGAGCATGCAATTGTTGACCTGTTGGTGTTTGGAAAGTTTGAGACTTTTTTTCTAAGGTCTCGATCAACCAGTCAAGCTTGGGCTGAGTTTGATTCGCGCCAGGAAAGAAGGCCTCTAGCCATTGACTTGATTGCGGTGACTGCCAAGCAATTTGGCCGAAATTGTCTAGCACCACGACGCCCAAGCCTGCAATATCGATGGCTTGTCTCGCTTGCCGGACTACTTGCGCGTTCTTGAGGTGTGTTGCTAATCGAGCAAGCACTTCAGGGATCCGTAGTGGCTTGACCACGTAGTCAACGCCGCCACTGGCAAAGCCTTCCACAATTTGATCTGACTCAGACAAACCGGTCATGAAAATAATAGGAACATGAGACCAATGCGGGGTGGCTTTTAGTTGTCTGCACAACTCAAAACCACTTAATCCTGGCATGATGGCATCTAACAAAACCCCATCTGGGACGGTAATCTCAAATCGGGCAATGGCCTCTATTGCGTCCTGAGCAATGATGACGGTGTAGCCTTCTTCAGTAAGAGCGTCGCAGAGAATTTTCAGAGTGTCTATGGCATCGTCCACTACCAAAATAACACGGCGTGGGTCAGGGCGAATTAATTGATTCATTCTTCAACTTCTCGCAATAAGTTCTTCAAGCCTTCAAAGTCGTAGGAGTCAGCGATTTTTTGTAGGTGATTGAGGGTCTGTGCATGATCAGGAAGAGCGACACGTGCCTCACGCAGTCTTTGATGAAGTCGTCCGCCTTGTCCTTGGCTGGCAAATCGAAGCAAATCTTCCCTTAAATCTTCAGGTAATTTGGTAATGGTTTCAGTCACCCGCGAAATGGGATCTAAATTAGTAGATTGGTCAGACGAGACTGAGGGAGTGAGCGAGGCCCTTTTGGGACTGTTGTCTCGAATCCATTCAATTTCTAGTCCACGCTCCAAGGCACTCAAAAGTTCAGATTCTGAAGTGGGCTTCCCCACAAAGCCTTGGCAATGTAGGCTTTCCAGTTCATCAGATCGTTTGTCAAAGAGGTTGGCCGAAACAATGATCACCGGCAACTCTGCAGAAGAAAATTTCAGTCTGATGCGAGCCAGCGTTTCCCATCCATCCAGTTCATCCATAGTCAGGTCCAGTAAAACTGCATCTGGCTTTTTCTGAGCTAGGATTTCTAAACACTCGCTTCCGCTTGCTGCCTCCATGATTGAAAATCCCAGTGGCAACAACATAGCCGCCAAAAGTTGGCGTTGAATCGGCTCATCATCAACCAACAGCAAGACCCGTTTAGGGGCCAAGTAACCAATCACTTGCCGAAGCGCATTTTGATGTTGGACTTCCCAATTCGCCGGTTCTGATGTCTCAGGTAAATAAAGTCGGATAGTGAAAACGCTGCCCTCGCCGGGGATACTTCTGACCTTCAGATCTCCCCCCATGAGTTGAACCAAAAGCAGTGTGATGGTCAGCCCAAGCCCCGTTCCAGTGTTGTTGTTTTTTCTTCCGGTGCTGCCTCGTTCGAAAGGAAGAAAAATTCTTTCTAAGTCCTGCGGAGCAATCCCTGCTCCCGAGTCGAATACCTCCAGACTGGTCACATGTTGCGTAAAGTCAATATGCAAGCCAACTTGGCCTTTGTTTGTGAAGCGAATGGCATTTGTCAGTAAATTGATCAAAACTTGACGCAACCATTTCGCATCTGCAGTAACCCAATGGGGCATCTTTCCAGTTACTTTGGTGATGAATTGGAGCCCCTTGACTTGTGCTTGAGGACTCATCATTTGTTCAATGTCCGCAATGAATTGGGACAAAGGCAGCACGGACTTGTCAAGGCGTAAACGGCCTGCTTCAATACGAGCCAGTTCCAGAGAATCGTCGATCAAATCTTGCATGTGACGACCACTATTTTGTACGGTCGTAAGGGTCTCTCTTGCCCAAGTGTCGATAGATGAACTTTTTAACAAAATTTGCGTGTAACCCAACATCGTATTCAACGGAGAGCGAAGTTCATGACTCATGCCCGCCACATAGCGGGTCTTGGCGCGATTGGCAGCATCAGCAGCATCTTTGGCTTTTTGGAGCTCGAGGTCGGTTTTTTTCCTGGCCTCAATTTCTTTCAAAAGCAGTTGGGTTTGTCTCTCAGATTCATCTTGAGCGATGCGACGGCTTTCATGTGTCAGGATGATCCACCAAGCGCCAACTGAGGCCATTAAGCACATTAAGGCAAAAGCCTTCAACATTGGTCCAGACAAAATCACGGCGGATGTCTTGGCACTTTCTTCTACAAAAACCACCATCATCAGACAAGCAATAACGGCGCACAAAGAAAAGGTAACTCCCAAGTATTGGGCGACTCTGAAATTTACTTTTATAAGCCAGTTGTTGGGCAATATTTTTTGCATCAAACTTCTGAGTTGTGCAGAGCCTTGCGAATTGGTTTTACATCGATCGTGGCAGCGTGTTTCAAGCGAGCAGCACAAGGAGCAAATGGGCGCTGCATAAGCGGGGCAACTGGCCATGTCTTCGGCCTCAAATTGGTTTTCGCAAACAGCGCACCTCACCACACTTCCTGGCTTAAAACTGTCGTCATGCGCTCGCGCTATGTAGAATTTTCCTTGCGTCAATAAGGCCGCTAAAGGGGACACAAGTAAAGCCACCACCAAGGCAATAACGGGTGAGAAAGCGGCAGATATCTCCCCAAAAAATCCGAAATAACCCAGCACTCCTACAAGTGCCCCAAAGACCATCGATGCCAAACCGACTGGGTTGAAGTCGAACAAATAGGCCCGTCTGAATTCAATGCCCTTTGGGCTGAGCCCCAGTGGTTTGTTGATGACAAGGTCTGCGACTAATGCCCCCACCCAGGCTATGGCCACATTGCTATAGACGGCAAGCACCTTTTCAAGTGCTGAAAAAACGCCCAAAAGCATCAGCAAAAGTGCAATCGCCACATTGAACACCAACCACACTACACGGCCAGGGTGACTACGGGTGACGCGAGCAAAAAAGTTAGACCATGCTAAGGAGCCCGCATAGGCGTTGGTCACATTGATTTTGATTTGAGAAATCACCACAAAAATAAAGGTCACTAAAACGGCTATTCCGGGTTTTCCTATGACTTGATGAAAGCCTGCCAAATACATTTGTGTTGGTTCGGTGGCTCGTGCAGGGTCGACTTCATATTGGAGCGCTGCAAAGGCCAGGAATGCTCCAGCTGCCATCTTGAGGACGCCCATCAAAGCCCAGCCTGGACCAGCAGCGATAACGGCAGACCACCATCGAATTTTGTTGGCGCTTGTTCTTTCAGGCATGAAGCGCAAGAAGTCCACTTGCTCACCAATCTGCACAACTAAAGAAAACCCTACCGCACTGGCAGAGCCAAACATCAACCAAGAAAAGTGGCTGGAACCGCTCCGAAAACCTGATAATTCGGTGAACTCTGCATACAACTCTGGGCGGTTCAAAGCGATCCAAACAAAAGGCGCAAACAACATCAAAAGCCACGGAATTTGCGTCCAAGCTTGCAATTTGGAGATCAAGGTGATGCCCTTCATGGCAATGGGAATCACGACTAATGAACTCAAGATGTAGCAAACCGGCAGCGGCCAAGGCACTACCAGCTGTAAAGCCAGGGCCAAAATAGCCGCCTCCAGCGCAAAAAATATAAACGTGAAAACCGCATAAATCAGAGAGGTGATGGTTGAGCCCAAGTAGCCAAAACCAGCGCCTCGTGTCAATAAGTCCAAATCCAAGCCAAAGGTAGCCGCGTAATAGGCAATTGGGAAACTGGTCAAGAAAATCACCAAGCCTAAAAGGGCGATTGCCCACATGGCGTTGCTGAAGCCGTAGTTCATGGCCATGGCTCCTCCGATGGCCTCTAAGGCCAAAAAAGAGAGCGACCCAAAGGCCGTACTCGCCACCCGCCACTCAGGCCATTTCCTGAAGTTTTTAGGAGTGAAGCGCAGTGCGTAGTCTTCCATGGTTTCGTCAGCGACCCAAGCGTTGTAGTCGCGGCGAACCCGAAAAATAGTTTGCGTTCCAGCGGCGATATTTTTCATTTAAGGCTTTTTTTTCAGGGCAAGAAAAATGTGCGTCGATTTTGAAAGGCTTATGCGTACTTGAACTACGTTAATTGACGTATCGGTGTTTGTGCGGGTTTTTCCTAGGATTACTCCAGGTCGACAAATTTGTCGTTCTGAGTCAGTCCACTATCCCTCAACCTAGCTAGGAGTATGCACATGTCTGAAGAGTTTGATCCCCTGAATCACCCAGCATCCAATAGCAAAATTAGCCGTCGCTCGATTTTGCAAGCCGTTGGCCTCGCCTCTGTGGCCAGTTTGCCTACATGGTCCTTCGGCCAAACAACGGCTTCTGTCAACACCACTAAATTGGCTGTGACAGACACCGAAGTCATTGTGGGTCAGTTGCACTCCTCGACCGGCACCATGGCCATTTCAGAAACCGGCGCGATTCAAGCCGAGCAACTGGCCATTGACCAAATCAACGCCATGGGTGGTATTTTGGGCCGCAAAATCAAAGTGATCAAAGAAGATGGCGCTTCAGACTGGCCCACCTTCGCTGAAAAAGCTAAAAAACTCTTGATCAATGACCATTGCGCAGCCGTCTTCGGCTGCTGGACATCGGCTTCCCGCAAAGCCGTTTTGCCCGTGTTCGAAAAAGAAAACGGTCTGCTCTATTACCCCACCTTCTATGAAGGCCTGGAGCAATCCAAGAACGTGTTTTACACCGGTCAAGAAGCTACTCAACAAATTTTGTACAGCTTGGATTGGGCCAAGACCGAGAAAAAGGCCAAGACTTTCTTCTTGGTGGGATCAGACTACATCTGGCCACGCACGTCGATGAAGATTGCCCGCAAACACATCGAAAACTTCCAAAAAGGCAGTGTCGTAGGTGAAGAGTACTACCCATTGGGTAGCACCAACTTTGGTTCACTGATGAACAAGATTAAGGTTCAAAAGCCTGATTGCATCTTTGTCGCCGTGGTCGGTGGCTCCAACGTGGCTTTCTACAAAGCATTGAAAGCTGCTGGCATTACCGGTGACAAGCAATTGTTAGTCACTTTAGCTGTGACCGAGGACGAAATGACTGGCGTGGGCGGCGAAAACTTCGCTGGCTTCTACTCATCGATGAAGTACTTCCAAACTTTGGACAACGACAACAACAAGAAGTTCGTTGCCGCCTTCAAGGCCAAGTACGGCAAAGACGCTGTCATTGGTGACGTGACTCAAGCAGGTTACTTGGGTCCTTGGTTATGGAAAGCCGCGGTTGAAAAGGCCAAGAGCTTTGATGTGGACAAAGTCGTTGCCGCATCGCCAGACATTGAACTCAAAACAGCGCCTGAAGGTTACGTCAAGCTGGACGCCAACCACCATTTGTGGAGTAAGTCGCGCATCGCCATGGGCATGCCAGACGGGACCTTCAAGGTCGTCTCTGAGTCGCCTCAGCTGATCAAACCCGATCCGTTCCCTAAGGGCTATCAATAAGCCAAAACGAGGCAATTTTTTGCCTCATGAGGGGTGGGTCGGCAGGTGCATGCCCACCCCTTTTTGAATCGATAAGGCATTGAGACCACCGGGAGTCAAGAGCATGAGTTTTTCTGACATTCTTAATATTGGCCTGATGCAAGGCTTTGCGGGCTTGAGTTTGTTCGCCGTTTTGCTGTTGATGGGCCTGGGGCTGGCCATCATTTTTGGCCAGATGGGTGTGATCAACATGGCTCATGGTGAGTTCATGACGATCGGTGCATACACCATCTACCTCGGCTCCCACTTGGCCACCAATTACATACCCTCGATGACACAGACTTATTTTGTCTTTGCCATCATCGCGGCCTTCATTTTTTCCTTCATGGCGGGTTGGGCGGTTGAATGGGCCCTCATCCGACATTTGTACAAACGCCCGCTAGACACCCTTTTGGCGACCTGGGGTGTGAGCTTGGCTATTCAGCAATGCTTTCGATCTTTCATTGGCCCAAAGGAAGTTAGTCCTGTGCTGCCCGAATGGCTGATGGGTTCATGGTCTCCCTCTGAAGGGCTGGATATTCCCATCAACGGCATGTTTGTTTTGGCCTTGACTGCTGTGGTGACCTGTGGCGTGCTCTTGGCATTGCACAAAAGCCGTTGGGGTTTACGGGTTCGGGCGACAGTCAGCAACCGCATGATGGCTAATGCTATTGGCATCGATACCAAGAAAACCGACCGCCTAACTTTCGCTATCGGATGTGGCATTGCTGGTGTTGCGGGCGCGGCGTTCACAACGATCGGCTCTACGGGTCCCACATCGGGCTCCCTCTACATCGTTGATTCTTTTTTGGTAGTCACCTTTGGCGGTGCAGCCAGCTTGCTAGGCACAGTTGTGTCTGCCTTTGGAATTGCCCAAACCCAATCGATTACAGAATTTTTCTTGGCAGGTTCCATGGCCAAGGTCATCACGCTGTCCTTGATTGTGTTGATCTTGATGATGCGTCCCCAGGGACTCTTCGCCAGCAAGATTCGTCGCTAATTTAGTTTTTAGGAGTCGCTCATGGAACGCATCAAGTCTTGGCTAATGGGCAAAGAGCTGGCCTCATTGCTCGCGCTAACAGTTTTACTGGCCGTGGTATTGCCACTGAGTTTGGATATCTTTCGGTTGAATTTGGTGGGCAAATATCTGACCTACGCCTTTGTAGCAATCGGTTTAGTCATGGTCTGGGGCTACGGCGGTGTGTTGAGCTTGGGTCAAGGGGTTTTCTTTGGCTTGGGCGGCTATGCAATGGCCATGTTTTTGAAGCTTGAAGCATCAGACCCGATATCTACCAAGATTCAATCGACACCTGGCATTCCTGACTTCATGGATTGGAATCAAATAACCGCGCTACCCGCGTTTTGGCTGCCTTTCAAGAGTTTGCCCTTCGCGTTGCTCGCCGTGATTGCGGTTCCAACCTTGCTCGCTTTCATTGTCAGCTTTGCGATGTTCAAGCGCCGGGTAGGTGGGGTTTATTTCGCCATCATCACCCAAGCAGTTGCCTTGATTTTGACCGTTTTGATCATTGGTCAACAAGGCTATACCGGTGGTGTGAACGGTGTGACCGACTTGAAAACCATGTGGGGCTGGGACACTCGAACCGACAGCGCTAAATACATCCTTTATTACGTCTGTGTTGCGATTTTGGTTGCCTCCATCTTGTTGTGCAAGTTTGTTCAAAAAAGCAAACTGGGTACGCTGCTCTTGGCGATGCGTGACAAAGAAGATCGGGTTCGTTTCTCTGGTTACGACGTAGCTAGTTTCAGAATATTTTCGTTCTGCCTGGCCGCGGCATTATCTGGGATAGGCGGTGCGCTGTTCACGCTGCAAGTGGGTTTCATGTCTCCCAGTTTTGTCGGCATCGTGCCGTCCATCGAAATGGTCATTTACGCCGCAGTGGGTGGTCGCATGAGCTTGGTGGGTGCGGTATACGGCACCTTGCTGGTGAACGCGGGTAAGACCTTTTTCTCTGAAAGTTTTCCCGACTTGTGGCTGTTTCTGATGGCGGCGCTTTTCATCGGCGTGACGATGGCTTTTCCCATGGGATTGGCGGGTCTTTGGGAGAGCAAAGTGGCTCCTTGGTGGAAGGCTCGTCGTGAAGCACAGGAGGCAGCTGATGCAAAGAACATCGTGATTGCACCTATGAAGTCCGACAAGAAAGCTGCTCTGGCCGATGCCAGTTAATCAATCTGAATGAAAAGTGGGAGTGAACTATGAGCAGCACCGATTTTGCACTTGCAGTTGAAGACCTCACGGTGTCCTTCGATGGTTTCAAAGCCATTGATGCGCTCACCCTGTACGTCGATAAAAATGAGTTGCGCGTGATCATCGGACCCAACGGTGCCGGTAAGACAACGCTCTTGGATTTGATTTGTGGCAAGACCCGAAGCAGCGGGGGGAGCATCAAATTCAACAATGTTGAGTTGACTGAAATGGCTGAACATGAGCGCGTTCGGCTCGGTATTGGTCGCAAGTTTCAAACACCTTCAATTTACGAAAACCTATCGGTTTTTCAAAACCTTGAAGTCTCTTATCCCGCGGGACGATCGGTGTTTGGTGCCTTGGCATTCAAGTGTACAGACGAGGTCAAAACGCGAGTGGATGCCGTTGCAAAGGAAATCGGCTTGATCGACAAGCTTGAAAGTGAAGCGGGTCTCTTGTCGCACGGCCAAAAGCAGTGGCTAGAAATTGGGATGTTGCTGATGCAAGAGCCCGAACTCTTGATGCTGGACGAACCCATCGCCGGGATGAGTGCGAAAGAGCGTGACTTAACCGCCGAGTTGCTAAAGCGCATCAGTAATAACCGCGCGGTGATTGTGATCGAGCACGACATGGAATTTGTGAAGCGGATCGCGCAAAAAGTCACGGTCATGCATCAGGGAAAAATTTTGGCAGAAGACTCCATGGAAAACGTGCAGTCCAACCCCGAAGTTATCCACGTTTATTTGGGCCATTGAAGTTAGGAGTCACCATGTTAGAAGTCAAAGATCTTTATGTGGCTTACGGTCAGAGCGAGGCCCTTCACGGAATCTCTTTTGAAGGCAATGCCAACGAAACCGTGGCTATCATGGGCCGCAACGGGATGGGCAAAACCACCTTGTTCAAAAGTCTTATGGGCGTATTGCCTGTCAAGAGCGGCAGCATTTCAGTGGCGGGCCAAGACATCAGCCGCGACGAAAGTTTTCAGCGCGTAGCCAAAGGCATTGCCTATGTGCCTCAAGGTCGCATGATTTTCCCCACGCTAACTGTTGAAGAAAACATCCAAACCGGTTTGGAAAATTCTCCTACCAAGCGCATACCCGATGAAATTTATGCCTTGTTCCCGGTGTTGTGGGATATGCGGTCCCGCAAAGGCGGCAACTTGTCAGGGGGACAGCAGCAGCAACTGGCGATTGCCCGGGCCTTGGTGACAGACCCGAAAGTATTGCTCTTGGATGAACCCACTGAAGGTATCCAACCATCCATTATCAAAGATATTGCAAAAGCCCTGAATGAAATTCGCAAGATGCGAAAAATCACCATCATCGTATCCGAGCAAGTCTTGTCGTTTGCTATGGATGTGGCTGATCGACTTTTTGTGATCGAAGGCGGTCGCCTCGTGCATGAAACGGCTCGCGCTGATACGGATCAGCAACGCATCAAATCTTACTTGTCTGTTTAATTTTTCCCCTCAACAAAGGAGCGCATCATGTCAGAAACCTTGATCAAAGTTGACCTCAACCAATCTCCCTATGAGAACCCCTTGGTTCACAACCGTTGGCATCCCGACATTCCCATGGCGGTTTGGGTGAATCCTGGCGACGAGTTCAAACTCGAAACTTATGACTGGACCGGTGGAGCCATTAAGAACAACGATAGCGCAGAGGACGTGCGCGACGTTGACCTTTCAACAGTTCACTTTTTGACCGGCCCTGTGGGCGTCAAAGGAGCTGAGCCTGGCGACTTGCTTGTAGTCGATCTTTTGGACATCGGCGCTAAAGAAGAAAGTATGTGGGGCTTTAATGGTTTCTTCTCTAAGAAGAATGGCGGTGGCTTTTTGACCGACCACTTCCCACTCGCACAAAAATCCATTTGGGATTTTCACGGCATGTTCACCAACAGTCGCCACATTCCTGGCGTCAACTTCGCTGGGCTGATTCACCCAGGTTTGATTGGGTGTTTGCCTGACCACAAGATGCTGGATGCTTGGAACAGCCGTGAGGCCGAATTGATTGCCACCGACCCAGATCGTGTCCCTGGTTTGGCCAATCCCCCCAGCGCCGCCACTGCACACATGGGTCAACTCAAAGGTGAACAAGCTGCTGCCGCTGCCGCAACAGGTGCCCGCACCGTGCCTCCTCGTGAACACGGCGGCAACTGCGACATCAAAGATTTGTCGCGTGGCTCAAAAATCTACTTCCCTGTCTATGTGGACGGAGGCGGTTTATCCGTGGGTGACTTGCACTTCAGCCAAGGCGACGGCGAAATCACCTTCTGCGGTGCCATCGAAATGGCGGGTTGGGTTCATATGAAGGTGAACTTAATTAAGGGCGGCATGGCCAAGTACGGTATCAAGAACCCGGTCTTCAAACCCAGCCCCATCACACCCAACTACAAAGACTATTTAATCTTTGAGGGCATTTCTGTCGATGAGCAAGGTAAGCAGCACTATTTGGACGTAACCGTTGCCTATCGTCAAGCTTGCTTGAACGCCATTGAATACCTGAAGAAATTTGGTTACAGCGGCGCACAGGCCTATTCGATTTTGGGTACAGCACCGGTGCAAGGTCACATCAGCGGTGTTGTCGACGTTCCGAATGCTTGCGCCACACTTTGGCTGCCTACTGAGATCTTTGATTTCGACATCAATCCCACGGCTTCAGGACCGAAGATTGAAATCGTTGGCGCAGTTGACTTGCCGATTGCACAAGACAAGTAAGCCGAAAGGTGAAAGCCAGAGCTGAATTAGCACCAACTCGTTTTTAAGAGGCCCTTATGCCGACCTATGACTATTTTTGCAACGACTGTGGTGAATTTGATGCCATCAGGTCGATGTCCTCTCGCAACGATCCCGCTATTTGCCCAACCTGCTCAAGCGTCAGCGAAAGGGTATTTTTAAATGCCCCTCGTTTGGCCTACTTGAGTAACAGCGATCGCACAGCACATGCCACAAATGAGCGGGCGAGACATGAGCCCAAACGTTCGGGGGACTCAGCGGGGGGCAGTTATTCAAGGCTTAAGCATCCCAGCGGTTGTGGTTGCTGCAGCACCTCTGCGCGAGGCGTTACCGTGACGGCGCCCAATGGGGCGAAGACATTTCCCAGCAAACGCCCCTGGATGATCAGCCATTGAATTTCCTCTTTGTGCATCAACCCTCATCACCCTTCCATAAACCATTGACAAGAGAGGTCAGAAAATGATTCACGGCGATATTTCCAGTTCCAAAGACACCGTCGGTGTGGCGGTGGTCAATTACAAAATGCCTCGCCTGCACACCAAGGCGGAGGTGCTAGAAAATGCCCGCAAAATTGGCGACATGCTGGTCGGCATGAAGGCCGGATTGCCCGGCATGGATCTGGTCATTTTCCCTGAGTACAGCACCCACGGCATCATGTACGACTCCCAAGAGATGTACGACACCGCGGCCGCTGTGCCAGGTGCTGAAACCGAAATTTTCGCTGCCGCTTGCCGCAAAGCTAAGGTTTGGGGCGTGTTTTCTCTGACCGGTGAGCAACACGAAGAGCATCCCAATAAAGCGCCTTACAACACCTTGATTCTGATGAACGACCAAGGTGAAATTGTGCAAAAGTACCGCAAGATCATGCCTTGGGTACCTGTTGAGGGTTGGTATCCCGGCGACTGCACCTATGTATCTGAAGGCCCCAAGGGTTTGAAGATCAGCTTGATCATTTGTGACGACGGCAACTACCCTGAAATCTGGCGCGATTGCGCCATGAAGGGCGCTGAATTGATTATCCGTTGCCAAGGTTATATGTACCCAGCCAAAGAGCAACAGATCCTCATATCTAAAGCCATGGCGTTTGCTAACAACACCTATGTGGCTGTGGCTAATGCCGCCGGCTTTGACGGGGTTTACAGCTACTTTGGACACAGTGCGTTGATCGGATTTGATGGCCGTACCTTGGGTGAGTGTGGCGAAGAGGAATATGGCGTGCAATATGCCGCTTTGTCTACCAGCTTGATTCGGGACTTCCGAAAAAATGGCCAATCTGAAAACCACCTCTTCAAGCTATTGCACCGTGGTTACACCGGCATGATTAATTCTGGTGAAGGCGACAAGGGCGCTGCTGCTTGCCCTTACGGATTTTATGAGCGCTGGGTCAATGACCCCGAAGGCACGCGCAAAGCCGTGGAAGCCATCACTCGCCCCATGGTCGGCACAGAGGAATGCCCAATCGATGGCATTCCTAACCCTGAGTCTGTGGGTCATCAATAATTGTCCTCAGAACTTGAATCGTGGCGCGTCTCCCATGAGCCTTTTTACCAGGCAGTGGGAGACGAGGTTGCTGGTTTTGAAGCGGCAGCCAAGGCCTCTTTACCGGTGTTACTGAGTGGCCCCACCGGTTGCGGAAAAACCCGTTTGGTCGAGCACATGGCTTGGCGTCTGAAGCGGCCTTTGGTGACCATCTCATGTCATGAAGACTTGAGTAGTGGTGACTTAGCAGGGCGCTGGTTATTGAATGTCGCTGGCACTGAATGGCAAGATGGGCCGCTGACTTTGGCCGCACGCCACGGCGGCATTTGTTATTTGGATGAGTTCATAGAAGCCCGCTCCGACGCCTTGGTACTACTTCATCCCCTGGGCGATACTCGCCGCTATTTACCACTGGATCGGCGAGGCGAAAAGGTCCAAGCCCACCCCGACTTTTTGTTGGTGGTGAGCTACAACCCCGGCTACAAGGGCCTTGGTAAAGACCTCAAGCCCTCCATGAGGCAACGCTTTACGGGACTCAAACTGAGCTATCCGCCAGCGTTTTTGGAATCGCAGGTTTTGCAAAAAGAAGCGAGCGCCAGCGCATCTTTGGCGGACTCCTTAGTGGCTTTTGCGCAAAGAACCCGCCGATTACAAGACCATGGCTTGGAGGAGGGCGCCTCAACACGGCTTTTGGTGAATGCAGCCAAGTTGATTCAATCTGGGCTGTCCACCAAGTCTGCTGTGCTGCAAGCTGTGGTTGAACCATTGAGCGATGAGCCCGAACTGATCGAGGCGCTCAAGGCCTTGGTGAGTGCGAGCTTTGCCTGAATTTCCAGCCGCTTGGCACACTTATGCCAACGGCTTGTGGGGCCATCGGCTGAGCTTCTCCTTCATAGGTGCTAGCCAAGATGCTGGTTTCTTAGCGCCAAGTTCTCAGCGCGTAATTCTTGAAAGAATCGTATTTAACCAAGCTTGTTTGCATTGGCCATCTGAACCCATTCTCAGGGATCAGAGTCTAAACTGGGCTCGCCTGGCCCACGCTTGCGCGCATTTGGCTTTTGGCTCTCTGGCTGAATCCAGGGGCTCTTTTAAACCCATTCAATTGGCCTTGTACGGTGTTCTGGAAGATGCCCGCGTTGAAGCCTTGGCATGTGAACTGTTGCCAGGTTTGCGCTCCCTTTGGCGACCTTTCCATGAAGGGGCCTATGCCATGGAGGGCATGAATTTCGAGGCTTTGTTGGCGCGTTTGTCACGCAGCTTGCTAGACCCAGAGCACCAAGATCCCCATGCTTGGATTCGCAAGGTCAAACAAATGTTCTGGGCTTTGGACCTGCGAGACTCCGCTTCATTGCGCGGCATGGTGTCGATTTTGGGTAACGACATTGGTCAAATGCGTTTGCCCTTTAATGATGTTACCTACCGAGTTCAAGCGCCTTACCGAGACGACAACAGCCACTTATGGGCCCATGATGAAGCGTTGGCCAACTCCAGCGTCGACTTACAACGAAGCACCGATCCACCCGAAGAAACATCGCCAACCTCTTCTAGTACCGAAGAAAAATCTGCCCGTGAAACACAGCCCAAAATGCACCCAGAGTGGGATTACCGCATCGGCCAATACAGGAAAAATTGGTGTGCTGTTTATGAAGAGCCCATTAAAACAGTTGCAACGACTTCGTTGGCTTATTGTGAACTTCATGATATGTACCCCTCGCTTCTAAAGCAATGGCAGCAACGTGTCTTGGCAATTAGCCAAACGCACCAGGTCAATCACAGGTTGGAAGAATGGGGCGATCGATTGAGCGACTCGGCTATGGTGGATGCCAGCATCGATCGACGGGCAGGCAGGGCGCCTTCTCACTTTTTATACAAAAATATTCAAAAAAAAAGGCGGAAGCTCAACTGTTTGGTTTTATTGGATTTATCGGCGTCCAACCATGGGCCGCTCTTGAGCCGGAGTTTGATTGCTACACGGGCCTGCGTGGAGGCCTTGAAGCAAGCAGGTCACAGTAGTGCTGTGTGGGGCTTTCGATCATGGGGCCGACAAGATGTCGAGGTGACGTGGATAAAAAATTGGACTGAAGAAAATTCAATGATCTTGATGAATCGGCTTGCAAAGACTCAAAGCGGTGGTTCAACCCGATTAGGGGCCATCACCCGGCACGCTGGGCTTTACCTGTCGACGTATCGGCGCCTTCAAAATGCAAAACTTGATTTAGCGAACGCCCCTTGCATCATCTTACTGAGCGATGGTCAAGCCTTTGACATTGATGTGTATGACAGTCGTTATCTGAAAAGAGACTTTGTTCAAGCCCAAAGCGAGTTGCGACACCAAGGCATTTTGTGGTTTCAGCACTTCATCACCTGAAGACTAAGAGTGTGCCCTGATGGTTGCTACGTCAAACAACGTATGGTTTATACAAAGCTCTTTTTTTAAGATCAGTCTAGATTGGTTGTAAGACCGATCTTTCATGCTGACTCTTTTTAACGCAAGGGGGAATTCGATGAAGAAATCTTTGGGATGACCGAGAGTTCTTAAACTCTCAAACTTGAAAACAGGACTTTTGCACACCTTTCACAAGGTGTGCTTTTTTTGTGTTTTAAATGTACCGTGAGAAGCCCGAATTCAGAAGATCTTAAATATTAATTTCACTAACTAAGCACAGAGCAGGTTATCTAAGCATGGACCTGCTCTCAAAAGATCTATTAATAAAACGTGCAATAACCGTGTAATTAATAAATTACATTAAAAAACCCTTGTAAACTATTGATTTATAAGGATTTTTGGCTTAATTATTTTTGGAATTTGGCTGCTAATATGGATTAACAGTCCGGCGCTCTACCGACTGAGCTATCGAGGAATGTGTGCGGTACATGGCAGGGATTGCGCCCTGCGAAGCCACAAATTATAGCAAGGTTTTTGGCCAAGTTTTCAAGAAACAAAATGGCTATTGAAGCTTGCAACCCCAGCCCTGAACAATCTGTCAGAAGACCTTGACGCCCACCTTACCCCGAGGCGCTCAAGACTTTCCAGTGGCCGCCTTTAGTGGATGCCCTCTAAAGAGCGCTTCAGCAAAGCAAGAAATGGCGCCTTTCTTCAATAACCTTTTAAGCTCTACGGTTGTCGTGATTTGTTACCGGAACTATTGATTGGTAACACCTAGAAAGACTGTCTTTCAGCTTCTTTTTGAGGCTTTGCACACCCATCCAAAGGAATTAAAAATGAAAAAAATGATGGCTGTATGCCGCGCACTGGCCGCTGTCGCGGTGTTGTTCACTGGAACTCAAGCCGTGGCATCTGACGGCACAATCACCGTCAATGGCACAGTTCGGGCCATCACTTGCACTGTAGCTGCCGTTGCGGGTAACACTGCACCCACGTCGGGCACCGGTTCCTTAACCTTGACATTGTCATCCGTTTTTTACACCGCAATTGCGACGCATGGCTCTGCAACCGGGTCAACCCCTTTCACCATTGGCGTTTACGGCTGTGGCACCACGGTCAGTGCCATGAGTGTGAGTTTCGACAGCGCCAGCGGTATGGACGCTTTTGGTGTCTTGACCAACACAGGCACTGCCAACTCCATCATTGCATTTCGAATTTTGAACAGCGACAACGCAACGCCCGTCACCACCGGCACACCCAATGAGACAGCCGCTACTGTGAACCAAGTAACAGGCATTGGCTCGCAGACGTTTTATGTGCAGTACTACAACTCGTCCGCTTCCACAACGGTTACCTCGGGAATGGCTGGCACGGTGGTGGGCAGCGTCACTTACACCATTGTTTACACCTAAAAACAACACCTAATTTGAATTGACTTCGTCCTGGCGATCGTTTTTGTTTTGATTTGTTAACCAAATTTCCTGTGGTTAACAACTTGAAACTTCTTTGAATTTTGGCGAACTTCCTGCCACTAAAGTCGCGTCCGTGAGTGCTTCTCCTGAAAGGGTTTTGCAGTCATCCGACCTCTTTCATGAGGATTTGCTCCCCCTAATTTCAAGGATTTCAAAATGAAGAAAATTACCGCCATTTCCGCTCTTAGTACCTTGGCTGTTGCTGCTCTGATTGCTTCGGGTCATGCCGCTGCACAATCTAACGGCACCACCGGCACCGCCACCATTAACTTTTCGGGCGCGTTGACCGCCGTGACTTGTACTGTCACCTCCGGTGCAGGGGCCAACAACACCACTGTGCTGCCGACCATGCCAACTTCGTCGCTCACTGCGGCTAACGCTGTGGCAGGTAAAACCCCTTTCACGATCAATGTGACTGGTTGTACGGGCAACAACTCGGCCAACCCCGGTGTGGCCATCACAATTGCCGTGCCATATTTTGACGTTTCCAACGCCAACATTCTGGCTGATAACAATTTAGCGAACACCCTTTCATCAGGCAACGCCACGAATGTGGAGCTCCAAATTTTGGACGCTGGAACCAATAACCCCGTGCTTTTGAAAGCTCCGTGGGGTGGATCGACCAACTTGACTTTGCAATCCGCTTCACAAGGCCAAAAGGTCACGCCGCAAACATTGTCCTCGGCTGGTGCTGCGACTTTCCCTTTCTACGTTCAGTATTTCGCCACCGGTCAAAC
>Ga0007857_1000082_pt1 | contig 27283 bp, 33 predicted proteins | sample CryBogCBH10Oct08_FD_71210 | JGI IMG/M metagenome (GOLD analysis project Ga0007857, IMG submission 71210) | Freshwater microbial communities from Crystal Bog, Wisconsin, USA - CBH10Oct08 | ecosystem: Environmental > Aquatic > Freshwater > Lake | place: Crystal Bog, Wisconsin, USA | collected... | reverse complement strand
TTGGTGGCGTGCTGGGGGCGCTGGATGGCACAAGGCATTCCCAACAGCACAACCCTGGGCAAAACCCAGGAAGACGCTGAAAAGTCCTCCGACTTGTCGACCTCCGCGCCCAGCCCCATCAACTGGAACCCCTTCACGGAAACGTGGCGCAACTTGCTATTGGCGAGGCAAGACCCCTTGGTGTTTAGGTCGCTTTTGGCCATCAGCTGGATGTGGTTTTTTGGTGCGGTTTATTTGAGCCAATTTCCGAGCTTTGCCAAAGAGGTCTTGCACGGCGACGCGCAAGTGGCTTCGATGATGTTGGTGGTTTTTTCAATGGGCGTCGGTGCTGGGGCCTTGATGTGCGAGCGTTTGAGCCAACGCCAATCGGCCAACGGCCTGGTGCCTTTGGGGGCGCTGGGCATGACCGTTTTCAGTCTGGACTTGTCCGCGGTCAGCAGCGGATTACCAGCCAGTGAATTACAAAGTTTGACGACGTTTTTAACCGTGCCTGCCCAGGGGCACTTGGTGCTGGACTTGTTTTTGCTGAGCGCGAGCGTGGGGCTTTACAGCGTGCCTTTGTACGCCCTGATTCAGGAGAAAGCCCAGCCCGATCACCGTGCCCGCATCATCGCGGCGAACAACATATTAAATGCCTTGTTCATGGTCGTCAGCTCGGTCGGTGTGGGCGCTTTGTTGGTGGCCGGCTGGACCATTCCGCAGGTGTTCGCTGGCATGGCCGCTGTGAATGCGGTGTTTGCGCTTTGGTTCTTCGCCAGCACCGGCGACTTTTGGGCCGCGTTCAAACGCCGCTGGCGCGGTCTGATTTGAACTGCGCTCTGAATTCAGTCAACCGCCCTTGGTCCAAAGCGGTCCGAATCTCGCCCATCAAATTCAGGTAGTAGTGCAGGTTGTGCACGGTCGTCAGCATCGGACCCAGCATCTCGCCGCAGCGGTCTAGGTGGTGCAAGTAGGCCCGGCTGAAGCCTTCACGACCGCCGTCGGCCCAAGCCACACCGGAGGTGCCCGCGCAGGCATGGCAGGTGCACGTGACGTCCAGCGGTTGGGGGTCGGTTTTGTGGCGCGCATTGCGCAGTTTCAGGTCGCCAAAGCGGGTAAAAATAGTCCCATTGCGGGCATTGCGCGTGGGCATGACGCAGTCGAACATGTCCACGCCTTGGGCCACGCCTTCGACCAAATCTTCAGGCGTGCCGACGCCCATCAAGTAGCGGGGCTTGTGGGCGGGCAGCAAGTGCGGGGTGTGCGCCATGATGCGCAGCATTTCGTCCTTGGGCTCGCCCACGCTCACGCCGCCCACGGCGTAGCCGGGGAAGTCCATCTCGACCAAGGCGGCCAGTGATTCTTCTCGCAGGTTCTCGAACATCCCGCCTTGCACAATGCCGAACAAAGCGTTGGGATTTTCAAGTTTTTCAAATTCAACTTGGCAGCGTTTGGCCCAACGTCGCGACAGCTCCATCGAGGCGCGCGCTTCGCGCTCCGTGGTCAACACGCCCTTGGTTTCATAGGGCGTGCATTCGTCAAATTGCATGACGATGTCGGAGTTCAGCACCGTTTGAATTTGCATGCTGATTTCAGGGGTTAGAAACAATTTATCGCCATTGACCGGCGATGAAAACTTGACGCCTTCTTCACTGATTTTGCGCATCGAGCCCAAGCTCCAAACTTGAAAGCCGCCCGAATCAGTGAGGATGGGTTTCTGCCATTTTTCAAAGCGGTGCAACCCGCCAAAGCTTTTCATGACTTCCAGGCCCGGGCGCATCCACAAATGGAATGTGTTGCCCAGAATAATTTGTGCGCCCATCTCTTCCAAGCTGCGCGGCATCACCCCTTTAACCGTGCCGTAGGTGCCGACTGGCATGAAGATGGGCGTTTGAACGACGCCGTGGTTCAGCGTCAAGGTGCCCCGGCGGGCGTGGCTGTTGGCGTCGGTGGTCAGGAGTTCAAATTTAAGCATGGGGAGCAACAGGGGTTGGTGTTTGGCGGTTCAAAAACATGGCGTCGCCATAACTGAAGAAGCGGTATTTTTCGGCGATGGCGTGGCGGTACAAAGCCCTGATGGGCTCGTAGCCCGCAAAGGCGCTGACCAACATCATCAAGGTGCTTTTGGGCAAGTGAAAGTTGGTGATGAGCGAGTCGACGACTTTGAATTCAAAACCGGGGGTGATGAAAATTTGGGTGTCCCCACTGGTTTTTTCAGGGTTCAAAGCCCAAGACTCCAAGGTCCGCACCGTGGTGGTGCCGACGGCGACCACGCGACCGCCGCGGGCGCGACATGCGGCAATCGCCTCAGCCGTTTTAGCGGGGACTTGAAACCACTCGCGGTGCATTTTGTGGTCGCTCAAATTTTCGGTCTTGACCGGTTGAAAAGTGCCGGCGCCGACATGCAGGGTGACGCTGGCGGATTCAACGCCTCGGTCTTTCAGCCTTTGCAGCAAGGGCTCGTCAAAATGCAAAGCGGCTGTCGGCGCCGCCACGGCGCCGGGGTGCTTGGCAAAGACAGTTTGGTAGCGAGATTCGTCCTCGCTGGAGTCGGCGTGTTCAATGTAGGGAGGCAACGGCACGTGGCCGTGCGCCGCCATCAAGGCATGGGGCTCGTCACTGAAGCGAAAACGAAACAAGGCCCCTTGTTCATCGGGCCAACGCCCCAGCAGGGTGGCGCTAAAGCCGCCGACCATGTTCAACACCCCGCCCACCAGGGGTTTCTTGCTGACCTTCATGTGCGCCACCACTTCATGGTTGCCGGATTCGGCTGGCGTCAGTACCCGTTCGACCAAGAGCTCCACTTTGCCGCCACTGGTTTTTTCCCCAAAAAGACGCGCTTTAATCACTTGGGTGTCGTTGAAAACCAACAGATCGCCGGCTTCCAACAGGTTGGGAAGGGTGTTGAAAATTCGGTCGACAACGCCGATGCGGCCATCCAACAAACGAGAGCCGCTTCGTTCAGCGGCGGGATGCTGGGCGATGAGTTCGGGCGGCAGGTTGAAGTCGAAGTCGCTGAGGCTGAAGTTCATGAACTTGAGGGCTGGACAAGCCCGTACCAAGGAAAGTAGGGTGGGAAAAGAATTAAAAGACAAAGGCGATTTTACGGGGCTGTCCAACCCCACGTGGCTTTGCACCTCCAAGAGCGTGCCAGGCGTCGGCGTTTTCGCTCTCTTGACTTGCCTCTACTTGGCCTTCATCTGGGTAAAAATGACGCATGTCCGCTTTCACTGTGCCCGCTGAGTCCAAATCCGCGCCCAACCCAGCCCCCAAGTTGACGCCGCCTCAGAAGGCCTTGCGCCAGTTGGGGTTGACGCGCGACATTGATTTGGCGTTGCACTTGCCGTTGCGCTATGAAGACGAAACCCGCATCGTGGCCATCCGCTCGGCCCGCGATGGCGAGGTGGTGCAAATTGAAGCCACCGTGGTCAAGAGCGAGGTGGTGATGCGACCGCGTCGCCAACTCTTGGTCGTCGTCGAGGACGCGACCGGTGAGTGCGAGTTGCGGTTTTTTAGTTTTTACCCCTCCCATCAAAAGACCTTGTCGGTGGGGGCGCGCTTGCGCATTCGGGGTGAAATCAAAGGTGGTTTTTGGGGGCGCCAAATGATGCACCCCACCTTCCGTCTGGCCGGCGGCGAATTGCCCCAAGCCTTGACCCCCGTGTACCCCACGACCTCGGCTTTGCCGCAAGCTTACCTAAGGCGGGCGGTGCAAACGGGTTTGTCTCGGGCCGAACAACGCGGGGCACTGAATGAAACGCTGCCAGCGGCTTTTCTCCACCCGTTACCCGATTGCTGGCCGCTGGCGCAGGCTTTGCATTTTTTGCATCATCCCAACCCCGATGTGTCGATGGCCACTTTGGAGGACCGCAGCCACCCCGCTTGGCAGCGCCTGAAGGCCGAAGAATTGTTGGCGCAACAGCTCTCTCAGCTGCAGGCCAAACGCGAGCGGGCCTTGCTGAAAGCGCCTGTTTTGAAGTCCGCCACTTCAAAAAACAACCTGGTTGCGTCACTTTCCTTGGTTGAACAATTGCTGGCCGTCTTGCCCTTCAGTTTGACCGCCGCACAACGCCGAGTCAGCGAGGAAATTGCCAAAGACCTGGCCCTGGGTGCGCCCATGCACCGCCTGCTGCAAGGCGATGTGGGCTCTGGCAAAACCGTGGTCGCTGCTTTGGCTGCGGCCATCTGCATCGACGCGGGTTGGCAATGCGCTTTGATGGCCCCCACAGAAATTTTGGCAGAGCAGCACTTCAGCAAATTGGTCGGCTGGCTCTCTCCTTTGTTGGCGCCCCGAGGCCATCAAGTGGCTTGGTTGGCGGGGGCGCAAAAAAAGAAAGAGCGCAGCGCCGCTTTGACCTTGATTGAATCCGGCGAGGCGGCCTTGGTGATTGGGACCCATGCGGTGATTCAAGAGCAGGTGAAGTTCAAAAATTTAGGCCTGGCTTTGATCGATGAGCAACACCGCTTTGGCGTGGCGCAACGCCTCGCCTTGAGAGCCAAGTTGATGGACGGCACAGGCCGCGAACCGCATCTGCTGATGATGACGGCGACCCCCATTCCGCGCACCTTGGCGATGGGTTACTTTGCCGATTTGGATGTGTCGACCCTCGATGAGTTGCCGCCGGGTCGGACGCCCATCGTGACCAAGGTGATTTCTGACAGCCGCCGAGACCAAGTCATTCAGCGCATGGCCGAACAGTTGGCCCAAGGCCGACAAGTCTATTGGGTCTGTCCGCTTATTGAGGAAAGCGAGGCGCTTGACTTGAGCAACGCCACCCAAACCCATGCCGATTTGAGCGAGTCCTTGCCGGGCGTCTCCATTGGTTTGTTGCACTCGCGCATGCCGAGCGCCGACAAGAAAGAAGTCATGGCCGCCTTCACCTCGGGGGCCATGGGCGTGTTGGTCAGCACCACGGTGATCGAAGTCGGCGTGGATGTGCCCAACGCCTCGCTGATGGTGATCGAGCATGCCGAGCGCTTTGGTTTGAGCCAATTGCACCAATTGCGGGGCCGAGTGGGGCGCGGCGCGGCGGCCTCAGCCTGTGTGCTTTTGTATGCCACCGGTGACAGTGGGCGTTTGGGGGAGACCGCCCGCGAGCGCCTCAAAGCCATGGCCGAGACCCACGATGGTTTTGAAATTGCCCGCCGCGACTTGGACATCCGCGGGCCCGGCGAATTTTTGGGGGCCCGTCAATCGGGCGCGCAAATGCTGCGTTTTGCCGATCTCGCCGAAGATGCCGCCTTGCTCGATTGGGCGCAATGGGCCGCGCCCCAACTGTTGGACACAGCACCCGATTTGGCCCAGCAACACGTGGCGCGCTGGTTGGGTGGAAAATCAGCGTATTTGAAGGCTTAGTTAAAGCCTTCATTCCAAAGTCCTAAGTGTGAGAACGTGAGAACGTGAAAAATTCATGACCCTGACCGAACTCAAATACATCGTCGCGGTGGCCCGCGAAAGGCATTTTGGCCGTGCTGCCGATGCCTGTCTGGTGTCGCAACCCACGTTGTCGGTGGCCATCAAAAAGCTGGAAGAAGAGCTCGAGGTCAAACTGTTTGAACGCAGTGCCAATGAAGTCGGCTTGACGCCTTTGGGCGATGAAATCGTGCGCCAAGCCCAGAGCGTTTTGGAGCAAGCCGCGGCGATCAAAGAAATTGCCAAGCGCGGCAAAGACCCGCTGGCTGGGGCGGTGCGTTTGGGGGTCATCTACACGATTGGCCCTTATTTGCTGCCCGAATTGGTCAAGCAAGTGATGCAGCGGAACCCGCAAATGCCCTTGATGCTGCAAGAAAACTTCACAGTCAAGTTGCTCGAACAATTGCGGGCGGGTGAAATCGACTGTGCCATTTTGGCCGAGCCTTTTCCGGACACGAACTTGGCTGTGGCCGCACTTTACGACGAGCCTTTTTGGTTGGCAGCGCCACCGCAGCATCCCTTGGCTAAAAAAGAATCGGTCACGGCAGACGATTTAAAACGCGAAAACTTGTTGCTCTTGGGTTCGGGTCATTGCTTTCGCGACCATGTGTTGGAAGTTTGCCCCGAGTTTGCGCGCTTCTCCAGTAACCCGGAGGGCATTCGCAAAAACTTTGAAGGCTCCTCTTTGGAAACCATCAAACACATGGTCGCCGCCGGGATGGGCGTGACCTTGGTGCCGAGTTTGAGCATACCGTTCCAACCGCAAACGGGGGGCGCTTCGTTGCCTTTGGTTTATGTGCCCTTTGCCGGTGAGCCGCCCATGCGCCGCGTGGTCTTGGTTTGGCGGCGCAGCTTCACCCGTTACGAGGCCATTGCGGCCTTGCGCAACGCCATCATGGCGTGCCCCTTACCGCATGTGTTGCGCGTGAATTGAGTCGGAATTGAGCTGAATTTGAGGCCCCATTAATCCCATGTCAGAACGCTTTTCTTTGTATTTGAGTTTGATCCGGTGGAACCGTCCAGCAGGTTGGCTGCTCTTGTTGTGGCCGACTTTGAGCGCGCTCTGGGTCGCGGCAAAAGGCTTTCCAGGTTGGCATTTGGTGGCGGTTTTCACGCTGGGCACTTTTTTGATGCGCAGTGCTGGTTGCTGTGTGAATGACGTGGCCGACCAAGACTTTGACCGCCACGTTAAACGCACCGCGCAACGGCCGGTGACCAGCGGCGCGGTCTCCAGCCGCGAAGCCTTGGCTTTGGGCGCGCTGTTGGCGCTGGTGGCCTTTGGTTTGGTGCTGAGCACCAACTTGAACACCGTGCTGTGGTCTCTGGCAGCGTTGGCGGTGACGCTGCTTTATCCCTTCGCCAAACGCCATGTGGCCATGCCACAGGCCGTCTTGGGGCTGGCTTTCAGCATGGGGATTCCAATGGCATTCAGCGCCGTGACGCCCGGATCAGGCGGGGTGCCGCTCGATCAGGCGGGCTTGGTATTGGGCTTGGTCGTGGCGAATGGCTTTTGGGTGCTGGCCTACGACACCGAGTACGCCATGGTCGACCGCGATGATGATTTGAAGATTGGCATGCGCACCTCCGCCATCACACTGGGCCGTTTTGACGTGGCGGCGGTCATGGCCTTTTATGGCTTGAGCTTGGCGTTGTGGGGGGGGCTCATGACGCCGTTTTTACCAAAATGGGCCTTGACCATGGGCTTGCTCCTGGCGGCGGCTCAAGTGTTGTGGCATTTTGGCTTGATTCGCCAGCGCCAACGAGCAGGCTGTTTCAAGGCTTTTACCGCCAACCATTGGTTGGGTTTTGCTCTGTTCGCCGCCACGGTGCTGGGTTATGGCGCCCCCGAATTGATTTAATCAAGCGCCGAATTCATCGCCCAGTTCCACCGCGCGTGCGCGTGCTTTTTCAAGGGCAGCCATGAAGTGGGCTTTGATTTGACTGTCTTCCATGGACGTGAGTGCGGCATGGGTCGTGCCACCTTTTGAGGTGACGCGTTGGCGCAGCACCTCGGGCGATTCGGTGGACGAGCCCGCCAATTGGGCCGCACCGGCAAAGGTGGCAACGGCCAAGGTTTTCGCTTGGTCTGCGCTCAGGCCCATGCCCACCCCCGCTGCCGTCATGGCTTCGATGAAGTAATAAACATAAGCGGGGCCAGAGCCGGAAAGGGCGGTGACGGCGTCGAGCAAGGGCTCTTGGTCCACCCACATCAACTGCCCCGTGGCCTGCAACACTTGGTTGACCAGGGCTTTGTCGGCCGCTTGAACAGCGGTCCGGGCAAACAGCCCCGTCATGCCTCGCCCGACCAAGGCGGGGGTGTTGGGCATGCAGCGCACCACGCGCTCGGTGCCCAACCAATCTGCCAGACTGTCTGAGCGGATGCCCGCGGCCACGCTCAGGTGCAGGGCTTCAGCGGTGTGGTCTTTGACAGCGGCGGTGGCTTCGTGAAAATTTTGCGGTTTGACCGCCCAAACCACCAAGGCGGCTGTGCTTAAAAAGGGGCCTGGCGTGGCGTGCGCTTGAATGCCCAGTTGCTGAGCCAAGGCGTCGCGGGCTGGCGCAAACGGTTCTACGACCAAGAGTTGTTCAGCCGCCACACCTTGTTGGCGCAGCCCGCCCAAAATGGCGCTCGCCATATTGCCCCCGCCGATGAAGGCCAAAACGGGCAGAGTTGCGGCTGAAGGGGCTGAAGGGGTTGAGGGGGCTTGAAGGTTCATGGTAAAGGTCTTTTTGAAGGAAGCGTTCAGCGCGGGGGTGTCGTCAACTCAAAGGGCCGTGGCTTGTCGCACCGCTTGTTCCCAACGGGCCAAGTTGGCCTCGGCTTGGTCGCGGCTGATGCGCGGCTCAAAGCAGCGGTCAATCCGGTGTTGGGTTTGCAGCTCCTCCAAGCCACTGTAAAAGCCAACGGTCAAACCCGCCAAATTGGCCGCGCCCAAAGCCGTGGTTTCGATAACGGCGGGTCGCACCACCGGAATGCCGAGCAGGTCGGCCTGCGTTTGCATCAGTAAATCATTTGCACAGGCGCCGCCGTCGACGCGGAGTTCTCTGACTTCGTGGGCGCCTTTTTTGCCACCCACTTCGCTGGTAATTTGACTGACGTCGCGGTTCATGGCTTGCAAAAGTGCGGTGCTTTGCAAGGCAATGCTGTCCAAGGCAGCGCGGGCAATGTGGCCCAAATGCGTGCCCCGTGTGAGTCCAGTCAAGGTGCCCCGGGCTTCGGGGTTCCAATACGGCGCGCCCAGGCCGGTGAAAGCGGGCACCATGATCACGCCGCCCGCATCGGGCACGCTTTCGGCCAAGGCTTGAACCTCCGCGCTGCTTTGGATGGCGCGCAGGCCGTCGCGCAGCCACTGCACCACCGCACCGCCGACGAAAACGCTGCCTTCAAGGGCAAATTCAGGCGGAGTCTCTGCCAGAGCTGCGCTTTGAAGGGCCGTCTGAACGACCCGGGTGGTGAGGAGGCCATTGCGGGAGGCGGGCGCCTGAGTGCCCGTGTGCATCAGCAAGAAGCAACCCGTGCCGTAGGTATTTTTGGCCATGCCAGCTTGAAAACAACCTTGCCCAAACAGCGCGCTTTGTTGATCGCCTGCCAAAGCCCCAATGGGTACGGCCTCGCCCAGCCAGTCGGGTTGCGTCAGACCAAAGTGACTGCTGGACGGCCGCACCTCGGGCAGCAGGCTGGCAGGGAGGTCAAAGGCCGCCAGCAGCTCGGGGTCCCAGCGGTTGCGGTGAATATCAAACAGCAGGGTGCGCGAGGCGTTGCTGACGTCGGTCGCGTGAACTTTGCCGCCAGTCAATTGCCAAAGCAACCAGCTGTCCACGGTGCCAAAGGCCAATTCGCCTCGATTCGCCAAATCTCGGGCTCCTGGCACGTGGTCCAACAGCCAGCGGATCTTGGTGGCCGAGAAATAAGCGTCAATGAGCAAGCCGGTTTTGTCGTGGACCGGTTTTGCCAAGCCCTGCTCACGGAGGCTTTGACACAAAGGCTCGGTGCGGCGGTCCTGCCAAACCAAGGCGTTGTGCAGGGGTTGCCCCGTTTTGCGATGCCACAACAAAGTGGTTTCGCGTTGGTTGGTGATGCCAATGGCCGCAACGTCACGGGCCTTGATACCCGCTTGGTGGAGCACCAAGCGGGCTGTGTCAAGTTGGGTGGCCCATATTTGTAAAGGGTCTTGCTCGACCCAGCCGGGTTGGGGGTAAAAAGCCGGCAACTCCTGCTGCGCCATGGCCACCACCTCGCCTTGGCGATTGAACAACACGCTGCGTGAACTGCTGGTGCCTTGGTCAAGGGCCAGTAAATAAGGCGTCCGTGCCTGTTGTGAAGGGGGTGTTGGAGATGGGGGGGTTGGAGATGGGGCGCTCGGCATGTTCAACATGTTAATAGCAGCCAGTGGAGTTAGCCCGCAGGGGAAAGAACTCGGTTTTAGAGGGTGTTTTTGCCTTTGTAATGAAATTTTTTAGAATTTCTGAACTTTTTTGTGAATTAGGTGTTGACGAGCCCCCAAAACTGGGAGAGAATCTAGGGCTTCGCTTTTTACAAACGCATTCTTTGCGGATGTATTAATTGAATATCTGCTCAACGAAAGCGCCCTGGAATGGTTTCAAGGTGTGGACGACGGGCCCAAGACTGACTGAGTCGAGTTTGAGAAATCAAACCAAGCTTGGTGCAAGTTGGGAAATATAGACATGATCCAAACAGAATCTCGGTTAGAGGTTGCCGACAACACGGGCGCCAAATCTGTCCTTTGCATCAAGGTGCTGGGCGGGTCCAAGCGTCGTTACGCCAGTGTCGGCGACATCATTAAGGTGAGCATCAAAGAAGCCGCTCCACGTGGCCGCGTCAAAAAAGGCGAGGTTTACAGCGCTGTGGTGGTTCGTACTGCCAAGGGCATTCGCCGTGGCGATGGCTCGCTCGTCAAATTCGATGGCAACGCAGCCGTGTTGCTGAACAGCAAGTTGGAGCCTATCGGCACCCGCATCTTTGGACCCGTGACGCGTGAATTGCGTACCGAAAAGTTCATGAAGATCGTGTCCTTGGCCCCTGAAGTTCTTTGAGGACTCCGACATGAACAAGATTCGTACGGGTGACCAAGTCATCGTGCTCGCAGGCCGCGACAAGGGCAAGCGCGGTCAAGTGACCTCGCGCAAAGACGACTCCCATGTGGTGGTTGAAGGCATCAACATCGTGAAGAAGCATGCCAAGCCCAACCCCATGAAGGGAACCACTGGCGGCATCATCGAAAAGACCATGCCAATTCACCAGTCCAATGTGGCGATTTTCAACGCGGCCACCGGCAAAGCCGATCGCGTGGGCATCAAACAATTGGCCGATGGCAAGCGCGTTCGCGTTTACAAGTCCAGCGGCGAAGAAATCAAGGCGGCATGACCATGGCACGTTTGCAACAACATTACCGCGAGAAAGTCGCGCCCGAGTTGACCGCCAAGTTCGGTTACACGTCGCCCATGCAAGTGCCTCGTTTGACCAAAATCACCCTGAATATGGGTGTCAGTGAAGCGGTGTCCGACAAGAAAGTCATGGACAACGCCGTGTCCGACTTGACCAAAATCGCCGGCCAAAAGCCTGTCGTGACCAAGGCCAAGAAAGCCATTGCGGGTTTCAAAATCCGCGAAGGTCAAGCCATCGGCTGCATGGTGACTTTGCGTGGCGTTCAGATGTATGAATTCTTAGACCGTTTCGTCACCGTGGCTTTGCCCCGTGTGCGTGACTTCCGTGGTATTTCCGGCCGTGCTTTTGATGGCCGCGGCAACTACAACATCGGCGTCAAAGAACAAATCATTTTCCCTGAAATTGAATACGACAAGGTCGACGCCTTGCGTGGTCTCAATATCAGCATCACCACAACGGCTAAGACCGACGAAGAGTGCAAAGCACTGCTCGCAGGCTTCCGTTTCCCATTCAAGAACTGAGGTGGCTTGTGGCTAAAGTAGCTTTGATCGAGCGTGAGCTCAAGCGTGAAAAGTTGGTGGCAAAGTTCGCGAAAAAACACGCTGAACTGAAGGCCATCGCATCTGATGTGAAGCGCAGCGAAGAAGAGCGTGATGCAGCCCGATTGGCGCTGCAAAAGATGCCTCGCAACGCCAACCCCACACGTCTGCGTAACCGTTGCGAAATCACCGGTCGCCCCCGTGGCACTTTCCGTCAATTCGGTCTGGGCCGCGCCAAGATCCGTGAATTGGCATTCGCTGGTGATATCCCCGGTATCACCAAGGCCAGCTGGTAAGCAAGGAGAACAATTATGAGCATGAGTGATCCCATTGCTGACTTGCTGACTCGCATCCGCAACGCGCAAATGGTGGCCAAAGCCACTGTGTCGGCCCCTTCGTCCAAAGTGAAGGTGGCGATTGCCCAAGTGTTGAAGGATGAAGGTTATATCGACGGCTTCCAGGTGAAGAGCGTGGATGGCAAATCCGAACTTGAAATTTCATTGAAGTACTACGCAGGCCGCCCTGTGATTGAGCGCATCGAGCGCGTCAGCCGCCCTGGTCTGCGTGTGTACAAAGGCCGCGACGCCATTCCCCAAGTCATGAACGGCTTGGGTGTGGCCATCGTCACAACGCCCCAAGGCGTGATGACCGATCGCAAAGCACGTGCTACCGGTATCGGTGGCGAAGTGCTCTGCTATGTGGCTTAAACGAGGCATGGAGGAATAACTGAAATGTCCCGCGTAGCAAAATCCCCTGTTGTCATTCCACAAGGTGTGGAAGTGACCCTTCAAGCAGAAAAAATCAGTGTCAAAGGCACTGGTGGCACCCTGAGCCAAGCGCAAAACGCTTTGGTGACTGTGGTTAACGACAATGGCAAGTTGACTTTCGTTCCTGCGAACGAATCTCGCGAAGCCAATGCCATGTCCGGCACCATGCGTCAGCTGGTGAACAACATGGTGGTCGGTGTGAGCAAAGGCTTCGAAAAGAAGTTGACCCTGATTGGCGTGGGCTACAAAGCCGCCGCTCAAGGCGCCAAGCTCAACCTGGCTGTTGGTTATTCGCACCCCGTGAACATCGACATGCCTGCCGGCATTACGGTGGCCACGCCGGCGCCAACTGAAATCGTGATCAAGGGCGCTGACCGTCAGCGCGTTGGTCAAATCGCCGCTGAGATCCGTGCTGTTCGTCCTCCCGAGCCTTACAAGGGCAAGGGCATCCGTTATGCGGATGAGAAGATCACGATCAAAGAGACTAAGAAGAAGTAAGGAGCTGCAGCATGTTGACCAAAAAAGAACAACGTCTGCGTCGTGCCCGTCAAACGCGCATCCGCATTGCCAATCAAGGCGTCGCGCGTCTGTCGGTAAACCGTACCAACTTGCACATTTACGCTCAAGTGATCTCTGGCTGTGGCACCAAGGTGCTGGCCAGTGCGTCCACCGCCGAACCCGAAATCCGTTCCACCTTGGGTGCATCGGGCAAGGGCGGCAACACCACCGCTGCTCAAGTCATTGGCAAGCGCATCGCTGAAAAAGCGAAGGCCGCTGGCGTTGACAAAGTGGCTTTCGACCGCGCTGGTTTCGCTTACCACGGTCGCGTCAAGGCTTTGGCCGACGCTGCCCGCGAAGCTGGCTTGCAGTTCTAAGCGACCACAGATTGATTGGGAACACCAAAAATGGCTAAATTTTCACCCCAAGTAAAAGACGAAGGTCGTGACGACGGCATGCGCGAAAAGATGATCGCCGTGAACCGCGTGACCAAAGTGGTTAAGGGCGGCCGTATCCTCGGTTTCGCGGCCTTGACCGTGGTCGGCGATGGCGATGGTCGCGTTGGCATGGGCAAAGGCAAATCAAAAGAAGTGCCTGCTGCCGTGCAAAAAGCAATGGAAGAAGCCCGTCGCAACATGACCAATGTGTCTTTGAAGAACGGCACCATCCACCACAACGTGACCGGCCACCACGGCGCTGCCGTTGTGATGATGGCACCCGCCCCCAAAGGGACTGGCATCATCGCGGGCGGTCCCATGCGCGCTGTTTTCGAAGTGATGGGCATCACCGATATCGTGGCCAAGAGCCATGGTTCGTCCAACCCCTACAACATGGTTCGCGCCACTTTTGACGCACTGAAGAACTCGACCACCCCTGCCAACATCGCTTCCAAGCGCGGCAAGTCGGTTGAAGAGTTGTTCTCCTAAGCACGGAGCCCGATATGACGACACAAGCAACCGTTAAGGTTCAACTGGTTCGCAGCCCCATCGGTACCAAAGAGTCGCACCGCGCGACTGTGCGTGGCCTGGGTTTGCGCAAACTCAACAGCGTGAGCGAACTAAAGGATTCTCCTGAAGTGCGCGGCATGATTAACAAGATCAGTTACCTGGTCAAAGTGCTCTGAGAGAGCTCTGAGAGAAATCAAGATGGAACTCAATAGCATCAAACCCGCAGCAGGCGCCAAACACGCCAAGCGTCGCGTCGGCCGTGGCATTGGCTCCGGTCTGGGTAAAACCGCCGGTCGTGGTCACAAAGGTCAAAAATCCCGCGCTGGTGGCTACCACAAAGTTGGTTTTGAAGGCGGTCAAATGCCTTTGCAACGTCGCTTGCCCAAACGCGGTTTCAAATCAACCACGTTGAAGTACAACGACGAAGTGACATTGGGTCAACTCGAACAGCTCGGCTTGCCCGAACTGGACATGGGCAGCCTCAAGGCCGCTGGTCTGGTCAGCGAAATGGCCAAGGTCGTGAAGGTTGTTAAAACCGGCGTCCTGACCAAGGCGGTGAAGTTGATCGGTATTGGTGCCACTGCCGGCGCCAAAGCGGCCATCGAAGCATCTGGCGGCAGCTTGGCTGAATAAAGCCAACATTTAAGCCGATACGCAAGAAAGACGTTCACGTGGTTACATCCCCCGCATCACTGGCAAAAACCGATAAGTTTGGCGACCTGCGTCGCCGGCTGGTCTTTTTGTTGCTGGCGCTCGTGGTTTACCGCGTGGGCGCACACATTCCCGTGCCCGGCATCGATCCGGCGCAGTTGCAACAGTTGTTCAAAAGCCAATCTGGCGGTATTTTGAACCTCTTCAACATGTTCTCTGGTGGCGCGTTGTCGCGCTTCACCGTGTTTGCCTTGGGCATCATGCCTTACATCTCGGCCTCCATCATCATGCAGTTGATGGGTTATGTGTTGCCGGCGTTTGAGCAGCTCAAAAAAGAAGGCGAAGCCGGTCGTCGCAAGATTACCCAGTACACCCGTTATGGCACCTTGGGCTTGGCTATTTTTCAATCGCTGGGGATTGCCGTGGCGTTGGAAGGCACGGCTGGTTTGGTGATCAACCCAGGCTTTGGTTTCCGCATGACCGCCATGGTCAGTTTGACCGCTGGCACCATGTTTTTGATGTGGTTGGGCGAACAAATCACCGAACGCGGTTTGGGCAATGGCATCTCTATTTTGATTTTTGCCGGTATCGCCTCCGGACTGCCCAAGTCCATTGGCGGCCTGCTTGAGTTGGTCAATACCGGCGCGATGGCCATTCCAGTGGCCATATTCGTGGTTTTGCTGGTGGTGGCCGTCACTTACTTTGTGGTTTTCGTTGAACGTGGACAACGCAAGATTTTGATTAATTACGCCCGTCGACAGGTTGGCAACAAGGTGTATGGCGGCCAATCGTCCTACCTGCCTTTGAAGCTGAACATGGCTGGCGTGGTCCCCCCCATTTTTGCCTCAAGCATTATTTTGTTGCCCGCCACGGTGGTCGGCTGGTTTAGTACCGGCGACTCCATGCGTTGGCTGAAAGACATTGCAAGCGCCTTGACCCCCGGTCAGCCCATCTATGTCATGTTGTACGCTGCGGCCATCATTTTCTTCTGCTTCTTCTACACGGCCTTGGTGTTCAACAGCCGCGAAACGGCAGACAACTTGAAGAAGAGCGGCGCCTTTGTACCTGGCATCCGTCCCGGTGAACAAACCGCTCGCTACATCGACAAAATTTTGCTGCGCTTGACCTTTGCAGGTGCGATTTACATCACCTTCGTGTGTTTATTGCCTGAATTCCTGATCTTGAAATACAACGTGCCTTTCTACTTCGGTGGCACCTCGTTGATGATCATTGTGGTTGTGACCATGGATTTCATGGCCCAAGTGCAAAATTACCTGATGTCCCAACAGTACGAATCGCTGCTCAAGAAGGCCAACTTCAAGACAACGGTGGGTGGTTGAGATTGATTAATCGAAAGAGTTTTAGGAGAGCAATATGAAAGTTTCGGCTTCGGTCAAAAAAATTTGCCGCAACTGCAAAATCATCCGTCGCAAGGGTGTGGTGCGTGTGATCTGTACAGATCTGCGCCACAAACAGCGTCAAGGTTGATCAACTAGTTTTAGAGGACGCACATGGCACGTATCGCTGGCATTAACATTCCGCCCCATAAGCACGCGGAAATTGGTTTGACCGCCATTTTTGGCATTGGTCGTACTCGCGCTCGCAAAATTTGCGAAGCATCGGGTATTGAGTATTCCAAGAAAATCAAAGACCTCACGGACGGCGATTTGGAAAAAATTCGTGAGCAGATCGAGCTCTTCACCATCGAAGGTGACTTGCGTCGTGAAACCACGATGAACATCAAGCGTTTGATGGACATTGGCTGCTACCGTGGCTTCCGTCACCGCCGTGGCTTGCCCATGCGTGGCCAACGCACCCGCACCAACGCCCGTACTCGCAAGGGTCCGCGCAAGGCCGCAGCGGCTTTGAAGAAATAAGTAAGAGGACAGCATGGCAAAGTCACCCGCTAATTCCGCAGCACAACGTGTGCGCAAGAAAGTCCGCAAGAACGTCGCCGACGGTATTGCCCACGTTCACGCCTCGTTCAACAACACCATCATCACGATCACCGATCGCCAAGGCAACGCCTTGTCGTGGGCGTCATCGGGTGGTCAAGGTTTCAAGGGCTCACGTAAATCCACGCCTTTCGCAGCTCAAGTTGCGTCTGAAGTGGCTGGCCGTGCCGCCATGGAACAAGGCATCAAGAACCTCGATGTCGAAATCAAGGGTCCCGGTCCCGGCCGTGAATCGTCTGTGCGTGCTTTGGGTGCTTTGGGCATCCGCATCACATCGATCGCTGACGTGACACCCGTCCCGCACAACGGTTGCCGCCCTCAAAAGCGTCGTCGTATTTAATTTTGTAAGCCCACCGCTTGGGGCCAAAGGTCTCAAGCTCCCGCGAGTGCATGAAACAGCTTGTTTTGTGCCTTGCGGCAGATGCATAAAGGAAGAAACAAGTGGCACGTTACCTCGGCCCCAAGGCCAAACTCTCACGCCGTGAAGGCACCGACCTGTTTTTGAAGAGCGCTCGTCGCTCGATCGCCGACAAGTCAAAATTCGAATCGAAACCAGGTCAACACGGCCGCACTTCAGGTGCCCGTACGTCTGACTTCGGTCTTCAATTGCGCGAAAAGCAAAAAGTCAAGCGCATGTACGGTGTGCTTGAAAAGCAATTCCGCCGCTATTTCGCCGAAGCCGATCGCCGCCGTGGCAACACAGGCGCTAACTTGTTGGCCATTTTGGAATGCCGTTTGGACAACGTGGTCTACCGCATGGGCTTTGGCTCCACACGGGCAGAAGCGCGCCAATTGGTCTCGCACAAAGCCATCACGGTGAATGGCCAGTCCGTCAACATCGCGTCTTATCTGGTAAAAACAGGCGATGTGGTGGCCGTTCGCGAAAAATCCAAAAAGCAAGGCCGTGTCATCGAAGCCCTGCAATTGGCTGCACAAGTGGGCATGCCTGCTTGGGTTGAAGTGAATGCTGAAAAAGCCGAAGGCATCTTTAAGAAAGTGCCGGATCGCGACGAGTTCGCTGCCGACATCAACGAATCTCTGATTGTTGAGTTGTATTCGCGTTGATTGATCTTCATTGATCACATCACATTGATTTTGTTCCTGAGCCACGGTCACCCCGTGGCTGAGGTGCTTCACCAGCCTTACCGGTGTAACGAGCCGGGGGTATTGAGAGGAAGATTGAATGCAAACAAACTTGCTGAAACCCAAAGCCATTACCGTTGAACAAGTCGGGTTGAACCGCGCCAAAGTTTCTTTGGAGCCGTTTGAGCGTGGCTACGGTCACACCCTGGGCAACGCCATTCGCCGCGTCTTGTTGTCTTCCATGGTTGGTTATGCCGCCACTGAAGTCACGATTGCGGGTGTTTTGCACGAGTACTCGTCCATCGACGGCGTGCAAGAAGACGTGGTCAACATTTTGTTGAATCTCAAGGGCGTGGTTTTCAAGCTGCACAACCGTGACGAAGTGACCTTGAGCCTGCGCAAAGACGGTGAAGGCGTGGTCACTGCGGGTGACATCCAAACGCCCCATGACGTCGAAATCATCAACCCCGACCACGTCATTGCGACCCTGTCGCAAGGCGGCAAGTTGGACATGCAAATCAAGGTTGAAAAGGGCCGTGGTTACGTCCCTGGCAACATCCGCCGTTATGGCGATGAGCCCAGCAAGTCGATTGGCCGCATCTTGTTGGATGCCTCCTTCTCGCCAGTGCGTCGTGTCAGCTACACCGTTGAAAGTGCCCGCGTCGAGCAGCGCACGGATTTGGATAAATTGGTCGTCGAGATCGAAACCAACGGGGCCATCAGCGCCGAAGACGCTGTGCGTTCTTCTGCCCGCATCTTGGTGGAACAGCTGGCGGTTTTCGCCCAGTTGGAAGGTGGCGAACTGGCCGCTTTCGACCAGCCTGCTACCCGTGGCGGCGCGGCCTTCGACCCGATCTTGCTGCGTCCTGTCGACGAGTTGGAATTGACCGTGCGTTCGGCCAACTGCTTGAAGGCAGAAAACATCTATTACATCGGTGATCTGATTCAGCGCACCGAGAACGAATTGCTGAAGACCCCTAACTTGGGTCGCAAGTCACTCAACGAAATCAAGGAAGTCTTGGCTTCACGTGGTTTGACCTTGGGCATGAAGTTGGAAAGCTGGCCACCCGCCGGTTTGGAAAAGCGTTAATTTGAAGTTGAGCGCCCGGCTTCGGCTGGGCAGTGCATCGGCCCGTACCTGATACGGCGGGCTGTTTAATAAAGAAGGGAAAAGCACCATGCGTCACGGACACGGACTCCGCAAACTGAACCGCACCAGCGAGCACCGCCTCGCCATGCTCCGCAACATGATGAACTCGTTGATCGAACACGAAGTCATCAAAACCACTTTGCCCAAGGCCAAAGAATTGCGTCGCGTGATCGAACCCATGATCACCCTCAGCAAAGAAGCGACCCTGGCAAATCGCCGTTTGGCCTTCAACCGCCTGCGTGACCGTGACAGCGTGACCAAGTTGTTCAACGACTTGGGCCCCCGTTTCAATGCCCGTCCCGGCGGCTACACCCGCATCCTGAAAATGGGTTACCGCGTGGGTGACAATGCGCCCATGGCCTTGGTTGAATTGGTCGACCGCGCCGAAGTTTCTACAGAAACAAACACCGAAACAGTGGCGTAAGCCGCCAAAATAGGTTAGAATAACCCTCTTACCGCGCGATGGAGCAGTCTGGTAGCTCGTTGGGCTCATAACCCAAAGGTCGGAGGTTCAAATCCTTCTCGCGCAACCAATCATAAAAGGGACATTCCCTTAAAAAAGGCCCACTCGAGTGGGCCTTTGAATTGGTGAGCAACCTACACAATCGGGGTGTAGCTTAGTCTGGTAAAGCGTCAACGTAGGGGCACGTATCGCACCGTGCCATCATCCTGCCAACCCTACGTCTTATCCTCCCCAATAAAAACACCAACCCCTTGCGCTGATTTGTAGCTAACCTTTCGGTACGCTACAAAATCGTGGGCTTTGTTGCGATTTCTACACAGTTTTTGATTGTTTTTAACCGTGGAATATCGTGGCATCTATTGGCTGGACCGTGGCGAAGTTGAGGCAACGGTGAACTTACTGAGTTCCCACGCTTCGGTTGCCCAACCAAGTTAGCTACAAATATGCTTGCAGCATGCAGGTAGTCAGGAACTTTTCAGCAGCAAACGACAGCGAATTTCACAGCAGCCGACACCGCACGGCTCCCATACCGGCCACTGTGTCGCCCATAGCCAACTACCCCAGCAAACTACGCATCTTTCTAACGAATGCCAGCAGTTATTGGCAGGTACGTTGCTTTCTCAAAGGCAAGACCTATACGCAGAGCCTGAGGACCGCTAACAAGCAAGCAGCTATCAGTGCTGCCAAGCAGTTCTTCCACATCAAGACAGCTGAGTTGTACGGCGAACAAGTCATCAAGCGGGTAGACAAGCCCGCTCTATTTGCTGACGTTGTTGCTGCCACCTTGGCACAGCAGCAAAGCCGGGTTGATCGTGGTGAGCTAACGTCAGCCAGTCTGCGAATTTTCCAAAACAGACTGCAGAAAACCATCTTGCCCTACTTTGGCACATTGGAGCTGGCCAGGATCAACTACTCCCAGCTGTGCAACTTCGTTCAAAAGCTCAGTCATCAAGGACTGACTCCCACGACGATCCAGCAGCACGTTGTGGCGACCAGAAAAATTCTCACCTACGCTCACACGGTGAACCTCATCTCAAGCGTTCCCAAAGCGCCTGAAATCAAAGTAAAAAACAAACCACGTGGCAGCTTCACAGTCGATGAATATAGACAGTTGCTTCAAGCAGCAAAGAGGTCCATTGGCCAGCGCTTTTCCGTTAAGACCAGCATAGCTAGCAAGCGTGGGCAAGACCTTGTTGATCGCTATGCACTAATCAGTGGCGACTTATATTGGCTTATCCGTTTTATGGTCAACAGCTTCATACGACCGAGCGACATCAAAAATCTGCAGCACAAGCATGACACGGTCATTCGGGGCAAGCACATCTATCTGCGCTTGAATCTGCCGGAAAGCAAAAAGCACAACACTCCCATCGTGACCATGCAACCAGCCGTTGGCGTCTATGAGCAACTATTGGCCGCGCACAAAGCTCGGGGATTGGGTCGTGATGAAGACTATTTGTTCTTGCCCGAAATGGCTAACAGGGGCAAGGCATTAGAGTTTTTAGGCTGGCAATTCAAGCACTGCCTGACCTTGGCTGGAGTGGGTGACAACAAATCGAATGGCAGCGCTCGAACGCTATACAGCCTGCGTCATACCGCAATCACTTTTAGGCTACTTTATGGCCGCAAGATAGATCTGCTGACCTTGGCACGCAACGCTCGAACCTCGGTGGAGATGGTTGAGAAGTTCTACAGCTCCACTCTAGCCCCTGAAATGAATATTGATCTTCTTCAAGGGATGAGGGATTGATGGCAAGCTGTTGCCTTGCTCTGCCGGGTGAAATTCAGCATAATTCCTTTGTGAACTTCAATGCACTTGACCATCAGACACAACAAGCCACAACGGCTTTTAAAGAAAAGCTTGGGCAGCATTTTCAGGTCGAGCAGCTACTTCTTTTTGGAAGTAGAGCCAGAGGAACACACTCTGATCAAAGCGATGCCGATGTTGCTGTCATCCTCCCTGGCGAAAGTGGCGAGTTCATCGATACCAAATTCTCCATGGCCGACCTTGCTTACGAAGTCCTACTGGATACTGGCATCAGAATTCAGCCATTGCCGATTTGGCGCTCTCAGTGGGAACATCCAGAGCGCTATTCAAATCCCATGTTGCTAAAAAATATCCAAGCTGAAGGTGTCATCCTTTGAAAGCCAGTGACCTATTCGATAAGGCCGTAGTTGCCCTAAAGTCCTCTGAGGCTCTGCTCGCATTAGGTGACATGGATAGTGCTTGCAATAGAGCCTACTATGCAATGTTTGATGCAGCTAGAGGAGCTCTTTTGGCAACAGGCCCAGTCACGGATCTGAATAAGATAAAAACCCATGCTGGCTTGATCTCATCTTTCAGCTTGCATTTGGTAAAAACAGGGCTTCTGCCGATTGAGTTAGGTAAGTCAATCAATAAAGTTGAAGACTTACGCTTAGTAGCCGACTATCAAGGTGACGAGGTATCTCGTGAGAAGGTAGTCTGGGCCTTGTCAGAAGCCAAGTCATTTGTGGCATCGCTTCAGCAATTCAATACGACAGCCTGACTGAGTCTTGTTGACTTCTTCGGGATAGTCCAACACATAGTCTGGCAGCCTGACCTCCTCAACAGACTCGACTGTGATGCCTTTGTGGAACTCACATCGATTGATGAGGTGGTCGATGACCATGCCATGAACTTGATCCTCGGCACTCGCAGCATTCCTGGCGGGAACATCAATTGAGCAACGGCCTTTAAGGGTCACGGTGACGTTATAGATTGGCATGGCTGGTAATCCCCCCGCGTTTGCAAAACCCCGTGAAGCTGAATCTCGCATCAATCGGGGTGGAGCAGTTAAGCCCTAGAAGCTGACACATGATTGCTTTGATCTATTTCGCAACTAAGTATCAGGTAGCACTCAATGCCTGGTCTAAATCGGTCAACAAGTCATCAATGTGCTCAATGCCGATAGACAAGCGCACCGCGTCTTCAGGAACGCCTGCTTTGACTAACTCTTCAGGTGAGAGTTGTCTGTGGGTGGTCGACGCAGGATGAGTTGCCAGCGATTTGGCATCGCCAATATTGACCAGTCGCGTAAATAGTTGTAGCGCATCCAAGAACTTTGCGCCTGCTTCACGGCCGTGACCTTGCGCCGAATTGACGCCAAATGTCAGTAAGCCAGAAGCGTGTCCGCCCAAGTACTTTTGCGCAAGTTCATGGTCTGGGTGGTCGCTGAGTCCCGCGTAATTGACCCAACTCACTTGGGGGTGTTGTTGCAAATGTTTGGCGATTGCAAGAGTGTTGCTGTTGATGCGTTCCAGTCGTAAGGCCAGCGTTTCGATGCCTTGCAAAATCAAGAAGGCATTAAATGGTGAAATGGCTGCTCCTGTGTTGCGCAAGGGGACGACGCGCGCACGACCGATATAGGCGGCTGGCCCCAATGCTTCGGTGTACACCACGCCGTGGTAGCTCACGTCGGGCTCGTTCAAGCGCTTGAAGCGTTCTTTATGTTCGGCCCATGGAAACTTGCCACTGTCCACAATGGCACCACCGATGGATGTGCCGTGGCCACCCAGATATTTGGTGAGTGAATGCACCACGATGTCTGCGCCATGTTCAATGGGACGCAGCAAGTAAGGTGTGGCCACGGTGTTGTCCACAATGAGTGGAACACCGTGCTTGTGTGCAATGTCTGCAATGCGTGCAATGTCTGTGACGTTGCCTTGCGGATTACCTAAAGACTCCACAAAGATGGCTTTGGTTTTGCTATCGATTAAAGGCTCAAAGCTATCGGGGTTGTGATGATCTGCAAAGCGTGTGGTGATACCAAACTGCGGCAAGGTATGCGCCAACAAGTTGTAGGTTCCGCCGTACAGGGCTGTGCTTGAAACAATGTTGTCTCCAGCTTCCGCCAAAGTTTGAATCGCGTAGGTCACCGCCGCTTGACCCGAAGCCAATGCCAAGGCTGCAATGCCACCCTCTAGCGAGGCGATTCGTTGCTCTAGAACATCCTGCGTTGGATTCATGATCCTTGTGTAGATGTTGCCAGGCACTTTCAAGTCAAACAAATCAGCGCCATGTTGTGCGTTGTCAAATGCGTAAGCGGCTGTTTGATAGATGGGGACGGCAACCGCTTTGGTGGTCGGATCAGGTTGATACCCAGCATGGACTGAGCGTGTTTCAAATTTCCAGTTTTCTAACATGTTGTTTTCCGTTGTGATTGATCGTTGAGAGTTGGTTCAGTGAGGCAAGGGCGCCACATGGTGCTGGTGTTCCGCATGGTCGTTGTGTGGCTCGGTGTGATGGTGTTTGAGGTAGCTCGTCACACTCCAAGCGCCAGGCCCTGCTGCCGCTAGGCTAAGTAAGCCGCCAATGACAGCGATATTTTTGAAAAATAGCAGTTGCGTGACATATTGCTGATCTGGCGTGGCAGCCCAATAAGCATGAAACAAGACAGAAGCCAACAACGTGAACAGGCTTAGTGCCACAGCTCCCCATCGAACGTGAAAGCCAATCAGCACCGCCAACCCAGCAATGATTTCGATTAAGGCTGCTGCACCTACCGCGACTTCAGGAAACGGTACGCCTGACGTGCTAACAAATTCCACGGTCCCTGCAAAGTTGGTGACCTTATTGAGTCCTGCAGGAATAAACAAAGACGCCAAAAGGACCCGTCCTGCAACCGTTAAAGCGTTGTGTAAGTGATTATGTTGAATCGACATAGAAAACTCCTAGTTCTGTTGAAAGGAGCTCAGTCTGTCTGGATTCATCAACGCTAACAACGAATAAAAGCGTATGTTTTTATGCGCAAAAAATTTGTGCATTTCGATATTTGGTCGTCGAAGCTGCCGCATAGACGCTTTGGTTATTTGTTAGTGCGTAATCAGTCGTTCCTAAATTCGGTGAAGTGTTAAAAAATCGCGCTCATATAAAACTGAATGAGTGAATATATGGAATATTTCAATGAATAGCGGTTAGAAGCCGGCGATAAATCCTTGGGCGATTTCGCTGACTTGCAATCTTTTCTGTTGGCCATCGTTCTCGTCGTGTCAATTTGGTTTCTTGTAGTTTTGTTTTTGTCCGTGCCACCCGCAGAGGCGAAACAAATTGAACGCCCGATTCACGGTAGTACCACGCATCAAGAGCAAGGTGCATGACATGTTTAAGCTTTTACTGACACGCCGATGCGTATGGCTGGGTTGCTTGGTATGGCTGTGCGCTGGACAGGCAACGGCCCAAGTTGCGGAACGAGGGTCTTTGCGTATTGGTTATCAAAAATCATCTGTGCTCATCACGGTGCTTAAAGCCAAGGGCACCTTGGAGCCACTGCTTGCAGGCAAAGGCATCAAGGTGTCGTGGCACGAGTTCAGCACGGGTTTGCCATTGTTGGAGGCGCTGAATTTAGGCAATGTGGACTTCAGCGCCGATGTCGCCGACACCGTCCCTGTGTTCGCGCAAGCGGCAGGAGCGCAAATTACGTATGTGGCGCAAGAGGCGCCCTCTCCGACTGCACAAGCGATTGTGGTTCGCGCAGATTCGCCGATTCGCCAAGTGTCAGATTTGAAGGGGCGCAAAGTAGGTGTGGCCAAAGCAGCGGGCGGTCATTACTTGCTGATTGCAGCCCTAGAGAAAGCAGGTTTGTCATTCAAAGACATTGAGCCTGCGTATCTCACACCCGCTGATGGTCGCGCTGCGTTTGAGAAGGGTGCTATTGATGCGTGGGTGGTGTGGGACCCGTTCTTGTCGGCTGCCAAGGTTCAAAGTCAGGCTCGTGTGTTGTCGGTGGCTAGTGATACGGCTTCGTACCAGCGCTACTACCTGGCATCCGATGTCTATGCCAAAGCCAATCCTGATGTGCTGCGCTTGATTTACCAAGAGCTGCAAAAAGCAGGTGTATGGGTCAAGAAGTCACCCAAAGAAGCGGCTGCCCTGTTGGCGGGCGTGTGGGGGCTGGATGCTTCCATCGTTGAGCAAGCGAATGCCCATCGCAGCTATAAGGTGCGTGCGGTGACGTCCACAGGTTTAGCTGAGCAGCAAAAGATTGCAGATGCGTTTTTGTCTGAAAAGCTATTGCCCAAACGTGTCGACACGCAAGCGTTGTCGGTATTCAAACCCTAAGCAGGAGTGCTTGTATGCAATTTTCAAAGCTGATCGAACGTACGCCACGTCGTGTGTTGGTGGCCTTTGCTTTTGCTTACAGCTGTACGGTTCTAGTGGGGCTGTTACCGATGCTGAAAAAAGCTCAGATGTTTTAGCAATTAACAAACAAATAAACAGTAGTTTGGTTTTTTGAAGAGCGGCTATAGAGTTCATTTCACTGTCTCGAGACGGCAATAGGTGCCAAGAGACGTTGAACTCGAAAGACAAACAACATGACCGTAGATTTAGAAATTTCTCCGCAACTGGCGTCACTGGACGTTTTACAAGCGCAAGCCAAAGCGGAGGGCTTGCCCTACGCCGGTCGTGTGTCGCCTCAGTTGGCGTGGGAGCTGTTTTCGCGCGATGAAGCGCAGTTGGTAGACGTGCGCACGGCCGAAGAGCGCAAGTTTGTCGGTCACGTCCCAGGCACCGTGCATGTGGCATGGGCCACGGGGACTGCGCTGACACGCAACCCTCGTTTTGCACGCGAACTCGAATCGAAGGTCAAAAAAGAGGGGGTCGTTTTGTTGCTGTGCCGCAGTGGCAAGCGCTCTGCGCTGGCGGCTGAGGTGGCGGCCAAAGCGGGTTTTACCCGCGTGTTCAACGTTCTCGAAGGGTTTGAGGGCGAGATCGACGCGAACCAACACCGCGGTGGCGGCGACGGTTGGCGCTTTCATGGCCTGCCTTGGGTGCAGGACTGATTTCTAGTGTTGGAGAGGAAGCAATATGTCACACGTTTTCACAGACAACTCGTTGTCGATTGGCCGCACGCCGTTGGTCAAGCTCAATCGCATCACGGATGGCGCAGGCGCCACGGTGTTGGCCAAGATTGAAGGGCGCAATCCAGCGTACTCAGTCAAGTGCCGCATTGGCGGCGCCTTGATTTGGGATGCTGAAAAGCGTGGCGTGTTGGGGGCAGGCAAAGAAATTGTGGAGCCCACCAGTGGCAACACAGGGATTGCGCTCGCCTTTGTGGCCGCCGCGCGTGGCATCCCAATCACGCTCACAATGCCCGACACGATGAGTATTGAGCGCCGCAAATTGTTGTTGGCCTATGGGGCCAAATTGGTGTTGACCGAAGGTGCCAAAGGCATGAAGGGTGCGATTGCTAAAGCGGAAGAAATCGCCGCCAGCGATCCGAAATATGTGTTGTTGCAACAGTTCAAAAACCCAGCCAACCCTGCGATCCACGAAAGCACCACAGGGCCTGAAATTTGGCAAGACACCGACGGCGCCATTGACATTTTGGTCTCGGGTGTGGGCACGGGCGGCACCATCACCGGCGTGTCGCGCTACATCAAGAAGACACAAGGCAAAGCCATCACCTCAGTGGCGGTGGAGCCCACGGCCAGTCCCGTGCTGACGCAAACGCGTGCGGGTGAAGAAGTCAAACCTGGCCCTCACAAAATTCAAGGTATCGGGGCAGGCTTTGTGCCGGATGTGTTGGACTTGTCACTCATTGATGCCGTGGAGCAAGTGAGCAACGAAGACGCGGTGGAATTCGCCCGTCGCTTAGCGCGAGAAGAGGGCATCTTGGCGGGTATCTCGTGCGGCGCAGCGACGGCGGCGGCGGTGCGTTGGGCCAAGAAGCCTGAAAACGCAGGTAAGACCATTGTGGTGGTGTTGCCCGATTCGGGCGAGCGCTACCTCAGCTCGGTGTTGTTTGAAGGCGTGTTCAACGAGTCGGGGTTGGCCGCATGAGTGACTTGAGCGTAGACCCACGCGGCGCATCGTTTGATTTGCAACACGTGGTTTCTGAATTGGCGGCGGTGCGTCAACGTTGGCGTGAATCGCAGCAGCGATCCACCGAACCGGGCGGGCGTGAGTTGCCCTCGCGAGAGGCCTTGTCTGACATTGTGAAGGGCTTGCGTGGAGCCTTGTTTCCCATGCGCTTGGGGCCATCGGACCTTCGCCAAGAGAGCGAAGACTTTTATGTCGGCCATACCTTGGATTCGGTGTTGCATGGCTTGCTTCACCAAGTGCGTTTAGAGCTCAGCTACGCCGCGCGCCACGATGCGTCGCAGACCCAAGCGCAGGTGGATGCGCATGCCTTGCAAATCGTGCGGGACTTTAGCCACGCACTGCCTCAAATTAGAGAGCTGCTCGACAGCGATGTGACGGCCGCCTTTGAAGGGGACCCTGCAGCGCGCAGTGTGGACGAGGTGCTGCTCTGCTACCCCGGCATCGAGGCTATGATTCATCACCGGTTGGCGCATCGTTTGTATGCCTTAGGCGTGCCGCTGTTGGCGCGCTTGGTGGCGGAGTTGGCGCATGCACAAACGGGCATCGACATTCATCCAGGCGCCACGATTGGCGCGGGGTTCTTCATTG
>Ga0007857_1000074_pt1 | contig 28881 bp, 28 predicted proteins | sample CryBogCBH10Oct08_FD_71210 | JGI IMG/M metagenome (GOLD analysis project Ga0007857, IMG submission 71210) | Freshwater microbial communities from Crystal Bog, Wisconsin, USA - CBH10Oct08 | ecosystem: Environmental > Aquatic > Freshwater > Lake | place: Crystal Bog, Wisconsin, USA | collected... | reverse complement strand
ACATAGGGTCTCGGAACTAGTACCGAATCATTTTTTCTTTGTTGTAAGATGGAGATGAGAGCTCTATTTTTTTAGATGAGCTTGAGTGGAAGATAAGGAAAGTCTGGATCGTGAAAATTGCAAGGGGGTGTTCTCGATCATTATGCTTATTGCGATACTTTATCATTGGAGCAGGATTTTTAAGCGAATTCAAAGGGATTTGAACCTTTATAGTTCCGATTTTTTTTCTAGTTTTTTATTTTATAGGAGGTCTTATTGAAGTCCATTCATGCCTTGCATACTTCTTAGGATCGCGTCCAAAATTATTTCGAATTCTTGACAAGACTTCTTTCTCGAGGAGAGGAAGTGTTTCTGGCATGTTCCTTAGGTCAGCCAACCGGTGGTTTCCATCTCAAAGAATGACGGGCCGTGTACCGTTTTCTTAATGTAAGAGAACCCTATCTTAAAAAGGGTTCACCGCTTTTCAGGATGGTTTCAAGTTTTGACAATAGGGGAAGAGGGTTTTGAGGCATAAAATTTATTCAAACTTCAAGAAAAGTAGAAAAAATTTCATGAATGAGTTATAACGACACTTTCCACGTGCGATGCAAGCCTTGGAACAGGATCACCGAAATTCAAGGCAATAGGGTCTAGATTCGTGTTCAGGTTTCAAGGCTTGACTGTACGATAAATTGAGAAGATAAGGGCTTAAATTGATGAATCGTGTGTTCTCATGGAGAATGCTTGAAAAATACAACGGATTAAGAGGTAGGTAAGCATAGTCGAACATAAAATTTTCAGAAAAGATTTATCTACTAGGTGTCACTTATTCTCAAAAAAAAGCAATTTTCTAGTGAAGAAGGAAGACTGAGCTAAGAGATCGTACCGCGATTTCGGACATGTACAGGGCTCGTTGAAGCTATTGGTTTTTTAAGAGTCTTGTGACAAAACGGGTATTTTCGCTGCTTGAAGGTATTGGGATCTGAATCGACGGTAGATCCATTGGTTGAAGCTGAGCAATGACTAACGCATTAAGTCAAAATATGTTCCTAGAAAAATCAGAAGCGGTTCTGATTATTTTAGTTGTCTGCTCCTTGATTTTTAGTGCTACTTCGTAGACGTTTTTTCACAAGATCGGTGGTAGGAAGTACGCAAAGCTGAATTGAGCAAGCTGGCTTCATTAGACTTCTTGCATATTAGGTCCTGATTTTTAGAGATTATAGATCGCTGTGAGCGACAAAGTCGCTCTTTTCAAGTTTTTCAAAAATATCATTATTAGAATAATTAAGGATAAGCGGACTCTAGATTTTTATCCGTTTTTTTATAAAATCTAGTTCATTTAATAGCATTTTTCTTCCAGAAAAATGTTTCCTAGAATCCTTGCTTTAAAGTGATATTCAAATTTCAATGGAGTTTCAAGTTTTTTCCTGAAATTTATGCAATATATTAAACTCGAGTTTCAAGTTTTTTTGTAACTATTTGATTTTAAAAGAATTAAACAAAATGCTGAGTTTTAAAAAAAATCAATAATTTCAATATGTTGCATAAATTTCAGGAAAAAACTTGAAACTCGAGTTAAAATCAAATAGTTACAAAAAAACTTGAAATTCGAGCATAGTTGAAATCGTTGTTTTTCAGCAAAAACTCACTCCCGCATAAAACATCCGGGAATGCATGAGCTTCGAAACTGAGAAATGTTTTTTTTCTCAGAGGCCCTAGACTAAAGAGTTCTGGGTCTGATTGAATTTCTGTGAGCTTACAAAAAGTGAACTTTCTCATCCTTCAGGAGCAAGAGTGTCTGGTCCCTGGATGAGTCAAGATCATTTTGCAGATTTCTCTACCTAAAAAATCAAACCCGTTCAGCATCCTAAGAGCCATAGATGAGTGCAGATTCTATCTTATGCTCTTCTTAGCGCAATACTCCTCGAAGTAATCTGTGAGCAGGGCTCAAGAACTGCCTCAAGGGGAGAGGATCACATGCGGGCTCAATTAAAAGTGGCACCTTCTCCAATAGCTCGAGCTTCCGTTTCGTAAATCTCGAAGTTTACTTCTTCCGCAAAGCCCTTGAGCATTTGTTTGAATTCGTTTTTGACATGACAAAATCGAGGCTTGGTAGGAGCGTTATCGTTAAAATCTTTGAGTGCCTGGATGAAGTTTACAATACCACTTGAACCGACAAATTCTAAATTTTCTAAATTAAAAATGACTGTTTTTGGATTTTCATCGGTTTTTGTTTGGTTGATGAGATGATTGAGGTCGTTTCGAAACGGAGCTTGAGTCTCGTAATCAAGTTTACCGTTCATCGATATGACAATAGCGTCCCCTTTTTTAATGATCTTAGTTTTCATTGAAAACCCCCCTCTATGTGTTCTATGATCGCTTGAATCATGGAAGAATCCAAGAAGCAAATTTTGCCCCCTCTTTTGTGGGTAGTCGGTACTCCTATTGGAAATCTTTCTGATTTGAGTCCACGAGCCAAGGAAGCTTTAAGTGAGGCAGATTGTATTTTATGCGAGGATACGAGGCAAACAGGAAAACTCTTGTCTTTTTTAGGTATCGGAGGCTTTAGGCGTTTGAAGCGCTTAGATGCTCATACTTCTTTGGAAAAGATGGAAGTTTGGTTAGAGGTATTGCGAGATCAAAAAAAATTTGCGTTAGTCAGTGACGCGGGCATGCCAGGCATCAGTGATCCAGGGGCTCAGTGGGTGGATTTGGTGCGTCGTTCAGGCATTGTTGTCTCGGTGATTCCAGGTCCTTGTGCCGTCGTGAGTTTGCTTGCTGGATCGGGATTTTCTGAGACTGCTTTTTGTTTTAGAGGTTTTTTTCCTAGGAAGCCTTCTTTGCAGGAGGAAGAGGTTCGAAAAACCTTTCAGTCTCCTGCGAGTCGTGTTTTTGTTTGGTTTGAAAGCCCTCATCGCATCGTTCAGACACTTCGAGTGTTTCAAAAGCTTCGTAGAGATTATCCGATCGTTCAAATGGTTATTGCTAAGGAGCTTACTAAGTGGCATGAGCGTTTTTTTGTGGGTTCCTCAGAGGAAGTATTGATTCAGGTAGAAGAAGAGATTGCTTTGCAGGGGACCGTGGGGGAGTGGTGTTTTGCCGTTTGGTTTGAGCCTGATGAAGTGGTAGAGGATTGGAAAAAGACCTTAGATTGTTTATTTGCCTTAGGGATCTCTGCTTCCGAAGCAAGTAAGGTCGTCAGCCGTGTTTTTCAAGTTTCAAAAAAAGAAGTTTATCCAGTAGCATTTCAGCTTTTCCAAAAAAAAATCGGAGAAATTTAAAAAAGTTCTTCGCTTCTTTTGGCAAAATATGCCAAATTCATGGCTATGGAAGTGCAACAAGTATGGATGAATAGTTTGAGAAATGCGCAATCAGTACTCGAGAGATTCGTTGCTGAGGAACAAAATCTCAAAAATTGTCAGCAATTTTCAAATATCTTAATTGAGGCCTATACTCGGGGCTCTACGGTATTTTCTTGCGGTAACGGTGGATCTCATTGTGATGCTATGCATTTTGCGGAGGAGATGACCGGTCGGTATCGTAAGGATCGTCGTCCCTTAGGAGCTCTTGCCTTGGGGGATCCAAGTCATGTGACCTGTGTTTCCAATGATTATGGTTTTAATTTTATTTTTTCGCGGCAGCTTGAGGCTTTGGCGCGTCAAGGGGATGTGCTTCTGGTTCTTTCTACGAGTGGTCATTCTGAAAATGTGATTCGGGCAGTTCAATCAGCAAAATCTCAGGGTCTAAAAACCATTGCTCTTTTAGGAAAAGGAGGGGGTAAGCTCAAAGACCTTGTTGATCTTCCTCTCCTAGTTCCAGGTGAGACTTCGGATCGCATTCAAGAAATCCACATCAAGTTGATCCATATAGTGATTGAGACTGTTGAGAGGAAGCTTTTTCCCGAGCATTATGCCTGAGACTTTGATTGTGTGAAAAAAACTTTTTATCGACTTATAAGATTTATATAGCGTGATTGAGCGAAGATCGCAGTGTAGTGCTTCGACAATGGGAGTGAATTTAAACTAAAAAAATTTTTTTTGATGAAGGGGATGAGGTTTTGTGGGAGCGCGATTCTTGAGAACCCGCAAAAGGGTCATTTCGATTCTTGCCTGTTGTGTTGCTGCCTGCTAAGTTCGGTACCATTATGGCTTGGTTTGATGATTTAAAGACTCCTCGTATTAAAATTCAAGTTTCTCAGAGAACTTCCAAGGTGCCTGAAGGGCTTTGGGTGAAATGTTTGAAGTGTTCTGAGATTTTGCAGACAAAGATTTTAAAAGACCATTTTCAGGTTTGTCCGGAATGCTCTTATCATTTTCGTATGAGTGCAGCTGAACGCATTGCTTCTTTGGCTGATGAAAGTAGTTTTGATGAGTATGCGGAAGATTTGGTTTCTTCTGATCCTTTGGAGTTTGACGATGTAAAGTCTTATAAGGCTCGTTTGAGGTCTGCTGCGGATAACACGGGTTTAAGAGATGCTTTTGTCGTGGGTAGGGCTAAGCTAGGTGGGCTTCCTTTTCACTTGGGGGTTTTTGAATTTAAATTCATGGGGGGAAGTATGGGGGTAGTCGTGGGAGAAAAGGTTACTCGTTTATTTGAATCGGCTTTAGAAGATCGCCTTCCTGCCGTTGTCATTTCTTCTTCAGGGGGGGCCAGGATGCAGGAGGGGATTTTATCTTTGATGCAAATGGCGAAAACGAGTTCTTTAGTGAGTAAGCTCAGAGAAGAAGGAATTCCTTATATTTCTGTGCTTGCTGATCCTACGACAGGAGGCGTTGCGGCTTCTTTTGCGATGCTTGGGGATATTGTGCTTGCTGAGCCCAAGGCACTCATTGGATTTGCTGGACCTCGAGTGATTCAGCAGACGATTCGACAGTCTTTGCCGGAAGGGTTTCAAACCAGTGAGTTTTTGTTAGCACATGGTTTTGTCGATCGTATTGTCTTAAGAAAAGATCTAGCTCAAGAGTTGCGTGATTGGATGTGGCGTTTGGGAAGGCAGACGTGCAACTTTCCCAAAGGTATTTAGTTTTTTTTCGTTGTTTCTCTTTTTTTGTGGGTATCAGCTTGAGTTTTCAAGCATGGGCTTTGTTAGGTGAGGATCCTGTCCATTTTTCTGGAGATCGTCAGCTATGGGATCGTGCTGCCAATCAAGTTGATTTAATAGGACATGCAACGATCATCCAGGCGGGAGAGGTAATTACCGCAGATAAGATTCATTTTGATATGAACACGCGTTCCTTAGATGCCGAAGGAAATTGCACCTATTCATTACATAAAACAGAGATTGTTGGAGATGAAATTCATCTTAACTTAGATACACGTGTAGGTATTGTGCGTCGAGGAAAAGTCTCTTCTGGAAGATTTACCTTGTCGGGAAACGAAATTCATAAACGTAAAAATGGTGTCTTTGAAATTTTTCGAGGAGAATATACCACTTGTCATGATTGTGAATCAAGTTGGAGTTTTCGAGGTGAACATGTCGATATGACGCTTGGTGGGTATGCTTTTATTAGTAATGTTACAGCTAAAGTAAAAGGCGTTCCGGTGGTTTGGTTGCCTTATGCGCTATTTCCTATGAAATCTGAACGGCAGACAGGTTTTTTGTTTCCAAGTTTTGCAAAAAGTACTCAATCTGGGACTGTGTTCATGCTTCCTTTTTTTTGGAAGTTGGGACGCTCAGCTGATATGACTTTGGGAGCTGGAATCTATAGCTTAAGGGGTCAGCGTGCCACGTGGGAAACTCGTTATGTTCTTTCTGAAAGAAGTCATGCTCAGTCCAATTTTTATTTTTTGAGAGATCGAAGCTTTCTTCCTCAAAAAAGTATGAGTCGATGGGCGTTAGATCTTTCTCAGACACAGGAACTGCCCTTTGGTATTGATGAAAAAATACGCATTCAAGAAGTTTCTGATAATATTTATCCTTTGGTTTTTGGCTCGGATCTTCCTAATTCCTCAGGAGAAGCTTTTTTGCCGTCGACATTAACTTTTGCACGCAATACTGCTGATTTTAGTGTTTTTGTAGCGATGAAACGTTATCGTAATTTAATCAATACAACGCCTAATAATTTTTTTGCTCAGAATATTTCATCTGATCCTAGAACCGTTCAAGTTTTTCCTAGGATGGTGATTACTACAAATGATCAATTATTGGGAACTTTCGGAGGCGTTTCTATTATTTCAGGTCTTTCAGTGGGTTTATCGCATTTTACACGAACAGGAGGGCTGTTTGATTATGACGCAAGTTCGGTACCCTTTGGGACCGTTGCTCCCTCGGGACTTGCTTTTCGTCCAGGGATTGATCCGATTCGTGAAGGCACTAGGTTTACTTTGAATCCTTCGTTGTATACGACTCTTCGTCCTTGGGATCTTTTTTCATTGGTGCCTTCTTTGCAGTACCAGCAGTATTTTTATGATTTTCCTCAAAATGTCAGTTCGTTGAGTCGAGGGTATCTTTTGTTTCAAACTGAGTTGATGGCTCAGTGGGAAAGAATTTTTAGATGGGAAGAGTCTCATTCTTCTTCGAAGCACATTATTCGACCGATATTGACTTATTCGTTTATTCCTTATTTAAAAGATAATCCTAATCATCCTTTTGTCAGACAAATTCAGCAGTTACAGAATCCTTTTTTTACACAAGGGTATAATTTTGATGATTATGATATCATCGCTTATGGATACCAAAGAACTGGCGCAAATTATTTTATGCCTTTAGGAAATTCTTTGGCGTATGGTTTTACCACACAGTGGATTCAAAAAAAAGAATCTCCGAAAGATCATCCTGTTTATCAAACGACAGCAGAGTGGATGCTAGGGCATGGGATCAATTTTTTAGAGATGTATCATTCTGGAGATCCTAAAAATCGTCAGTTGTTGACACGTCTTTTTTCTGGATTAACTTTTAATTTTAATCAATTTAGATCTCAAACGTCTTTCTATTATTATCCTGATCTTCCCTCTAAAGAAAGCAAAACCTTGTCGACTTCTTTGACTTATGTTTTAGATCGTGGACTTCATGAAAAGGTTTTAGTTTATGATCGTAGTCTGACTTTGACTTATGGTTATAATATGCTTAATGCCGGTGCAGAAACCTCTAATTTAAGTGCTACGTTAAATTTTTCAATCAATGATTATATTTTACCAAGTGGTGGCCTCAATTATTCTTTCGTCAGTCCATCGCCTCTGCTGGGGGCGAATTTGGGCTTGAATCTTCAAAGTCCTTCTCGTTGCTGGAAAGTTGGGGTACTGTCTTCCTATGCTCCTGCGGTTTCAGGACAGAAGAATATTGTCATTGCTTTTAATTTAGGTTTAAATTTTTCGGGATCTGGTTTTTCAGATGTAAGCCAGATGAGCCATAGCCAGACCACTTACTGATACTCTTTATTCTTAAAAAAATGTGATAAGAATTGTACGTTGAATTTATGACGAATGGCATAGACCGATGGTTTTGGGATTTTTAAAAGTAGAAGATCTTCTCAAAATTGTAAAAGTGTTTTTGTGCCTCATGGGAATGCTGAGTATGGGATGTGCCTACCCTCGGTTGCATTCCTGGAAGAAGAAGACTCGTTTTTCTCATAAAAAAGAGTTTAAGAAAGAGGCTCCCCTTGTTTTTTCTTCTCAGGGATTTCAATGGCCTTTGAAGCGAGTTGAGGTGACTTCGTACTTTGGAAAACGTGGAAAATCACATCATGAGGGATTGGATCTTAGAGCTGCTTTAGGCACGAAGGTGTACGCAGTTCAAGATGGGCTAGTTCTTTACACGGGGACTAAGATTCGAGGTTATGGTAAAATGGTCGTCCTCAGACATTCGAATCGCATTGCGAGTATCTATGCTCATAATTCAAGTTTTTTCGTTCATCGCGGTCAAAAAGTGAAGCGAGGGGATCTGATTGCGCTTTCTGGAGCTACGGGACGTGTACGTGGGCCTCATTTACATTTTGAAATTCGACAAGGTGTGGTAGCGATTGATCCTTTGAAATACCTTCCTAGGATTTCTCGTTAGTTTCGTGCCTGAGTACTGTCCGTACGAGCTACGTGGGATTCGAGTTTCTAGGATTTAATGTCTATTCTCTAAATTAATTCTAAAACACATAAATTAGTTTCATTTTTAACTTTATTCATTTAATTATTTTTTGCGAATGAGCTTTTGTTTTTTTTTTAGCTTGAGTAAATTTCTAAAATATGGCAATCAAGTTCCCTGAATGTTTGACGACTTCTATTGAGTTTTGTTCAATCAGAGAGGTTTTATTTGTGCGTCGTGTACTTCTTTTTTTGATGCTTACTGCTTTTGGGTCTGCTTGTGAAGTTATTGAGTGGGAGAGAAAAATAGATGAACAGGAAAAAATCATAGTTCACCAAAAACGAACAATAGAAGAATTTAAATATTTAGCACAAGTGGATAAAAAAGAAACGGATGATCAGAAAAAAAAACATAGAAAACCTTCTTCAATCTCTACTAAAAGAACAAAATTTGAAGCTAGCAACAGTGGAGGAAGCATTGAATGAACTGGAAAAGACGGTAGAATCTCAAAAGTGAGCACTGGAAGAGAGAGTTGCGGGTGTGGATTCGCAGAGAAATGAGGATGCAGGGGTAGGAAATGCCGAAAGAGTACAGGCAAGACTTCAGGGTGAAAGGTGTGTGGTGCTGGTTCGCTGTCGATCGAGTAGATCTAAAAGAATTGAAAATCAGATAAGGGGTGGGGTGCTAACAGTAAGAGCTCCAGCATATGAGTCGCAGGATTCAGAAGTGAGTTCTGGTTCTGAATTAGCGTATGATGGAGATTTGGAAGTAGAGGAAGACTCGGAATGTACTTCGGTATTTAAGGTTCTAAAAAAGGATGGTGATAAATGCTTTGAGTTGCTCCGGATTAGAGAAACTTTAAAAATATTAGCGAATCAAGGCTGCGAAAGCTTATTCGTAAGGAGTTGTGGGATGTTGTTTGTAGTTAAGAATAAAAAATGATATGTAATTTTTTACTTATAATTTTTTTATGATATAAGCGAGGTACAGTTTATGAAAAATTTAAAAAAAAATCTTTTTTTTACTATTATTTTAGTGATGGGTCTGAGTGTGTTTTCTAGCTTTTCGTCTGCTCATCCGTCTGTTGGTACTAGGTCTGATCATCAAACAACTGGTCGCTCTAATGAAAAAAGCGAAACATATATCGATCGTATGACTGTGGTTGCGGTAAATAGGCTCTTTCGTGCACCGGTAGCGAAGGCTGATGTGCGTATTCGTGATGTAGAGCTGCTTGTTCGTCAAGCAGATCAATATGAATTTGATATCCATGATATAGATGATAATAACTACTGTTCATATAAGCTTCTTTCGCTCTCTGCACAAATAAGGAGAATCAATCAAGCGGCACATAATCTTAAGCGTCTGGTTGATGAGGAGGCTTCTAAATTTCCCGGTAGTACTTCTCTTCCAGGTAGACCATTTTATCGACTAATAAGACGAGTTGACACAGAAATAAAAACTCTTGAACTGCTATTGGATAAATTCGGTTTATCGAATGATTACAGTGATGATGAGTCGAGTGATGATGATTATGAGGCTTTGGCGAGTAGCTTGAATATTGTCGCTACGGTCCCGAGATCAAATAAGGTTTCGAGAGTAAATAAAATTTCGAGAGCAGATGCGATTCTGGGATTAACGATTTTGGGAGCAGATGCGGGAGCCGGGTGAGTTTGATGAGATTGGAGATCCGTGGATGGGTGTTCATATCTAAGAGGTTAATTTAGTTTTGCTTCTGCTTTAGAAAATGTGGAAGATCACAGTAGTAAAATTAGATTTTAGAGCTTAAGTGAATTTCTAAAATGTCGAAATCAAACTTCCCGGGTGTTTGATGACTTTTGATTTTTGTTCAATCAAGGAGACTTTATTTGTGCGTCGTGTGCTTCTTTTTTTGATGCTTACTGCTTTTGGATCGGGTTGTGAAGTTATTCAGTGGGAAAGAAAAATAGATGAACAGGAAAAAATCATAGTTCAGCAGAAACGAACGATAGAAGAACTTAAATATTTAGCACAAGTGGATAAAAAAGAAGCAGATGATCAGAAAAAAAACATAGAGGAGCTTCAATCTTTAGTAAAAGAACAAAATTTAAAGCTAGCAACAGCGCAGGAAGCATTGAATGAACGCTTGAAAGCATTGAATGAACTGGAAAAGACGGTAGAATCTCAAAAGCGAGCACTGGAAGAGAGCGTTGTGGGTGTAGATTCGCAGGGAGATGCGGATGTAGGGGGAGTTCAGGCGCGACATCAGGATACAGGTGGGGCGGTGTTAATTGCCGGTCGATCGATTAGAGCTGGAAGAAGTGGAGAGGGGACAGGTTGCAGGAGAGAAAGGACTTCGGGGAAAGGAAGAATTTCAGGATATAGATTTCAGTATTTAAAAAAGACTTTTGATTCTGAATTGGCGTATGACGGAGATTTGGAAAAAGAGGAATATGTGACAGAAGAAGAGGAGTATGAGATAGCTGATGAACCTCAGCAAGATAAATTTATGTTGAAGGGTGAAAAAAAGAAGATAAAAAACCATTGTATTACTTCAGTTCAAAACAAATAATTGGAAGCGCATGAAGCGCCGGTCTTTGACTACGAAATACGGATGGTGTGTAATTTTTTAGGTATAACTTTTTTATGATATAAACGAGGTGCATTTTATGAGAAATATAAAAAAAATTCTTTTTATTAATATTATTTTAGTGATGTTCTTGATTGTGTTTTCTAGCGGTTCGTTTGCTCATCCGTCTGTTCGTACTCGATCTAATAATAAATCATGTAGTTGTTCTTGTAATGAAATTGACCCGTCTATCGATCCTATGATTGTGGCTGCGGTAAAGAGGATCCTTCATGCACCGGTAGTGAAGTCTGACGTGCGTCTTCGTGATGTAGAACTGTTTGTTCATCAAGCAGATCGATACCAATTTGAGTACGATAATGAAGTGAGTGATTCCGACGGTACATATGAGGGTATCTTGCTCTCTGCGCAATTAAGGAAAGTCACTGACGCAGCACATAAGCTTAAGCGTCTGGTTGATAAGGAGGCTGCTAAATTTCCTACTTGTACTTTTCTTGAGGGTACCCTGTTTTATCGACAAATAAGACGAATTAAAGCGGAAATGAAAATGTTTGACTCACTAGAGAAGAAGTTCGACATGGTGTGTAAGCACGCTTATGTTGATGATTTGAATCAGGGTGACAATAGGGCTGTGGCGGTTACTTCAAATGCGGTCCCGGGAGCAGATGCAGGAGCAGGGTGAGTTTGATGAGCTTAGCTCTCCGTGGGCGTTCTTATTTAAAAGATCAGCTTATATGGAGAGTTTCTTTTTCTCGGTTGCAAAGCGACGAATAAAAAAATCTTGTTAAATATGAAGACTTGGGATTGCTGAAAGTAGGGCAGTTGTGCTTGGTTGGGGAGTTGAGTTGATTAGATCTAAGTGTGTGCGATTACTTCTACTTTGAAAAATATGGAAGATCACGTCATAGCTAGTTGCTGAGATTCGAGTTTGTGGTACGTTGTCCTAGCGATTGAGTTTAAAGTACTTTTCTAGGATTTCTTCTTAGTTTCGTGTCTCAGTGGTTGTATTACCAAGAGTAGTTAGGTCATACGTATGAACTGAGCATTGACTGAGATCGTGAGTTTTTGTTATTTTTGGCTTGAGTAAATTTCTAAAATGTGGGAATTAGACTTTCCGAGTTGTTGACGATTTTTATTGAGTTTTGTTCAATCTAGGAGATTTTACTTGTGCTTCATGTACTTCTTTTTTTGATGCTTGCCGCTTTTGGGTCGGGTTGTGCTGTTATTGAGTTGGATGAAAAACTGGGTAAACAGGAAAAAATCATAGATCAGCAGCAGCGAATGATAGACGAGTTTCAAAATTCGGAGCACTTGAAACAAAAAGAAACAGATGCAAACAAAAAAACGATAGAGAATCTCCAATTTTTAGTAAAAGAAAAGATTTCAGAAGTAGCAACAATGAAAGAAGCATCGAAAGAATTGGAAAAACAGAAATCTTTAGTCGAAGATCTGATTTTGCAAATAGAAGCAATGTCGAAAGCATTTGAAGCATTGAAGAGAGAGAAAAAGATCATGGTTTCTCAAAAGCGAGCGCTGGAAAAGAGATTTGCAAAGATAAAGCTGCTAAGACGATCGCGTACAGGGGGTGTGCCGCTATTCCCGGGTGGATCGTATGAATTTGGAGAAGAAAATGGATACCAAGGTGTATATAATTCATTATTAGTGAAGGAATGTAAGAGAAGCAAATGAAAGAAATAAATTCAAAACAAAAATCGCAAGATTCAGAAAAGAAGTCTGATTCTAGTTTCTAATTTGCGGCATTTTGGGAGTTTCGGAGATAGATAAAATACAGTGCTGTGGTGTGCAATTTTTCGGTTGTAATTACTTGATGTTATAGATGAGGTGCGTTATATGATAAATTTAAAAAAAATTATATTTATTAATCTTGGTTTCGCGATGGTAATGCTATGGTTTTCTGTTGTTACATTTGCTCACCCTCCTGTTGATGCTCGATTGAATGATCGACCAGTCGTTGCTTCTGGTGGATTAAGGCGTTCGGGTGTGGTTAGCAGTGAGATTAATGCGGCAATAGGTAGAGTTTTGTATCTAGAGGAAGGAGGTGATATTATCGATCCTCAGGATGTTCAAGTGCTAGTTGAGCTAGTGGACGAATTTCTAATTCGAGCTAGGAATGTGTTTAGTTATGATTCTTCTGATGAGGATGTTTCCGATGATGATTGTTTTGAGAATTTTTTGATGATTCGGCAAACAGAACACTATGTCAATGAAGTACATCGACTTCAAATTCAGGTTGATGAGAAAGCGGCTACAATGCCTTCTGGAACTCCTCTTAAACGTAGTTTTTTTTATCGGCAAATAAAGCGAATTAAGCGTGAAATGCGTCGGATTCAGTGTATGCATATGGAGTTTGGGACGTTTATCGCTTTAAGGTCTAATGATCGCCAGAATGTACTAAATGAAGCCGTGGAGGATTGCACATATGGGCTCTCGGAAGCAGATGCGGGAGCAGGGTAAGTTGATGAGATTGGGTTTTTGTCGATGGGCTTTCTTAAAGTATAGGTGATTGTGCTTGTTTGGGGAGTTGAGTTGATTGGATCTAAGTTTCTGCGATTATTTCTATTTTAAAAAATATGGAAGATCATGGCATGAGGGATTGGCTCTTAAGGCTCTTCTAGGCGCGAAGCTAGTTTCTAGTATTTCTTGCATTGTTTTCTGAATCAATTCTAAAATTTGGAAACTAAATCTTTCGGGTTGTTGACAGCTTTTATTGAGTTTTGTTCAATCTAGTAGATGTTATTTGTGCTTCATGTACTCTTTTTTTGCTGATTGTTAGTTTTGAGTCGGGTTGTGGTGTTATTCATTTGGATAAAAAATTGTGGAAACAGGAAAAAATCATAGATCAGCACGAGCGAATGGTAGACGAGTTTAAAAATTCGGAGTAGGTGCAAAAAAAAGAAACAGATCTGGAAAAAAACATAGAGAATCTCCAATTTTTGCTAAAAGAAAAGATTTTATAAGTAGTAAGAATGAAAAAAGCGTGAAATTCAGAAGAAAGATCACAGGATTCAGAAAAGAAATATGATGCCAGTTTTGAATTGTGGTTGGGATTTCCGATATTGACCCTCGTGACTTGCAAGTGTTAGTTGAAGTAGTGAGTCAGGTAATGTTTGAGTTTTGCTCTGAGTTGCCTGATGATCTTTTTATTGATGATTCATTTGAGGAATTTTTGCTGATTGAGCAAATGAAACGATGAGTCAGTGAAGTAAATCGACTCAAATTTCAGGTTAAGGCGAAAGCATTTGGGGTTCAGGCTGGGACTGTGCTCAAACGCAGTTTTTTCATCGGCAAATAAAACGCATTAAGCGTGAAATGCCTGAGATTGAGGGCTTGCGTGAGAAACTTGGGATAGGTTTCGCATCCTAATGGATACGAGAACACAGAAGAGGAAAATGTGGAGGATTCGACAAATAAGCTCTTGGGAGCAGATGCGAGAGCAAGTGAAGTTTGATGAGCTTGAATTTTTCTTAGATGTAGGATCATCATCCAAGATGATCGTGTTATGAGCTGGAGTATCATTTTGCTAGTCAAAAAGCGGTGAAAAGAATAGTCTTGTTGGATATGAAGTTCTCTTTGTTGAAAGCATTGGTGATTGTGTATAAAAAAAGTTGATTTGATTCGAATCTACATGTCTATACAAATGAGTTTTTGTTATGGTTGCTTTTAGGTATGATGATGCCGTTTCTTTCTCGCTGAACAGTCAAGGTCTTTACATTGAGCATCATAAAAGAGGTCTGTCTTGGATTTGAACACCTCGTGGGTGTTTGTTATATAATAAAAGGGTCTAGTGCATGAAAAAATTAAAAAAAATCGGTTTTCTTCATCTTGGTTTAGCAATGGAGCTTTTTGCATTTTCCGTTAATGTGTTCGCTCACCCGTCTTTAGTTAGTCGACCGGATCATCAATCACGGGGTGAAGCTCTTTTGCCTGTCCAAGAGGAGGACTTTCTTTCTCTTGGCGAAGATTTGGCGCTATTGTCTAGGAGAGTGAATCGCTATCGACTTTTACTTCAGGGCAAGCTAGAGGTTGTTAAGTGTCCTGGTAAGGATGTGTCTAACTACGATTTGGTTGCCCGACAACTGAAACTAATCCTCAGTGAAATAAAACGACTTCAGATTGAGATGGATCGGGTGGTTGCTTGCAGTGAGCCTGTTTTGCTTCAAGAAAGTTTATTTGATCCGCAAGTAGAACGAATTAACAGTGAATTGGATAAATTTTATTCTTTGTATGATTTGCTTGGAGTGGAAGGTGAGTTCATTGATGACAGCGATGATGAGCAATTCAGTGAGGCGGAGGATAGCGAAGTTTTATTGACGGTCCTAAGTAAGCTCAAGGTAGAGGATGTGGCGCCCGCAGGATTTTGAGGAGCTTGAAGTATCGGTTGGGTAAATGCTCTCGTCTGAAAAATCACTTTTAAAAGATGAGTTGATACGGTATGTTTCAGGATGGTTGTCATCCTTGACCGCTTGGCTACCCTACGTCATTGGGTCTCACAAAATTACACATCACTTTCAAGCTATGAAAGTCAACGGTGTCCATTTTTTCCCAATTTCTAGTTTTTCCAGACCAACGGGAAGGGGGAGTTGTTTTTGATCTTCTTGATAAACAGCATGCCTTCTTTTTAAAATTTCTAAATCCTCGCCTTTGTGTCTTGAATTTGGTGTGCTAAAAGAAATTCCGCTATGTGAATGATCAGTACCCATCTACAAACCCTTGATCTAAGTCTTGTCTTTTCGAGGCTTTGGAACGGTTTGCTGGGATACGTATGAGCGTACTTCATCGTCTTAAAAAGCGATTCTGAGTAGGCATTATCATTACTGAACCCAGGTCTGCTGAACGAAAGTACAATTCCAAGTCGTTGCAAGGTTACAAGCATGGTGCAGCCCTTCCTGGGGGTTGCCGTTGTCTACATGTATAATAATTTGATTGTGTGTCCGGTACGTGCAACAACTAGCTGGTGGAATGCTAGTTCCGGCCCTGAAAGGGGGAATGGATAGACCAAAATCAAGGGTGCCCAAAGAAGCTCAATTAAGTTGTCTGAAGAAGGAATAACGGTTTGAGAGATGAGGGATCCGAAGAAAGATGAAGTCTGTGGCCCAAACGGAAGTGAAACTCTGTAAGGCAGGCCTCTGGGGTCGAGTAGCGATGATTATGAAGGCCAAAAATCGTTTACATGTAGTTTTACGAATTAATAATATATATTTTTGTGATGCACAAAAACCCTTGTTTGATATATCAGGAACAACTTTTGTTCTTCCGCTTCGGCTTGATCCAGCCATTACAATTGGAAGCGATTCAATAATTAAATTTTTATCTAAATTTATTTCTCCTAGATTGTTAATAATATTTCCAATAATTTTAGGAAAACATTGATTTATTTTATTTAAGCGATAACAAAATCCTTCGTAATAAGGAAAAGAAGGAAACCATTCTTTTAAGAATTGAAAAGCGTATTTGTAAATAGATTTGAGTTCAGTGTGCCCGCTGATGACGCCAAAGATATATATTGTGATAATTTCTTCATCAGTGATAAGAGACTGTCCTTGATTCGAACTCATTCGTACAGAATCACAACAGAATCCTTCCCTCAAATAGTAGCATAAAACAAGTTACACAGTAACCAGTTGAATTTGCCAATTCATAATAAGCCTTCTAAGTAGTTTAGTTTATCTGTTGGTTTCAGATTGGATAACAGACTACTCAGCTTATTTCTATAAAAATCAGCAAGTTAGGTCTTTATTGGACTAAATCGTTCAACTTTTGATTGGCATTGAAAGCAATTACTTGTGAAGTCTCCCCGAATAACCTCTGCAAGGGTTTTTTTTTAAGAACTTTGGCAAGAGATAGTGTTTATATCGGGAATCCTATCAGCTAAGTGGGATGGGCATTTTTACATCCTTTTTTTGAAAAACAGGGAATGCTTACCGCTTTTTCTACGATTCTAATGCGACGCATTAAACTATGATGATAGCTCTCTTTTATGACTTTGAGGCAAGCGCTTTACGGTATCTGCGTCATGAATGTTTGTCTACCTCCCAAGTATTGGGTAGGCGGTCTTTTTCTCTACTTACTTTTTTGTTCATTCGAAATATTTTTATCTTTTGGTACTCAATGCTGGATATGCGAGTTTTTGAAGCTGATACATCAGAGATGTCATTGCTTATGATCTATTCTCGGTTGATCCAAAAATTGTACTATCTTGTGAAAAAACTCTAAGAACTTAATTGATTTCACATGAATAAGAGAAGAATGGGAGCTAATCGCTTTCTGAGTTTCTCTTGTTGTGTGGGATGATGAGGTGAGTATTTTGAGAAGTTGTAAAAAGGTAGATGGTCTTGAACTTTCCATCAAAAGGATTCTGGCAGAGGTTCAAACTTCGTTCACTTTCTCAAGCAACTAACTATTTTGAGGATGGCTTTGGGTTCTTGAGTGGATACGAGGCTGTGATTGAAGTTTGTGTTACTTCCTAAATCCAGCTTGAGTCAGGAGTCCATGAGATGAGCAATGAAGTGCAGGAGTGGTTACTAGGGCTTTTTTTCCTAAGTTTCAATGTCTTTGATCTGATAAAGAATATTTTGATAAGAATATATATGGGTTGTATTTTTGTGATGGGTTACGTTTATAGTTTCGATGCGGTGGTTTTTTTTAGAGAACATGAGAATTTTTTTTCAGCTTAGGGTGTCTCAGCAGGGATTTCCTTTCTGGCGTTTCTCTTGTGTTTTGTAAACAACTTTTTTCATTTTTTTTCCACCAGACAGGGGGTCTTTTTTTTAGTGAAAGATCTGCTAGCTTCCTTGGGATTGTGGAGAGAAAGCTTTCCTTTCTCAGAGGATGTTTAGTTCGCTAGTGCTCCTACTGTGGATTTGTCATTGAGGTCGTTTCATGAGCAGTCTCTGTTCTTGAGCGTTCTTGATTTCAGACAATTGATTAGATAGAATTATTTTTTAAAAATGGATGCAAAGTTAATCTTTTATGTTTATAGAAGGACGGACTGCTGCGTGAGAGTATGAGCTGCGATGAGCAGAAGGAGGACGGAATCTCGGGGACTCGTATGGTTGGGTGGACTTTTAGGCAATGAGTTGATTCTTATTTGAGTAGGATTTGAGTGTAAGATGGGTGATTGACTCAATAACAAATCTTAAAGTCAAACAAGATCGGGGTTGTGCCAGAAAAAACTTCCTATTCTTAGTTGATCGTGCTGAATAAGGCAATCCATGAGCACATAGATCGACATGAAAAAATTTTACGAATTTGATGTCGAAGACAGAAGTCTTCTCAAGATACGAAGTTACTTTGGGAGCCATCCTAAGGGATGAGTAATGTCGAGGTGACTCAATTTACATTTTTAATTGAGATCTATCGAGGGGTCTTCTTACTTGACTGGGTTCTTAGACGATTTTTTTGGAAGCTTGATCCACGGGATGCTTGGCGCTGGCGGTCAGGCAGGGGGATTGTGGTGGCCTTGTTAGGATACTACTTGCTGTATTCTCTCAAATAGAGTAAGTCAGGCTCATGGATCTTTCTTTTGATGAGTGTGTTGGGTCTTGCTTGATTTTTAAAATGATCCAAGTTGTTCATAGCAAAATACAGCAGAGGAGTATTTTTACCACGAGTCTTAAGGGAGATCTAAGGAGCATCAGCCTGAAGCCTAGTCCTTGACTTTTTGTCTGGGAAGAGTTTTAGGTTGTATGAGATTCAGGGGCCTCATAGTTTAATGGATAAAACGGTCCTTTCCTAAAGGACTGATCCAAGTTCGATTCTTGGTGAGGCTAAATGAAGGTGTGTTTTTTATTTTTCTTGTGCTTTTTGAAACATGCCGTTATAAAGCTTCCTTCCACTAAAATCATTTGATGGGAATCGATAAAATGGTGCTGAGTATGCAAAAAATTGTTTTGGGAATTTCATTTATTTTTTTAGGAATGGGTGGATTTTATGAAGGAAGTTTAGCGGCAGTTGCTGAAACGCAGAAAATTCAATTAAAAATGGGTCTTTGCGCGGATTATCCTCCTTTTGAGTTTAAGAAGAATGGGGAAATTTTAGGCTTTGATGTGGATTTGGCACATGCTATCGCTGAGGATTTAGGTGTTGAGCTTGTGATGCAAGACATGGACTACAGTGCCTTGGTGCCTGCTTTGCAATCAAGAAGGATTGATTTTGTGATATCTTCTATGGCGAGGACTCCCGAGAGAGCAAAAAATTTGAGTTTTAGTGATCCCTATTATTTTAGCGAGTTGGCTCTTGTTTTGAAAAAGGGGGCTTTGTTTGGTGCAGAGACGGATTTTCGTGGGAAGCGCGTAGGAGTGCAGCTTGGTTCCACGATGGAGAAGTATGCGAAGGCAGAAGCAAGCCTTCATGAGGGGATGACAGTTCTTGCGTTGGGAAAAAATCATCTTTTGATTCAAGAGATTAAATCAGGTCGGTTATTTGGGATGGTGGCAGAGAAGATTCAAGCGCAGGCTTTTGTTCGAGCTAATGAGGATTTAAAGTGGGCTCCCCTTTCTGGGCAGGGGGATGGTTATGCCATTGCTTTCAAAAAAGAAGTACCGGAGCAAGTTTGGAAGTCAAGATTTGATGGAGCTTTGAAGCGTTTGATGCGAAGTAGTAAAATGCGAGTTCTTCGAAAGAAGTGGTTAGCGTCCTGATGCTTGACTATTTACGTGCTGAGTCTTCGACGTTTTTGTATGTTTTAGGTGGGGTTTCTTGCACATTGAAATATACTTTTTTGTCTTTTATTGGGGGTATTGTTCTGGGGACCTTTCTTGCTGTTTTGAAGGTGAGTCCTTCGGTTCTAGCAAGGAGGGCTGCTCAGATTTATACTTCTGTTTTTCGAGGAACTCCTATGCTGGTGCAATTGAGTATGATTTACTTTGGTGCTCCCAGCTTAGTGTCGTATCGGATTTCTCCGCTACTGGCAGGAGTGATTGCTTTCTCTTTAAATTCAGCAGCTTATGTTTCGGAGATCATTCGAACAGGAATTCGTACCTTAGATCGGGGTCAATTTGAGGCTGCGCAGGCTTTGAGTATACCGTTTCTTTTGATGATGAAAGATATCATTATTCCTCAAGCATTCCGTAATGTTCTTCCCGCATTGTTTAATGAATTGATCAATCTTTTGAAAGAAACAGCATTGATTTCATTTTTGGGAGAAGAAGATATCATGCGCCGGGCTCAATTAGTTTCTGCTGAAACTTATGCTTACTTCAAGCCTTTGGTCATGGCTGCCTTTTGTTATTATTTTATGATTTTGATTTTAAGTGGATTGGGTAAAAAACTTGAAAAATCAATGAGCTATGATTAATATACGTGATTTAAAAAAAAATTATGGGAATCAGGTTGTTTTGGATGGGATTGATGTGGAGATCCCAAGAGGTGAGACGCTTGCTTTATTGGGATCTTCTGGAAGCGGGAAGTCCACTTTGCTTCGTTGTATCAATCGCTTAGAGATTGCTGATTCGGGACAAATTTTTTTTGAAGGGGAGGAAATCACTGCTGAGTCTGTGGATCGTGTACGAGAAAAAGTGGGGATGGTTTTTCAGAATTTTCATCTTTTTTTAAACATGAGAGTTATTGAGAATCTGACTTACGCTCCTGAGCGTGTGAAGGGTATGTCTTCTGCTGCGAGTTTAGAGAAAGCTCAGGTGCTTTTAAGTAAGGTGGGGTTAGAAAAAAAAGCTTTTTCCTACCCTGAGAAATTGTCTGGAGGAGAAAAGCAGCGTGTGGCCATTGCACGTACTTTGATGATGGATCCTGAAGTGATTTTATTTGACGAGCCTACATCCTCTTTGGATCCTGAGATGGTTCAGGAGGTGCTTCGGGTGATTAAGAGTTTAGCTTCCACAGGAATCACTATTTTGATTGTAACGCACGAGATGAATTTTGTAAAAGATGTAGCAACCAGGGTCCTATTTTTAGACCATGGGGTTATTTTGGAAGATCAAAAAACTCGAGATTTTTTTGAAGGTCATTCTAAAGAACGTATTGCGCAATTTTTGAATCGTTGAGATTTTATGCCATTTTTTTCTCAGAAAAGCTTTGAGCTTAAGAGTTCTTTTGAGCCTCAAGGAGATCAGCCGGAAGCTATTGAAAAGCTTGTCAAAAACATGGAGGAGGGGAAGAAAGCTCAGGTGCTCTTAGGGGTCACAGGCTCTGGTAAGACGTTTACTATGGCTCATGTGATTGCAAGGATGGGTTTACCGACTTTGGTGCTCAGTCATAATAAGACACTTGCTGCGCAATTGTTTTCAGAGCTCAGAGAATTTTTTCCAAAAAATGCCGTTGAGTATTTTGTCAGTTACTATGATTATTATCAGCCAGAGGCTTATTTACCGCATACCGATACTTATATTGAAAAAGATTCTCAAATCAATGATGAAATTGATAAATTAAGGCATTCTGCCACGCGATCGCTTTTAGAAAGAAATGACGTCATTATTGTTTCGTCCATTTCTTGTATTTATGGATTAGGATCTCCTGAGGCTTATGAAGGGATGATTTTGTACCTAGAAGCAGGTCGTTGTATGAAGCGTAAGGATGTGCTTCGTAAGTTAGTGGAGATTCAGTACCAAAGAAACGATGTGAATTTTACACGTGGGACTTTTCGAGTACGAGGGGATGTAGTAGAAGTTTTTCCTTCGTATGAGGAAGAGCGGGCAGTGCGGATTAGTTTTTTTGGTGATGAAATTGAAGCTTTGGATGAAATCGATCCATTGCGAGGGAATCGGGTACAGACGCTTCCTCGGATTACGTTGTATCCTGCTAGTCATTATGTGACCACAGACGAGAGTCGGAAGCGTGCTTCTGAGAGCATTCGTGTGGAGCTTCGGGAGCGCTTGCAGCAACTTCGATCTCAAAACCTCTTTGCTCAAGCAGAGAGATTAGCTCAGCGCACCTTGTTTGATTTAGAAATGGTCGAAGAGATGGGCTACTGTCAGGGCATTGAAAATTATTCAAGACATTTCACAGGTCGTACTCCTGGGCAACCTCCTCCGACTTTATTAGAATACTTTCCTAAAGATTGGCTTTTAATTGTTGATGAAAGTCATGTCACTGTTCCTCAGATTGGAGGGATGTACCGAGCGGATCGATCGAGAAAGTCGAGTCTGGTTGAGCATGGGTTTCGGTTGCCTTCGGCTTTAGATAACAGGCCTTTGTATTTTGAAGAGTGGGAGAGCTCTTTATCACGTGCTTTGTATGTTTCTGCAACTCCTGGAGATTGGGAGCTTGCTGCTTGTCAGGGAGCTGTGGTGGAGCAAGTCATCCGACCCACCGGACTTTTGGATCCTGTGGTTGAGGTGCGACGAGCGAATACGCAAGTAGATGATTTGCTGAATGAAATACGTGTAGTCGTGGCCAGAGAAGAACGTGTTTTAGTGACTACCTTGACGAAGAAATTAGCGGAGGATTTAACCCGTTATTATCAAGAACAAAAAGTTCGGGTGAAGTACCTGCATTCTGACATTCAAACATTAGATCGTATTGAGATTTTACGAGATTTGAGGCTTGGAGTTTTTGATGTTTTAGTGGGGATCAATTTATTGAGAGAGGGTTTAGATTTACCGGAAGTTTCTTTAGTCGCTATTTTAGATGCCGATAAAGAAGGTTTCCTCAGAAGCTACCGTTCTCTGATTCAAACGATGGGTCGGGCCGCTCGTCATGCTCAGGGGCGTGTTTTTTTGTATGCTGAGAAAATGACAGCCAGTATGCAAAAAGCCATAGAGGAAACGAGGCGAAGAAGGCAGATTCAAATGAAGTACAACCAAGAGCATGGCATCACTCCTCAAACGGTAAAAAGAGGGATTCAAGCTTCATTAAGGGTGGAAGATGGTAAAGAGCAATGGTTTTCCAGCACTCGAGCTATGCCTCAACCACCTTTGGATCAACTGGATTTAGAGTCAAAATGGGTAGAAATCCAGAAGCTTGCAGCGGAGTACTGGCTCTCTTTTGATCGCCTTTCTGAGAGCATCCATCTGATGCAAGAGGCGATGCAAAAAGCAGCAAGACAGATGCAATTTGAAGAGGCTGCAGCTTTGAGGGATCGGTTGCGTTGTTTAAGAGTCCTCATGCTTGGAATTTAATTTTGAACCCCTTTGTAAATGAGAATTTTGATATCTAATTTAAAAACGACCTCTAGTTTATTCGGGTAAATGAGCTTACTGACGATACCATCTCCAAAAGTAGGGTGGCTGATTTTGTCTCCTAAATCAAAATGGCCGTTTTTGGAGTAAGCACGGATGGAGTCAGCGGAATGGGTTGCCATGAGCTTCGCCCATTCTGTTTCAATGGTATTGTCGAATTCTTCTTGGATTTCTACCTTCTTCACTTTGACGGGTTTGGGCTCCACAAGTCCCTTGGGGGAACGGTATTTATGTTCCTTTTTGCAGGTGAGGCACTGTACTTTGACGATGAGGTCCTCTTTCATAGCGACGATACGGTGGTTCAGATCTATTTTACAGCTTGTGCAGTAGGATAGGGTTTCACTGGCAACAGTTGATGTCATTGATTCTCCTTGAGTTTGGTTTTGCTTGTGTTAAAAGCAAGCACTTTTCGTTGGTGCTTCACTCTGGCAAGCAGTGTGGGAGGATACCATAGAGGACAAAGCCCGACTAGGCTACTATGATATTTACAAATTCCCATGCCGCACTTTTAACAAACCTGCGTCGTTCTGTAAAGTGATGAAAGAAGAGTACTGAAAAGCTTTTTTGGGTTACAAGGTAGTATGTCTTGTAACCTTGAAGAGCAAGCACGTCAAACCAGCACCAGCGCTGGGGTATATTGCATGAAGGATGTCAAAAATGTGATACTGTACGTGGGGAAGGCTAAAAATCTCAGAAATCGGCTTCAAACCTACTTTCAGCAAAAACAGGAGGGGGTGCGTACTGAGTTTTTAATGCGTCGCGTTGCATCGTTTGAGGTGATTTTGACTCAGACAGAAGCAGAAGCGCTCATTTTAGAAGCGACCCTCATTAAAAAACATAAACCTAAATTCAATGTTCGGTTGAAAGATGACAAGGCATATCCTTATTTGAAGATTGTTCTGGAAGATGAGTTCCCACGACTTCAATTGACGCGTAAGGTACAAAAAGATGGAGCGCGTTATTTTGGTCCTTTTCCTTCTAGTTGGTCTTCTAAGCAGGTGATGCATCTTTTAGTGCAGACTTTTCAACTTCGTGACTGTTCAGACAATGTTTTTTTATACCGAAGCCGTCCTTGTCTTTTGTACCAAATGCAAAAATGTTCTGCTCCCTGCGTAGGTTTGATTCGTTCTGAAGAGTACCGCCGATCGGTCAGTGAAGTGATTGCTATTTTAGAGGGAAGGTCTGATTTTGTTCAAAAGCTTGAAAAAAAAATGGAAAAAGCAGCGCAAGAAGAAGCCTATGAGTTAGCGGCTTTGTATCGGGATCAGCTAAAATACTTTCGAGAAACCCTTCAGATGCAGGCTGTATCGGACCCTCAGGATCGAAGAACCCGTGAAGTTTTTCATCTCGCACAAAAAGAGGGAGAAGCACAGGCGGTGATTTTAAGCATCCAGGAGGGGGCCTTGGTTTCTTTGAAGCATTACCGTATCCAAAATGCAGATGCTTCTCAAACGAAAGATGAGCTTTTGTTTCAAGCAATCGCTCAGCATTACCATGAGTTCCATCAAAAAAGTACCCAAACGTTAGGGGAGGTTCTCATTCCAGGCCCTCTTTCAGAAGGTGCCTTATTAGAACAAACGTTTGGCATAAAACTGGTTCAACCTCAGTCCCCATTAGATGGGCGTCTTTTAGAGGTAGCACTCAGCAATGCTCAGCATGCTCTGGGTGAAACTAAACAGGTAGGATTTTCTGCATTGGAAGAAGTGCAAAAAAAATTGCATTTAAAAAATTTGCCTTCAAGAATTGAGTGTTACGATATCTCTCATTTTCATGGATCACAAGCCGTGGGTTCTCGGGTCGTTTTTTTAGACGGAAAACCTGAAAAAAGCTTGTACCGTCGTTATAAGATCAAGACGGTGGTAGGTAATGATGATTTTGCCATGATGAAAGAAGTGCTTGCTCGACGGTTTGCTCAACCCGAGGATTTACCGGATTTATTGGTGGTGGACGGAGGGAAGGGGCAATTAGCTCAAGCTATGGCTATTGTTCAGGAGCTTGAGTTGGAAGGTGTAGAAGTCATCGGTCTTGCCAAATCTCGGGTGGTTTCTGATTTTACTTCGGAAGCATTAGACCGTTCGTCTGAACGCGTATTTCTTCCCCATAGGAAGAATCCCATTCTTTTGAAAAGTTCTACTGAAGTATACCGAGTCCTTACGCATTTAAGGGATGAGGCTCATCGGTTTGCTATTAGCTACCATCGGTTGCTTCGTTTGAAAGAGACCTTAGGTCCTATATCTTAAAAAGTTTGAAAACAATTGATTAAAAAATTTATTTGAAGTAAGGATGTCTTATGAAAAAATTTGTTTTTTTAGGTATTGTGTCTTTTTTTCATTATTTTTTATTAGCTCATGCTATGATGACTCCTATTAGAAATGATCAAGAGTTAGGGGAGCTTTTTGATAGAGATCATTTGGGAAACATTCAAAAATTACAACTCAGCTATATAGCAATTGATCCTGAGCTATTGATGAGAATACCTTCGGGTCTTACTGAGTTATCCATGTACAAGGTCAGAGATCTTAACGGTGATGTTTTTACTGCTCGTGACCTTTTAATGCATGAAGCGTTAGAAGTACTTCGTCTGAAATACCAAAAGATTGGGGATTGGGAAGCGTCGATCATTGCTCAATTACCGAAGCTTAGAGTTCTTGAAGTCTCGTATAATCAAATTACATCTATAGGATTTAGAGAGCTTGCGAATATGAAGCAGCTTGAAAATTTAGATCTTACCTATAACCGTGTGGGTTATTTTGGATCTATCGCTTTTACTCCGAGCTCAACTATAAAAAAATTAGTTCTTAATCACAACAATATCGATCCTCTAGGTGCTTCTTGCATTTCAAAGTTGCAAGGAGTGATCGATTTGGATCTCAGCTTCAATCAAATAGAAGATACGGGAGCAGAATACATTTCTACCATGAGGGGTCTTACCTCCTTGGATCTTAGCTCGAATAAAATCACAGATGTGGGGGCTCGGTATGTTTCACATATGGAGTTCATAACCACTTTAAAACTTCGCGAAAATTTCATAGGAGATGAGGGAGCTGCTGATATTTCAACCATGCAGGGGCTTACTGCCTTGGATCTGCGTTTCAATCGAATAGGAGTGTTGGGAGCTCAGCATCTTTTGCGTATGGAAATTACTCCGAATTTGATGCTCGATTTCATCGAAAGCGATAGGAGGCATAATATTTTAGATAGGCAGGAAGAGTCTCTAGAGCTTGGTTGGAATTTATTCCGTAATTTTTTGCATTGCTTTTATGTTTTCTTTAGGTGGGTGTAGTCTGGGTTTCGCGTTTTTTCTTCTCAATCAAATTGAGTAAGCATGCTTCTGACGCCGATATCTGCTCATTAAGTTGTGCAGGAACAAAAATATCATTAAAATTGTTTTGATTTTTATGATCATAATGCAACTGGAGCAGTACTTGAGATTGGAGAGTCGCTTTGATTTACGAGTTGAAAGTAAATAATTGATAATTTTTTCACTGATCTCGATGTTAGAATTTATAGAAAATTGAATTAATGATCTTCTTTTATCTGAGCACTTTTGAAAATAAGAATATAGTCCGTTTTTATTGAGTAAGTTATTGAAGCTACCAAGGTAACCTTGATAAACTAAATAACTAAATGAATTTATCACGCATTGGGGTAGCTTGGTTGAGCTAGTGAAAAAAGATGAGAAAAGACATTCGATCAATGGCTAGGAAGTCATTGCTTTTTTTATAGCGATTACTAAATAAAAGTATAATATATCTGTCACTCTCGTAACTTCTAGGCACTCTGTCAAGAATGGGTACTGCAATGAACTATTTACCATTTTTAATACAATTTACAGTAAAAGTTGTCTTAGTTTTTTGAAAATTTTAGAATGTAATAAAACTTGGTTCACTTTTAATGAAGTAGCATTTTCTTACTTGAAAAAAATGAAATTACCTAAAAAGTGAATAAAATCATTTGATTATGGTGATAAATTCTCTGAAAATGATTTGTACGATTTGCTTAAAAAAAATAAACATAAACAGTAAGTTTTATCAAAGTATACTCGAAGCGTGTCTTATGGTTTGTCTTTTTGAAAGTGGTTTAATATAGAGATAATCCTTCATAGTAACGGAGCCAAGAAGTTTATGTTATTTATTCGCTTTCTTTGCTGGATCCATGTGGCAAGACTGATAAAAGAAATTAACTCATCAACACAGTATGAAGTCGAATTGATTAGAAACGTTTTAACAAAATTTTTTAAATTTTATAAAAAGATCAAAGCATACAAAATTAATCCAACCCAAAAACAGGACAAATAATTGATATGAAACCGAAGAAAGAGAATCGGTTGTAAGAGTACGTATCTCAAAAAAAATTGGAATTGTCAGAAAGTCTAGAGATACTTTTTTGAGTTTAATAAAAATAACGAGAAAATTAAAGATTTCTTTTGAGATTACCTTCATGATCGAATTCACCACAGTAATAAGATTAAAAATCTTGAAAAAATTATAGAAAAGGGAGCCTGGAAGCAACCAATTTACGCGTCGGAGTAAGCAATAACTTTTGGAATTATAAAATTCATCGATCTGTTTGTTTCACTTCTAACTAATTCGAAACTAATTATTCTTTTTTTCATATAAAAAAATGCTATATATCTAGGATGTTAAAACTGCTTAAGACACGATTGTGAATAACAGATTCAGTATTGATATGTTCTTTCTTCGTAAGCATTGTTTTATTTGAACTACGATCATTAAAATTAATCGAGAGAGAATTTTAATTATTTTTAATGATATTCTTGTTCCTGCACAACTTAATGAGCGGATACTTTTGGAGGACTTGAAATCACTACAGGCGGACAAAGACTACATACTCGAAAACAACTGGAAGAAGCCTTGAAAGCAAGGGGGATGCTTCCTGCTGTATTTGAAGCACATCTTAATATTTTTGATTTAGGGATGTCTCCGGTGGATTAGCCATCGGTGCCGAAAGCCTGACCGCTCAGATTCTCGGTCTTCCTAACGTTCGGCAAGCAACGCTTTATCCACGTGATCGTATGCATATTGAACCTTAGCGCTTCTGATCTACGATCCTCAAAACTCAGAATCTGTTCTCAAGATGATTCGTCAATGGATACGACGTTTCTGATAAATGCGAAAAGACCGAACCCACGAGGTTTTGAGATCTTTGCTTTCTCTACAGATCGTGTCAGAGACTTTTTCATGGAAGCCTTATCCAAAAGACCTAAACTCAATTTATTGCATCAGGACCAAGCTTTTAGAGGCTTTCGAAGAAAGAGGTAGATAAAAATAACTCTTTGCATTTAATATGATTGAATCAAGCCATGAAGAAAGCAGCACTTCAGCAACGAATACGCAGTAGAAAAAATAGCTCAAAAAGACCCTCCGATTCTCACTTCTCAGATTCTGTATCTGAGGTTTTAACTCTAGTCTAGCCAGTTCAAGACCACCCCTGAGGTCCTAGTTATTGTTTGAATACCGTGCAACCATATCGCTAACCCAAAACTCACCCCATCAACAAAAAAGAGAGCCTCTCTCAATCATGAAATAAATTTATTTAATAAAGTTCCATGAATTCAATGGATTTCAAAAAAATTACCCATATCAAAGATTTTGATGTATTATAACCACTCACGTGAAGGGGATGTTTTTTAACTATAAAGATTAAAATTTTATTCCCAGATGAAAAATGGAAAGCTTGAAGAAAGGTAGATTATGCACGATCCTAGAACTAATACCGAAACAAAAAATATCCTAAAATTGATTGCTGAAGCGGGATACGATGTTTCTGATGAAGGTGAAAAAAGAGCGGGAATGAAGGCTTACTCCTTCGCAGTTTCTGTCTGGTCAGCCTATAAAAATAAACTCCATGCTACTCTTCTACAATCAAAACCCAAAATGAGTCGAAACGAGCCATGTTCTTGTGGCAGCGGTAAAAAATACAAAAAATGCTGCTTAAAAAAGGAAGGGGAAGACTCCCATTTTTCATCGGAAGAAAATAAGATCGTGTTCAGCCATCGCATTCTTCCCAATTTACTCAGTGCAGAAGACAATGCCGATGGCATAGCAAATTTAGTAAAAATCATCGAAACTCATAAAGTTTTTCAATCCGCGAGGTTCTCCGTCGATAAGATGATGAAATTTTTAGACAAACGCTCATCAAAGAAACTGGAT
>Ga0007857_1000058_pt1 | contig 32400 bp, 29 predicted proteins | sample CryBogCBH10Oct08_FD_71210 | JGI IMG/M metagenome (GOLD analysis project Ga0007857, IMG submission 71210) | Freshwater microbial communities from Crystal Bog, Wisconsin, USA - CBH10Oct08 | ecosystem: Environmental > Aquatic > Freshwater > Lake | place: Crystal Bog, Wisconsin, USA | collected... | reverse complement strand
TATTCCAAGGGCTGAATAGGACGCGGTTGCTGGTCTTGTCGGCACAACTCCCAGTCTTGCATGAGTTCGTCCTTGTGCAGGCCGTACCACTCCAAGACGTGTTTGAGCGCACGCGGTGGGAATTTGCCCTCCACAATGCCGCTGTCAATTTCTACCGTGATTTCAAATTCGCCGTATCTGGCATGGAAGTGAGGTGGTGAATGGTCATTCCAAAACATGGAAATAACGATGCCCAAAAAACGACTAATGACTGGCATGGTGAATTCCCTTAAAAGCGCGTGATGTCACGCGGAATGCGTTTGAATGTAATGCCGTGCTTGGTCAAAAACGCTTTTTCCAAGGCACATTTGTCGGCATACACAATGAAGTGCTCGGGGCGTTTTTTAAGGGCTTTGATATTCAGACTGGCGAGAAATTCCAGATTGAGCGTCGTGACACGCTCACGCTCGTAATAGAAGAGCCACAGGGCCGTTTCGCTGGCCCCCAGCATGAATCGGCTCACGGGGTTTTGGGTGCCACTTTGCTGCGATGACGGTATGCTTTCGGTATAGGCCACATAGTCACGAATAGCCACCTCGCCCACGTCTTCGTTCAAGTTTTTGTCTTCCTTGAACAAAGCCGCACCCACGGTGTAGTAACTAAATCCTCCGCCCGTACCCGCCACGGCCTTGCTGCCTTCGCCATAGCCATTCATCACGCGGCGCACGCGCTCTGCGGTAATGGTTTCGGCATAGTCCATCATTTCGCACAGAATAAAGCGGCGATTGCCACCGTCTTGGGCATTGAGTTTTAGGACGGCGTGGGCGGTAGTACCACTGCCTGCGAAGGAGTCGAGGACGATGGAGTCTGTACGACACACCATTTGCAAAACACGCTCTAAATGCTGGATCGGTTTTGGAGTTTCAAACTCTTTAGAGCCGTCAAAAATTGCCTTCATTTCGGAGCTAGCATTTCTTGTACTTCCTGCAAATTGATATGGCCACCAAGTTTGATTCACCACACCATCTTTGACTTCGGAAAGAAACTTTTTCTCCATAGGAAAACTAGAGTCACCCGCTTTGCCCCACCAAATACGCTCCTCATTCATCAGGCGCTGCATTTCATCGGGCGGACGTCGCCAACTACTTCCTTTGGGGGGCAAAACCTCCCTGTCGTTTTTGTTTTTAATAGCGTAGTAATCACGATCTCTATGCTCAGCACGCGTCAGGGGAGTTGCGAGCCACGGGCCTCTAATATCTTCGTCAGGATTCGTGTACGTTTCCAGTTGCTTGTCGCTTCTCGAAAGAAGATTGACACTGAGCTTTTGCGACTTGCGAAACATCACCACGTGATTGTGCGTCTCCGCAACTCCCGTCGAATTGTTTCCTGGCGTGTCCTTTGACTGCCATACAAAATTTGCGACAAAGTTTCCGTAGCCAAATATTTCGTTCAACAAAAATCTCAAGCTGGCCTGCTCAACATCGTCAATTGCAACAAAAATTGCTCCATCATCCGCAAGCAAACGATGCAGCAATTTCAAGCGCGGGTACATCATGCACAGCCACTTGTCGTGGCGGCTTAAATCTTCGCCTTCTTTGCCCACTACTTGCCCTAGCCATTTCTTGATCTTGGGGTCGTTCACCGCGTCGTTGTACACCCAGCCTTCGTTGCCCGTGTTGTAGGGCGGGTCGATGTAGATGCAATTCACCTTGCCTTCAAATTCAGGCAACAGGCTTTTCAACGCCTCCAAGTTGTCGCCATGAATGATGCGGTTGGCGGTGGAATTAGCAGGCATGCCTTCGTTGGCCGTGAAGGTGTATTGCTTGTCCAGCAAGCGGAACGGCACCTCGTGGTGGTGGTTCACCACCTTGTCTTTTCCTACCCAATGAAGCGTTGGCATTGTTCTTATTGTTTCTTATGTTGATTGACTAGATGCCTTGGTACGGGCATGGGTAGCTGGCTTGTTGGCACTGGATCGTGTCTTGACACTTGCCTTGTCGGTGGTGATTTCCAACGTGCCTTGTGCGCCCTCACTTTGGCGCACGTAATCTTTAATAAAGGTGCGAATCACTTGGGCCGCGGGCAGGTCTTGACCGCGACAAACCGTCATAAAAGCCTGACGCAATTCAGGCTCTATGCGGATGCGCATTCCAGCTTCTTTCATCGCTTTCTCTCAGGTTACACAATGTGTATCCATTTTATCAAAGTTGATGAGAATTTGGTCGCCCATTGGTCTGGGTGGTCTGGGTCAAAACGCCCGCCCAGACCACCTAAAACCCAGTAATGTTGGCATTTTTAATCAGCGTGAGATACACGCATCCATGCACTTGCTGAACAAGGGCGAAGGCGGCGCTGCTGGGCATGGCGTAGTTATTTTTATGGCGAATCTTAAGGCCAAGCCCTTGGCGATCTTCGTGTCCTCCGTCCGAAGGCTGCGCAAGACCTCCTTGGATTTTGGGTGGCTGCGATACAAACAGGGGTTTTTTGCTGGCATATGTCGCACCTAGGTGTAGCACTTGAGAGTAAAAAACCTTAGAACCAAATGAAAAAACCGTTGTAAGTCTATGACTCGCAACGGTTTTTCATTTACTTGGCGGAGTGGACGGGACTCGAACCCGCGACCCCCGGCGTGACAGGCCGGTATTCTAACCAACTGAACTACCACTCCTGGTAGATAGCTTTCGTTCAAATTGAAGGTCTTTTGCAAGACAGCTTCGCATCAAACCAAGCGCTACAACTTGGCGACCCTACGGGGATTCGAACCCCGGTACTCACCGTGAAAGGGTGATGTCCTAGGCCTCTAGACGATAGGGTCATAACCTAGATCTCTGTTTTGGTGGAGGTAAGCGGGATCGAACCGCTGACCTCTTGCATGCCATGCAAGCGCTCTCCCAGCTGAGCTATACCCCCCAAGTTAAACGTTGTCATCAACGTTTAGCAGAGCCCTCAATTATAAGCAGATTTTTTAGGCCTTTTTCAATCTTGTGACAACTTTTTGCTGGCCCAGTAAAAAAAGAACCGCATCGACAGACGGCGTATGCGCCGTCCCAACGGTCAGCACCCGCACTGGCATGGCGAGTTGGGGCATTTTCAGGCCCTGCTCTTTCAAGACGTCTTTGAACAAAGCGGCAATCGTGGCTTTGTCCCAAGCGTCAGCAGACAAGGCATTCAAGCGCTCAGCCAACACTTGCAAGCCTGGTCGAATGGCGTCGGTCACGTGTTGCCCCAACTCTTCCGCGGCGGGTTGAACGTCGGCATAAAAACGGGCGGCCCAATCGGCCAAGACCAGCAAGGTATCGCATCGGTCTTTGAACAAGGCAGCGAGTTGAGCCAAGTGGCCGCTCGCCAAAGCTTGGGCCACTTGGGCAGTGGCCTCGGCATCTGCCACCCCTTGTGCCACCAAGGCTTTGACCACGAAGGGCTGAACCGCTGTTGCCAAAGCGTTGTCGTCCATGGCCTTCAGGTGTTGGGCGTTGACCCACTTCAATTTGGCCTCGTCAAACTGAGCGGCGCTGCGGCCCAAGTGATCCAAGTTGAACCAAGCCAAAAATTGCTCACGGCTAAAAATTTCATCATCGCCGTGGGACCAACCCAAGCGCGCCAAGTAGTTGACCATGGCCTCGGGCAAATAGCCTTCTTCACGGTATTGGGTCACGGCTTTGGCGCCATTGCGCTTGCTCATTTTTTCGCCCTGCTCATTCAGCACGGTGGGCAAGTGCGCGTATACAGGGGGTTCTTTTCCGAGCGCTTTGAAGATGTTGATCTGGCGCGGCGTGTTGTTCACGTGGTCATCGCCCCGAATTACGTGGGTGATTTGCATGTCGATGTCGTCCACCACCACGCAAAAGTTATAGGTGGGGGTGCCGTCTGGGCGGGCGATCACCAAATCGTCCAGCTCGTTGTTGCTAATTTCAATTCGGCCTTTGACTTTGTCTTCCCAAAAAACCGAGCCGCCTTCAGGATTCAAAAAACGCAACACGGGTTGAACGCCTGGGGGAACTGGGGGCAAGGTTTTGCCGGGTGCAGGGCGCCAAGTACCGTCGTAACGGGGTTTTTCTTTGGCTGCCATTTGGCGCTCGCGCAGGGCATCCAGTTCGGCCATGCTCATGTAGCAAGGGTAGACATGACCAGCGGCCTGGAGTTGCGCCAACACTTCTTTGTAGCGCGTCATGCGCTGCATTTGATAAAAGGGCCCCTCGTCGGGCTGCATGCCCAACCAGTCCATGCCTTCCAAGATCACATCGACCGAGGCTTGGTTAGACCGCTCCAAATCGGTGTCTTCAATGCGCAAGACAAACACGCCCTGATGAGCCCGGGCAAAAGCCCAAGGGTACAAGGCCGAGCGGATGTTGCCGAGGTGAATAAAACCCGTGGGAGAAGGTGCAAATCGAGTGCGCACCCGATTGGATGAAGCGTCAGCAGAACTCAAGGGTATACCGTTCAAAAAAGGAATAGCAATGTCAAACTGTGGCGGGATTGGGCAGCGCCAAGCGGGAGGTGTCGAGGTCGTTTTCTTCGGTGCCGACGCGGTCTTCATTGAGGCGCTGGATGTCGTCAGCGGTGATGTCGCCGGTCACATAAACGCCGTCAAAACAAGAGGCGTCAAAACCGTGAATTTCAGGGTTGAGCGAACCGATCGCGGCCTTCATGGCTTCGACGTCTTGGTAAATCAGGGCATCGCAGCCTATCAACTCACGCACCTCTTCCAAAGTGCGGCCATGGGCCACCAATTCGGCGCTGGTCGGCATGTCGATGCCATACACATTCGGAAAACGAACGGGTGGTGCGGCGCTGGCCATGTAGACCTTGTTGGCGCCGGCTTCTCGCGCCATTTGAACAATCTCGCGGCTGGTGGTGCCCCGCACGATGGAGTCGTCCACCAGGAGCACGTTGCGGCCCTTGAATTCGCTGCCGATGACGTTGAGTTTTTGGCGTACTGATTTTTTACGAACACCCTGCCCCGGCATGATGAAGGTGCGGCCCACATAGCGGTTTTTGACGAAGCCTTCACGGTACGGCAAACCCAGCAACTGCGCCAGCTGCATGGCGCTGGGGCGGCTGGATTCGGGGATCGGAATCACCACATCAATGTCTTTCGGCGGGATCACTGAAATGACGCGTTTGGCCAGGGTTTCACCCAAATTCAGGCGGGCACGGTAAACCGAAATGCCGTCCATCACCGAGTCAGGACGGGCCAAATAAATGTACTCAAAAATGCAGGGGTGCAACTGCGGATTGGCCGCGCATTGTTCGGCATGAATCTGGCCTTCGTTGTCCACAAAAACCGCCTCGCCCGGCGCGATGTTGCGGACCAAGTCGTGGCCCGTGCCTTCCAGCGCCACGGATTCACTGCCCACCATGACAGTGCCATCGGCACCGCGGCCCATGCACAAAGGCCGAATGCCGTAAGGGTCGCGGAAAGCCAACAGCCCGTGCCCAGCGATCAGCACGATCACCGCATAGGAACCCTTGACGCGCAGATGCACTTGGCGCACCGCTTCAAAAATGGCCGACTTGTCCAAGGTTTTGCCTCGGGTGGCGCGGTCCATTTCGTGGGCCAACACATTCAGCAAAACCTCGGAATCGCTGTCGGTGTTGGTGTGGCGGTGGTCGGTGACGAACAACTCTTTGCGCAATTCTTTGGCGTTCGTCAAGTTGCCGTTGTGCACCAAGACCAAGCCAAAAGGCGCGTTCACATAAAAAGGCTGCGCCTCTTCTTCGCTGAAGGCGTTGCCTGCGGTGGGATAGCGCACTTGGCCCAAGCCCACCGGGCCGGGCAAGGCGCGCATGTTGCGGGTGCGGAAGACGTCACGCACCATCCCCTTGGCCTTGTGCATGAAGAACTTGCGTTCTTGCTGGGTGACGATGCCGGCCGCATCCTGACCGCGGTGTTGCAACAGCAACAAGGCGTCATAAATGAGTTGATTGACGGGGGTTTTACTAACAACACCAACGATGCCACACATATGAAGTTCCTATAAATAGTGGCCGATTTGTTGCGGCAGCCAAGGTTGCAGGGTTTGCAAACCAGCGCTCAACCACACAGCCCCTTGTGAGGCCTGCCACCCATAAGTGGTGTGCAAAGGTGTTTTTTCAACCACCGCCACCACCACCAACAGCAAAACAACCCCACGCGCCAGGCCAAACCCAGCGCCGAAAAAACGATTCACCAAACCCAACCCAACAGCACTCAACAACCGGGTGAGCAAGGAGCCCAGCAAAGTGGTGACGCACATGGCGGCCACGAATAGAACCACAAAACCGAGGGCATAACGCACGCCGTCGCTCAATTCACCCAAGGGCAAATGCTGGGCGGTCCTGTCAGCAAAGGCGTTGGCTGCAAAGAAGGCCACGACCCAAGCGGCCAAGGCAAACACCTCGTAAGCCAAACCTCGCCAGGCCCCTGACACCAAACAATAGGCCAACACCCCCAACATGCAGGTGTCTACCCATTGAAAAGGCCAGTTCAACATGGCGCCAAAGTCACAGGGTCAAAACCACAGCCGTGAGCTGGTGGGTTTTGACTTTGCCAGCCGCTTGTTCGGCTTCCGCTTTGCTCGTGAACGGCCCAATGCGAACCCGGTAGCGTTTGCCGTCGGGGGTGTCGACCGCTTGAGAGTAGGTTTTGATGCCCGCTTTTTCCAGTTTTTGACGGACTTCATGGGCCTTGCCGGCGTCACTGAAAGCCGCCACTTGAACCACGTAACGGCTGGGGTTGGCGTCTGAAGATTTGGCATCAGCCGATTTGGCGCCGCCGTCTAGGAGTGATTGCGCACGTGCGCCGTCGTTTTTAGCGTCTGATTTGGGCTTGGGTTCGGTCTTGGCTTCTTGTTTGGGTTCAGGCTTTATTTCAGGCTTTATGTCAGGCTTAGGGTCTTTGACTTCTTTGCTTTCTTTCGATTGTTTCGCCTCTTTGGCCTCTTTGACGTCTTTAGAGGTGGGTGTCACTTCTTCTTCCCCGGGTGCCAAACCTTTGCTGTTCAAGTCACGAACGGGTGCCACGCGGCTCTCGGCAGTCGATGCAGGGGGCAAAGTAGCAGGTAAAGCAACAGGCAAAGTAGCCGCTGGCGACAAATTGGAAGCGACCTCTGTTTTGACCTTCAACTCGGTGTCACCTGGCGGCAATGCCAAGGCCGCAACTTGATTTTTGTCTGGGATGGCGATGGGCACGTCGAGCGCCACAGGGCGTGGTTGGGTGTCAAACATCCACGGAAAGGCAACCACCCCGATCACCACCAGCACACTGGCCCCCATCAAACGGTGGCGGGCTCGCCTTCGAAGGGTATCGACCGACGCAGCCGACTCGGAGTTGTTAACGTCAGCACCAAAGGGCCAGCGAAATTGGGGAAATGCCATGGGCCGAAACGCTTTAAAAAATCTCAGTTTGACAGGTGTGGTGCGGACAACTTGGGCATGCCGTTTTGCAACACCCCGCCCACTGTGAAGAACGATCCGAAAACCACAATTCTATCAGCGGGGTCTGCGTTCGAAGCGGCTGCATCAAGGGCTTGTTGGGGGTTTTCAAAGCAGCTGACAGGCACTTGCCGAGGGCCCTTCAGAGCGGCCACGACCAGCGCCAATTGCTCGGCGCGGGCGGCCCGCGGGGTGGGCAAATCGCACAGATACCAAGCGTCTACCAAGGGCGCGACTTTGGCCAACATCGTGGCCAGGTCTTTGTCGGCCATGGCCCCCAAAACAGCGTGGGTGCGGGGATAAAAACCCATGGCGTCCAGGTTCACAGTGAGTGCCGCGACCGAGTGCGGGTTGTGGGCCACATCCAGCACCAAGGCGGGCTGGCCTGGGACGATTTGGAAGCGCCCTGGCAAACTGACCATGGCCAAGCCATTGCGAACCGCCTGAGCGGTCACTGGCAATCGGGTGCGCAGTCCAGTCAAGGCGGCCAGGACACCCGAGGCGTTCAACAATTGGTTGGCACCCCGCAAGGCCGGATAAGCCAAGCCCGCGTAGCGACGGCCACGGCCCGACCAAGCCCATTGCAACTGATCGCCCGCAAAGTTGTAGTCCACGCCCAAACGCCACAAATCGCAACCCAAATCGGTGGCGGCCTTCACGACGCTTTCGGGGGGCATCGGGTCGCTGATGACCACCAATTGGCCGGCGCGGAAAATGCCGGCTTTTTCTCGGCCGATGGCTTCACGGTCGTGCCCCAAGAGATCGGTGTGGTCCAGGTCGATGCTGGTGATGACAGCGCAATCGGCATCGATCAGGTTGACGGTATCCAAGCGACCGCCCAGACCCACCTCCAATATGACCACATCCAACGGCGCCTCAGCCAAGCAACGCAAGATCGCCAGCGTGGTGAACTCGAAATAACTCAAGGAGGTTTCGGCCCTGGCGGTTTCAACCGCTTCAAAGTGGGGCAACAAATCAGCCTCGGAGACCGACTCGCCACGCAGGCGGCAGCGTTCTTCAAAATGCACCAAATGCGGTGAGGTATAGACCCCGGTGCGGTAACCCGCCTGCAATAAAATGGCCTCCAGCATGGCGCAGGTCGAACCCTTGCCGTTGGTGCCCGCCACCGTAATGACAGGGACCTTGAATCGCAAGCCCAAGCGCTCGGCCACGACTCTGGAACGCTCTAAACCCATGTCGATCGTTTTGGGATGCAGTTGCTCGCAATGCGCCAGCCAATCTGCCAAGGTTTTTTGTGGAAAATGCATGCTTCGATTGTCGCCGAAGCCGAATCCATGACCACCACCTCCCCGATCACCCTCTATGGCATCCCCAATTGCAGTTCCGTCAAAAAGGGACTGGATTGGCTGCGGGACCAAAACAGGTCCTTTGTCTTTCACGATTTCAAAAAAGCCGGCGTGCCCGAGCCTGAACTCGACGCTTGGATCTCTGCATTGGGCTGGGAGGCTTTGGTCAACCGTAAGGGCACCACTTGGCGAAATTTACCCCCAGACCTTCAAGCCCAGGTGCTAAACAACCCATCAGCGCGGGCCTTGATGCTGAGCCATCCGAGCGTCATCAAGCGGCCGGTGATCGACTGGGGGACCACGTCAAAAAAACGATTTACCGTGGGCTTCACCCCAGAGGACTGGTAAAACCAAAACTTGAACCCAAGAACTTGAAACGCCCAGAAAGTTTTAGCGGGCCTTTTTCGCGGGCCTTGAATCCTCGGCTGTCAACCTGCATCTGAGTTGCTGCGTTTTAGTCCAATACGAACTTACAAGATTTTTATGAAGCCCCTATTCAAACCCCACGCCTTCGCCCTGGTCAACCTCCTGACGGTCGGTTTTGTTGCCGTGCTAACAACGTCTCAAGCACATGCCCAAGCCCAAGCACCAGCCCCAGTTCAAACGCCTGAATTGGCCCGAGTCCTCTCATCAACACCGGTGGTTCAGGCGGTGGGCATCCCGCAACGGGTTTGCTCAACCCAGGCGGTCACCAGCAATGAAAAATCAGGCGCAGGCGCTGTGATGGGGGCCATCGCTGGCGGCGCGGTGGGCAACTCCGTCGGCGGCGGGAGCGGCAAAGCATTGGCCACAGTGGCGGGTGTTCTGGGCGGCGCCATTCTGGGCGACCGAATCGAAGGCGGTGGACAGCCCAAAACCGAGAACGTGACCACCTGCGGTCGTCAAATGGTCTACGAAAACCGCGTGGTGGCCTACAACGTCCAATATGAATACGCGGGACGAACTTACAGTGTCCAGATGCCCCATGATCCAGGCGCCTATCTTCAGGTTCAAGTGTCCCCTGTTATCAATTCAATGCCAGTGCGTCCCCTCAATTGAAGAATAATTTCATGAAGCGGTAACATTCGACGTCTGTTTTTAGTCGAATGCCCCCTTCATGTCGTTACTCCTTCAATTTGCCAAGGCCGTTGACGCCCTGAGCGCCCAACTGGCCAAATGGGGCGCTTGGACCGTTTTGGCGGCCGCTTTGGTTTCGGCCGGCAACGCGGTGGTCCGCTACGGCCTTGACGCCAGCTCCAACGGTTGGCTTGAAATTCAATGGTATTTGTTCGCCGCCGGCGTCATGCTGGGCGCGCCTTATGTGCTCAAGGTCAACGAGCATGTGCGGGTGGATATTTTTTATGGGCGCCTCCAGGGCAAAGCCCCCGTTTGGCTGGATTTGTTCGGCTTGATTTTCTTTTTGCTGCCGACCATGGGCTTCTTGGCCTACATCAGCACCCCCCTTTTCATCAAGTGGTTCATCAGTGGTGAAACCTCCTCAAATGTCGGTGGCTTGGTGCGCTGGCCCGTGGCTTTGTTGCTGCCGCTGGGCTTTGGTCTGGTGTTTTTGCAGGGTCTTGCTGAAATCATCAAACGGGTGGCTTTTTTGCACAACCCCGAAGCGTTGGGTTCGGAATTGAACCTGCAATACGAAAAACCGGTGCAGTGAGCTAGAGATCGACCATGGAAAACTTTGCACCTTATATGTTTGCGGGGCTGGTGTTGTTCATGCTGCTGGGCTTTCCAGTGGCGTTTTCACTGGCCGCTTTGGGATTGGGCTCGGGCTTTTTTGCGATTTACATGGGTTGGTTTCCAGCCAGTTTCATGAGCAATTTGCCGCTGAACATGTTCGGCATCTTGTCGAACGATTTGCTACTGGCCATTCCCTTTTTCACGTTAATGGGCGCTTTGCTTGAAAAGTGTGGCTTGGCCGAGGACATGCTCGACTCAATGGGCCAGTTGTTTGGTCCCATCAAAGGCGGCTTGGGGTATTCGGTCATCATCGTGGGCTTTATTTTGGGCGCCATCACCGGCACAGTGGCGGGTCAGGTGATTGCCATGGGCTTGATTTCCCTGCCCGTCATGCTGCGCTACGGCTACAACCTGCGTTATGCCACAGGCGTCTTGGCAGCATCGGGCACCATCACCCAGTTGGTGCCACCCTCTTTGGTGTTGATCGTCATGGCCGACCAATTGGGTCGTTCTGTCGGCGACATGTACAAAGGCGCCTGGGGACCCTCGATTTTGCAGGTCTTGATTTTTGCTTTGTACACCTTTGCGCTGGGCGTTTTTCGTCCCAAAGACGTGCCGGGCGTTCCCAAAACCGCCCGCACGCTGCAAGGTTGGGCCTTGTGGGCCAAATGCTTGCGCGGCATCATCCCGTCAGCTCTGCTGATTTTTGCGGTATTGGGCTCCATGGGCGGACTGCCCGGCATTGACGTCGCGATTGCCACCCCAACCGAAGCGGGCGCCATGGGCGTTGTGGGGGCCCTGATTTTGGCCGCCCTGCACCGCCGGCTGACTTGGCCCTTGCTCTGGGAAGCCATGAACAGCACGATGCGTTTGACCGCGATGGTGGTCTTCATTTTGCTCGGCTCACGGGTCTTCTCGATGGTCTTTCAGGGCGTGGATGGGGCGCGCTGGGTTGAGAACATGTTGGGGCATTTACCCGGCGGCCAAATAGGCTTTTTGATCACCGTCAACGCCTTCATTTTCTTCTTGGCGTTCTTCCTGGATTTCTTTGAAATCGCCTTCATCATCCTGCCCCTGCTCGGTCCCGTGGCCAGCAAACTCGGCATCGATTTGGTCTGGTTCGGCGTGTTGCTGTGTGTGAACATGCAAACAAGTTTCATGCACCCGCCGTTTGGTTTTGCCTTGTTCTATTTACGCGGTATCGCCGACACTTTGTTCAAGGAAGGCCGCATCAAAAAACCCATTGCTTCCGCCGACATCTACATGGGCGCCATTCCCTGGGTGCTGATGCAGCTTCTGCTGGTGGGCATTGTGATCTTTGTGCCTGAGAGCGTCACGATGTTGGTGCCCAAACCCGAGGTGGTTGACTTGGACAAGGTGACGCTCGAATTGGCGCCCGACGACGCTGAACAAAACAGCGCCGAGGAACAGCGCCTTCAAGAAATGTTGCGCAACGGGGACAAGCCCTTGGACCCGTCCCCTCCGGCTTCAGCTGGCCACTAAAAACCGGGACCGAAAGCCGCGCTGGCTTAGAGCTTCAAGCTGGACATGTAGCGGTCAAAGGTGCCTTCGGCCACGCGGAACCACAGCACTTCATCGCGCAAGAAGGCGTGGTAGTCGGCGTAGATCTTTTTCCAGTCGGGGCTCTTGGCGTTGAGTTCTTCATAAACCTGCTGAGAGGCTTCATAAGACGCGTCCATCACCGCTTTGGGGAAAGCCAACAACTTGGTTTTGCTGCCGACCAACTGTTTCAAGGCAATCGGGTTCAGCGCGTCATACTTGGCTTGCATGTCCATGTGGGCATAGCCTGAAGCCGCTTCAATAATGGCTTTGTTTTCAGACGACAGGCTTTGGAAGGCCTTGTCGTTGATCAAGAAGTCAACTTGGGCGCAACCTTCCCACCAACCGGGGTAGTAGTAGTAAGGCGCGACCTTGTTCAGACCCAACTTCAAATCATCGTAAGGGCCCACCCACTCGACGGCGTCGATGGTGCCTTTTTCCAGGGCTTGGTAAATTTCACCGCCAGGCAAGCTTTGTGGGACCGCGCCGAGCTTGGACATAACCTCGCCCACCAAACCACCTCCCAAGCGCATTTTCAGGCCCTTGAAGTCTTCAACGGTTTTGATTTCTTTGCGGAACCAACCGCCCATCTGAGCGCCGGTGTTGCCGCCGTTAAAACCAATCATGTTGTATTGGGCATACAAGCCATTCATCAACTTGCGGCCGTTGCCATGCAACATCCACGCGGTCATTTGGCGCGAATTGAAGCCAAAAGGAATGGTCGAGCCCATCGCGAATGCGGGGTTCTTGCCGTAAAAATAATAGGGGGCGGTGTGGGCCATTTCGACCGAGCCTTGTTGCACCCCATCAACCACGCCCATGGCGGGCATCAGCTCGCCGCCGGGGTGCACAGAGATTTCAAACTTGCCGCCCGACATGTCTTTCACCATCTTGGCCAACAACTCGGAAGTGCCAAACAAGGTGTCAAGTGACTTCGGAAAGCTGGACGCCAAGCGCCAACGAATGGCCTGCTGGGCGTGCACCGCCGGCGCCGCCGCTGCGGCCAAAATGCCGGCCAAGCCAGCCTGTTTGATGATTGAACGACGATCCATTTTGGTCTCCTTATTGAACAACTGAGGCTGGGAAAAATCGTTTCTGAATGGACGCCTGAATGCCCACTGCGTCCAATCCTTGCAAGCTCATGAGGTGGGCGGGGTCGCCGTGTTCGATGAAACCATCTTCAAAACCCAGCTGCAACAACGGTTTCGACAAACCTTTGGCCGCCAGCGCCTCGGCCACCGCACTGCCTGCGCCGCCCATAATACAACCGTCTTCTAGGGTGACCAGCGCCCCATGTTCAGCGGCGACCTGGCTCAACAACTCGACATCCAGTGGCTTGGCCCAGCGCATGTTCACGACGGTGGCGTCCAAGGCCTCGGCGGCTTGCAAGGCCGGATAAAGCAGCGTGCCAAACACCAAAATCGCCACACCGTCTGGCCCCTTTTTACCTTGCCGGCGCAACTCGCCTTTGCCAAAAGGCAAGGGGTCCAAGGTGGCGGGGGGGGTTTTGCCCACGCCCGCGCCACGTGGGTAGCGCACCGCCACGGCATGGTCTTGCTGGTAAGCCGTGGTCAGGAGTTGACGGCACTCGGCTTCATCGGCCGGGCACGCCACGCTCACATTGGGAATGCAGCGCAAGAAGGCCATGTCATAGGCGCCTGCATGCGTGGCACCGTCGGCGCCGACCAAACCAGCGCGGTCCAAGGCAAAAACGACGGGCAACTTTTGCAAGGCCACATCGTGAATCAACTGGTCATAGGCTCGTTGCAAGAAGGTGGAGTAAATGGCCACGACGGGCTTTAAGCCCTCACAGGCCAAACCCGCGGCGAAGGTGACAGCGTGTTGCTCGGCAATGCCAACGTCGTGGTAGCGATCCGGAAAACGCCGCTCGAACTCGACCATGCCCGAGCCCTCGCGCATGGCGGGCGTGATGCCAACCAAGCGAGGGTCGGCGGCCGCCATGTCGCACAGCCATTGACCAAAGACTTGAGTGAACGTGAGTTTGGGCGGGGCGCTGGGCTTTTGAATGCCCACTGCGGGGTCAAAACGGCTGGGCCCGTGGTAGCTGATGGGGTCGGCTTCGGCCTTGTCATAGCCGCGCCCTTTTTTGGTCACCACATGCAAGAACTGCGGGCCTTGCAACTGCTTGAGGTTCTCCATCGTGGGGATCAGAGAATCCAAATCATGGCCATCAATGGGGCCCACATAATTAAAGCCAAATTTTTCAAACAAGGTGGCGGGGACGACCATGCCCTTGGCCTGTTCCTCCAACCGCTTGGCCAGCTCGAATAAGGGCGGCAAGGGTTTCAAGACATTTTTGCCCACCTCTTTGGCCGCTGCATAAAACTGCCCGCTCATGAGTTGCGCCAAATAACGATTCAAAGCGCCGACCGGGGGGCTGATGGACATGTCGTTGTCGTTCAACACCACCAAGAGGCGGCTGTCGTGCTGAACACCGGCGTTGTTCAAGGCCTCAAAAGCCATGCCTGCGCTCAGGGCGCCGTCGCCAATAACAGCCACAGCGTGGCGCTTTTCCCCTTTTTGACGGGCCGCCAAAGCCATGCCCAAAGCCGCTGAAATGCTGGTCGACGAGTGCGCGGTGCCAAACGCGTCGTATTCACTCTCAGTGCGTTGTGGGAAGCCCGACAAGCCGCCAAATTGGCGCAAGCTGGGCATGCGCTCGCGCCGGCCCGTCAAGATTTTGTGCGGATAAGTTTGATGACCCACATCCCAGACCAAGCGGTCTTCGGGCGTGTTGAACACCGCATGCAAGGCAATGGTCAATTCGACGGTGCCCAGATTCGAGCTCAAGTGGCCGCCGGTTTGGGCCACATTCGCCAAGACGAAGGCGCGCAATTCCACGGCCAATTGTTTGAGTTGGGCCCGAGAAAAACCGCGCAAATCAGCGGGGCTGTTGACGGTGGACAACAAAGGATAAGAAGCGGTCGTCATGTTAAGAATTTCTTTGCACCACCAATTGGGCCAATGCGGCCAAGGCGCGGGTGTCTTCAAGGTCTGCATCGGCCAAAGCATTCATCGCTTGCTCTAAGAGGCTATGGGCCAAAGCTTTGGCGGGTTCTAACCCCAGAAGGGAAACATAAGTGGGTTTGTCATTGGCGGCGTCTTTGCCCGCCGTTTTGCCCAAGGTGACAGCGTCGGCGGTGACATCGAGCACATCGTCCACCACTTGGAAAGCCAAGCCCAAAGCATCGGCGTAGGTGGTCAGCGCGTTCCATGTCCGATCGCTGACCGCATTGGCGCAGGCCGCCCCCATCAACACGCTGGCCTGCAACAAAGCGCCTGTTTTTAAGCGGTGCATCTGGCGCAACTGCGGCTCGTCCAAAGCGATGCCGACACTGGCCAAGTCAATGGCCTGACCACCGGCCATGCCGGTCGCGCCAGCGGCCCTGGCCAACAAGGCACACAATTTGGCTTGGTGAGCCAAAGAAACGGCGCCGTCTTCGGGGGTTAGCAATTCAAAGGCTTGGGCCTGCAAGGCATCGCCGGCCAACAAGGCGCTGGCCTGTCCGAATTGAACATGCACCGTGGGTTTGCCACGACGCAACACATCGTTGTCCATGCAGGGCATGTCATCGTGCACCAAGGAATAGGCGTGAATTAATTCGAGGGCGCAGGCAGCGCGCAAGCCCGCCTCAGGCTCACCTTGAACCGCCTCTTGGGCCGCAAAGGCCAACAAGGCGCGGATGCGCTTGCCGCCACCCAAAACGGCGTAGCGCATGGGCTCGGCCAAGGCGTCAGGAGCGCCAACGCCCACCCATTGTGACAAGGCCAACTCCACTTCATCGAGTCGATCGGCACGCCAAGCGGCCGCGTCAAATGCCAAAGGGTTTGCGCTCAAGCGCCCTCCCAGGGCTTTAATTGGCCGTCGTCAAGCAGCTTGATTTGAGTTTCCACGGCCGCCAACTGATCGCGGCAAAACTGCAACAAAAAGGCCCCGCGCTGGTAGTTGACCAACAATTGGTTCAAGGGCAACTCGCCTGCGTCGATGCGGGCCACGAGCGATTCGAGCTCGGCCAGCGCCGACTCGTAGCTGTCTGGCGTGACCTGCTCTGACTGGGATGGGGCTTCCGATTTTTCGGTCTGCAATGGGGCTTTGGGCATGCGCATGATTCTAGGGGCAAGGCAGGCCCATTTCACCTGGCAGAAAGGCTACAATCGCGGACCCTCTGATTGGCTTTGTCTTTCAGCTTTTTCCAACCCCTCCCTGTGGGGAGTCTTTAGGTCAGGTCACCCATGTCTGATTTAAGTCTTCAACTGCAGCAGGCCGCAAGCCAACTACCAGTTTCTAGCTACTTTGATCAAGCGCTCTTTGAGCGCGAAATGTCTTTGTTGTTTAAAAAAGGCCCCCGTTATGTGGGCCACGCGCTGAGCGTCCCCCATGTGGGCGACTACTTGGCTTTGCCTCAAGAACAAGGCGGTCGTGCCTTGGTGCACACGCCCAAGGGCATTGAGCTGGTCTCGAACGTTTGCCGACACCGCCAAGCCCTGATTTTGCAAGGCCGAGGCAATTTGCAAACCCAAGCCCCTGGCAGTGCGGGCGGCAACATCGTCTGCCCCTTGCACCGCTGGACCTACAGCGCCAGCGGCGAGTTGTTGGGCGCCCCCCACTTTGCCAACGACCCCTGCTTAAACCTCAACAACTACCGATTGCAAGAGTGGAACGGCCTGTTGTTTGAAGCCAATGGCTGCGATGTCCACTCGCAGCTGAACGCTTTGGGGCCACGCGCTGAATTGGATTTTGCCGGTTTTGCGCTCGACCACATCGAGTTGCACGAGTGCAATTACAACTGGAAAACCTTCATCGAGGTCTACCTCGAGGACTACCACGTCGGGCCCTTCCACCCGGGCTTGGGCCAATTCGTGACTTGCGACGACCTGAACTGGGAATTTCAAGAACATTACTCGGTCCAAACCGTTGGTGTCTCAAAAGGCTTCAACAAACCGGGCTCGGCCACCTACGCCAAATGGCACGAGGTGCTACTGAAATACCGCAATGGCGAACTGCCCGCGCGAGGTGCCATTTGGTTGACCTACTACCCCCACATCATGGTGGAGTGGTATCCGCATGTGTTGACGGTGTCGACGCTGCACCCCTTGGGTCCGCAAAAAACGCTCAACCAGGTTGAGTTTTACTACCCGGAAGAAATCGTGGCTTTTGAGCGCGAATTCGTCGAAGCCCAGCGCGCTGCCTACATGGAAACCTGCATCGAGGACGACGAAATTGCCGAGCGCATGGACGCTGGCCGTCAAGCCCTGTTGGCCCGTGGCGACGATGAAGTCGGCCCCTACCAAAGCCCGATGGAAGACGGGATGCAACACTTCCACGAGTGGTACCGCCGCCAGCTGGTTGCCAGCGTTGGCCCCGTCTAATTTCTGGGGCCACGCCGTGTACACGACGCTGATTCAAGTTGACCAACTCAAGGCCTTGCAGGCTGACGGCCCGCCTTTGATGGTGTTTGACTGCAGCTTTGACTTGGCCCAGCCTCAAGCCGGCGCTGCGGCTTTTTCCCAAGAACACATTCCAGGGGCTGTCCACGCTGACCTCGACCAACACTTGAGCGTTCATGCCCCCGCTGGCGAAAACACGGCGACTGCCTCTGGCGGACGGCATCCCCTGCCCACCCGCGAAAACTTTGCCAGCTGGCTCAATACCATCGGCTTTCAGAATGGTGTGCAAGCCGTGGTTTATGACCGCAACGGCAACACCCACTGCGGTCGTTTGTGGTGGATGCTGAAGTGGCTGGGCCACGACGCTGTGGCGGTGCTGGATGGGGGATTGGCGGCTTGGAAGAACGCCGGATTGACGACTTCCTCTCATGGAACCGATCCAGGCGCGGCGGTCCACCACACCCCTACCAAAGGCGCTGCATTCCAGTTACAGCCCAGCTTGGTCCAGCTGCGCAGTGCCGACGAAGTATGGGCGCAACTGAAACAAACGCCCTCACCCCAAACCATTTTGGATGCACGAAGTGGGCCCCGTTTTAGAGGCGAGGTGGAGCCGCTGGACCCTGTAGCAGGACACATCCCTGGCGCCTTGAACCGGCCCTTCACTGAAAATTTTCAAAGCGATGGTCGCTTCAAGCCGGCACAACAACTTCGCGCCGAATTTGAAGCCTTGTTGCAAGGCCGCCCCGCCGATTCGGTGGTGCACCAATGTGGCAGCGGCGTCAGTGCCCTGCCCAATTTGTTGGCCATGCGCTTGGCCGGTTTGGGCACCCAAACGCTGTTCGCCGGCAGCTGGAGCGAGTGGTGCCGCGACCCCAACAAGCCCACCGCCAAGGGCCCTTGAACCGGCCCCCTCCCAACGACATGACGTCCCCACTGTTGCTGGTGACCCGGCCCGAGCCCCAAGCGAGCGAGTGGGTCCAGCAACTTCAGTTGCTGGGTTGTCCGGCCAAGGCCTTGCCTTTGATTGAAACCAAGTCGATGGCAGAACTTGACCCTGGCGCCCCACTTCAAAACCATTCAACTTGGCGTGCTGTTTTGTTTGTCAGCCCGAGCGCCGTGGCCTATTGCCCCAGTGCGTGGTTACAACAATGGTTTGGCTCTGAAGAGCCTGCCTTGGCTGGGCGCTTGGAACACACCCAACCCAAACCCAAACCCCAAACTCACCTCCACCCTCGTGCCTGGGCCCCTGGCCCCGGAACCGCCAAGGCGCTGCGTCTAGTGGGTCAAGCCCAACCACTGTCGAAGTTGGTCATCGACGCCCCACCTGCAGAGGCCGAGCAATTTGACAGCGAAAGCCTTTGGGCTGTTGTGGCTGAACAAATTCGCCCTGGCGACGCGGTGCTGATTCTTCGCGGGACCGAAGCACAGCAGGACCCTGATTCCGAAAGCCCCTCGCAGGCAGAAGGCAGCGGTCGCGAGTGGTTGGCCGAGCAGATACGGGCTCGCCAAGGCCATGTGCATTACCAAGCTGTTTACCAAAGGGCGGGGCTTTTGGTCTTACCCGACTGGGCCCAGCAACTCGCTCCCCAGAAAACAGTCTGGCTCTTCAGCAGCAGCCAGGCGGTGCAGCAGCTGCATCAAATCAGCCCCACTGCTGCTTGGCTGCAAAGCCCCGTCTTAGCCACCCATCCGCGCATCGCCGAGACAGCGCTTCAAGTCGGGTTCACCGAGGTTCAAGTGGTGGCCCCCAACACACAGGCCATCGCTCAGCGCTTTCAAGCGCAATGGGTCGATAGAATCTGATCATGAATTTGCCCCCGACCGCCTCAAACCCAGAAAAAGCGATGGATGCCTCAGCCACGCCAAAAGGCCAATCGACAGGTAAGCGCCGGCTTTGGCTGGCCCTGGGATTGGGCGGCCTTGGCGTGGTTTTGGGCCTGATGACTTGGGAAAAACTCGACAGCATGCAAACCCAGTTGGCACGTCAATCGGCCGACAACAGCAGCGTCGCTTTAGAGGCCAAGGCCAGCGCCAAACAGGCTCAAGATTTAGTCCAAGCCCTGAACTCGCGACTGTCTTTGACAGAAGCCAAATTGGGCGAAGTGACCTTGCAAAGAACACAACTCGAGGAGTTGATGCAAAGCCTGTCGCGCTCACGTGATGAAAACCTGGTCGTCGACATTGAGTCTTCCTTGCGCTTGGCACTGCAACAAGCCCAACTGACGGGCAGCAGCGAGCCCTTGGCCGTCGCCTTGAAAAACGCAGACAAGCGCATCAGCCGAGCAGCACAACCGCGCTTAGCCCCTTTGCAACGCGCCTTGCAACACGACGCCGCCCGCCTCAAAGAAAGTACCCCTTTAGACACACCCAGAGCGCTGAATCAACTGGATGAATTGGTGCAATCCGTGGATGCCCTGCCCCTGCAAAACGATGTGCCAAATTCATCTGCAAGTTCAGCTTCTGCCAGCCAAGCCGCTGCCAGTCAAGTTTCAGCCAACACCCCAACCCCAGCCCACAACCCCAACTTGTCGTTCTGGGAAAGCCAGGTGTTGCCGCTGTGGACACCCCTCTACCAAGAGATTAAAAACTTGATTCGGGTCAGCCGAATTGACCGCCCCGACGCCGCCTTGGTGAGCCCCGATCAGGCTTTCTTTTTGCACGAAAACCTAAAACTCACGCTGCTCAATGCCAAGCTCAGTTTGCTGTCCCACCAACTGGACTCCAGCCGTCGAGACCTGGGCCAAGCCCAAGTGCTTTTGACCCACTACTTTGACCCCAAGTCACGCCGCGTTCAGCTCGAACAAAATGCCATTGCCCAGTTGCAAGCCCAACTCAAAACCAGCGATTTGCCCCGCCTCGATGAGTCCTTCACGGCCCTGACCACCGCAGCGGCAGGACGTTGACCATGCGCGCAGCCCTTTGGTTTTTGGCCCTTTTTGGATTGGCGGTCGCCTCGGCTTTGTTTGCCGGCAACAACCAAGGCACGGTGAGTTTGTTTTACCCGCCTTACCGCATCGATTTTTCTTTGAACTTCGTCTTGTTGGTTTTGTTCTTGGCGTTCGCACTTTTGTACGTGGCACTCCAAGCGATTCAGGGTCTTTTTGACATCAGCCAGCAAGCCCGTCGCTGGCGGGCCCAGCAGCGCGAGCGCAACATGGTGCAAGCACTGCTGGACGCCATGACCCACTTTGCCTCCGGGCGCTTCGTGCGCGCCAAAAAAGCCAGCTTGGTGAGCTTGGCGCAGGAAAAGTCGTTAAGTCAGAGCCAAGGGGCAGTCCCCGTCAGTGCCTCTCTGCGGAGTTTGTCGCACCTGCTGGCCGCCGACAGTGCCCATGCTTTGCAAGACAAAGCCGATCGGGAACACCATTTACAAGGCGCACTCCAAGCCGTTCAAGAGGCCAAAGGGGCCCAGCAAGCGGAGCTCCAAGTGGCCATACAACTGCGCGCAGTGCAATGGCAGCTTGACGACCGCGATCCCCTGGGGGCACTGGAAAGGGTGTCCAACTTGGGCCCCGGAACGGGCCGACGCACCAAAGCGCTGCGACTCAAACTGCGCGCCGCCGAACAAGCGGGCTTGCATCAAGAGGCCCTGCACACCACGCGCTTGCTGGCCAAACACGGCGCTTTTTCCAAAGAAGCCGCCAACAGCTTGATCCGCGGGTTGGTGACCCAGATGATCCGCCAAGCCAAGGACGCCCCCGCATTGGAGCAAGTTTGGCAAGAATTAGACGCGTCAGAAAAAGCCACCCCCGACTTGGCCCTGGAAGCCTCTGCCCGTTGGCTCGCCTTGGGGGGCAGTAACCAACAAGTTCAAAATTGGCTTTGCCCGCTTTGGCAACTTTGGCCCAAAGGTTTGACCGCTGAGCAACAAACCCAGCTGGTTGAGGTGCTGACCTTGAAGCCCGACACGGTAGATGAAACTTGGCTCGCGCGCATAGAAGCCAGCCTCCAATTGCACCCCCGTGACGCCCTGCTCGATTATTTGACCGGCATGGCTTGTTTTAATCGGTCACTTTGGGGCAAAGCCCAAAAGCACTTGAGTGCCGCTGCGCCCCGCTTGGTCGCAACCGCCTCCACTGGCGCCGCTTTCCAGCTCCAACGCCGCGCTTATTGGACCTTGGCCCAATTGGCAGAACAGCGCAACGACCTGTCCGAAGCCAACGCCTTCTGGCGCAAGGCAGCCGGTAAAATGGGTGGATGAGCGACACCACTTCCCCCTCTCCCGACATTCAACAACCGGGCCTGAACAGCCTTTCTAAGTCTTTTGAGCCCGCCGCCTTAGAAGCGCATTGGGGCCCCTTGTGGGAAGAACGCGGATACGGCGCTGCCGGTTACCGTGGCACCGGCCGTCCTGAAGCCAGCGCGCCCGCTTTTGCCATTCAATTGCCGCCGCCCAACGTCACCGGCACCTTGCACATGGGCCACGCGTTTAACCAAACCATCATGGACAGTTTGACGCGTTACCACCGCATGCGCGGCTTCAACACCGCTTGGATCCCGGGCACCGACCACGCCGGCATCGCCACTCAAATTGTGGTGGAACGCCAACTTCAGGCTCAAAACATCAGCCGCCACGACTTGGGCCGCCCTCAGTTTGTTTCCAAGATTTGGGAGTGGAAAGAGCAGTCCGGCCACACCATCACCACCCAAATGCGCCGCATGGGCGACAGCGTGGACTGGAGCCGCGAGTACTTCACCATGGACGACAAACTGTCCCAAGCGGTGACAGAGGCCTTTGTGACGCTGCACCAACAAGGGCTGATTTACCGAGGTAAACGCTTGGTGAATTGGGACCCGGTGCTGAAATCGGCGGTCTCCGACTTGGAAGTCGAAAGCGAAGAAGAGGACGGTTCGCTCTGGCACATCGCCTACCCGTTGAGCAATGGATCGGGCCGATTGGTGGTCGCAACCACACGCCCTGAAACCCTGCTCGGCGACGTGGCTGTGATGGTGCACCCCGACGATGAACGCTATGCACACTTAATCGGCCAAACCGTTCAACTGCCCTTGACCGGTCGCGACATTCCGGTCATCGCCGATGACTACGTGGACCGCGAATTCGGCACCGGCGTGGTGAAGGTCACCCCCGCCCACGATCAAAACGACTACGCCGTCGGTCAACGCCACCAACTGCCCCTGATTTGCGTGCTGACCCTGGACGCCAAAATCAACGAAAACGCACCAACAGCCTACCAAGGGCTTGACCGTTTCAAGGCACGCAAACAAATCGTCGCCGATTTGGATGCAGCCGGTTTGTTGGTCGAGGTCAAAAAGCACAAACTCATGGTGCCCCGCTGCGCCAGAACCGGTCAGGTGATCGAGCCCATGCTGACCGACCAATGGTTTGTGGCCATGAACAAATCGCCCGCCACAACCGCGCCAGACACCCGATCCATCGCCCAAAAAGCCATTGACGCGGTGGCCACGGGCGAGGTGAAGTTTGTGCCTGAAAACTGGGTCAATACCTACAACCAGTGGATGAACAACATCCAAGACTGGTGCATCAGCCGCCAGCTCTGGTGGGGCCATCAAATCCCGGCGTGGTACGACCAAGAAGGCCACATCTACGTCGCCAAAACCGAAGCCGAAGCACAAGCCCAAGCCGACAAAGTAGCCCCCGGCAAGGTCTTAACAAGAGACGAAGACGTCCTAGACACCTGGTTCTCATCCGCCTTGGTTCCCTTCAGCACCTTGGGTTGGCCAGCCCCAGAACAAGCGGCCGAACAAGCGGCAGAACAAACGGCTGAACAAGTCGCGGGTGAAAAGAGCGACTTCGACCTCTATTTACCCAGCTCTGTTTTGGTAACAGGCTATGACATCATCTTCTTCTGGGTCGCCAGAATGATCATGATGACCACGCACTTCACTGGCAAGGTCCCTTTCAAGCACGTCTACATCCATGGCCTGGTCTTGGATGCTCAAGGCAAGAAAATGAGCAAGTCCGAGGGGAATGTGCTCGACCCGGTGGACTTGATCGACGGCATCAGCCTGGAGCCCTTGCTCGAAAAACGCACCCAAGGTTTGCGCAAACCCGAAACCGCGCCACAAGTCCGTAAAAACACCCAAAAAGAATTCCCCGAAGGGATCCCCGCCTACGGTGCCGACGCCCTTCGCTTCACCTTCGCGGCCATGGCCACACTCGGCCGCAGCATCAACTTTGACTCCAAACGTTGCGAAGGCTATCGCAACTTTTGCAACAAACTTTGGAACGCCAGCCGCTTTGTCCTGATGAATTGCGAAGGCGCGGACTGTGGCCTCATGCCCCACACCAAGGCCGATTGCGGCGTCGGTGGCAAGGCCCACGGTTACATGCACTTCAGCCAAGCCGACCGTTGGATCAGCTCTGGGTTGGAGCAACTCAAAGCCGACATCGAGCAAGGTTTTGCCGATTACCGCCTCGACCAAGTCGCCAACAAGTTGTACGACTTTGTTTGGAACGAGTTCTGCGATTGGTATCTGGAAATCGCCAAAGTGCAATTGCAAACCGGCACCGAAGCCGAGCAACGCGCCACCCGCCGCACCCTGATCCGCACCCTGGAAAGCATTTTGCGACTGGCCCATCCGCTGATTCCGTTCATTTCGGAAAGCCTCTGGCAAGTGGTGGCCCCGGTGGCTGGCATGACGACTTTGGCCGGCTTGGCGGGCGCAGAAAAACCCTCCATCAGCATCACCGACTACCCCACGCCGAACCTCAAAAAAATAGACCCCGACGCCATTGCCTATGTGAATCGATTGAAGGGCTTGGTCGATGTTTGTCGAACGCTTCGCGGCGAAATGAACGTCTCGCCCAGCGTGCGTTTGCCACTCTTGGTGTTGTCCACCGATGCAGAGGAAATGGCCTTTTTAACGCAGGCCGCCCCGGTGCTCAAAACCTTGGGGAAATTGTCTGAAGTGAAGTTGTTCAGCGACCAGCCGACTTGGTCAACGCAGGCCCAAGCCGCTCCTGTGGCCGCTTTCGGGCTTGCCCGCTTGTGCTTGTTTATGGAAATTGACGTCGTGGCAGAAAAGGCCCGCTTGGCCAAAGAAATGGCCAAGCTGGAGGCCGAAATTGGCAAAGCCCGCACCAAATTAAGCAACGAAGCCTTCGTGGCGAAAGCCCCCCCCGCCGTGATTGAACAAGAAAACAAACGTGTGGCCGACTTTGAAGCCAAGTTGACCAGTTTGAGCGACCAACTCAACCGCTTGGGTTGATGGGGGCTTGGGGCCTCCTCGACTCCAATTGTTCATCTTTTTGACATGAATTTGCTGTAAAACTGTCACCCATGAATACACCTCAACGCGTTCGCAAAGCCGTTTTCCCTGTCGCTGGTTTGGGCACCCGCTTTCTGCCTGCCACCAAGGCCTCGCCCAAGGAAATGTTGCCCATTGTGGACAAGCCTTTGATCCAATATGCGGTCGAAGAAGCCCATGCCGCTGGTATCCAGCACATGATTTTTGTGACCGGTCGCTCCAAACGCGCCATCGAAGACCACTTTGATACGGCCTATGAATTGGAAGCCGAATTGGAGGCGGCGCAAAAACACGCTTTGCTGAAATTGGTGCGTGAATTGCAGCCCGACGACATGTCTTTTTCTTATGTGCGCCAACCGCGTTCGTTGGGTTTGGGGCACGCGGTTTTGTGCGCCGCGCATTTGGTGGGCAACGAGCCCTTTGCCGTGCTCTTGGCGGACGACTTGATGACCGCCCCGGTCGGTGGCGAACCCGTCATGGCGCAAATGACCCGCCAATTCGACAAGCTGGGGCGCTCTATTTTGGCGGTGCAAGAAGTGCCCTTGGAGCACGTGCGTCGCTACGGTATTGTGGTGGGTGAAACGGTGGAACCGCACACGCTCAAGGTCAGCCACATCGTTGAAAAACCCATGCCTGAAGTAGCGCCCTCGCGCATGGGGGTGGCCGGTCGGTACGTGTTGACGCCCGCCATTTTTGACATTCTGCGCGACCAGCCGAAAGGCGCTGGCGGCGAAATTCAACTCACCGATGGTATTGCCCGCCTCATGACGCGCGAAGCCGTTTACGCTTGGGAATACAGCGGCAAACGCTACGACTGTGGATCCAAAGAAGGGTTCTTAGAAGCCACGGTGGAGTTGGCGTTGCAACACCCCGAAGTGAGTGAGTCGTTTCGCAATTACCTCAAAGGGCTGTCGCTTTAACAGCGCCCTTCTTTTAAGCTTTTCGCTGAATCACATGCGTGATTTCAAGCCCATCGTAGGTCGCCGTTTGGTCTTGAGAGATGAGGCCATGTCCGGTTTGTTTGCAAAAAGCCTGAAAGTCGCGCACCGAGCCCGGGTCGGTGGCCACGACTTTTAGAAACCCGCCAGGCTCTAAACCCGTCAACGCTTTTTTGGCTTTCAAAATTGGCAAGGGGCATTTCAAACCCCGGGTATCCACTTCAAGCACGGGCAAACTCCATGAACTGCGGCTCGATGCCGCGGGTTTTCAACCAGTCGGCCAAGCCCTTGCCGGTGCCCTGAGGCCAGCAACGCAGCTTGTCTAAATCGAACAATTTGTACTCGGCCAACTCGGGCGACAAGGCCACCTCACCATCGGCCACAACGTGGTAGACGACGATGACTTGGTTCATGCGCTGAAAGTCATACACGCCCACCAAATTCACCTCGCTCACCTCCAAATTGGTTTCCTCTTTGACCTCGCGAGCAATGCCGCCTTCGGCCGTTTCACCCGCCTCCATGAAACCAGTGATCAGCGCGAACATACGGTTTTGCCAAGCTGCATTGCGGGCCAGCAAAACCTGTCCCCGGTACTCCACAATGGCCGCCAACACCGGTGTCGGGTTGTTCCAATGAATAAAGCCGCAACTCGCGCACGAGAGCCGCTCTTTGTAGCCCCCATCTTCTTGGTGCGGCAACCACTCCAGTGAAGCCGCGCACTGAGGACAAAATCGAAATTCGGGGGTCATGGACATCGGGTCGCCCTTTTCACTTTCCTGTGGTCTTTAGCAATTTTTTTATGGTTTTGCCGATTGTCTATTAAGCGGGGAAAACGCCGGTCGACAAATATCGGTCGCCGCGGTCGCAAACCACAAAAGCAATCACCGCGTTTTGGCAAGCCTTCGCCACTTCTTGCGCGGCCCAGCAGGCACCGCCGGCAGAAATGCCCGCAAAAATGCCCTCCTCGCGCGCCATGCGCCGGCTCATTTCCTCTGCGTCTTCTTGGGCCACATAAACCAATTCATCGACCCAACGCGCATCGTAAATTTTCGGCAAATACGCCTGTGGCCATTTGCGGATGCCGGGGATGCGCGAACCCTCTTGGGGTTGGGCGCCAATGATCCGAATGGCTGGGTTTTTTTCTTTCAAAAAACGGGAAACCCCCGTGATCGTCCCAGTCGTGCCCATGGCGCTGACAAAGTGGGTGATTTTTCCCTCGGTTTGTGCCCACAACTCGGGGCCTGTGGTTTCGTAGTGAATTCGGGGGTTGTCGGGGTTGGCAAATTGGTCCAGCACTTTGCCTTTGCCGTCACGCTGCATTTGCTCGGCCAAATCACGGGCGTACTCCATTCCGCCGCTTTTGGGGGTCAAAATCAATTCAGCGCCGAATGCCTTCATGGTTTGAGCGCGTTCAATTGAAAGGTCTTCCGGCATGATCAACACCATGCGGTATCCCTTGATGGCGGCGGCCATGGCCAAGGCGATGCCGGTATTGCCCGAGGTGGCTTCAATGAGGCAGTCGCCGGGGCGAATCTCGCCGCGCTCTTCCGAGCGCTGAATCATGGACAAAGCAGGGCGGTCTTTGACTGAACCGGCCGGGTTATTGCCTTCTAACTTGCCCAACACCACATTGTTTTTCGCTTGGTTTTCAGCTTGCCCAATGCGTTGCAAGGCGACCAAGGGCGTTTTTCCGACGACATCTTCTAAGGTTTGGAATTTCATGTCCGATAATGTGCCATAATTCGACTCCACACCAAACACTGCCCGGGTGATGAAATTGGTAGACGTAGGGGACTCAAAATCCCCCGCCGAGAGGCGTGCCGGTTCGAGTCCGGCCCCGGGCACCAAAACAATACAAAGCCTCCCTTCGGAGGCTTTGTCATTTGCGGTCAAATTGCGGTTAATTTGCGATCTAAACGAGAGCTCCACAACATGTCCCACGCCTTGATTCAATCCCGACCCCGTCATCCCCGTCCACGGGTGGCGCCCCTCACCCTCCTAGAAGGTCTTATCGCCTTGGTGTTGATGCTCTTGTCGTTTTCTGCCCTGGCGCAGAGTCAAGACCCAAACGCCACTTTGAAAATTGGGGAGATCAACAGCTACAAAGCCCAGCCTGCTTTCCTAGAGCCCTACAAAAAAGGCATGCAGCTGGCGGTGGATGAGGTCAACGCCGGCGGCGGTTTGCTGGGTAAAAAACTGGTCTTGATCACGCGCGACGACAACGCCACGCCAGGTGACGCCATTCGTGCCGCAGAAGAATTGTTGGCGCGTGACAAAGTCGATGTGCTGGCGGGTTCCTATTACTCTCACATTGGTTTGGCATTGACGGATTTCGCCAAACAGCACCAAGTTTTCTTTTTGGCAGGTGAGCCTTTGACCGACAAGATCGTCTGGCAAAACGGCAACCGCTACACCTTTCGCCTGCGCCCCTCGACCTACATGCAGGTGTCGATGGTTTTGCCCGACGCTTTGGCTCTGAAAAAGAAACGTTGGGCTTTGGTCTACCCCAATTACGAATACGGCCAATCGGCCGCAAACACCTTCAAGCAGCTGATGAAGGCTGCCCAGCCTGACATCGAATTTGTCACCGAACAAGCACCGCCTTTGGGCAAAGTGGATGCCGGCAGCCTCGCGCAGGCAGTCGCCGACGCCAAGCCCGATGCCATCTTCAATGTGCTGTTTGGCGCTGACCTGACCAAATTTGTTCGCGAAGGCAACACCCGAGGTTTGTTTCAAGGCCGCGACGTTGTCAGTTTGTTGACCGGCGAGCCCGAGTATCTGGACGCCTTGAAAGACGAAACGCCCAACGGTTGGATCGTCACAGGCTACCCTTGGTCCAGCCTCAAAACGCCCGAGCACAAAGCCTTCTTGGAGGCCTACACCAAAAAGTTCAACGACTACCCGCGCTTGGGTTCGGTGGTGGGCTACACCACCATCAAATCGTTGGCGGAAGGCATTCAAAAAGCGCATTCGACCGACACCGAAAAGCTCATCACTGCTTTCACGGGTTTGTCCTTGAACACGCCTTTTGGCCGCATTCAATACCGTCCTGAAGACCACCAGTCGACCTTGGGTGGTTTTGTTGGCCGCACGGCGAATGAAAACGGCAAAGGGGTCTTGGTCGATGCCCGTTTTGTCGACGGATCCAAGGTTCAGCCCAGCGCCGCCGATGTGAAGAAGTGGCGACCTGCTGATTAAAAAAAGGCGCTCATTGAGCGCCTTTTTTTAGATGGGCATTTGAAGGCCGGTGTTTTAAACCGGTGTTCGAATCAGATAGTCAAAGGCGCTGAGCGCTGCCTTTGAGCCCTCGCCCGCCGCAATCACAATTTGCTTGTAGGGCACGGTGGTCACATCGCCAGCGGCAAAAACGCCCGGCACATTTGTGTGGCATTTGTCGTCGATGACGATTTCACCAAAGCGGCTCAACGACACGGTGCCTTTCAGGAAATCGGTATTCGGCACCAAGCCAATTTGCACGAACACACCCGCCAAAGTCACGGCGTGTTCTTCGCCTGTGATTCGGTCCTTGAATCGCAAGCCATTGACCTTTTGTCCGTCACCGGTAATTTCAGTGGTTTGGGCATTCACATGGATGTTCACATTGGCCAAGCTCTTGAGTTTGTTGACCAAGACCGCGTCGGCTTTCAGGGCATCGGCAAATTCCACCAAAGTCACGTGTTCGACCACGCCGGCCAAATCAATCGCGGCCTCCACGCCGGAGTTACCGCCCCCAATCACAGCCACGCGCTTGCCTTTGAACAAAGGGCCATCGCAGTGCGGGCAGTAGGCGACTCCTTTGTTTTTGTACTCGGCTTCACCGGGCACATTCACATTGCGCCAACGGGCACCCGTGGACAAAATCACGCTGCGTGACTTCAGGCTGCCACCGTTCGCCATTTGTACGGAGATCAAACCGCCTGGCTCGGTGGCAGGGATCACCTGGTCAGCACGTTGCAGGTTCATGATGTCCACCTCGTAATGGCGAACTTGCGCCTCCAAGGCAGCGGCCAATTTAGGACCATCGGTCTCCACCACCGAGATGTAATTTTCAATGGCCATGGTGTCGTTCACCTGACCGCCAAAACGCTCTGCGGCCACGCCCACTCGAATGCCTTTGCGCGCTGCGTAAACCGCAGCGGCCGCACCGGCGGGACCACCGCCCAAAATCAGCACATCGTAAGGGGCTTTGGCATTCAGCTTGGCGGCTTCGCGCTCGTCTGAGCGGGTGTCGAGTTTGCCAACAATTTCCTCCAAGGTCATGCGACCGGAGGCAAAAAGGGCGTCGTTCATGAACACCATGGGCACCGCCATGACTTGGCGCTCGTTGACTTCGTCTTGGAACAGCCCACCGTCGACCACGGTGGTTTGAATTTTGGGGTTGTAAATGGCCATCAACGTAGCGGCTTGAACCACATCGGGGCAGTTGTGGCAAGACAAGGACATGTAGACCTCAAACTTGTAGTCGTCGTCCAACGCCTTGATTTGCTCAAGCACTTCGGCGTCCACCTTGGGGGGGTGACCGCCGGTCCAGAGGAGTGCCAACACCAAGGAGGTGAACTCGTGGCCCATCGGAATGGCTGCAAAACGGACACCGCGGGTTTCACCCTCTTTGGCAATGACAAAGGAGGGGCGCCGGGCGTCGGTGCCCGAATCATCAAAATGCACCTTCTCAGACAACTCGGCAATCTCTTGCAGCAGTTCGCGCATTTCGGCCGCGCCGCTGGAGTTGTCCAGCGAAGCGATCAAGCGGATGGGGGCGCGGAGATTTTGCAAATACGCTTGCAACTGCGTTTTCATGGCGGTGTCGAGCATGGTGATTCCTTTATTTTTAATGCGCGTCGAAAAAAAAGACGCCTGAGCTCGCCAGCCGGCCTTTTGGGCCTGCCGGCGGCTCTGCGCCCTATCGGGTGAAAGTCTGGCTAAATGACTGGCTAAAACTCTGCTCAGATCAGTCAGCGTCAGCTTAGATCTTGCCGACCAAGTCCAACGAGGGGGTCAAGGTCTTGGCGCCTTCGTTCCACTTGGCGGGGCAAACTTCACCGGGGTGAGCGGCGGTGTATTGAGCGGCCTTCAGCTTGCGCAAAGTTTCCTTGACGTCGCGAGCGATTTCGTTGGAGTGGACTTCCATGGTCTTGATTTGCAGATCAGGGTTGATGATGAAGGTACCGCGCAAAGCCAAGCCTTCTTCAGCGATGTGAACGCCAAACGCGTGGGTCAAAGCGTGGGTGGGGTCGCCAACCAAGGGGAACTTGGCCTTGCCAACGGCAGGCGAAGTTTCGTGCCACACCTTGTGCGAGAAGTGGGTGTCGGTGGTGACGATGTAGACCTCAGCGCCGGCTTTTTGGAATTCGGCGTAGTTGTCGGCCGCGTCTTCAATTTCGGTGGGGCAATTGAAGGTAAAGGCGGCAGGCATGAAAATCAGCACGTTCCACTTGCCCTTGAGGGTTTGTTCGGTCACTTCGACAAATTTGCCATTGTGAAAAGCTTGGTTCTTGAAGGGGGCCACGGTGGTGTTGATCAAAGACATGGTGTTTCCTTTAAAAGTAGAGGAGGATAAAAAAGACGAAGGGACAAGGGATCCAATTAAAAATAACTATCGATATAACTAACTGGATTGAGGGGAATTATAAACAAGTGGTTTCAATTTTCCATTGAATGCCCCAATCTCCGCGATTGATAAATTCAATGGGCCAAAGGCGCCCTCGGCATTTGAACGATAATTTATCCCGTCTTCATGACAAACCTGCCCGTAGCTCAGTTGGATAGAGCATCAGCCTTCTAAGCTGAATGTCACTGGTTCGATCCCAGTCGGGCAGGCCAAACCCACTTCTTGAGACCGGCTTCAAAATTTTTTAAAAATTTTTGAATTTGTTGTCAACCCCGTGTTCACCAGAGCCGTTGAGGTTTCATCCAAGGAGTATTTCCATGACACAAGACACCCTCAGCTGCTGGCCTTTTGACGAACGCGACCGCAAGCGTTGATCCCTTAGCCTTTGGCTTATCTCTTTTAGCGTCCTCAGACGCCGACCCAAAAAAGCCGCTTTTCAGCGGCTTTTTGTTTGGAAAAGTTGCCCCTGAAATGTCCTTCACAGTCTCTTGCTGGACACGCACCTTGCCCCATGCTGCCTAAAATTTGGGCATGCACGCCAAAATTAGCCTCGTCATTGGACTGTCCCTTTTCTTAATTGGCCAGCTTGCTGCGGCAGCATGCCCCAGCGATGCACAAGTCAAGCAATACCTATCCGCCTTTGCCAAACGCCAAGCCAGCCAAGGCTTTGGCCAAGACATCGGCCTCGAAGATGCCCAGTGCGCCCGACAAAAACTCGGCGCTGAACTGCCTCTTTATCTGGGCAAAAGGGTGGGCTACAAAGCTGTTTTTACGGCCCCGACGGATCCCTCGAGCCGGACTTCAGCTTCAGGCGCTGCCGCTGTTTCAACTTTTAATGGCCGTCTGGATTGGGGTTATGTGTTTGACCGCAACTTGGTCGACATCATTGCCGTCTTACCCGCTCAATTTGGCGCGCGTCCGGTCTACCAAGCCAGTCTGATCATCGAAGTCAGTGACCCGCGTTTTGCCGAAGCCAAAACAGTGCAAGACGCGCTGGCCTATGTGGACAGCGTGACCCCCTTCATCGAACTGCCTGATTTAATGATGGAAGGCCCCCTGAGCGACAACGCTTATTTGTCTATCAACCTGGGGTTCAAAGGCGGCGTTTTAGGACAAGAAATCAAGGTCAATGAGAATTCCCGCCGCCTCATCGGGGAGCAACTCACCCGGATGGTGGTGGTTGTTACCGAAAACGATCAAGAGGTGGCGCGCACCCCGCTGGGCCATCCGATGGAAGCGGCCCTTGCATTGGCCCGCGCCTTGAAAAAAGAAGGCATTCAATTAA
>Ga0007857_1000051_pt1 | contig 33729 bp, 31 predicted proteins | sample CryBogCBH10Oct08_FD_71210 | JGI IMG/M metagenome (GOLD analysis project Ga0007857, IMG submission 71210) | Freshwater microbial communities from Crystal Bog, Wisconsin, USA - CBH10Oct08 | ecosystem: Environmental > Aquatic > Freshwater > Lake | place: Crystal Bog, Wisconsin, USA | collected... | reverse complement strand
CCGGAAAGCACGTGATCGACGCCTTCACAATCGGGCGCAATGCCGCCTGCCGCCAAATGGGCGGTGGGAGGAATCGCCTTTTCGCGCAAAGCCAAAATCGTGACAACGGCCTCGATGGCCCCTGCTGCGCCGAGCAAATGACCGTGCATCGATTTGGTGGCACTGACAGGCAAATGCGCCGCGCATTCACCAAACACCGTTTTGATCGCGTTGATTTCCAGCGGATCGCCTTCGGCTGTTGCCGTGCCATGGGCATTCACATAGCCGACCTCTTCCGGGGCAACAGCGCCTTCTTTTAAGGCGGCGCGCATCGCCCGTACTTGCCCCGCAGGTTCGGGGCGCACGAGGTGGGTTCTGTCAGAAGAGCAGCCAAAGCCGACCATTTCTGCATGAATAAAGGCGCCGCGTTCAACGGCATGCGCCCAGTCCTCGAGCACCAGCGCCGCCGCGCCCTCCCCCAAGACCAATCCGCGTCGGTCGGCTGCAAAGGGGCGGCAAGCGGAAGATGAAGACGCCTCGTCTCCCAGCGCCATGACCCGCATGGCTTCCCAAGCTTTGACGATGCCATAGCATTGAGAAACGTCCGAACCCCCTGCCAACATGACGGTGGATGAGCCCGAACGAATGCGTCGGAAAGCTTCGCCAATGGCAATCGACGAGGAAGCGCAAGCTGCGTTGTGGCTGGTGCTGACACCTCCCAACCCCAATTGAATCGAAATGTGGGAATTGGCGGCGTTGTGCATTCCCAAGACCACCGACAAAGGAGAGAGTTTTTCGCGTCCATGCAGCCACAAATTTCTGCAACCGCGCTCAAATGCAGAAATGCCGCCCAAAGCGGTCCCCCACATGCAACCCCAGTCGTCTTGTTCAAGACAATCCGGGCTGTCTGATGGCTTCTTAAAGCCCGCGTCTTTCCAGGCATCCAAGGCGCTGGCCAAAGCCATTTGAGAAAAGCGCTCCATCATCATGCTGAGCGGTTTGCCCAGCACTTTCTCCGACTCAAACCCTTGGCACAAAACAAAAGGCGTCGACAGGGGCTTTGGCAGATCGTCGGTGAGTAAATAGCGGACGGCAGATTCTCCTTGGATGAGGCGCTCGAAAAAATCAGCCACCGACCCGCCGAAGGGACTGACCATGCCAATGCCGGTGATCGCAACGCGACGCTCAGACATCAAAGTCAGTCCTTTTTTCGTGCCAAATAGTCATCGATCAAGCTCACCATTTCTCCCATGGTTTTAGGGGGTTTGACATCAGAATCGATCTCGATGCCCAGTTCGTCTTCTGCTTCAAACATCAACTCAGCCAGCATCAATGAATCCACACCCAAATCGACCAATAAGGTCTCGGGCGGTAGGTTTGAAGGGACTGAATCCAACCGATCGTTGAGGAATTTTTTAATTAGTTCTGTAGCATTCATGTGATGAAAAGACCATGGTGACAAAGTCAGTTCAATCATGGTAATTGCCATTTTTATTACAAGATGTAAGGGTATCTAAGTGAAAGTAATAGATGCCATAAGTTACGCGACGCCCCCACCGTGGCCCCTACAAATCAGACGCCGTTTTGCCACCTTGTGGTTATTGAAGGCCAGTGGCACGGCCGCTTTCATGGCCCTTTTTTTCTGGGCTTATTTCTCGGTTCTTGAACACCCCCTGCGACCCGTACTTGAAGTCCCACTGACTTGGTTGGACGCTCAAATCCCGTTCACCCCCGGCGCTTACGGCGTCTATCTATCCTTGTGGCTATACGTGGCCTTGCCCCCTGCTTTGATAGGGAACATAAAGAGCCTGATGCGATATGGGGCTTGGATAACGGCCTTGTGCGCGTTGGGTTTGACGGTGTTTTGGGTCTTCCCCAACAAGACGCCTTTTTTCAATGTGGACTGGCGGCTTTACCCAGCGCTTGCACGCATCAAAAACATCGACGCTTCTGGCAATGCTTGCCCTTCCCTGCATGTGGCCACGGCCGTTTTTTCTGCCTGGTGGTTGGAGGCTGTTTTGACCGCGACCTCTGTGCCCCGCTTATTCAGAGTGGCCAACCTCTTGGTTTGTCTTGCGATCATTTGGTCCACCATCGCCATCAGACAACATGTCGTGATCGATGCCCTGGCTGGCGGGCTCCTCGGCCTGGTGTTGGGATGGCTTTCAATGCGAGGCCATCGAGCTTCCGTTTGAGATCAAACCTTGGCCCTCTGTCTTGATGGGGTCTTCTCCATGAGCCCATTCGTGAAGGCGAGAATGAGCAGCGTGTTAATGTGAAACGAATATGACTTCATCCCATTACGACACCATCATCTTGGGTGGCGGCTTGGCCGGGTTAACGCTTTCATTGCAGCTCAAGCAACGCTTGCCTCACTTGAAAATTTTGGTGCTCGAGCGTCGCTCTCATCCGGTGCCAGAGGCCGCTCACAAAGTTGGTGAGTCGACGGTTGAAATCGGCGCCCATTACTTGGACAAGGTGCTGGGACTCGGGGCCCATTTAAATCAATGTCAACTGCGCAAATTTGGTTTTCGATTCTTCTTTTCTGAGGGACGCACCGACATCGATCAAGTCACCGAGATTGGGGCCAGCCGCCATCTTTCCGTTCCGAGCTACCAAATTGACCGTGGCATTTTCGAAAATTTCTTAGCGGTTACTGCCCAACAACAAGGGGTCGAATTTTTGGACAGCGCCAGGGTGTGTCAAATTGAGCTCGCCCCTCAAAACGCCCCTCACAGTGACAAGACCACCCCGCATCAAATCGAATTTGAGCATGAAGGCAGAACGCACCAAGTTTGTACGCAGTGGGTGGTGGATGCGGGGGGGCGAGCAGGCCTCCTTAAGCGAAAACTGGGTTTGGCAGAGCCCAACACGCATGACTCGCACGCCATTTGGTTTCGCATCCAAGGCCGGATTGAAGTGGACCAATGGAGCACCAACCCCAGCTGGCAAGCGAAGTGCCATCCGCAAGCCCGGTGGTTGTCAACCAACCACTTGGTCGGCGCCGGTTACTGGGTTTGGCTCATTCCGTTGGCATCCGGATCGCATTCTGTTGGTATCGTCGCCAACCCGGCGCATCACGCTTTGGAGAGCATGAACACCTTCGAGAAAAGCATGGATTGGTTCCAAAAATACCAGCCCCTGCTGTTTCAGGAACTGGACAATAAACGCCACCTGCTTCAAGATTTTGCATTTCTGCGGCGTTTTTCCCATGGCTGCAAGCAGGTCTTCTCAGCCGAGCGCTGGGCATTGACTGGCGAAGCGGGCTTGTTTTTGGACCCTTTTTATTCACCTGGCAGCGACTTCATTGCCATCAGCAACACCTACATTACCGAGCTCATCGCGCTAGACCATCGAGGTGAGCGCATTGGCGCTAAAGCACAAATTTTTGATCAAACTTATCAGTCGTTTTACAAAAGCACCATGACCTTGTACAGCGATCAATATGCCCTGTTTGGCGATCCTGAGGTCTTGCCCGTTAAGGTCATTTGGGACTACACCTACTACTGGGGCGTCTTGGCGCAGTTCTTCTTTCATGAAAGGCTCACCGATATTTCGGCTTTTTCACTGCTTCGTGAAGAACTGATCGTTTGTCAACAACTGAACGAAGCCATGCAAACTTTTTTCAGGACTTGGTCTGCTGTGAGCGCCAAACGCAACCCGGCCAAGATGTTGGATCAAGCCGAATGGCCGTGGTTTGCCCAACTCAACAGAAGCTTAAATGACCCGCTCGACAAGGAAGGGTTTTTGAACAGAATTCGCCAGTCATGCCAGCAACTTCATGCATTGGGCGATCAGATCGTCGCGCACGCTCAAACCGAGTATCCACCATTGCAAGCCGAGGCATTGAGCCAGTGTCTGCGTCGTTATTCAGAGGAAAAACTAAACGCAGAACCCATGCTCCCCATGATGCGCCCGCGAGATAGCGAGCCAGATAGCCAAGCGAGTCAGACCATGAAAGTGGTTATTCCCACTCAATTGTCATTGAATAAAAAAATACAGGCAATGACAGGCATTGACTGGCAGCCTGAAACTTAATGCCATGAAAAATACCATGTTGAGAAAAGTATTGGCGCATTCAGCTTTGGCATACGCCGCGACCAGCATAACCAAAATTAAGAGTCAAGCAATCACCACCACCAATGCTAACTGAGCATCAGTGGCTTTTGAGCGTTTGGTCCATCGCGCCGATCTTGAAGGCCAGGCCATGATGGCCGTTATGTCCCGCAACGGGCGCCCCATTGCTTACCATCGTTTTAATGCCGCAAAAGGAAGTCACTCCTATGACTGGCGGGGCCGCAACTTAGCTTTGCAAAAAAGGCTCAGAAAATTCTTGTAGCTGCATTCATGTCTGACTATGGAATTTACTTCACACTGGCCTTGGCCTTTGCCGTGCTTTTTGGGGGCAACATTTTGATCGGGCTCGTACTGGCCCTCATCGCTGGGTTTGGGTTTTTTATGCTCAACTGCAACGTGAACAACGGGTGCAAATTCGCTTAACGGCAAAGGGAAATCATGACTGATCGCATTATTTGGCGGACCGAGTTGGCCGCATTGTGTGGAGTTACCAGCGAGACAATTCGCCGCTGGACTAAATCCGGCAAACTCCCGCCGCCGGATGTTGACTTTTCATTTCGCACCCGCGGCTGGCGACTCTCGACCTTGCAAAAAGCGGGAATCAATATTCTTTAGCCTTCAATCACCACTTGGTATAGGTTGCCTCTTGGGTGGTTTGATTTTCTGCATCCTTTTTTTGTTGCCTTGATCTGCGGCACACAACTCATGCGCCGCTTGCATACCCAGCCAAAATCAGACGGCACAAAAACCTGAGCTTCGGCATCACTTCCAACTCAGATCCAGTTTTCTGTTGTGCGCAGCGCAGTCACGCAAGTAAAGATTGATCAGGCTTTGATAGGGAATTCCAACTTGCTCGGAAATGCCTTTGAAGTAGCCAATCGAGTCCTCATCCAGCCGAATGGTGATTTGCTTTTTCAATTGGGCTGCGTAAGGATTTTTGCGCGCTTTGGTGAAATCGTATTCTTTTCGCATCTTTGGCCTCTTAGCGGTATTGCCTGGATTCATGGACTGAAGCTTTTCTGGCAGAAATGATTCGAATTAAATTGCCTTGCTCCCTGTAGCAATGACAGACAACCATAACTCGCAGCGTGCTTCTGATGCACGACAACTCAAAAATTACTGAGCTGTGTGGACCCAGTTCTCTGCTTCCAGCGCAGGCACCCGTGCGAACTCCCCCATGTTGTTCGTCACCAGCACCAGGCCTTCGCTGCGGGCGTGCGCCGCAATGTGCATGTCGTTCACACCGATGGGCTGGCCAAGCTTTTCCAAGGCGGCTCGAATGGCTCCGTAATGTTGCGCGGCCTTGGGGCCATAGGGCAGAACTTCTAATCGACTGCAAAAGTCCTCGATAGCGGCTAGGTTCTCGTTCACCCGACTGCTTTTCTCCGCACCGTGCAAGAGTTCGGCGAGGGTAACGGAGGAAATTGCCATGCGGCTGGCGTTGGCGTTGAAAGTAGACAGCACCTCGACGGGTCGCCGCTTCAACACGTAGATGACGATGTTGGTGTCCAGCAGGTAACGCAGCATCAGAGCGCCTCCCGCTCCGGCTGGTGCTGGGTAGCGCGCTCGGGCAGGAAGTCGTCGCTAACTGTGGGGCCTCCCAGAAAGAAGCTGTCCCAGCTTTGGCCCAAGGGAGAGATGATGCGCTCTTTACCTTTGACACGTATCTCTACCTTTTGGATACCCTCGGGTAAACGCACGTCCAAAGGGAGACGAACGGCCTGGGTACGGTTATTGACGAAAACAGTGCCGATGGACATGATGACCCCCAAGAAAGTATATGGCAACTGTATATAGCTTTTGGACAGTAGTCAATTGGGCGTTTTACAAAGCGCTCGGCTCCGCCACAGCGGGTGATTCGATCCTTGCAGCAAATTATTTCCTGGCGGGGAAAACCTCAGGTGATTCGTTGCGACAACGGGCCCGAAAACATCAGTCAAACGATCCAGACCTGGGCGAAGGAATGGGGCATCCGGATTGAATATATCCAGCCTGGCAAGCCCCAACAGGATGCCTACGTCGAACGTTTCAACCGGACAGTGCGCTATGAATGGCTGTCGCAGTATTACTGGTCCAGCATCGAAGAGGTTCAGGATTTCGCCACGCAATGGATGTGGTCCTACAATCACGACCGCCCGAACATGGCCCTGGGCGGTTTCACCCCAAAGCAGCATCTGGCGATGGCTGCATAACCGCTCTACTTCTCTGGTCAGTGGAAATTGGGGGGATTACCCCCCGCCTCCCGGACCCGCCCGGAACAGGCCTCTAACCAGCCAACATAGTTGTCGCAGAACGGTCAAGAAAGTTGACACCGACCAAAATGCAACGACTCACTTTTTAGCCCGCAAAAAGATGACGGAATGTGTTGGACGAATTGATCAGGCAGCAAGGTTACGAAAATGGTCTTGCCTCATTTTGTATCGGGTGATGACCATTCCATCACGGATGAACTATGGTCTTAAGGTGTTAGAAAACATTACAACGGCCAGATATTTGCCGGAAAAGACTTAATGACTTTCACTTTATGAAAAGCATCAATAACCTGATTTATTTCAAACTATTAAAGAAGTGATGCTCTTTGCACTATCACACCTCAAGCAGTTTTGTACGTCAAATGCTGGGAAAACTTGCTCGATTTGCTTTTTATCTAAGTTGAATAAATCTCGTAATAACAGGCTGAGCACTTGTCTGTAGTCATGAAAGACAGGAAGTGAGTTAGCTTAGGTTTGCAAGTTGTTTTCGGTGCCAACTGAGACTGATAATTGAAAATCACTTACTGGCAACAACCGAAAACACTCCGTTAGCCCGAAATACGACTTGGTCTCCGACGGACGCTGTGGCACTTAAAAAAAGAAGTCGTTTTCCCTTTCGATCCAGCCGGCTACGAACCTCAAGCCAATCACCTTCAGAAATTCTCGAGAAGTAGTCGACAGACAAATGGACAGTAGCAATGTGGTCGTTTGCTGCTCTTGTTGCATGATTGCCCATAGCCGTATCAGCCAAAGTTGTCGCCATTCCTCCGTGCATCGACTTCAAATGATTTAGGTGCGTTCCAAGAACCCAAAAGCCCAAAGTTATGCCGTCATCATCTTCCATTCGAGCATGCATTGGACCCAATAGATCATTAAAAGGGCTGCGCGCTGGGTAAGGTTCGAATCCAAGGTTTTTTGGATCGCGCAAAATAACTTCACGAAAACTCATATTAATTAAAATTATTCGAAATCACGGAGTGATACAAAGCTTGGTCATAAGAAGACGCGAGATTGGGTAGTAAACAACTCAAATGAAACTTCAAGTGGTTAGTTCTCAAGGTCAATACCTAATTCCCGTGCCACCTCTTGCGAATGTTGGCCAGCTCTTGCCGGATGCGCCAATTCTTTTGATTCAACTGCAGAGAAGCGCACAGGGGGGCGAACTTCAATGTACTTACCTTCGGTGGGATGGTCGCGCTCTACAAACAGTCCAGAAGCCTTGAGCTGCGGATCATCCAACAAATCATCGATCGTGTTGATCTTGCCAGCCGGTATGTCAAGTTGACCAAAAATTTCCAACCACTCCTCAGTGGTTTTCTCAGGAAGCACAAGTGCCATATGCTCATAAAGACGATGGGCGTTCTCACGGCGCAGCAGCAATGTCGTCAACCCAGGCTCTAGAAACACTTCAGGGCGACCAACCAATTCAAAGAATTTGAGCCAGCGGCCGTCTTGATAGGGGGCAACAACAATATAGCTGTCCTTGGTGCGCATGGGTTGGCGCGTGGGATCTAACTGTCGGGCATAACCAGTTGGACCAATGGGCGGAACAAATGTCTTTTCATACAAATGATCAAGGGTCGTAAAGCTGGCTATGGCCTCCATCATTGGCACCTCAACATACTGCCCCTCCCCAGTGCGCATGCGGTGAATGATGGCAGCTAGAACAGCGTAGACGGCATGCAAACCTGATACTTTGTCTGCCATTGTCATGGGGAAAAATCGTGGTGCGGGATTGCCATCCACCCGTGGCAAGAGTGAAGCTACGCCAGTCGCAGCCTGAATGATGTCGTCATATGCAGGGAGTCCTGCGTTGGGGCCGCGCGTGTCAAATCCTGTGCAATGGACATAAATGATGTCGGGGCGCAACTTCTTAACAGCCTCATATCCGAGCCCTGCACGCTCAATGGCATCTGGGCGAATATTGTGAATAAATATATCGCTGCTTTCGAGCAACTTGTTCATGGCAAGTAGTCCCGATTCGGTTTTTAGATCCCAGACGACCGAACGTTTACCTCGGTTCATCCGCATGTGTAAAGCACCCATCAATGGCGTGTGAGCTGACTTGCCAATGTTTCTTGATATGTCGCCACCTTCGGGTTCAATCTTGATGACGTCAGCACCCAAATCGGCCAAGGTCTGCGTGCAGTAAGGTCCGAAAACCACGGTGGTCATATCTGCGACACGCATGCCACTGATGAGGGATGGTTTCGTATTTGATTGCATGTGTTCGGCTCCAGGATGCGTCCACAAAGGAAGCGATAAAAAAGATTCGGATGGGCATAATTGCCACAAATGATTTGTGAACTTTGCTCCCTAAGATAAAGAATATGCGGCGCCACTCGAATTCACCATCGTCGTAAGCGACGATCCAAGAGTGCCTGCGCGGACATGAAAATTCAACACAAAGCCAGATTGCCTAGATGCCTCCCAAAAAACTATCACGAAAAGTGCCCAATCGGTCATCCGTTGTTACAACGGCAAAATTGACTCCTCCGGCTTTTCAAGAAAGCCAGGTACTTCGAACTGATTTGTTGAATCTCATTGCGCGAAATTCAGGCCAAAAACTCGTTTTAGTTCACTCAGCAGCAGGCTTTGGTAAGACCACATTGATGGCGCAAATACTGCGCCGCCTTCAAGAAGGTGGCACAAATACAGCATGGCTCACACTCGACGCTTCAGACAACGATTCGTCAAGATTTCTTGCCAGCCTGAGTGCGGCCATCATGCTCATGTCGCCCACTCTTAAAACGGACGAGGCAAGCAGTGACGTCGTCGAACTACTTGCAAGGCAAACTGGACAATTCACACTATTTTTAGACGACTTTGAGGCAGTTCTTGACTCGTCGGTGTTAACAATCGTGCAATCCTTGATCGATGGTCTTCCCCAAGGAGGACGAGTCATCATTGGATCACGTGGATTACCTAATCTCCCTCTGTCACGACTGCGAGCACGCGGTCAAATGCTTGAACTGGGCACTGACACATTGCGATTTAGCTTAGACGAAGCTAATTTGCTTTTTCGTAACCAACTAGGGGTTGACACCAAAGGCAGCATCATTCGTCGCGTGCATCAAGATACCGAAGGCTGGGTGACTGCGCTATGTCTGGCATCACGCGCCCTAGCAAGTACACATGAGCAAGAAACTTACTTAACTGAAAATTTTTCTGGATCGTCACGTGCCATCGCGGATTATTTTGCGGAAGACGTTTTTAACCAACAGCCGGAGGCGATCAAAGATTTCCTGCTTCGCTGCAGCATCCTGCGTCATTTGGAAATACCGCTTTGTCAGGCATTGGTGCCAAGCGCGAATTCAGCTGCAATTCTCGAAAAGTTAGAGAAAGAAAACGTATTTTTGGTTGCGCTGCCCGGCCCTACGCCTGCCTGGCGGTTTCATCGATTGTTTACGCAGTTCTTGCAAAACCGCCTGCTTCGTGAAAGGCCCACTGACAAAGTTCGGCTGCACCTGCTTGCTTCTGCTTGGTATGAATCGATTGGCCGACCCGTGCCAGCCGTTGACCATGCCATTGATGCGGGCGATTTTCCAGTTGCGCTCGAATTACTCAAGCCACATTCGCAGCGCCTTCTTGAAGAAGGCCGCATGCGCCTGTTGGCAAAATGGTTCAATGAGATTCCAAATGCGGCGCTAACGGAACACCCGTTGCTGCAAGCTTTGGCGATATGGGCAACACTTTTTACCAGCGGCCCCGTTCAGGCTTTTGAAAAACTTGAAAGCTCAAACTGTCTTGCAAGTAAAGATGATGAAGTTCAAGCGCACTTAAATGCGCTGCGCCCATTGCTGTTAACTATGCGCGACAAATACGACGAGGCGATTGCGCTTGGAGATGTCTGCCTAGCAAGGCTTCCAACCTGTAATCCATATGCCGATGGAGTGCTGCGCAACGCAATGGCACATGCTTTCACTGTAGTGGGTGACATCACTCGAGCAAAAAAGCTTGTTGATGAAGCCAGGCAACATGCCGGGTATACAAACTTCAACCGTATGTATGCAGAGTCCATAGACGGCATGATCGACTTCCAAGCCGGCCGCCTGCGAATGGCTACTGCTCACTTTAGAGATAGCCTCAGTGCTACTCGCGCTCAGAACAATAACTTTGCGAGTGGCAACGCGTGGGCTGGAATACTTTATGCAGGTGCACTTTATGAATCTGATGAGCTTGACAAAGCTGAACACTTGGTTGACCTTCATTTGCCAACCGCCTGTGCAACTGGACTGCCGGGCCACATAGGCGCTGGTTATCTCATCAGGGCGCGTATTGCATTTAACAAAGGTGAGATCAGCAGGAGCTTCGAAGCCCTCACTGAAATGGAATACATGGCACACCACAGGCAGTTGCCGCGTATTGTTGCCAACGCAAAGTTGGAACGCTCCAGATTGCTTCTTTTGCAAGGAGACGCCCAAGCCTCCAAAGAAGAATTAGACCGAGTCGATTCACACGTATTACAGGAAAGACTATCTCGCCAGCGTCTTGCAGCGAACGAGGTGTATTACCCAGCTCTAGCCCGAATCTGCTGGACGGTGCATTTTGGCGACTCACAAACAGCCCTCAAGTGGTTCGAGCAAGAAATTGAAATTACCCTGCAACAGAACAGGCATCGTCGAGCGTTGAGACTTCAAGTCCTTCACAGCCTCGCTCTTCAGCGAAGTGGAAATCCAAAAGAATCTGCAAAGATCATGTCAAACGCACTTCGGCTGGCGGCCCAAGAGGGGTTTATTCGCTCAATTGCGGATGAGGGACCAGAAGTAGGCCGAATTATTCAGAGACTCCATTCACTTCATCTTGAAATGCCGGCTAACAGGAGCGATCCAGCTCGGCTTCAATTCATGGAAAAACTACTCAAAGCGTTCGGCTCATTGCCGCAGGAAGCAGCTCAGCCTATTCAAAACACGGGCCTTGTTGAAGCGTTGACAAGAAAAGAAATACAAATACTTCAGCTAGTCGCAGAAGGGTATTCCAACGCTCGTCTGACCGAGAAAATGGCAGCATCTGACAGCACCATACGTACTCATTTACGTAATATAAATTCGAAGCTAGGGGCTGGAAGTCGGGCTGAAGCCGTGGTCATTGGTAGGCAATTCGGCGTCATCAGATGACGTCTTCTGGGCCACTTTGACTCGTCGGTATCGACGACTTCTTTTGCCCAAGCAACTCCTATAGTTGCTTGCATGAACAAATTACTTGACCGATCCCCAGTCATCGTAGGTGTAGGCGAAATCACGCAGAGAACCAAAGATCCTCACCAATCTTTGGAGCCTTTAAGACTCATGGAGGCGGCGTTGCGTGAGGCAGACAAGGATACTGGCAGCTCCATTTTGTCCATGATTGATTCACTTGATGTGATTCAAGAATTTTCTTGGCCTTATGCGGATGCTCCAGCGCAACTCAGCGAAATTCTGAATATTGAACCGACACGAAGGGTCTATGGCCCTGTTGGAGGTGAAACCCCCGTGTACTTCATCCATGAAGCGGCACTTCGTATATGGCGCGGAGAGTCCGAAGTAGCTGCCGTTGTTGGAGCGGAAGCACAGTATGCGGTTACTTCTGCTCAAAAACAGGGCATGGATCTCGCTTGGTCACCGCGCGATCCTCTCGCCAAGCTCATACGTGGAACGGACTATCTTCACCGCGTGGCGGTCGAGTTAGGTGTTGCCTCCCCCGCGTCGGTCTATCCGTTTTATGAAAATGCAACCCAAGCTGCTTGGGGTCAAACACCAGAACAAGGTCGTCATGAGTCAGGAAAGCTATGGGAGAAATGTTCATCCGTCGCTGCCTCCAACCCTTATGCTTGGCAGCAACACGCACTGACAGCAGAAGAGATCACCCATCCAGCGTCATCCAACCGCATGGTTGCATGGCCTTACACCGTTCACATGGTTGCCAACCCACAAGTCAATCAAGGGGCGGCGGTTCTATTGACAAGCGCTGGCAAGGCAAGGCAATTAGGAATTCCAGAAGAAAAAATGGTCCACGTATGGTGCGGTGCTGCTTCAAACGAACCTGCAGACTACCTGGACAGAGACCAATACGTGAAAGTGCATTCGCAGGAAGCCGTTCTCGAAAGAATCTTGCAACAGATTGGTGATCTAGGAAGGTTTGATCAACTCGAGCTTTACAGTTGCTTTCCAGTTGTTCCGAAAATGGCACGAAGAACACTGGCACTTTCTGCTGACGCTAACGTGACCTGCACCGGAGGACTGAGTTTCTTTGGCGCCCCACTCAATAATTACATGACGCACGCCGCAGCGGCCATGGTGCGCGCCTTGAGGGGGCAACAAAAATCAATCGGTCTGCTGTATGGACAAGGCGGCTATATGACAAAGCACCACGCCATCGTATTGGGCTCGCAGGCAAGCACGAATTCCCGTTTATCCGATGACTACAGCGTACAAGAGCTTGCCGACGCCAGGCGCGATCGAGTTCCGGAATTAAACATGGGCTACACAGGCCAAGCCTCGATAGAGTCCTTCACGGTCATTTATCGTAAAGATGCCTCCATATCCCATGGGGTTGTGATCCTGCAATCACCTAGCGGGACAAGGCAACTCGCCAAAGTAAATGCTTCAGATAAATTAAGTATTCAAGCCTTAACCAACATCCACAGTTCACCGATTGGCCTGACTGGACGTGTATCCATAGGCCCCGATGAAATGCCGATTTGGGAGATCAATCCATGAATTCTTTGATGACAAAAGAGCCAAGCAGCACGGAATCGGTGACCTGTATCAAACGCGATGACCATATCGCTGTGGTGACATTGAACCGTCCTTTGGCCAAGAACGCTATCAATAAAGATCTGGCACAGGCACTTCATGCAATCGTGGAGAGAACGGAATCTGACCCTGATATTTGGGTCGTCATTATTTCCGGGGGAAGCAGTGACGTCTTTTGCGCAGGTGCAGACCTGAAAGAAGTTGCAGCAGGACAGGGACAAGGTCTATTTACCTCGCAAGGGTTTGCTGGACTGGTCTACGCCGATCGAAAAAAACCATGGATTGCGGCTGTGAACGGTAAGGCACTTGCGGGTGGATTTGAAATTGTTCTGTCCTGCGATCTGGTTGTTGCTGCTTCCAGCGCGAGCTTTGGATTGCCTGAAGTATCACGTGGCCTGATCGCAGCAGCAGGTGGACTTTACAGACTGCCCAGATCTCTTCCCAAGAACATCGCCATTGAACTTGCAATAACAGCAGACACCATCGACGCGAAAAGAGCCGAAGCACTTGGCCTGGTCAATCAGGTTGTCGAAGTTGATCAAGTATTGCCAGCTGCTATTCGACTGGCAGAGCGGATCACCCGCAATGCACCAATTGCAGTGCGCGAAAGCCTTCAGGTCGCACGACGCATACACGACTTGGACGAAGAGAGTTTGCGCGCTTTGACAATGGAATGCAGGGAAAGGGCCTACGCCTCTGAAGATTTCAAAGAAGGACCTCGAGCATTTGTCGAAAAGCGACCTCCTCGTTGGACGGGCAGATAAGTCAATAAGGGCGAGCTGACATCCTCGCCACTGATCGTCGCATCCGACGAGCCAAAAATCACAGTCAAGGCATACATTGAAAGCATGACCAATGTATACATCTACGATCACGTTCGCACTCCTCGCGGCAAAGGCCGCTTTGATGGAGCATTACATGCTGTGCCTCCAGTGCACCTCGCGGCAGCCGTTCTTAGCGCGCTAAGAGAACGCAATCACATCAACCCTGACGACATCGAAGATGTTGGGTTGGGTGTGGTGATGCCCATTGGAGAGCAAGGCGCAGACATCACCCGATCGGCTCTTTTGCTGGCTCAATACGGCGAAGATATATCAGGCTATCAGCTCAATCGGTTTTGCACGTCAGGCCTTGACACTGTCAAGATGGGTTTTGGCTTGATTGGTTCAGGTCAAGCCGATGCGGTTATAGGTGGCGGTGTCGAATCCATGTCCCGCGTCGCTATTGGTTCAGACGGTGGATCTGCTTACACAGATACAACCGTGGGTAGAGACTACCCTTACATTCCAAATGGCGTATGCGCAGACCTGATGGCAGCATTAGATGGTTTCAGTCGTGACGACATTGATGGATATGCGGTAGAGAGTCAGCGCAGAGCAGGTATGGCACAAACGAGTGGATGGTTCGATGGTTCATTGATTCCAGTCAAGAATGCATTCGGCGAAACACTCTTGGCACACGATGAATTGGTTCGCGCTGGAACAACACTTGCAGATTTAGCCAAATTGAAACCCAGCTTTGCAACGGCAGGTGAAGCTGGTTTTGATTCCATCGTGCTCCGTCGATATCCGCAACTCGAATCAATCCCCCACATACATACCGGGGGAACATCTAGCGGCATCGTCGATGGCGCTTGTGCGGTGTTACTGGGTAATGAAGCCTATGGAAAGCGGCAAAGCTTGCACCCACGCGCTCGAATTGTTGCTGCGGCGACATGTGCATCTGAACCCCTGCTCAGCCTTGGAGGGCCGATTCCAGTCACAGAAAAAGTTTTGTCGCGTGCTGGTTTAAAGATCGGTGATATTGACTTGTTTGAAGTGAATGAGGCCTTTGCTGTCGTGCCAATGCGCTACATGCGTCATTTTGGAATTGATCGCGATCGCATCAATGCGAATGGTGGTGCTATCGCACTCGGTCATCCACTAGGTGCCACAGGCGCCATGTTGCTTGGCACTGCGCTTGATGAACTTGAGCGACGTGGGCTGTCTCGCGCTCTGATCACGCTGTGTGCCGCTGCCGGTCAATCCACGGCCATCATCATTGAACGCGTCTAAAGGTTTCACCATGAATAACAACATCCATATGGAAGTAGATTCCGAAGGCATCGCTCTGATCACCCTTGACGTCGCATCGAGAAGCGTGAATGTTTTTACGAATGACTTCACCGCCGAACTTTGCTATATTGCAAATGCATTAAGCAGTCGCGATGACATCACAGGCGCAATCATCACCTCCGGTAAGAAGGCTGGTTTTATGGCCGGTGCCGACCTGCTGGACTTTGTCAATGTGTATGACCGAAACTTATCTTCAGTGGAGGCTTCAAAAATAGTAGCGCCAGCGGCACAAGCGCTTCGCCAACTTGAAAAGTGCGGAAAACCTGTTGCTGTCGCCATCAACGGCTTCGCATTAGGTGGTGGATTTGAACTTTGTCTTGCTTGTCACTATCGTGTACTGATTGATGATCCCAAAGCCGTGGTTGGATTACCCGAAGTCACCGTTGGTCTGCTTCCCGCTGGTGGCGGCACACAACGACTTCCACGTCTCATCGGAATACAAAAAGCATTGCCATTACTGCTCAATGGTCGACACGTCAGTCCAGCTGATGCGCTAAAGCTCGGGATTGTGGATGCAGTCGTTCCTTCGGCTGACTTAATTAACACGGCGCGCCAATGGGTTCTTGAACATCCGGGTCATCAGCAACCGTGGGACATCAAAGGCTTTAAAGTGCCAGGCGGCGCGGGTGCCATGGCCCCCCATGCAAACGAGAGTTTCAGCGTTGGCATGGCAAAAATCAGACGAGATACACAAGATAACGAACCTGCACCGCTCGCCATTCTCTCGTGTGTGTATGAGGGGACGCAGTTGCCCATTGATCAAGGCTTAAAGATCGAAGCGGGCTACTTTGGTCAGTTGCTGGCTGGGCCCGTTGCCCGCAATCTGATGCGTACGATGTTCATCAATCAGGGGGCCGCTCGCAAACTGAGTAAGCGTCCAGCAGGTATTGACAAAGAACCCGTTCGCAAATTAGGCGTGTTGGGTGCCGGAATGATGGGAGCTGGAATAGCTCAGGTTGCAGCAGCAGCCGGCATTGATGTTGTATTGCTCGATACAACACAAGCTACCGCAGACGCAGGCAAGGCGCGTATTGCTTCTGGCTATGCACGTGACGTCAAGGCAGGACGAAGCACTCAACAAGACGCGGATACCAAATTAGCGCGAGTTCATGCAACGCCTGATTTTGAACGCTTGCAAGGATGCGATTTCATTGTTGAAGCTGTATTCGAAGACCGCACGGTCAAGGGTGAGGCTTACCAAAAAACAATGGCTGCCCTGGGTTCGTTACCAACTGGCTTTGTCATGGCTTCAAATACCTCGACATTACCTGTGAGTGGACTCGCGGAACTTTGGCCGAGTCCGGAAGAGTTTATTGGTCTGCACTTCTTCTCACCGGTTGAGCGAATGACCCTTGTAGAAATCATTCAAGGGCGCAAAACTTCTCAGCATGCCCTAGCTCGCGCACTGGACTTTGTGGCTCAATTAGGCAAGGTTCCGATTGTCGTCAACGACAGTCCCGGCTTTTATACAAGCAGAATATTTTGCGCCTATATTGATGAAGGCATGGCTATGTTGTCCGAAGGTGTGGCACCCGCGCTCATTGAAAATGCAGCGCGCCAAGCAGGTTTTGCCACCCCTCCCCTTGCGGTGACCGATGAGGTATCACTTGACTTACAACAGCGCGTCATTGGACAAGCCATTGCTGACAAATTAGATCCAAAGTTTTTACGCCTCAAAGCTCAGCCAATTGTCGCTGCCATGGTGTCGAAGGGTCGACTAGGAAGAAAAACAGCAGGAGGTTTTTATGAATTTCCTTCAGGTCAACCTAAACACCTCTGGAAAGGTTTGTCTGAAGTATTCCCACTCGCCGCGCATCAGCCCGAGTTGCAGGACGTAAAGAATCGCCTGTTGTATATCCAAGCACTTGAGTCGGCGCGTTGCGTGGAAGAACAAGTGATCCCTGAAGCCTCTGATGCAGATATTGGATCAGTTTTAGCATTGGGTTTTCCAAAATGGACCGGCGGAACGCTTTCATTTATCGAGACCGTTGGACCTGTGAATTTTGTAGCGCAATGCGATCTTCTAGCCGATCAATTCGGTGAAAGATTTCGCCCTTCCATGTGGTTGCGCGAGCGTGCAACAACGCGTCAAGCGTTTTACCCAAAGCCAGCGAACGTTTAATCGCACGAAATGCTGCGTTGCATAGACAACGCAATGAATCAATGTTTGGAGACACACGATGACACCTTACGCTTACCCCTTGCTCATCAAACAGTTACTGGTGAGTCCAATTGCGCAGCGTTCGCGCAAAGAGATCGTGTATCGTGATCAAGTCCGGATGGACTACCCTGCGCTCATCAAACGAATCTCAAGACTCGGGAGTAGCTTGCAATCACTGGGGGTGCAATCCGGCGATACGGTTGCAGTTCTCGACTGGGATACGCATCGTTATCTGGAATGCTATTTCGCAATTCCAATGCTCGGCGCAACACTCATGAAGACAAACATACGTTTGTCTCCTGAGCAAATCGCTTACACACTGGAGCACTCTGGTGCTGAAACCTTATTGGTCAACGTAGACTTCGTACCACTTATTCAGCAAATACGTAGCCAGCTGACTCACGTCAAACGGATCATTTGTCTGACTGACGATGGCGTCATCCCAGCGGGTATTGAATGGGCCACTGATTACGAATCCCTCTTGGAAAAAGGAAATTCTGAACACGAATTTCCTGACTTCAACGAAGACACCCGCGCTACGCTTTACTACACCACAGGGACGACTGGTGCGCCCAAAGGTGTGTTCTTTAGCCATCGACAATTGGTACTGCACGCTTTGACAGTCTTAGCGAGTGTGTCGCAAGCTGGAGAAAACGGTCGTTTTTCTCGCAATGATGTCTATATGCCCCTCACGCCCATGTTTCATGCACATGCTTGGGGCTATCCATACATTGCCACACTGTGTGGCTGGAAGCAGGTTTATCCAGGGAAATTTGATGCATCCAATGCGGTAAAGCTAGCACTCGCCGAGGAGGTCACGTTCTCTCATTGCGTTCCGACAATTTTGGATATGGTGCTCTCAGCACCAGAGGCCCAAGGGGTCCAATTCAAAGGGTGGAAATTGCTCATTGGTGGCAGCGCACTGTCCCGTACCTTGTGCAAAAAAGCCCTGGAACGAAATGTTGATGTGTATTGCGGCTACGGCATGTCTGAAACAGCTCCGCTACTAACACTTGCGCAATTAAAAACAGACACGCTCGAGGACGCTGAAGACCCTACGGAAAAAGGCATAGATTTACGCATCACACAAGGGATGCCGATCTTGATGGCTCAAGTTCGGATCGTCAATCAGGACATGCAGTCCGTGCCAGCAGATGGAAAATCAGTGGGTGAAGTGGTGGTTCGAACGCCTTACCTGACGCAGGGCTATCACGCAAATCCTCAGGCGTCTGATCAATTGTGGGAAGGCGGTTGGCTACACACTGGGGACATCGGCCGGCTTGATCAAGACGGCTATCTGCAACTTGTTGACAGACAAAAAGACGTGATTAAAAGTGGTGGCGAGTGGATTTCCTCCATCACGCTGGAAGACTTGATTGGTCGTCATCCTGGAGTCAGTGAAGTTGCTGTGATCGGCGTGGTGGATGCCAAATGGGGCGAACGTCCTCTGGCACTGGTCGTCGCTAAAAAGGCGGGGGCACTGACCGGAGATGAATTGAAGCAACACTTGAAGAGCTTTGCTGAAACAGGTCTTATCTCGCCTTACGCGGTTCCAGATAAATACGTTTTTGTTGATCAAATTTCAAAAACCAGCGTTGGCAAACTTGATAAAAAGCGCCTTCGCGAAACGTATGCCGCAATTGCCTCTGAACAGGTGAAATGATGAACTTGGCATCACTCCTGAAATACAAACGTGTATTGGTAACAGGTGCATCTTCTGGTCTAGGTGCGCACTTTTCACGCCTCTTTGCAAGTTGTGGCGTACACCTCACGATTGCAGCTCGCCGCATCGATAAGTTAGAAATTTTCGCGGATGAATTGCGAGCATTAGGTGCAGAAAGCGTGACCTCCGTTGCCATGGATGTCACCGACGCAGAGTCAGTCAAACAAGCATTCGTCACTATTTCAAATCTCTCACCTCATCTTGACATCGTCATCAACAACGCTGGCATCTCGGGAGAGTCTCTTGCACTCAAACAGTCTGTTGGTCAATTCGACGAAGTGATCGCGACAAACCTTCGAGGCGTCTGGCTGGTCGCAACACAAGCTGCATCTCTTTGGAAAAACGCAGAACGAGGTGGCTCCATCGTCAACATTGCATCCATACAAGGCGAGCGTGTGGCGCCTGGATTAAGCGTCTACTCAGCTTCCAAGGCAGCCGTAGTTCATTTGACACGCAGTCTCGCTTTGGAATGGGCGCGATATGACATCAGAGTCAATGCGCTTGAGCCTGGCTACATCCGAACTGAGATCAACAACGACCTTTGGGAACAAGACTATGGCAAGGAAATGATCCGTCGTATTCCAATGAAACGCTTGGGACGACCGGAGGATTTGGACGGAGCTTTGTTGCTTTTGGCCTCATCCGCCTCCTCATGGATGACAGGTTCAACGCTCGCCATCGACGGAGGCCATCTGGTTTCTGCACTTTAAATAATCACAACACATATGAACTTCACGCTCTCTCCCCACATATTAGAACTACAAGCTAAGACACGCCAATTCATTGCAGAGCAAGTCACCCCTCTGGAAAATGATCCTAGGCAGTCTTCCCATGGCCCCGATGAGGCATTGCGTCGTGAACTGATAGAGCGCGCACGCCATGCTGGGTTACTCACCCCTCACGCCTCGATCGAGATGGGCGGTCAAGGCTTGAGTCACATTGCAAAAGCTGTCGTGTTTGAAGAAGCAGGCTACTCCTGGCTTGGCCCCACAGCATTGAACATTCATGCACCAGACGAAGGCAATATTCATCTCATGGAGGAAGTGGCCTCCCCTGAACAAAAGGAACGCTGGTTACGCCCTCAGGTTCAGGGTCATACACGCTCATGCTTTGCCATGACCGAGCCCGATGGCGCAGGTGCTGACCCGTCCATGTTGACGACCACCGCAAAGCGAGATGGCGACGATTACGTCATCAACGGCACGAAGTGGTTTATCACGGGTGCGGATGGGGCAGATTACGCCATCGTGATGGCCCGCATGGAAGATGGCTCCTCCACCATGTTTCTGACGGACATGAATAGACCTGGCATTACTCTAGAACGAAGTATGGACGCCATTGATCGCTGCTTCACCGGCGGTCATGGTGTTTTGACATTCAATGATCTCCGTATTCCCGCAAGTGATGTTTTGGGCGAAGTAGGAAAAGGATTTCGCTATGCACAAATTCGACTAGCCCCAGCAAGACTGACACACTGCATGCGTTGGTTAGGTCAGGCTAGACGAGCCCATGATCTTGCAGTGGCATATGCAGCTCGCAGACATGCCTTTGGCAAACCATTGGCTGAGCACGAAGGTGTTGGCTTCATGCTTGCTGATAACGATATGGATCTGCAAACAGCTCGTCTGCATATTCTTCACACAGCATGGATGCTTGACCAAGGCGAGAAATGTAATTTTGAATCGAGTCGCACCAAAGTTATTTGCTCAGAAGCCCAGTGGCGTGTCGTCGATCGTTGCGTTCAAATTTTGGGGGGACAAGGCGTTACAGCTGAATCGGCCGTCATGCGTATTTTCACGGACATGCGCGCATTCCGAATTTACGACGGCCCGAGTGAAGTACACCGCTGGAGCATGGCCCGCAAAATCGTCAGTGCAGCAGGCTCTGCTCAATGAAAGCTCAAGGCTTTGATCCAGGCCGACTCGCCGATTACCTCAGAGCAATTGGGGTTGGTGAGCAAGGTAATTTAAGTTTGCACGCTATCACAGGTGGGCAATCGAATCCCACATATCTTCTGGCCTCAGGCTCGTTTCAGTGCGTGCTGCGTACCAAACCACCGGGTCAGCTACAACCATCTGCACACGCCATTGATCGCGAGTTCAAAGTCATGAAGGCGCTTGAATCAACAACAGTACCAGTACCCAAAATGCTGGCTTACTGTGACGATGCAAACGTGATTGGAAGACCTTTCTACTTGATGGAATACATCCAAGGTCGTGGCCTTGTGGACCAGTCACTTCCTAATTTGGAGCATTCGCAAAGGCTCGCTATTTACGCTGAGATGAATCGTGTCATCTCCGACTTGCACGCGGTGGACTATGTTGGAGCAGGACTTGAAAACTTCGGCAAGCAAGGCAGCTACTTTTCACGCCAAATTGCACGATGGACACGTCAGTGCCAAGAATCTAAGTTGCCCATTTGCCAAGAAATGCGAAATTTGATGGACTGGCTTCCAGAACACATTCCATCAGACGATGAAACCTCACTGGTGCATGGTGATTTCCGTCTCGACAATCTGATTTTTCACCCCACCGAACCAAAAGTTTTGGCAGTTCTGGACTGGGAATTGTCGACACTTGGTCACCCCATGGCCGACTTCGCTTACCACTGCATGTCATGGCGAATCCCAGCCAAGCTTTGGCGAGGCGTGGGTGGACTAGATCTGAATGCCCTCGGCATCCCCTATGAACACAGTTACGTCAAAAGCTATGAAAAACGCACTGGTCGAGAGGCTGGCCAAAACTGGGAGTTTTACATGGCTTACAACTTATTCAGGATGGCTGCAATTCTTCATGGTATCAGTGAACGTGCTGCACAGGGGAATGCAGCATCCAGTGACGCAGCTGAGACTGCAGCAGTTGCAATCCCGCTTGCGCAAATTGGGTGGGAATGTGCCACTCGTCATGACATCAGCTAGTTAAGTGAGTCAACTCAAAGAACTTTTCTAAGGCAAATATTTGCAGGAAGGTAAGCACATGCCATTTCTCAAAATAACACGATTGACAGAAACTACCGCGGTAACGAGCAATTTGGCGGCTTGTAGCATGACGGCTTTCATATTGATGCATGGCGTATCGGCTCTTGCCGCAAATGTCACTGAGTCGTCCGCTACCAGCACTTTTATCCTAGCCAGCAACGTCACTCAACAATGCCATGAATTGAATTCAACCAGTATTGCGGCAACATCATTCATGCAGCCTACCCGTGGCGCTAGCATTCAAAAGGCAGAACTGATTGCCGCTGACAGCAAAACCGGTGCGCCAGAATTTTGCAAAGTTACCGGTTCAATTCAGTCAGCTCAACCAAGCGACCCCCCTATTCAATTTCAAGTTAACTTGCCCACACGATGGAATCAAAAGACTGTTCAGTTCGGTGGAGCAGGCTCTAATGGCATCGTCATTTCAGGCACTGGCAATGTGGTCAACGGTGGCGATGCAGAGCCCCCCCTAAATCGAGGCTTCGTAACTTTTGGCAGTGATTCTGGTCATTCTGGTCTTGGCCGCGAGTTTTATTTAAACGCCCAAGCAAGGGCTAATTACGGAAATGAAAGCGTCAAGAAGACCAAGGATCTTGCCACTGCTGTGATTTTGGCTTACTACAAAACTCCGCAACGTCGCAATTACTACATTGGACATTCGAAAGGAGGACAAGAAGGATTACAGGCAGCCCAGCGCTACGCTGCAGATTTTGATGGAGTTGTTTCTTACTATCCTGCGGCTCAAAGCCCATCTCTTATCTTGTCTTGGTTCCGCATGTGGGAGGCGGCATACAGGGTTCCGGGTGGCGCACTTAATGTTGCAAAACTGAATTTACTCAAGTCCAGCGTGCTTGCTACCTGTGACGCACTCGATGGCGTCATTGACGGTATTGTCAGTAACACGATTGCGTGCGAATCTAAATTTTCAATCAATTCACTGCGCTGCCCTGATGTTGGAGATAGCGGAGACACATGCCTATCTGACCAACAAATTGCGACCCTAAACCAGGGTGCTTCCAGCATGAAATTCGCGTTCCCAATGGCAAATGGGATCCATGAAATTGGCCCCTATCCGGTATTTATTGGGGGTGACCTCCCTGGCATCTGGTTCTCAGTGTCAGGGCAACCTGAATCCTCTGGGTATTTTGGATTCACAGACGGGACTATTCGTTATTCATTTCTGCGGGATCCCTCATCCACCACTTTAAATTTCGATTACAGAGCTTACAAAAATGAAGTTCTAGACCAGTCCAACTCCTACGACGCAAGCAATCCTGACATAGATGCTTTCGCCCAAAAAGGTGGCAAGCTGCTACTGATTCAAGGTTCAACGGACATGCTGGTTCCACACTCCCTGACGACAGCCTACTATCAAATGTTGAAAGCGCGGTATGGCGAACGACTCAGCAACTTCACTCGCTATTATTTTGTTCCTGGGTTTGGACATGGTTCTGGGGCGTTCTCTATGCAGTGGGATTCGCTGACTGCACTGGACAACTGGGTAGAGAATGGAATTGCACCGCATAACCCAACCATTACCGATGGCTCAGCGCGAACCAAAGGAAGAACTCGGCCACTGTGCGAATTTCCACGCTGGCCTCGCTACCGTGGCGCTGGCGATGAAAATAATGCAGCAAATTACACGTGCGTTCAATCACAGTAGAGATTGACGCCGCAGCGCGCCAAGTTGGCTGCAGCTACCGCCTCAATGATTACTTTCTTAATCGGTGTTTCGCTATTCGTCGAAAGCGACGATGGACGCTACGAGAACGAGCGTAAGAATTGGTAAATCAAATGACTCGGCACCTAAGACTAGGTCAGAGTCCATCAATTTTTTCATCCCCAAATCACTAGGAGAGGCCTATGAAAATTCAGGCAGCAGTTGCCCCAAGCGCGGGCGCACCGTTTATCAATCAACCTTTGGAACTTGATGAGCCTCGCGATGATGAGGTGCTTGTTCGCATTCATGGCGTAGGCATTTGCCACACTGATCTGGTTGCTCAGGCGGGGGTACTTCCTTTGAAGTTTCCAGCAGTGCTGGGTCATGAGGGAGCCGGAATCGTGGAGCGGGTCGGGTCCAAAGTACGCAAAGTGCAGCCCGGAGACAAGGTCATATTGAGCTTCATGTCTTGTGGTCATTGCCCAAGTTGCGACGATCACGAGCCTGCCTATTGCTACAACCTCACTGCACTCAATATGGGTGGATCGCGTCCAGATGGTAGCCACACGCTTCATGACGGCGACAGCGTTGTGACTGGCAGCTTCTTTGGGCAATCATCGTTTGCCAATTACTCACTTGCCCAAGAGCGCAACATTGTCAAAGTTCTTCCCGGGATTCCTTTAGAAATTGCCGGAGTACTTGGATGCGGCGTGCAAACAGGTGCAGGCGCTATCTTGCGCTCCATGGATTGCAAATCTGGTAGCTCGCTTTTAGTGATTGGCGGTGGAGCCGTTGGTTTGAGCGCTGTCATGGCTGCGAAAGCACGGGGCGTTTCTCGCATTCTTTTGGGAGAGCGTTTGGACTCGCGTCGAGAGATCGCTTTAGAGTTGGGCGCCACAGATTTTCTCAATCCACCCAACGGGAATCTGGCCGATGAAGTACTTCGTTTGTTGCCCAACGGGGTGGACTATGTATTGGACACCACAGGTGTTCCGTCTTTGATCGAACAAGTACCGCGTCTTATCGCACGTCGTGGAACCTTTGGTTTTGTTGGTCTTCCTCCAGGATCGCACACCGCAATGAATCTGCCATTTGGTTTGATGGACGCCATGCGCAGAGGACTCACACTGCGCGGAATCATTGAAGGTGACTCGGATGTCGACGGCTTCATCGAAACACTCATGCAGATGTACCTTGCAGATCGGTTCCCGTTCGACAAATTGGTACGCACATTCCCATTGGCAGAAATCAATTCAGCGATCGAAGCGCAGCACCACGGTGAATGCGTGAAAGTCGTACTGATTCCCTAATCAAGCGCAATCCAAATGAACAACAGCACCCAGACTTACCGAATGCTCATTGACGGGCGCCTCGTTGAAAGTACTTCCACCATCCCTGTTGTTAACCCAGCAACTGAAACTCAATTAGCGCTTGCGCCTGATTGCTCGGACGAACAACTTGAATCAGCAATTTCAGCCGCTCGTAAGGCTTTTCCAGATTGGCGCGGACTAGGCATTGAAGCAAGAAGAAGCTTGATTCAACAAATGGCTCCCCGAATAGAAGCCCATGTGCCTGAACTGTCAAGACTCATGACTCTGGAACAGGGCAAGACACTGGCTGCTGCTGGCCGTGAATTTGACAGCACTTTGAGGTTTATGCGAGGTCTGGCAACACTTGATCTTCCAGAGGAAATTAATGAAGACACGGAAACTCGCCTAAGCGTTACCCGACGCGTTCCAATTGGTGTCGTCGCTGCTTTATCTCCATGGAACTATCCGGTACTTCTATCATGGTGGAAGGTTGTACCTGCACTTCTTGCCGGCAATACCGTCATCTTGAAGCCATCACCTCTTACGCCATTAACGGTTTTGCGTATCGCAGAATTGATGGTGGATCTGCTTCCTCCTGGCGTTCTTAACGTTCTCAGCGGTGGCGATCATTTGGGTCCGAAACTAACGGCACACCCTAGCGTGGACAAAATCAGTTTTACGGGTTCTACACCGACTGGTCGGCGAATCATGCAAAGTGCTTCCAGCACTCTGAAACGTGTGACCTTAGAACTTGGGGGAAATGATGCAGCCATTGTTTTGCCCGATGCAGATATTGATTTGGTCGTGCCACAAATTTTCTGGTCAGCATTTACAAACAGTGGTCAAGTGTGTGTCGCTTCTAAGCGGGTCTACATTCATGAAGACCATTACGACGCTTTTGCAAAAAAATTCGTAGCGTTTGCAAAGACTGTCAAAGTCGGTGATGGCTTACTTCCAGATACCCAAATGGGTCCGTTACAAAATCGACTTCAATACGAAGCTGTAAGGCACTGATTGAACGCGCTAAATCGCAAGGTCATCAGGTGCTTTTTGAGGGCGAAATTCCAGAAGGATCAGGTTACTTCTTACCTGTGACCATTTTTGATAATCCACCTGAGGACAGTGAGTTAGTTTCTGAAGAGCCATTTGGTCCAGTGATTCCCCTTCTCAAGGTCAAATCAGTTGAGGAAGCCATTGAAAGAGCTAATTCGAGTCCATTTGGTCTTGCTGGCTCTGTCTGGTCCAGCAACCCCCAAGAAGCGATGAAAGTTGCGAGCCAACTGGAGACTGGTAACGTCTTTGTGAATGAGCCCTTCTACCTCTCGCCATTTGCCGCTTTTGGTGGCCACAAGCAGTCTGGGGTTGGCATTGAGAATGGCCTAGATGGACTCTTGAGCTTTACCAACCCCCTGACGATCATGCTGCGTAGGGGTTAATTCGTCCTGAGTGACACATGCTCTTTCCACTGCTCGTCGCTTTCGACGATCTACTTAAGAGAAATAAATCCTAGTATTCATCTAAGCCACTGTGATTCAAAGCGATCGGCATAAACCAAGTTTTCAGAATTACCGACAGGAGACATCATGAACATTTCAAAATTAACACGCCGCAGCATTTGCCTTGCAATAGCTGCAACTTGTAGTGTTGGCTTTGCTCAAAAGAAATATGACGAAGGCGCAAGCGATACTGAAATTGTAATTGGCAATATCGCCCCATTCTCGGGTCCAGCATCCTCCTACGGAGCAACTGCGAAAGCCTCTGCTGCCTACTTTGAAAAAATCAATGCTGAAGGCGGCATCAATGGTCGCAAGATTCGATTCATCTCACTGGATGACGGCTACAACCCAGCAAAAACCATCGAGCAAGCACGCAAATTGGTCGAACAAGAAAAAGTGCTTTTTCTCATGGGTACAGTCGGCACATCACCTAACAATGCGATCCATCGCTACATGAACCAGAAGAAGGTGCCCCACCTTTTGGTCGGCAGCGGTGCCTCAAAGTGGAATGACCCCAAGAACTTCCCATGGACAACGGCATGGGTCCCTAGCTATGAAAACGAAGGTCGTTTTTACGCAAAGAACTTGCTCGAAACACGTCCGAATGCAAAGGTGGCCATCCTCTTTCAAAATGATGACTTTGGAGCCGACTACATTCGCGGCTTCACTGCTGGCTTAGGCGACAAAGCCAAGCAAATGATTGTTGCTCAAGCGGGTGTAGAGCAAACCGATCCCACCATCGACAGCCAGATCGTTTCACTGAAGGCCTCGGGCGCGGACACCATCATGTATTTTGTGCCGGTCAAACAGACTGCGCAAGGCATCAAGAAAGTTGGCGACCTTGGTTGGAAGCCTACTCAATACATCAGCGCCGTTTCGAACAGCGTTGACAGTGTTCTGAAGCCCGCTGGTGTTGAATATGCCAAAGGTGCAATTTCTCAGCAATACATGCGTGAACCTGGTGACCCTCGTTGGAAAAATACGCCAGAGTTCACAGAATGGGCTGCATGGATGAAAAAATACAATCCCTCCGCTCTATTGACAGACAACTTTGGTGTCTATGGATATTCAATGGCTCAAGTTGCAGTTCAGATCTTGAAACAAGCTGGCGACAATCTGACTCGTGAAAACATCATGAAACAGGCTGCAGCCATTGACATGAAGCTACCTATGTTGCTCCCCGGAATTGAAGTCAAAACCTCACCCACTGACTTTGCAACGATCAGCCAAGTTCAGCTGATGAAGTTTGACGGTGCAGAGTGGATTGCCGACGGCAAGGTATACGGCAAGTAAGCTTTCAACAACCTATGAAATATCCGCCAGCTAGGTCTTTCCCAGCTGGCGGATATTTCATTTGTGGGGTCTGAATTCGTCAATTGGCATCATGCCAATTCAATTTCAATCCTCGTCACATTGCGATTAGAAATTCAATAGGAGATAAGCATGTCAGAACTAACAGGTGGCTGCCTTTGCTCAAGCATCAGGTACCGTGTAGTCGCGCCGGCTAAGTCGATTTCTGTCTGCCACTGCCTGAATTGCAGGAAGCAATCCGGCTCGCATCGCTCACTGAATTGGCTGCTTCCTGAGGAAGCACTGATTGTTGAGGGCGAACTCACCACTTTCAAAGACACGGGAGATTCTGGTAAGGCCGTTCTTCGCCAATTTTGTGGAAAGTGCGGTTCTCCAATCAAAACAGTCGCAGAAATTCTCCCAGGCCTCGTCGTTCTTAAAGCAGGTACGCTTGATCTTCAACCGACAGATGCACCCAACTATGCGTTGTATTCAGTCAACGCAGCCCCTTGGGAATTAAATGGCCTCAGCTGCCCAATATTTGATGGCATGCCCATTCAGCCTAAATCAGATCAGTGATTCAACGCTCACACATTGCGTGGCGTGGTTGCCATCAGTGAAAACCACGCCACGAGAGTTCAGACATTACGGGCAACAGACTTGCTGTGTAGTCGGTTGATGAGCCCCATGACCCCTTTGGGCATCGCAAAAACAAGCAATATCAAAACCAAACCGTAAACAGCCCAAGCTGCATCTTTGGAGACTTTTTCAGCAAGCTCCGGCACGAACATGATGAACACAGCCCCGAAGAGGGCACCCCATAGTGTTCCAACGCCACCCACGACGACACCCACCAAAAGTGAAATTGACAGAAACATCGTGAAGGAATCGGGTGAAACAAATTGAACGGCTAGTGCGGAGAGTGAACCACCTACTCCCGCAAATGCAGCGGACACTCCAAAAGTCATTGATTTGTAATGCTGGTGGTTGATACCCATTGAAGTCGCCGCCATTTGGTGGTCGCGAATGGCACGCATAGCGCGCCCAGTACCACTGTCGATCAGGTTGCGAGCGATCACGAACATCACGGCGGTCACCAGCAATGTAAAGAGGTAACAAAACTGATCTGAAGTCAAAGGGATTCCAAAAGGGGCGTCTGGCTTGATGATCACGATGCCGCCCACGCCACCGGTCCATGGCTGAAATAACTTGTATTTCAACAATTGCGGCAACACCACACTTAGCGTGAAGGTTGCTAAAGCCAGATATAAGCCTTGCAACTTGAGGGCTGGGCGCCCAAAGGCATAGCCTGCAACCATGGATATGGCACCAGCAGCTGGAATGGCCAGCCAGTAGGGGACGTCCCAATTCATCAAGATCGCCAAGGAATATGCGCCGATGGCAAAGAAGGCGCCGTGCCCCAAAGAAATTTGGCCGTTGTAACCTGTCAATAGGTTAAGTCCAACCAGAGCAATGGCATAAGCCAAAACCATCGTGGCCTGAAATAGAACATATCCTTTTGCGAAGAAAGCCAGTGAAGCGGCAATGACGACCAAAATCAAAATATTTCGAAGGGTCATAAAAGTTGAAGCTCTTTCAACGCCATGCCCTGCTGAAGGTGTCACGGAAGATAGTTGCATACGATTTTCCTTATACGCGTTGAACAGTACGACGACCCAACAGTCCAGCGGGGCGAACAATTAGCACACCCACAATCAAGACCAGTGCTACTGTTAGTTTTAAATCTGTGCCAACAACGTAGGTACCCAACAAATTCTCAAGCACTCCGACCAAGAATCCTCCGACGATTGCACCAACTGGGTTGTCGATACCGCCGATGAGTGCACCTGCAAACGCGTAGATCAGGACGCCCGTCATCATCCCCGGGTCTAAAAATACAACGGGTGCAACCATCATGCCCGCGACAGCACCAATTGCGCCTGCCAAACCCCAGCCAAGCATCAACATCCTGCCTACTCGAATTCCAAGTAATCGCGACGACCCTGGGTTTTGAGCAGCCGCACGCATGGTCAAACCAAGTGTGGTGTGCCGGAAAAAGGCAAACAGCGCGGCCACGATGCATAACGCTACAAATATGGTTCCTACTTGATGTGGTGACATCAGGCTGCCACCGAACCAAGCGTCCTTTGAAAACGGGCTTGGAAACTCACGGAGTTCAGTCCCAAAGACCCAGCCAGCGACGCTATGAAAAATAACGAGCAGTCCAATAAAAACTGCCACAACACTGAGCTCTGGCGCTTTATGCAAAGGACGAATGATTGCAAACTCAATCGCAGCGCTAGCGATGAATGATCCGATCACAGTGATGAAAAAAGCAGCCCAGTAACCAAGTCCAGCTTGAATTAATGTCCAAGCTACAAATGTAGAGAACATGGCCATTTCACCTTGTGCGAAATTCACATGATGTGTTGCCTGGTAAATCATGACAAGGGCAAGCGCCAGACATGCATAAATTCCACCGCTAGCCAAGCCAACTGCTACCTGTTGAATTAAGGTTTCCATTTTCACTCTCCTAGGTAAGCACGTCGAACGGCATCATCATTTCGCATTGCCTCACTTGGGCCGTGCTTAACAATGCGGCCTGTCTCCAACAAATACGCTGTATCTGCGAGCTGAAGCGCAATGCGCGCGTTTTGCTCCACAAGCAGAATTGAAACTTTCTGCTCCTCGCGAATGCGTCGCATGATGGCGAAAATGTCCTTCACCACCAACGGGGCCAGGCCAAAGGAGGGTTCATCTAGCAAAAGCAATGTGGGATTACCCATCAGCGCGCGCGCTATGGCCAACATTTGCTGCTCTCCCCCTGATAAGGTTCCCGCTTGCTGTGCGCGTCTTTCTTTGAGTCGTGGAAAGTAGTCATACATACGATCAAGGTCAGTTGCAACTGCAATTCTGTCTTTGCGCGCATGACATCCAAGTCGAAGGTTTTCCTCTACGGACATCGATTGAAACGTGCCCCGTCCATCAGGAACATGGCCTATTCCCATCGCAGCGATATCTTCTGTTGATTTCCCTTCGATGCGCTCACCCCTGTATGTGATCGAACCGGCATTCTTCACTTGGAAATGACAAAGTGCTCGAAGCGTGGTTGTCTTACCAGCGCCATTGGCGCCCAGTAAGGTCACGACTTGGCCTTCTTCCACATCCAAATCAATACCGTGAAGAACCTCAGTTGCACCATAAGACGCATGAAGGTTCCGAACTTCAAGCAAACGTGTCATGCTTCATCTCCTACGTCTTCGCCAAGGTAGGCACGAATTACTTCTGGATCGTTTCTAACTTCTGCTGGTGTTCCATCAGCAATTTTTTTTCCAAAGTTAAGGGCAACGATGCGATCACAAACTCCCATGACCAATTCCATGTGATGCTCCACGAGCAGCACTGACAAATTCAAGCGTTTACGTATATCCAGAATCAATTCGCTCAGACCACTCAATTCTTCGTGGTTAAGTCCGCAGGCCGGCTCATCAAGAAGCAGCAACGTCGGCTCGCAGGCCAAGGCACGCGCCAGTTCAACTCGTTTTTGTGTACCGAACGGAAGATCTGCAACCACTTTGTCTGCAAACCGTTCTAAGCCCATGACCTCAATGGCCTGTTCTGCACTCTGAACAGCGGCAAGTTCAGACTTTTTGGAGCTGGGCAAACGGAATGCATCGCTAAAAAAACCTGCATGGTGATGGGAATGAGCACCGACCAAAACGTTGTCTCGCACAGTCATGGTGCTGAAAAGAGCCAAGTTCTGAAAAGTACGGCCGACACCCATACCAGCAATGCGATGTTGCGGCTGATCTGACAGTACTTTTCCATCAAAGTGAATTGACCCGCTGTCGCACGAGTACAGTCGAGACAGGCAATTAAAGAGTGTGCTTTTGCCGGCACCGTTTGGACCGATGAGTCCTCGAACCTCGCCACGCATGACGTCAAAGCTAACGCCATCCAGCGCAACGATGCCACCGAAGCGCACGGACACTTTGTCAACGACGAGAAGTCGGTTGTCTCCAGAGTTTCTGTTTTCCAATTTAGTCTCTTATTTTTGGGTTGGATGTCGGTGTAATGTGCCGTACACCGGAAGAATAAGCAAACTACTTATTCAACAGTTTAGTGTTCGCCAGTTAACAACCCATCGTCTGAAACGACGAGTAGAAGAGCATTTACGAGCCATAGACTTAGATCAAATGAATGGAGACGCAATGCACGAAATTGTTTCCCAGCTAGTCAGAGAATGTCGCAACCTTGCCGCGCTATGTGAAGAACTAACGCCAGCGCAATGGACATCCGCAACAGATTTTTACGGGTGGTCGCCTTGGGATCAAATCGCTCACCTCGCATACTTTGATGAAACTGCATTACAAGCGACTAATAATCCACAGAGCTTCCTTACGGATAGGGAAACTCTGCGCAAAACTCGGGCTCAGGGAGAAGAGATCAGCAGTATTGCTCGCACGCATTTTCGTGAAATGAATAGCACTGCCCTCATGGAATTCTGGCGAAATCATTTCGAGTCATTGTGTTCAGTCCTCAATGAAATGGATCCTAAGGCACGAATTCCTTGGTACGGACCGGAAATGAGCGCACGTTCATTTGCGACTGCACGCCTGATGGAAACATGGGCACATGGTCAGGACATCCGAGATCTCTTAGGAAAGACAAATTGGTTGAGCCCAGGATTGCGCCAAATTACTCATCTAGGCGTTAGCACTTATGGTTGGTCATTCAAAAATAGAGGGCTGGTTGCACCAGAACCATTGCCTTTTATCGAGCTTGTTTCTCCAGATGGCAGCTTTTGGACATGGGGCGCACCATCGGATAAAGACTATGTGCGAGGAACGGCTAACGACTTCGCATTGTTGGTGACTCAGCGCAGACACCGAAGTGATACGCAGCTGCAATGGCGTGGGGAAAGCGCGGACCGCTGGACGCAAATCGCACAATGCTTTGCAGGTGCCCCATCCGATGGTCCGGCACCACGTATGCTCACATCGCATGTCTGAAAATGACGCCATAGCAGCAACTTGCGGTGAGGAACTGCGTTTAGAGTTGACCTCAAGAATTACCCCTCTGCTGGAACAACGAATTCAAGGGATGAGTGAAACGGCAATTGCCGAGCTTTCATTTGCGAATCTGTGGCTATTTCGAAGATCTCATCATTGGCAATTTCATGATGGTGATTGGCCTTGTATCAGTGGCGTTGGCTACGACGGCTTACACCATGCTCTTCCACTTTTCGATCTGAGAAAAACACCCACTCACATCATTGAAAAACTTTTAAATCAATTTGGATGTCTGTTTCCACTTTCAGATGCAGAGATAAAAGGTATTGATTCAGAGCGCTATCAATTGACGTCTCAAGAGGCTGACTCTGATTACCCGTATCCCGCAGAGCAATTTAAACAATATCAAGGGTCAGCGCTCCACAGTAAGAAAAACCTGATGAATCAGTTTCTCGGAGCAAACGAAGTGTCGATGGTTCCCTACACACCACGGCTAAAACCTGAAGCCGAGCACGTACTTGATGAATGGTTAAGAGACAAAAATTTGAATTCGGGTGATGCAGATGATCTGCCATGTCGAGAGGCATTAGCTTGGTCGATCGAGCTTGGCCTTGAAGGATATGTTTACTTTGCAAATGGCCATGCTGCTGGTTTCTTACTTTCTGAAGAGTTGCAGCCTGGTGTTTGGGTTGTGAGATTTGCAAAGGGTTTAGCTCGATTCAAAGGCATATCCCAGTTCATGTTTCATCACTTTGCATCCTGCACAGACAGGAATGTTCAATGGCTTAACTTCGAGCAAGACTTAGGTTATCCAAATTTCCGCAAGACAAAAACCAGCTACCAACCTTACGCTTTATTGCTTAAATGGCGCTTGCAACTTAACTGAAATCGAACACGGGCTAAATCAAGGATTGAAGTTGTGCGGCATGCCTGCGCGCTTGCTG
>Ga0007857_1000047_pt1 | contig 34461 bp, 28 predicted proteins | sample CryBogCBH10Oct08_FD_71210 | JGI IMG/M metagenome (GOLD analysis project Ga0007857, IMG submission 71210) | Freshwater microbial communities from Crystal Bog, Wisconsin, USA - CBH10Oct08 | ecosystem: Environmental > Aquatic > Freshwater > Lake | place: Crystal Bog, Wisconsin, USA | collected... | reverse complement strand
CTCACCGCCCTCGCCGTTGAACAAGGTAATCACGTCGCCTGGCTGCGAGCGGAGCACCTGCACATGGCGCGCCGTGCCAGCAGGCAACGTCAGCGCTTGACCGGCGCTCAAAGGGGTTGGGCAATAAAAACGCGGCATCTCGCTTCAAATCCGGCCAAAGGCATAGCCCATGGCGGTGGGGATGTTCTCAATTTCGTCGATCAATTTCAGCAAAGGCCCCAACGCCCGGTAGCGGTTGCAGGTTTCGCGAATGTATTGAATGAAGCGCGGCGTGTCGGCCAAATAACGTGGCTTGCCATCCCTGAGCGTCAGGCGCGCAAAGATGCCCGCGACTTTCAAATGGCGTTGCAGCCCCATCCACTCCACGCTGCGGTAGAACGCGCCAAAGTCGCTGTGCCAGTCTTCAAAATCCATCAAGCCCACTTGGCGCGCTTTTTCCCAATACCGCACGGTAACGTCCAAGACATAGGGCTCCTCCCAGGTGATGAAGGCGTCGCGCATCAGGCTCGCGATGTCGTAGGTCATCGGGCCATAAACGGCGTCTTGAAAATCAAGCACGCCCAAGCGGCCGTGACCCTGTAAGGGGGAAGGGGAAGAGGCGGATGTTGATGGCAACATCAAGTTACGGGCCATGAAATCGCGGTGCACGTAAACGGACGGTGCGGCCAAGTTGTTGGCCACAATTTGGCCAAAGGCGGCGTCGAGCACGCCTTGTTGTCTGGGCGTCAAGGTGTATTGGCGGTGGACGCCGATGTACCAATCCGGAAACAAGGCCAATTCACGACGCAGCAGGGCCTCGTCGTAAGGCGGCAATTCGTTGGGACGACTGGCCAATTGCCATTGAATCAGAAGGTCGGTCGCTTCGGAAAAATAAGCCAAATCAGCGGGGCTGGCGGCTCTGGGCAAAAAGGCCTGTGCCGCGCTTACGTCGCTTGCAGCCTCCGCCACATCTTGCGCCGCGAGGCCAGGCGTGGCCTGCTCAAAAGCCGTCATCAGGGTGTGTGTGCCCAAATCGGTCAGCAACATGAAGCCTTGGGGCTCATCCCAAGCCAACACCTCAGGGGCATTCAAGCCAGCGTCGGCCATCAATTGAGCCACATGGACAAAAGGCGCACAATTTTCTTTATCGGGCGGCGCGTCCATGATGATGCGGGTCTGGCCCGTCACCGTGCTGATGCGCCAATAGCGCCTAAAGCTGGCGTCTGCAGAGGCGATGACCAAACTGGAGGGCACCAAACCTTGAGCGGCGGCCAAGTTCTGAACCCAATCCGCCAGTGCCTTTTGTCTGGCAAGCTGTTCGCCAGTAACGGCCGCAGAAGAGGGCGCAGAAGCGGGGATAGGGGGGAGGGACATAGGGCGGTGCGGCGGGTTGGGCTGAGTCATGGATAATTCGATTTTAAAACCCGTCCCCCTCATGCCCGCCCGTTGGATCCCTTGGAAGTTTGAACTCTGTGGTTTGCTGGCGCGCTTCCAAAGCGTGTCCATCGCGCTGTTCATGGCCTTGAGCGTTCACAACGGCGTCCTGGCGCAAGTCTCTAAAGAGGGATTAACGCTCCAAACCACCCCCCAATTACAAGAAGTTCTGACCCCGGCATGGCGTGCGGAGCGGCCTCAATTTATCACGGGTGACCGCATCAGTTCTCAAAACGAATTGCTCACCGAGGTCGACGGTCATGCAGAACTTCGCCATGCCGACACCGTCATTCGTGCTGATCATTTCGACTACTTTGCACCCACCGATGAAGCCCGGGCCAAGGGGCAGATTTATTTGAACCGTTCTGGCTCGGTATACCGCGGCGATGACCTGCAGTTATCGGTCGACGCCTTTGAGGGTTTTGTCACCCACCCCACTTTTGACTTGCTGCGCAACAAAGCGCACGGCGAGGGTAGTCGCGCTGACTTTCTGGATCAAAATAATTTGATTCTTCAGAACGGCACCTACAGCACTTGCCGCCGACGCATGGGTCCTGACTGGATGCCTGAGTGGCTGCTCACCGCCGACAGTCTTTACATTGACGAAGACAACAATGTGGGCACAGCCGATCATGCCCAACTGACCTTCTACGGGGTGCCCTTGATGAGCGCGAGTTCGATGAGTTTTCCACTCAACGACGCCCGTCGCAGCGGCCTGTTGCCCCCGACGCTCGTGACCTCAACCCGAGACGGTCTGGGGTGGATACAACCCTATTATTTGAACCTGGCGCCCAACCGAGACTTGACGCTGGAGCCCGGCTACATGATCAAACGGGGCCTCGACATCGGCAGCGAATTCCGCTACCTAGAAACGGATTATCGAGGCCAGCTTTTCTATGACTTGATGCCCCATGATGAGCTTGAAAAACGCCAACGCTGGGGTTTGAGTTGGCAACACAACGGTTTCTGGGACAGCGGCATCGACGGCATCGGCAAGTTGGGGGTGAACATGAACCTCAACCGCGTGAGCGACAACAACTATTGGGCCAATACCACCCACCCCAACGGCACCTTGATCCAGCGTACTTTGCCAGATGACTTCGCCCTGTCTTGGCAAAAAGGGGATTTTTCAGCGCAATTTCGCAGCTTGAGTTGGCAAGTTCAGCAAGAAGTGACCTCGGTCATCATCCCGCCTTACAACAAAAATCCGGAGCTCTCGGGCCGGTATCAGAAGCAGAATTGGGCTGGATTTGATGTCCAGCTTGACCTGAACCAAACCCACTTTGCCGCCGACCCGCTGCTGACCAAACAAGTCAATGCGACCCGTGACTATGCGATTGCCCAGGTTGCCAAAACTTGGTCTATTCCGGGGGGCTTTATCAGCCCTAAATTCTCTTGGCACAGCACCACTTACAACTATGACAACCCCCTGCCCAATGGCACCACCCAAGCCGCGTGGAATGTGCCGACGTTTAGCTTGGACAGTGGCTTGGTGTTTGAGCGAGAGGCCCGGTTTTTTGGGCAAAGTTACCAACAAACCTTGGAGCCCCGGGCCTTTTTCGTCAACACCCCATACCGAAGCCAAAACGGTTTGCCCAATTACGATTCTGCGCTCAACCTCTTCACCTTTGAGAGCGCATTTTCTGAAAATGAGTTTGTCGGCAATGACCGAATCTCCAGCAGCCACCAACTGACGTTGGGCGCCATCAGCCGCATTTTGGACCCCAACAACGGCAGTCAATTGGCCCAAGTCGGCCTGGCCGAACGCACCTTGTTGAGCCCACAAGCGGTTTATTTGCCCGGCGGTTCGGCAGAAAAGGCCGGGGTCAACAACCTGTTTGTGGGGGGGTCGCTGAATTGGTCGCCCAATTGGTCGGCCAATGCCAACTTGGCCTACAACAGCGCCAGCCACAAAACCACCAGCTATTCAGCCTTTGGCCGCTACTCGCCCAGCAACTACCGCGTCATCAATGCCGGCTATTTATTTGACCGCAACAACGCCCAACAAGTGGACGCCAGTTGGCAATGGCCACTGAATGATCTGTGGGGCGACAAGGGGGCCGATCAAGGGGCCGGCGCGGGGCTGGGGCCCAACCGTTGGTACAGCGTGGGCCGTCTGAATTTTGACCTGATCAACAAGGCCTTGGTCAACACCTTGGTCGGTTTTGAATACGATGCAGATTGCTGGTTGGGCCGCATTGTGGTGGAACGGCTGAACAGCTCCCTCATCTCGTCCAACACCCAAATTATGTTTCAATTGGAGCTTGTTGGATTTTCCCGTCTAGGTCCCAATCCCCTGCAAAGCCTGCGCTCCAATGTTCAGCGCTACCAGCCTTTGCGGGAGCAAACCTTGCAACCCAGTCGCTTTGGCGATTACGACTGAGTGGCGCTTTGTCATCGTTCGCTTGTTTTTTGAATGTTATGAATATCAAACCTCTTTTGACTGGGCTCGCGCTCTCGTCCGCCTTGTTGTCCGCCTTGCCCCTTTGGGCCCAAGGACTGAAGACCGACAGCCCCTCGACCGCGGTGGATTACATCGCCGCTGTCGTCAATTCTGAACCGGTCACCGACAGCGAAGTTCGGGCCCGCATGGCCAGGGTTTTGCAGCAAATCAAACAACAAGGCAACGCAACGCCACCCGCTACCGAAATTCGCAAGCAAGTCCTGGAGCGTTTGATCAGCGAAAAGGCGCAGTTACAAGAGGCCAAAGAAAACGGCATCAAGATCGAAGACGGGGCCATCACCCAGGCGGAAGAAAATGTGGCACGCCAAAACCGCATGACCTTGACGGAGTTTCGTGAACGCTTGCGCCAAGAAGGGTTGTCAACGTCTCAACTGCGCGCCGATCTGCGTGACCAATTGATGATGACCCGCCTGCGCGAGCGGGAAGTCGAGCCCCGCGTCAAAATTACCGACTGGGACATTGATAACTTTTTGAAAGAACAGCAACGCCAAGCCAGCGTAGGGCCTTTGGAATTGAACTTGGGTCAAATTTTGGTGGTGGTGCCTGAATCCGCCAACGCTGAAGAGGTCACCCGACTGGAAGCCAAAGCCAAGCAATTGGTCGAGAAGGTCAAGGCCGGTGGCGATTTAGAGGCCTTGGCCCAACAAGCCAACACCGCCAACGACAAAGTGCTGGGCGGTGTGATGGGGCTTCGCAGTTCAGAGCGCTACCCCGAGTTGTTTGTCACCAGCGTGCGCCCCCTCAGTGTTGGCGGCGTCGCTGGACCGGTTCGGTCTGGGGCCGGCTTCCACATTTTGAAATTAATCGAGAAACAAGACCCCAATGGCCTGCCCGAAACCGTCACCCAAAGCCATGCCCGCCATATTTTGTTGCGCACCAGTGCCAAGTTGAGCGAAGCCGACGCCATCAACCAACTCAATGACTTTCGCCGTCGCTTGAATGCCCAGCAAACCAATTTTGCCGATTTGGCCAAAGAATTTTCACAAGACGGCAGCGCCCCCGCGGGCGGCGATTTGGGTTGGGCCAACCCAGGACAATTTGTGCCTGAATTCGAAGAAGCCATGAACGCCTTGGCGCCGAACGACATCAGCCGCCCCACCGTGACGCGCTTTGGTGTCCACCTGATCCAACTGATCGAGCGCCGTGAGGCGCCCTTGAGCGAGCGCGACCGGCGTGAAATTGCCCGCTATGCGCTCAAAGAAAAGAAAACCGCCGAGCTTTACACCACCTATTTGCAAGACCTGCGCGACCGCGCCTACGTCGAATTGCGCGACGCCCCATGAAGCACCGCGCTCGCAAACGGTTTGGGCAGCATTTCCTGTCCGATGCTGGCGTGATTGATGAAATTGTTCGAGCAATAGCGCCCCAACCGCAGCAAGTCATGGTGGAAATCGGTCCGGGTTTGGCCGCCCTGACCCAGCCCTTGGTCGAGCGCTTGGGCCACTTGACCGTGATTGAGCTGGACCGCGATTTGGCGCGTCAACTGCGTGAACATCCCCAGCTGAACGTGGTCGAGTCCGATGTCCTCAAAGTGGATTTTGTGGCCTTGGCCGAGTCGCTGGGCCTCGCACCTGAACAGCCGGCGCAACTGAGGGTGGTGGGCAATTTGCCCTACAACATTTCCAGTCCGATTTTGTTTCACTTGCTGGAGCAAGCCCACGTCATTCAAGACCAACACTTCATGTTGCAAAAAGAAGTGGTTGAGCGCATGGTCGCCTCGCCTTCCACATCGGCGTATGGGCGCTTGAGCGTGATGTTGCAATGGCGCTATGCGATGGAAAACATGCTCGTGGTCGGTCCGGAATGCTTTGACCCACCGCCAAGGGTCGACAGCGCGGTGGTGCGTATGGTGCCGCTGGCCACCCCGCCTGAATTGGCCTTACCGGTATTGTCAGAGTTGGTTCAAGTGGCGTTCAGCCAAAGGCGCAAGCTTTTGCGCCATACCTTGGGGCAGTGGATCAGCACCCGAGAAATCGACGCGCCGTTTGACACCCAGCGCCGGGCTGAAGAGGTGCCGGTTGCCGAGTACGTGGCCTTGGCACAGGCCGCCGCTGCATCGACAGCGGGCACCTGCTCGGCTCGAAGCGCTCCCTAGCAGGAACCTAGCAGGAACCTAGCAGGGACCTAGCAGAGAGTAGGGAGTCAGGAGAGCGCCAAGGCCGCTTTGGCTTTAAGCGGCTGAGAGCCAATAAGCCGAATTAAAAGGGCTGCTCATGCGCAGCGCCATGGGCGACACATCGACCAGTTTGTCGGTGGGCATTTTGTCGCCTTCAGGGGTCAGATCCAGCCCCAACCCGAGTCCGTGCCCGGTGGAAGTTACTGGGACTTCAGCCTCATTCGCCCGTTCTGCTTGGCTATTTTGCGCAGAACGGGCTACAGAAAAGAATAGAAGCATCTGAAGGGTATTTTTCGATCCCCCCAAAAGTCCGCGGCATCCCGAAAAACATCCAACAACTGCTCGCGCGCTTCTTTGTCGAATTTCGCGTGGGCAGGAATTTGCTCCAAGACCACCACAAAACCGGGCTGGGCACCAGACTTGTAAAGGGGGTCGGTCAAAGAATCCGACAGCGAGTCAAAGTTCTTGCCCGACTGAACGGGAAAGGTAAACTGGGCTGCGATCATGTCCAGAACGTCTTGTTTGGACTGGGCTTGTGCCAAGTTGGCATACAAAAAATGGTGCGCCAAATCTTGGGCAGCATTTTGTAAGTCAGGCACACGAAAGGCCCGAATCGATTGAACGATATTGGGTCGAACGTTACGAAGTGGCAATTCCATCTCCGCGTCTCTTTCTCATGGGTCTCAAAAAGTAGCCGCCTCCGTCATCAGAAGCGGCCCGTCAAGGCTGGTTGTTAAGCAGGGTTTTACCTAGCGTTTTTACCCAAATGACTTGGGAAATCTGGGGTAAACCCTGATAAAACGAGCTGTTATTTTGACCGGTATCGTCCAAAAAGGCAAGGGGTATTTCGCCCATTGCCATTAATTAGACCCCCCGTTTTCAGCGCAGTGCGTTGGCATCCGCGACCGTCAAGGCGGTCATGTTGACGATCCGGCGCACCGTCGAAGTGGCCGTCAAGATGTGCACCGGTTGAGCGGCGCCCAGCAACACCGGACCCACCGCGATGTTGCCGCCGGCCGCCGTTTTGAGCAGGTTGTAGGCAATGTTGGCGGCGTCAATGTTGGGCAACACCAGCAAGTTGGCACTGCCTTTCAAGGTGCTGTTTGGCATGATTTGGGCCAAATTGGCGGGATCCAGGGCCGCGTCGCCGTGCATTTCACCGTCGACTTCCAGCCAAGGCGCTTGGGCTTTTAACAAGGCCAAGGTTTGGCGCATTTTGACCGCGCTCGGCTGGTCGCTGCTGCCAAAACTGGAGTGTGACAGCAGGGCCACACGAGGGGTAATACCAAAGCGCCGCATTTCTTCCGCCGCCATCAGGGTGATTTCAGTGAGTTGTTCGGCCGTGGGGTCGTAATTCACATGCGTATCGACCAAAAACACCTGGTGGTTGGGCAGCAGCAAGCCGTTCATGCAGGCAAAGGTGTTGACGCCAGCGCGCTTGCCAATCACCTGCTCGATGTAATGCAGGTGCATATTGGTCTGACCCCATGTGCCCGCAATCAAACCATCCACGTCGCCTTTGTGCAGCAGCATGGCGCCGATCAAGGTCAGCCGGCGGCGCATTTCGATTTTGGCGAACTGGACCGTCACGCCTTTGCGCGAGGTCATGTTGTGGTAGGTCTGCCAAAAATCGCGGTAGCGGTCGTCTTGCTCCACATTGACCACGTCGTAATCGACGCCCGCGTTCAAGCGCAGGCCAAATTTGGCGATGCGTTCGGCAATCACCTCAGGTCGTCCAATCAAGGTGGGGCGGGCCAACCCTTCGTCGACCACGATTTGCGCAGCACGCAACACGCGCTCCTCTTCGCCCTCGGCGTAAGCCACGCGCTTTTTGGTGGCGCGCTTGGCCGCCGTAAAGATCGGCTTCATGATGGAGCCCGAGGCATAGACAAAAGCCTGTAGCTTTTGGCGGTAAGCCTCCATGTCCGTGATGGGGCGGGTCGCCACGCCGCTGTCAGCGGCGGCCTTGGCCACGGCCGGTGCGATCATCATCATCAAGCGCGGGTCAAACGGCTTGGGAATCAGGTACTCGGGCCCAAAGCTAAGGGGTTCGCCAACGTAGGCGGCCGCCACGACTTCGCTTTGCTCCGCCTGGGCCAACTCCGCAATGGCATGGACGGCGGCAATTTCCATTTCAACCGTGATGGTCGAAGCCCCCGCGTCCAAAGCCCCCCGGAAAATATAGGGGAAACACAAAACGTTGTTGACTTGGTTCGGGTAGTCGGTGCGGCCCGTGGCCATGATGATGTCACCCCGGACGCTCTTGGCGTCTTCGGGCGTGATCTCGGGGTTCGGATTGGCCAAGGCCATGATCAAGGGATTCGGCGCCATCTTGGCGACCATGGCGGGCTTCAAAACACCACCGGCGGATAGACCCAAGAAAATGTCAGCGCCCTCGATGATGTCGCTCAAGGTACGGGCGGTGGTTTTTTGGGCGAATTGGGCCTTGTCTTCGTCCATCAACTCGGTGCGGCCTTCATAGACCACGCCGGCCAGGTCGGTCACAAAAATGTTTTCGCGGGGCATGCCGAGCTTGAGCAACAAGCCCAAGCAAGCCAAAGCGGCCGCGCCTGCACCCGAGGTGACGAGTTTGACATTTTTGATGTCTTTGCCGACCACTTTCAGGCCATTCAAAATGGCGGCGCCGACGACGATCGCGGTCCCGTGTTGGTCGTCATGGAAGACAGGAATCTTCATGCGCTCGCGCAACTTGCGCTCGACGTAAAAACAATCGGGCGCCTTGATGTCTTCCAAATTGATGCCGCCGAATGTTGGCTCCAAAGAGGCAATGATGTCGACCAATTTATCCAAATCTTGGCGTTCGTCAATTTCGAGGTCGAACACATCGATGCCGGCGAATTTTTTGAACAAAACCGCCTTGCCTTCCATCACGGGCTTGGAGGCCAAGGGGCCAATATTGCCCAGGCCCAGCACCGCCGTGCCGTTGGTGATGACGGCGACCAAATTGCCGCGGCTGGTGTAGCGAAAAGCCGCATTCGGGTCTTTGACGATTTCCTCGCAAGGCGCCGCCACGCCAGGTGAATAAGCCAGCGCCAAATCGTGTTGGTTGACCAGCTGCTTGGTGGCTGAAATTGCGATTTTGCCCGGGGTGGGAAACTCGTGGTATTCCAAGGCGGCGCGGCGGGTTTGGGCTGCGCGCTCAGCGGACTGGGGGGCGTTGTTGTTTTGGGTCATGTCGCTACTCCTGCGGCAGATTGTAGGCCTGCCGTCAGGAATCACTTGCACCCAAAAGTTAAAACTGAATTGCCCCGTTCAGCTTCAGGCCCGCATCAAGGCTTCAATTTCGCTGGCGACCACGGGCACGTCACGCGAAATTAACTCACACCCTGTGGCCGTGACGATGGCGTCGTCTTCGATCCGAATCCCAATGTCGTGGAATTGCTCGGGCACCCCAGGGGCAGGACGAATGTAAAGCCCGGGCTCGAGGGTCAACACCATGCCGGGCCGCAAAAGGCGGCTGGGGCGCTGGGTGATGGTCTCGCCGGACAGCGGGTCTTTGCGCACACTGACCAAGCTGGGATCGTTCAGCTCTGAGGGCTCGACGTAGCTGCCACAGTCATGCACGTCCATACCGAGCCAGTGGCCGGTGCGGTGCATGTAGAACTGAAAATAGGCGCGGCTGTCGATCACGTCTTGAACGCTGCCCACTTTGTTTTTGTCGAGCAGGCCCAAATCCAATAAGCCTTGCGACAAAACAGCCACCGTGGCTTCATGGGGGTCGGTAAATCGGGCCCCCGCTTTGGTGGCGGCGACGGCCGCTTCTTGCGAGGCCAAGACCAAATCGTAAACCGCGCGCTGAGGTCCTGTGAATCGGCCATTCGCTGGAAAGGTGCGGGTGATGTCGCTCGCGTAGCCATCCAGCTCACAACCTGCGTCGATCAAAACCAAGTCACCATCATGGATGGGCGCTGCATCGGCGCGGTAATGCAAGACGCAAGCATTGGCGCCCCCTGCCACGATGGAGCTGTAAGCGGGGTACTGCGAACCGTGGATTCTGAACTCATGGAGCAGTTCTGCATCCAGATGGTATTCCCGCAAATCTTGGCCGGCGCGCAAGCGGGCCGCACTGGCTTGCATGGCACGGACATGGGCCTTGGCGCTGATCTGAGCGGCCCGCCGCATGGTGTCTTGCTCATGGGCATCCTTGATCAAGCGCATCTCGTCCAGAATGCTGCACAGGTCCAATTGCTTTTCTGGGCACAGCGCGCCGTAACGCACGCGCTCACGCACCTTGTTCAGCCAACCCGCCACACGGGATTCCAAGCCTTGGTGGATGGCAAAGGGGTAAAAAACCGCCTCGCGGTTTTCCAGCATCTTGGGCAATTCCGTGTCCAAGGACCCCATGGGATGGGCGGCATCAACGCCCAAAAAAGCCGGTGCTGCTTGGGGCCCTAAACGAAAACCGTCCCAAATTTCACGCTCGGTGTCCTTGGGCTGGCACCAAAGCGTGCTGCGACCGTCACCGGTGATGACCAAGCAGGCATGCGGTTCGGTGAAGCCGGTCAGGTAATAAAAATAACTGTCTGCTCGAAACAAAAAGTCGCTGTCCCGGTTGCGCTGGCGCTCCAGCGCGGTGGGAATGATGGCCAGTCCACGGGGGCCCAGCGCACGGGCCACAGCAGCGCGGCGCTGGGCATAAAGATCGGCGCTCAGAACGGGGGTTTTGATGGGGGGTTGGGTGGCGTTTTCGGTGGTCATGTGAGCGGTCTTGTGTGGTCTCTCGTTGGTCTCGCGTTGGTCTCTAAAGTCAGCGACCTATTTTGAATGAGAAATGGTCTGAGGGCGTTGTTGTCAGTGGGAGCCCATGCAAATTCAAAGGTTTTCTTAAGGGCCTTGATTCAACTCGGCCAAGCGCTCGGGGGTGCCCACGTCGGTCCAAGGCCCTTCGTAGAGCGTTGCACCAACACGGCCCCCTTCGATTGCCCGTCTCAGCAGCGGCGCCAATGCCGCCCGAACGCCTTGTGGGTTGCCCCAAGGAATGTCGCAGTGAGGCGCTTCAAAAAAAGCCCGTCTGTACAAGCCCAAGGTGCTGTAGGTGTAGCGTGGGGCCCCCTCGTCCATGACCACGCGCCCGACGCCAGGCCCTACACCACGCCCTTGCGGGCCGTTTTGAAAGCCGAAGTCGCCCTGGGGGTTGTGCGCCGGATTCGGTACCAACCAAACATGGGCCCAGTCTTCTGAGGCCAAAAAAGCCTGGGCCTGGGCCGCCTCAAATGCAAATTGCGGTAGGTATACATCCCCGGCCACCAACCAAAAAGCACCTTCGCCGAAGTCGCCTGCGTCGCCTGAGTTGCCTGAGTTGACGGAATCTTGGCTCTCGCCCTGACTGAAAGTCTTCAGTAAACGGGGCAATGCCCGTACGATGCCGCCGGCGGTTTCCAAAGCGCCGCCGAAATCGGCTTGCTCATCGGAATACTCAAGGGGCATCGCTGCGGAATAGGGGGCTCCCCAGGCCGTGCCAAAAGCGGCTTGAATTTGCCCCCCTAACCAGGCCGTGTTGATCATGGCTTTCGGGCAACCCGCTCGGGCCAAGGCCTCCAAATGCCATTGCAACAAAGGTTTGCCCCGCACTTTCAGCAAGGGCTTTGGCATGGCGTCGGTCAGAGGCCGCATGCGCTCGCCGCGCCCTGCGGCCAACACCATGGCGGGTAAATTTTTCATCTGCAAAACACACCTTGCATCATTTATTTCGACATCCCTTGCGCTGCACTTGGACGTTTGACTAAAGACCAAATTTGGGCCAAATTTGAGCCAAATTACGGCCAAGAATACCGCGAAGCGCCACCCCAGTCGTCAGCTCTGTGGCAGCCAAGACGCTAAAATCGTGACCTTATCTGCTCATTTCAGCCTCACCTTGGAGATCTCCCGAATGGCCACCAGTTCCACGCAAAAGGACATGGCAAATGCGGTCCGCGCATTGTCCATGGACGCCGTCCAACAAGCCAACTCGGGTCACCCCGGCGCGCCCATGGGCATGGCCGAAATGGCCGTTGCCCTTTGGGGCAATGCCCTGCGCCACAACCCCAGCGACCCCCACTGGATGGACCGCGACCGCTTCGTTTTGTCGAATGGTCACGGCTCGATGTTGATCTATTCGGTGCTGCACCTGACGGGTTATGACCTGCCTCTGACCGAGCTGAAAAACTTCCGTCAACTGCATTCCAAAACCGCTGGCCATCCCGAAGTCGGCGTGACCCCCGGCGTCGAAACCACCACGGGCCCCTTGGGCCAAGGCATCACCAATGCCGTCGGTTTTGCGCTGGCTGAAAAACTATTGGCCCACGAATTCAACCGCCCCGGCCACGACGTGGTCAACCACAACACCTATGTGTTTTTGGGCGATGGCTGTTTGATGGAAGGCATCAGCCACGAAGCGGCCGCCTTGGCAGGCGCTTGGAAGCTGAACAAGTTAATCGCTTTGTACGACGACAACGGCATTTCCATCGACGGCCAGGTCGCGCCTTGGTTTATCGACAACACGGCCCAACGTTTTGCCGCATACGGCTGGAACGTCATCGGCCCGATTGACGGCCACGACGTCGGTGCCGTTTTGGCGGCCATCGAGCAAGCCAAACAAGAAGCCACTCGCCCCAGCCTCATCATCTGCAAAACCAACATCGGCCAAGGTTCACCGAACCGCGCTGGCACAGCCAAAGCCCACGGAGAGGCCTTGGGTGCCGAAGAAATTGCCTTGACCCGCGCGGCCATCGGCTGGAACCACGGCCCCTTCGAGGTCCCCCCCGATGTTTATGCGGCTTGGGACGGCAAAACCAAGGGCGCCGCCGCAGAAGCCGAATGGAACACCCGTTTTGCGGCTTATGCCGCGGCCTTCCCCGAGTTGGCCAGCGAGCTGACGCGCCGCATGGCCGGTGATTTGCCGAAAAATTTCGCCCAAACCGCGGTCGACACCGTGATTGCGGCGCACACCAAAGCGGAAACCGTGGCCAGCCGCAAGGCCAGCCAATTGGCACTCGACGCTTTTACCGCCGCGTTGCCCGAAATGCTGGGCGGCTCCGCCGATTTGACAGGCTCCAACCTGACCAACACCAAGAGCACGCCGAACCTGCGCTTTGACGCAGAAGGCAATTCCAACGGCGGCCGCCACATCAACTACGGCGTCCGTGAATTCGGCATGGCCGCCATCATGAACGGCGTGGCTTTGCACGGCGGCTTCATTCCTTACGGCGGCACCTTCCTGACCTTCAGCGACTACAGCCGCAACGCCATCCGCATGGCCGCGTTGATGAAACAACGCGTCATCCATGTATTCACCCACGACAGCATTGGCCTGGGCGAAGACGGCCCCACCCACCAATCCATTGAGCACGCGGCCAGCCTGCGACTGATCCCCCACCTGGATGTTTGGCGACCCGCTGACACCGCTGAAACCGCAGTCGCTTGGGCGGTGGCTTTGGAAAACAAGAACCGCCCCAGCGCCTTGCTGTTGTCGCGTCAAAACCTGCCCTACGCGCCGAAAAAAGACCTGGGCGACATCAGCCGCGGCGCCTATGTCTTGTCAACGCCCGCCGACTTGGGCCTGAAGAAAAAGGCCAAGGCCGTGATCATTGCGACGGGCTCTGAAGTCTCGCTGGCCTTACAAGCGCAAAAAATCTTGGCCGATCAAAAACTGTTTGTGACGGTGGTTTCCATGCCCAGCACCACGGTGTTTGACCGACAAACGGTTGCCTATAAAAAATCGGTCTTGCCCCAAGATTTACCCCGCGTGGCGGTCGAAATGGGCAGCACCGATGGCTGGTGGAAATACGGCGTGCAGGCCGTGGTGGGCATCGACACCTACGGCGAATCCGCCCCGGCGCCCGTGCTGTTCAAGCACTTTGGCTTCACACCCGAGAACCTGGCCAATACCGTCAAGGTGGTTTTGGCCAAAGCTGGCAAGAAGAAATAATTTTTAAACTTAGAGGAAAACTCCCATGACAATCAAAGTAGGTATCAATGGTTTTGGTCGCATCGGCCGCATGGTCTTTCGCGCCGCGGTGGCCAACTTCAACGACATCGAAGTGGTCGGCATCAACGACTTGTTAGAACCCGAGTACTTGGCCTATATGCTGAAGTACGACAGCGTGCACGGCCGCTTCAAGGGCGATGTTTCCGTGCAAGGCAACACCTTGGTGGTGAATGGCAAGTCGATCCGCTTGACCCAAGAACGCGACCCCGCTGCCCTGAAGTGGAGCGAAGTTGGCGCCGACATCGTGATCGAAGCCACCGGCTTGTTCTTGGACAAAGCGACTGCTGAAAAGCACTTGGCCGCTGGCGCCAAAAAAGTACTGATGTCAGCCCCTTCCAAGGACGACACCCCCATGTTCGTTTATGGCGTGAACCACACCAGCTACGCCGGTCAAGCGATTGTCTCGAACGCCTCTTGCACCACCAACTGCTTGGCCCCAGTGGCCAAAGTGTTGAACGACAAATGGGGCATCAAGCGCGGTCTGATGACCACCGTGCACGCGGCCACGGCCACGCAAAAAACCGTGGACGGCCCCAGCAACAAAGACTGGCGCGGCGGCCGCGGTATTTTGGAAAACATCATCCCCAGTTCAACCGGCGCGGCCAAGGCCGTTGGGGTGGTGATTCCTGAACTCAACAAAAAGCTGACGGGCATGTCTTTCCGCGTCCCCACCTCCGACGTGTCGGTGGTGGACTTGACGGTAGAGCTGAACAGCCCCGCTACCTACGCTGAGATTTGCGCCGAGATGAAGGCCCAGTCACAAGGCGCGCTGAAGGGCGTTTTGGGTTACACCGAAGACAAAGTGGTCGCGACCGACTTCCGCGGCGAACCCTGCACCTCCGTTTTTGACGCCGACGCCGGCATTGCCTTGGACAGCACCTTCGTCAAGGTCGTCTCTTGGTACGACAACGAGTGGGGTTACTCCAACAAGTGCCTGGAAATGGTTCGCGTGATTGCTCAGTAAGCGTCAGCAAAGCTGACTCTTCGCTGACTCTTTAATGGTGGTGGCCATGCTCGCCGTGCACATGGCGGTGAGCAATTTCTTCGAGGCTGGCAGCGCGAACGGCCACCACGTTCAAAGCAAACACCAAATCCAAACCGGCCCAAGGGTGGTTGCCATCCAAATGCACTTCGGGGCCCTTGATCTTCATCACGGTATAAACCTGCGGTTCGCCCTTTTCGTCGGGTCCTTGCAAGGTGCCACCGACCTTGATGCCGGGCGGGAATTCGGTTTTGGGGATGACCCGGACCAGACTTTCGTCACGCGCGCCAAAGGCGTCTTCCGCCTTCAGTGACAGCACCACTTTTTCACCGGGCGCTTTGCCCTGCAAAGCGGCTTCGATTTTGGGCAAGGTGTTGTCATAGCCACCGTGCAAATAAACCATCGGGTCTTTGCTGTCGTCCAGCACTTTGCCTTGTGCGGTGGTGACCTTGAAGGTCAGGGTGACGGCCGTGTCTTTGTCAATGTTCATCTCTGGGTCCAACAGGGGGTGGTATTTGGGGTTTCACAAATTAAGCGTCTAATTGTCGCTCAGTGTTTTGTCGTGCAGTGACTTGTCGTGCAGTGTGGGTGCCTAATTAAGGTCCCTGTTCAAGATCAGGTTCAGGGTTTGATTAAGGGTCTGGTTCAGGGTCTGGGGCCGGCTCTACCCGCCCGCTGACCACCCGGCGCACCACGTCGCTCGAAAAGCCCCGCGTCAACAAAAACCGTGTTTGCTTCGCGCGTGCGGCCAAGTCGGGCGACACGCCTTCAAAGCGGCGCTGCCAAAGCGCATGGGCCCGTGCCAATTCTGTGTCTTTCAAATGGGCCAGGGCCGTTTCTACCGCGTCGGCGGCCTCGCCACTCAAACCCTTCGCTTGCAACTCTTGACGCACCCTCGAGGCGCCCCAACGGGCTGCACGGCGGTAGACAACCGAGTCAATGACGCGCTGGGCATCAATGAAACCCTTGGCCTCCAACTCGTCGAGCACTTGGTCCAACTCCCCAGGCGTCTCCTCATGGGATTTGAGTTTTTGCGCCAACTCCAAGCGCGAATGTTCACGCGCCGAGAGGTAGCGCAAGGCCCTGCCTTTGAGCGAGATTTTTTCAAAACCCATGCTGACGCACTGCCAAGTGGCTTGTCTGTTGAAGGGGTTGAAGGGTTTGCAAGGTTTGCAGATGTGTCCGCGCCTGAAAGCCCCGCTTTAACCCGCGATCACGCCGTCTTTGCCTTCTTTCGCGTCTTTGGCCGATTTCGCTGACTCCTTGGCCGACTTGGTTTTGGCAGCGGCGACGCCCACTTCAGCCGCCAGTAAAGAGATGCCCAGCTCGGTGCGCACCTTGTTTTCGATCTCAAAAGCCAAGTCGGGGTTTTCGCGCAAGAATTCACGGGCGTTGTCTCGGCCCTGACCGATCTTTTCGCCGTTATAAGCATACCAAGCGCCGGATTTTTCAATGATCTTGGCGTTCACCCCCATGTCGATGATTTCGCCTTGGCGGCTAATGCCTTCGCCAAACAAGATGTCGAACTCAGCGGTCTTGAAGGGGGGGGCAACCTTGTTTTTGACCACTTTGACCTTGGTCTCGTTGCCGATGGAATCGTCGCCTTTTTTGATCGTGCCGGTGCGGCGAATGTCCAAACGCACGGAGGCGTAGAACTTCAATGCATTGCCGCCGGTGGTGGTTTCGGGGCTGCCAAACATAACGCCGATCTTCATGCGAATTTGGTTGATGAAGATCACCATGCAATTGGTTTTCTTGATCGTGGCCGTCAACTTGCGCAGCGCTTGACTCATGAGCCGGGCTTGCAGGCCGGGCAAGGAGTCGCCCATTTCGCCTTCAATTTCTGCCTTGGGGGTCAGGGCGGCGACCGAGTCCACCACGATCAAATCGACCGCGCCAGAGCGGACCAAACTGTCCACAATTTCCAGCGCCTGTTCGCCGGTGTCGGGTTGGCTGATCAAGAGGTCTTGCAGGTTGACGCCCAGCTTTTGAGCGTACTGAATATCCAAAGCGTGCTCGGCGTCGACGAAGGCGCAGGTGCCGCCTTGCTTTTGCATTTCGGCCACCACCTGCAGCGTCAAGGTGGTTTTGCCGGAAGACTCAGGACCGTAAATTTCGACCACCCGGCCGCGCGGCAGACCACCGACGCCCAAGGCCACATCCAGGCCCAAGGAGCCGGTCGACACCACCTGGATGTCTTCAATGACTTCCCCTTCACCCAAGCGCATGATGGTGCCCTTGCCAAATTGTTTTTCGATCTGGGCCAGTGCGGCTTGCAGGGCTTTGGCTTTTTCGGCCTGGGCAGGGGTCAAATTGGCAGCGGGGGTGCGAACAGCGGTTTCCATAAAAATCTCCAAGAGTGACAAGGGTTTAGGTCGGGACCCAGCAAATAGCTGGATGCTTGAACAGTAGTTTATGCGGTTCTTTTAAGGAATAATCAAATTATTTAGTCAGTTTAGTTGACCAAATGAACCGAGACACCGCCATGCCCATCCCGCCCATAAAGCCCTCTCCTCCGGCGCATGACCATTGGCGAAAAACCCATTTGGGGCGTTTGATGGGCCACGCTCTGCGCCGTTTTGACGAGCGGGTGTTGGTGCTGATGGCCCACAACATCGAGGTGCCGCTGGCGCTCTCCAACCTCGCCGCCAGAGGCCAAGTGAGTGCAGCCCACATTCACATCACTCGGCATTTGTCCTTGCAGGGCTCGCGTCTGACGGACCTGGCGGCGCAGGCCGGCATGAGCAAACAGGCCATGGGCGATTTGGTCGACCAATGCGAAGCCTGGGGTTTGGTCACCCGCCAAATCGACCCGCACGATGGCCGCGCGCGCAAAGTGCATTTCACCGAGATCGGTCTGAGTTGGCTTCAAGCCTTCCACGACGCCGTCACGCAGGCCGAGGCCGAATTCCGCAGCGCCGTGGGGCCTGAGGTCGCGACGGTGGTGGCTTTGGGGCTAGAGGCCTATGCCGAATGACCCCTAAAATGCTTCAAAATAATCAAGGCCCAGCCAGACCAAGGAGACAAACATGCGGATATTGATTGCTGAGGACGACCAAGTCTTGGCCGATGGCCTGCTGCGGACCCTGCGGGCCTCTGGTGCCGCGGTGGACCACGTGGCCAGTGGCACCGAAGCCGATGCCGCCTTGATGACCAACACCGAATTTGACCTGCTGATTTTGGATTTGGGGCTGCCCAAAATGCATGGCCTCGAAGTGCTGAAAAAACTTCGCAGCCGAGGCGCCACCTTCCCCGTCTTGATTTTGACCGCGGCCGACAGCGTCGAAGAACGCGTGAAAGGCTTGGACTATGGCGCCGACGACTACATGGCCAAACCCTTCTCGCTGCAAGAGTTGGAAGCGCGTGTTCGGGCACTCACCCGGCGCGGCATGGGCGGTGCGACCAGCACCATCAAACACGGCCCTTTGGTTTACGACCAAGGCGGTCGCGTGGCCACCATTGACGGCAAGATGGTCGACCTATCGGCGCGCGAGTTGGGCTTGCTCGAAGTGCTGCTCCAGCGCGCCGGTCGCTTGGTCAGCAAAGAGCAATTGGTGGAACGCCTGTGCGAGTGGGGCGAAGAGGTGAGCAACAACGCCATCGAGGTGTATGTGCACCGGTTGCGCAAGAAGATCGAGCGCGGCCCGATTCGCATCGCCACCGTTCGCGGCCTGGGTTATTGCCTTGAAAAAATCCCCAGCTGACACCCCTCTGCGCCTTTTTTCCCGGGTCCAACGCTCGCTGTTCGGCGAGATCCTCGATTGGATGCTGACCCCCTTGCTGTTGTTGTGGCCGATCAGTTTGGCTTTGACTTGGCTCGTGGCACAGGGCATTGCCAACAAACCTTTTGACCGCGCGCTGGAATACAACGTGCAGGCACTGGCGCAGTTGATCAGCGTACAAAACCACGAAGTTCATTTTAATTTGCCACAACCCGCCAGCGAGTTGCTGCGTGCCGACGACTCGGACATGGTGTACTACCAAGTCATGGGCACGCAGGGTGAATTTTTATCGGGCGAACAAAGCCTGCCCTTGCCCCCCGAGGAGAGCCACGCCAACATCGGCGTCGTCAAATTGCGAGACGATGAGTTCCGCGGTACCGACGTGCGCATTGCCCACATCTGGGTTCGGGTGCCCTTGATCAACGCCGAACCGGCTTTGATCCAAGTGGCCGAAACCCGAGAAAAGCGCTCCATCCTGGCGACTGAAATTATCAAAGGCGTTATGCTGCCCCAGTTCATCATCCTGCCTCTGGCGGTGCTCTTGGTGTGGCTGGCTTTGGTGCGTGGCATCAAACCCTTGTCTCAACTTGAAAAACGCATCCGCGCCCGCCGTCCCGACGATTTAAGCCCTTTGGATGAACACGCTGTGCCCATCGAAGTGGCGCCGCTGGTGTTGTCGGTGAACGACTTGCTGAACCGCCTCAAAGACTCGATAGCCACCCAAAAACGATTTTTGGCCGACGCCGCGCACCAACTCAAAACCCCCTTGGCGGGGCTGCGAATGCAGGCCGATTTGGCCCAACGTGAAGGCACGAATACGGCTGAGTTGAAGTTGTCGCTGCAACAAATTGGCCGCTCCAGCATCCGCGCCACCCACACCGTGAACCAGTTGCTGGCCTTGGCAAGGGCCGAGAACGGTGCAGCTGTGCTGGCCCACCACAGCTGCAATCTGGCCAGCATCGTCCAAGAAGTGGTGCGGGACTCCTACCCCAAAGCCTTGGAGCGCCACATCGACCTGGGCTACGAGGGCGCCGAAATAGACAGCCCCGGCGTGGTCTTGCAAGGCAACGCCAACTTGCTTAAAGAGTTGGTTCGCAATCTGGTTGACAACGCCTTGCATTACACGCCTTCCCCTGCCGAAAACCCGGGCATGGTGACCGCCCGCGTGTTGGCTCATCCCAAATCGAAACAACTGGTTTTGGAAATTGAAGACAGTGGCCCGGGCGTTCCAGAAGCAGAGCGGGCGTTGGTGTTCCAACCCTTTTATCGGGCTTTGGGCACCGAAGCCGATGGCTCGGGGCTGGGTTTACCCATCGTCATTGAAATTGCCAATCAGCACAAAGCCACGGTCACGCTGGCCGACGCCAAGCCGGGCATGAACCCGCCAGGCTGCTTGTTCTCGGTGATGTTCACCGTGGGTTAAAAAGCCAGCGACTTCTCGGCTGATGCACCTTAACAAGGCTGCCAGTTGTGCCCAGGCCAAACGGGTTTAGCGGCCTCCAAAGCGGCTTTGGTGCTGGGGCTGACCACCGGCACTTTGACCTGAAAGGTTTTCACGGCAGGCGAGTTCGAGGCGGCTGAGGTGGCTTGCTTGGGGCCCGCGCTGCCCTCTTTGTCCTCGCCGATTTTGGCGGTGTGAACGCCCCTGCTGGGCAACTCGTCCAAGGCTTTCTGGGCTTCTGCTTGGGTCGCATACCGGCCCAACACCAAGCCGGGGGAGAAAGGGCCTTGGGTCAACGGCTCGAAGGCCACCTTGCGCGCCCGCAACTCGCCTTTTTTCTTGGTCACCATCTCCGGATCGGGGTAACGCCCCATGTAAACCAACCAATGCAAGACGGCCGGCGATTTTTCGGAAGCCTGAGAGCCAGCGGTCGATGCCACTGCGGTGACCGCGTCCATTTGAAACTGCTCTGGCGTCAAAAGTGCCAACAAGTTTTTCTTCACGCTGACGCTGGTTTTTTCGTCAAACGGGCCGAGAACCCAGCACTCGTTTTGCACCGGCGGTGGGGGCGGGTTGATGATTTTCTCGGCCTCTTCAGACGACACCAAACGCAGGGTGTCGGGGCGGACTTGATGGGTCAAACGCTCGGGTTCACCCGACGAGGCCGCCGGCCAGCCCATGGCCGTCAAATGGCCCTGTGAGCCGAGAAAGTAAACCCCATTGGCCAGCAACAACAAGCCCAACAACCATTTCATACCGCACACCCTGTATCAAATTAGCGCCGCATTATGAGCGGGGTCGAACGCTCACTTCGGCGCTCTGAACGCGCTGCAAACCCGTCGCAGTATGCACCAACAAGGCCCCGCTGGCATCAACCCCGGCTGCCTCGCCTTGATCCCCAGCAGGAGCCTGCGCAGTCGCCTGGCTCAGTTGAACCGCACGGCCTTTCAGCACATCACGTGCTGCAAAAGCAGGGGCAAAGGGCGCAAAACCGGTGCACTCGAATTCACGAACGGCCGCCAGAACCGCCGGTACAACGCGGCGCAAAGCGGCCGACGCCGTCAAGGGTTCGGGCAACTCGGACAAAGCGGCCGGCGCGGTCGACAGGCCTTGAGCGACTTCAACTGCGGGAAGCTCGACGTTCAAGCCGATGCCGATCACGGCATACCGTGCAACAGGGGTTGGCCCTGCACCTGCACCTGCACCTGCGCCTGCGCCTGCGCCTGCGCCTGCGCTGCTTGCGGTCTCGATCAAGATGCCGCCAAGCTTGCGCTCTTGCCACCACAAATCGTTGGGCCATTTCAGGCCCAAACGGGGATCTGACGACAAGCTTTGCGCCGCCGCCAGGCCCACCACCAAAGACAGGCCCGACCAGTCTTGGGGGATCAAGTTCAAGCCCAAAGAAAAAGTCAACGAGGTGGCGTCACTGGACCAAACTCGCCCCATTCGGCCGCGGCCTGCGGTTTGGCGTTCAGCCAGCAGGAGCGTGGGTTCAGCGCCCTCCGTTTGGGCTTTGAAGCGTCGCAACAACTCGGTGTTGGTCGAGTCGATCTCGGGCAACACCTCGACCGTGAAGCCAGGCCAAGCGGGGCTAAGTAGCTCCCATAGCGATTCGGCAGCCCCTTGTAGCGTTGGCGAAGTCAGCGCAGTCGACATCAAGCAGCCTTGGCCTTGGCCTTGGTCTTGATCTTGGTCTTGGCCTTTTTCTTGGCCAACTTTGGCGCAGCCGGTCGGCGTTTGGGCGAGAGCAGGGTGCCACGGCATTGGGGTGCGCCGCACCAGCAAGGGTATTCGGCTTTCAATTTGGGCGTGTAGCGCTCGGAAATGATCAGGCCGTAGTCGTAATTCAACTCATCCCCGGCGGCAATGTTGCGCAAAGCACGGATGAAGATGCGGCCGTCTTCTTCGTCGGAGATGCAATTCGGATCGCAGCTGTGGTTGATCCAACGGGAGGAATTTCCGCCAAACAGCGCGTCAATCACCCGGTCGTCGTCTACGTGGAAATAAAACGTGTGGTTCGGGTCTTGCGGATCGTGGGGGTGGCGGTCTTGCGCCTCTTGCCACGAAATCACTTCGCCGGTGTACTCGATCAGGGTCTCGCCCTCGGCAATATCGGCCACCGCAAAGACGCCCTTGCCATGCACACCTGAGCGCCGAACTTGGATGCGACGACCTGTGATCGAAACCGGTTTTTTAGCCATGACTCAAAAATCTGTTAACTTAAAAAAAGGAAATGGGAAATTAACCCGACGCAGAATCAAGGCCTCTCCGGTGTTTTTTGAACACAGGTCAGGCAATTGATCGACAAAAGACAGACCGATTGTAGAAGCCCCCGTGCAGCCCCCCTTCGAGGGCGCGCGCCGGCTTGAAAGAAAGAATGGAATGACCAAAACATTGGTGATCGCAGAAAAACCCTCGGTGGCACAAGACATCGTTCGGGCCTTGACGCCCAGCAGCGGCAAGTTTGAAAAACACGACGAACACTTTGAGAACGACCAGTACGTGGTGACCAGCGCCGTGGGGCATTTGGTCGAAATTCAAGCGCCAGAACAGTTCGACGTGAAGCGCGGCAAATGGAGCTTTGCCAATTTGCCCGTGATTCCGCCCTTCTTTGACCTCAAGCCGGTCGACAAAACCAAAACCCGGCTGAATGCGGTGGTCAAACAAGCCAAACGCAAAGACGTGACCGACCTCATCAACGCCTGTGACGCGGGCCGCGAAGGCGAGTTGATTTTTCGGCTCATCGAGCAATACGCCGGCAGCACCAAGGCCGGCCAATTTCAGTCGCTGGGCAAGCCGGTCAAGCGGCTTTGGTTGCAGTCCATGACGCCGCAAGCCATCCGCGATGGTTTTGACAAATTGCGCAGCGACGCCCAAATGCAAGGCTTGGCCAATGCCGCCCGCAGCCGCAGCGAAGCCGACTGGCTGGTCGGCATCAATGGCACCCGGGCCATGACGGCCTTCAATTCCCGTGATGGGGGCTTTTTCCTGACCACGGTCGGTCGGGTGCAAACCCCCACCTTGGCCGTGGTGGTCGAACGCGAAGAACAGATTCGCAAATTCATCAGCCGACATTATTGGGAAATACATGCCAATTTTGGCGCCGAGGCGGGGATTTATGCCGGCAAGTGGTTTGACCCCAAATGGAAAAAGGACGCAGAAGACGGCGAAAAGAAGGCCGATCGCGTCTGGAGTGAGCGAGAAGCCACAGAAATCGCCTTGGCTGTTCGTGGCAAACCGGCCAAGGTTTCTGAAGAAAGCAAACCCACCACGCAGGCATCCCCCCTGCTGTTCGATTTGACCAGTTTGCAGCGAGAAGCCAACGGAAAGTTTGGTTTTAGCGCCAAAACCACCCTCGCTCTGGCCCAAAGCCTGTACGAACGTCACAAAGCCCTGACCTATCCCCGGACCGACTCTCGCGCTCTGCCGGAAGACTATTTGCCCGTGGCCCAACAGACCTTTGCCATGCTGGCCGACGGCAACACCACCTTGCGGCATTTGGCGCCGTTTGCCTTGCAGGCACTGAACAACGGCTACATCCGGCCGAACAAGCGAATTTTTGACAATGCCAAGGTCAGCGATCACTTCGCCATCATCCCGACCTTGCAAGCGCCCAGCGGCCTGTCTGAAGCCGAGCAAAAACTCTATGACCTGGTGGCACGCCGCTTCATGGCGGTCTTCTTCCCCAGCGCCGAATACTTGGTGACGACCCGCCTCAGTGTGGTCGATGCCAGCACGTCACAGGGCCCACTGCAGCACTTCAAAACCGAAGGCAAGGTGTTGGTCAAGCCCGGTTGGTTGGCCATTTATGGCAAAGAGGCCGCCGACGAAGTGGCCGACGCCAAGGACGGCGACAAAGGACAAAGCCTGGTGGCCGTTCAGCCCGGCGAGCGCGCCTTGACCGAGGAAGCCAATGCCAAGGGCTTGCAAACCCGACCGCCTGCGCGCTATTCCGAAGCCACCTTATTGGGTGCCATGGAAGGCGCTGGCAAGTTGGTTGAAGACGACGAATTGCGCGAAGCCATGCAGGAAAAAGGCTTGGGCACGCCTGCCACCCGCGCCGCCACGATCGAAGGCTTGATTGCCGAGAAGTACATGCTGCGCGAAGGACGCGAGCTGATCCCCACTGCCAAGGCCTTCCAACTGATGACCTTGCTGCGCGGCCTTGGCGTCGAAGAATTGTCACGACCTGAGTTGACCGGCGAGTGGGAATTCAAGCTCTCGCAAATGGAAAAGGGCCTGCTCAGCCGTGACGACTTCATGCAGCAAATTGCGGCCATGACCGAGCACATTGTTCAAAAGGCCAAGGAATACGACCGCGACACCGTGCCCGGCGACTACGCCACCCTGCAGACGCCCTGCCCCAACTGCGGCGGCGTGGTGAAAGAAAACTACCGTCGCTACACCTGCTGCGGCGCGAATGTTGCCCCGGAAAGTTCGGCCGAAGGCGCCTCCGAAGGCTGCGGTTTCAGCTTCACCAAATCGCCCGCCGGACGCACCTTTGAGCCTGCCGAGGCGGAGCGCTTCCTGGCCGATAAAAAGATTGGCCCCTTGGATGGGTTTCGCTCCAAAGCGGGCTGGCCTTTCGTTGCCGAAATGGCTCTCAAATTCAGCGAAGAAGACAAAAACTGGAAGTTGGAATTCGACTTTGGCGACGATAAAAAAGACGACGACAGCGGCGAACTGCATGAACTGGACTTGACCCAAACCTTGGGCCATTGCCCCAAATGCGGCGCGCCTGTGGTGGAGCACGGTGCCAACTACGTCTGCTCAAAATCGGTCGCGACGCTCGAGCAAGCCACCCCAAGTTGCGATTTCAAGAGCGGCAAAATCATCTTGCAGCAGCCGGTGGAGCGCGCGCAAATGGAGAAGTTGCTCAGCACCGGCAAAACCGATTTGCTCGATAAATTTGTCAGCATGCGCACCCGCCGCGCCTTCAAAGCTTTCTTGGCTTGGGACGCCACAGCGGGCAAAGTCAACTTTGAGTTTGAGCCCCGCGCCAGCAAATTCCCACCGCGCAAAACAGCGGCGGGCTCGGCCAAAACCACAGCCACCAAAACGCCTTTCGGAAAAACGACTGCTAAAAAAGGGGCCGCTAAAAAGGCCCCTGCGGCGAAAACCACGAAAGCAGAAAAAGCCGTCAAAGCACCGCGCAAAACAACACCCGGCACCGGCGCCAACCCCAGTCCTGACTTGGCCGCGGTGATCGGTACTGAGCCCGTGGCGCGCACCGAAGCGGTGAAAAAAATGTGGGATTACATCAAAGCCAATGGCCTACAAGACGCCACCAACAAGCGCGCCATCAACGCCGATGCCAAATTGTTGGCGGTGTTTGGCAAACCCCAAATCACCATGTTCGAGTTGGCAGGAATTTTGGGCAAGCATTTGAGCAAGCCCTAAAAGACCCAAATAGAGCCCTAGCCCTAGCAAGCGCCGAAGGAAAGCAGCGAGAGAGCAGCAAGCGGAATCAAAAAGGGGCTCCAGTGAGCCCCTTTTTTTAACCTTTTCGCGGTTTCATTATTCTGCTCGACAAATCTTTAGCATGTTCGTGCCGCCGGGCGAGCCCATGGGTTCGCCGCAAGTGATGGCATAGACATCGCCGGTGTTGACAATTCCGCGCCGTTTCAAATGGCCTTCCGCTTGCGAAAGCGCGGTGTCTCGGTCGGCACTGATGTCCATCAGCAAGGGGCGCACATTGCGGTAAAGGGCCATTTTGCGCTGCGTGCTGACGCGCGGTGTCAGGGCATAAATGGGCACATGGATGCGGTGGCGGCTCATCCACAAGGCCGTCGAGCCGCTGTCGGTCATGGCAACAATGGCTTTGGCGTCGAGGTGGTGGGCGGTGAACAGCGCGCCCATGGCAATCGATTGGTCGATGCGGGTGAACTTTTTGTCGGTGAAGTCGGCTTCCAATTCGCCCGGCTCGGCGGCCTCTGCAGCGGCGCAAATTTTGGCCATTTCTTCGACCGTTTCGAGCGGGTATTTGCCAGCCGCGGTTTCCGCCGACAGCATCACCGCATCGGTGCCATCGAGCACCGCGTTGGCGACGTCACTGACCTCGGCGCGGGTGGGCACCGGGTTGGTGATCATGCTCTCCATCATCTGGGTGGCCGTGATGACGACTTTGTCATTTTCACGCGCCAGTTTGATCATGCGCTTTTGCAGTGCAGGCACCACAGCGTTGCCCACCTCAACGGCCAAATCGCCGCGTGCGACCATGATGCCGTCGCTGGCAGCCAGAATTTCTTCGAGGCGGGGGATGGCCTCGGCGCGCTCAATCTTGGCAATCAAGCCGGGTTTGTGGCGGTATTCTGCAGCGGCCACGTTGCACAGTTGGCGCGCCATTTCCATGTCGGTGGCATTTTTGGGAAAGCTCACGGCCACGTAGTCGGCCTGAAAGCTCATCGCCGTGCGAATGTCTTCCATGTCTTTGGCGGTCAAGGCCGGCGCCGTCAAACCGCCGCCTTGTTTGTTGATGCCCTTGTTGTTGGACAACTCGCCACCCATCTTGACGAGGGTGTGCACTTGTTCGCCCTTGACCGCGGTGACAGTCAACACAATCAGACCGTCGTTCAACAGCAGGGTGTCACCCGCCTTGACGTCCTTGGGCAGTTCTTTGTAGTCCAGGCCCACACCCGACAGGTCGCCCAATTCGGAGCGAGATGCGTCCAACACAAAAGCCATGCCGGACTCCAACATGACCTTGCCTTCGGCAAATTTACCCACTCGAATTTTGGGGCCTTGCAAATCGGCCATGATGGCCACTTCGCGACCGGCGCGTTTGGCGGCTTCACGCACCAAAGTGGCGCGGTCAATGTGGTCTTGGGCCTTGCCGTGGCTGAAGTTCAGACGCACCACGTTGACGCCGGCTCGGATCATCTTTTCCAGCAACTCGGGGTCGCTGGAAGCGGGGCCCAAAGTGGCCACAATTTTGGTCGCACGGCGGATACTCATGCTGTCTCCTTGTAATTAAGTTTCTATTTTTACACGAAACTTGAATTAAAAGTTACTTGGTCCGCCGACGGGGCAACCAGGGGCTTGGTTTTACCCGGCGGCGCGTTTTTGCAGAATCTCAAAGGCGGGCAAGGTCTTGCCTTCCAACACTTCCAAGAATGCACCGCCGCCAGTGGAGATGTAACCCATTTGCTTTTCGATGCCGTACTTGGCGATTGCAGCCAGCGTGTCGCCCCCGCCGGCGATGCTGAAAGCCGAAGACGCCGCGATGGCCTGCGCCACCACTTTGGTGCCATTCTCAAAAGCCGGGAATTCAAACACCCCCACCGGGCCATTCCAAACGATGGTGCCCGCCGTTTTGAGCTGAGCCGCCAATTTGGCAGCGGTCTCGGGACCGATGTCCAAAATCAAATCGTCGTCGGCGACCTCGGTGGCTTTTTTGACCGTCGCAGGCGCGTCGATGGCAAAGGTTTTGGCGGTCACCACATCGGTCGGAATCGGGACTTCGGCGCCACGCGCTTTCATGGCCTCAATGACGGCTTTGGCTTCGTCGACCAAGTCGGCTTCGGCCAGGCTTTTGCCGATTTTCAGCCCTGCGGCCAACATGAAGGTATTCGCAATACCGCCGCCGACAATCAGTTGGTCAACGTTTTTCGCCAGGCTTTGCAAAATGGTCAACTTGGTACTGACTTTGCTGCCCGCCACAATCGCCGCCAACGGGCGTTTGGGCTGGGCCAGCGCCTTGGTTATGGCGTCAATTTCTGCCGCTAGCAAGGGGCCTGCACAAGCCACGGGCGCGAACTGGGCGATGCCGTAGGTGCTGCCTTCAGCCCGGTGGGCCGTGCCAAACGCGTCGTGTACGAAGACATCGCACAAGGCGGCCAATTGGCGCGCCAAGGACTCTGTGTTTTTCTTTTCGCCCACATTGAGGCGGCAGTTTTCCAGCATGACCAACTGGCCGGGCGCGACCGAAACGCCGTCGACCCAATGGGCCACCACGGGCACTTCACGGCCCAACAACTCGCCCAAACGCTTGGCCACCGGCGCCAAAGAATCTTCGGGCTTGAATTCGCCTTCTGTTGGACGGCCCAAATGCGAGGTCACCATGACCGCGGCCCCGGCGTCCAGCGCCATCTGGATGCAAGGCACGCTGGCGCGGATGCGGGTGTCTTCGGTAATGCGCCCGCTGTCGTCTTGAGGGACATTCAAATCGGCGCGGATAAATACCCGCTGGCCGCGAACCTGGCCGCTGGCGCATAAGTCAGAAAATCGGATGACGTTCATGGGGTTTAAAAGAAATTAAAAAAGAAAAAGAATCTGAATTCGAAACGAATTTTAAGGGGCTGCCCCAACAACAAAATCACCAGCCCCAAACCAAGTGCAGTGGCAGATAAATGGCCATGCCCAGCAAGATGCAGTGCAAGACATTGCGCCGCCAAAAATAAACCGCAGCAGCGGCGACAGCGGCATACCAACGGGCGTCGGTTGCCGTCAGCACCCACTCCCCGTGGTGCATCAACATGTCGGGCAGGATGACGCCCGACAAGGCCGCAATCGGCGCAAAGGGCAGGCATTGGTGCAACCATTTCGGCAAGCGCCAAGGCCGATTGAGAATCAGAAAAAAAGACCTTGATAAAACCGTGATCACGGCCAAACCCACAATCACACCCAAACGCCAAGCTTCTGCAGCGTCCCAGTTCATGCCGCCCCACCCCATCCATTCACTCATGATCGAGCCTCCGGTGAATCAGCTTGCGGTGCCTGGCTGGCATCGCTTTCATCACTTGCTTTTTGGCCGATTTGCCAGCGTTCCACCGCGGATTGCGCCATCCAACAGAACAACATCACGCCGCCAATCGCCAACAAGATGTTCAACTTGAGCGGCAGGTGGTAGGCCCAAGTGGCCAAGAACGCGCCCAACACAGCGGCGAGAAAACGCAGCTTGGTGCTCAGCAAGGAGCACAAAATACCGAGCAAACAAAGACTGCCCGCGAAGCCCAGTCCCCAAGCCTCCGGGATCCATTGCGCAAGGACAACGCCCAACAAAATGGCGGCGATCCAACCCGCCCAAGCGACAAAGCTGTTACCGGCTAAAAACGCCACCTCTTGTTGCCGTCTCTCGGTGTCTGGGGCGGGCTCTGGGAAGCGTTGAATGAACAGCACATAACTCAGGTCGGTGGTGAAGTAGCACAGGCTCATCCGTTGCCAACGGGTCAGGTGCATCAGGTATTCACGCAGGTGCAAACTGAACACCACAAAGCGCAAGTTGACACAAAAGGCGGTCGCCAAAATCACCCAAGCAGGGGCGCCAGCCGCCATCAAAGGCAGGGCTGAGAGTTGCGAACTGCCCGCGTAGACCAAGAGTGCCATCAAAGTGGCATCGAAAAAGTGAAGTCCGGTGTGAACCGAAGCCACACCCGTCATCAAGCCCCAAGCCATCAGGCCGGGCACTTGCGGCAGCATGCTGCGCACCCCTTCCAGAAACTCGGGGCGGCGGTGCAAGTGGCGCTGCCAAATCACGGGGCGCTCTCAACCCGCTCATTGACAGGCCCCAAAACCTCGCCGGCCTCCAAAGGAAAGCCGCGCATAAAGTCGGACACGGACAAGCGTTTACCACCCGCCCGTTGGAGTTGAGAGAGCTTCAAAACACCTTCGCCACACTGCACCCAAACACCCAATTCATCGGCGACCAAAATTTGACCGGCCACGGGCTTCTGGCGTGGCGTTCGCCCTGCACCGAGACCTGCACCCAAGCCAACCCCGGTGCCGACCGAGCGCACCGCTTGGCCTTGCCAGACTTTGATGGTTTCTTCCCCCCATTGGGTTTGTGCGCCAGGAAAGGGGTCGAAGGCCCGCAGGCGGCGGGCAATGGTTTCGGCGGGCAAGGACCAATCGATGGGGGCCTCGGCTTTATCAATTTTGTGGGCGTAACAAACGCCTTCTTCGGGTTGGGGCGTGGGCTGATCCGGCGCGGTGCCTTGCCGAAAATCCGCCAACACCTGCACCATGAGTTGGCCGCCCAAATCGGCCAGTTTGTCGTGCAGGCGGGTGGTGGTGTCGTCTGGCAAGATGTCCAGCGTTTGCATTCGCCACATCGGTCCCGTGTCCAAGCCCAACGCCATTTGCATGATGGTCACGCCGGTCTGGGCGTCGCCTGCTTCAATGGCACGGTGAATCGGTGCGGCGCCGCGCCAACGCGGCAACAACGAAGCGTGGATGTTTAAGCAACTCACGGTGTCCAAGACCCATTGCGGCAAAATCAAGCCGTAAGCAGCGACCACCATCGTGGTGGCCCCAGCGGCTCTTGCGGCTTCAATCGCAGCACGGCCTTCGGCGGCTTCGTCCGGGAATTTCCCATCCAATCGCAGGCTCCGGGGTTGGGCCACCGGCACCTGATGCGCCAATGCCCATTGCTTGACCGGCGAGGCCTGCAATTTCATGCCCCGACCGGCCGGACGATCGGGCTGGGTCAGCACCAAAGCCACCTCGTGCCCAGCGGCGTGCAAGGCCGCCACCGCCACTTGGGCGAATTCCGGCGTGCCCGCAAAAATCAGGCGCTGAGGGCTCATTTTTCCGACTCGCGCTGCAATTTGAGCATCTTGGTTTTGATTCGATTTCGTTTCAAGGTCGACAAATAGTCAACAAAGACCTTGCCCATCAAGTGGTCCATTTCGTGTTGAATACAAACCGCAAGCAAGCCATCGGCCTCTATTTCACGCCACTGCCCTTGGCCGTCTTGCGCCTTGATGCGAACCTGGCTGGGACGCTCAACCCCGTCGTAAATGCCTGGCACCGACAAGCATCCTTCTTCGGCCACGGTTTTTTCTTCACTGGCCCAAACCACCTCGGGGTTGATCACGACCAAAGGCTGGTCGTGCTCTTCGGACACATCGATGACGATCAGTCGGTGGTGAAAGTCAACCTGGGTCGCCGCCAAGCCCACCCCTTTGGCGTCGTACATGGTTTCAAACATGTGGTCGATTTGGGTTTGCAGAGCAGCATCAAATTGGGTCACCGGCTTGGCAACTTTGTGCAAGCGGGCATCGGGATAACAAAGAATGGGCAAAAGGGCCATAACAAACCAACAAGGGTAATTCCTGAGAAGGCTCTATTTTCGTGGCATTTGGCCCCCAAAGCCAACCGCTCAACCCCAGGTGCCGGACAAATAGGCGACCTTGAGGCCCAATGTCACGGATGCAATGTCACCCATGATCGGCCCGTCTTGTCCGCACCCTGTACACCAACTGGTACGCCAACTTGTCCGCCAACGGCCCCCCATCTGCCCATGAGCCGAGACGAATTGGGCGCCTGGCTGCGCTTGATCCTGACGCCCGGCATTGGCTCTGTCAGCGCTTACGAGTTGCTGCGTGTTTTTGGGCACGTTGAGGCCTTGTTTGAAGCGTCGCCGGCTGCCTTGCGTCTCGTGGTCAGCCCGCGTCAAACGGAAAGCCTGTTGCAAGCGCCCCCGTTGTGGGACGGGCTGCTGTCACGCACCTTGGCCTGGCTCGACGCCGCAACGCCCCAACAGCACCGGGCAGTCATCACCTTGGGCGACCCGCTTTATCCCTCTGCATTTTTGAATTTGGACGATCCCCCTTTGTTGATTCATGCCCTGGGGGCGCCCGCGGCCTTTGCGGCCCTGCAAAATCCAAAAACCTTGGCGGTGGTGGGCAGCCGCAACCCCACGCCTGCGGGTCTCGACAACGCATTTGCCTTCTCACAGCACCTGGCCGAAAAAGGCGTTCTGATCGTTTCGGGATTGGCGCGCGGCATCGATGGCGCTGCGCACCGGGGCGCTTTGCAAGGCAGCCACAGCCAAGGCGCTCCGGTCGGCACCGCAGCGACCTTGGCCTTCGTCGGTACAGGGCTCGATCAGGTCTACCCTCAAGCGCACCGCGAACTCGCTCAGCGCATTGCCCAGCAAGGCCTGTTGATCAGTGAATACCCGCTCGGTACGCCGCCGCTGGCCTCCAATTTCCCCAAACGAAATCGCCTGATTTCAGCCTTTTCACAAGGCGTTCTGGTGGTTGAAGCGGGCCTGCCTTCGGGCTCTTTGGTCACCGCGCGCTTGAGCATGGAGCAGGGCAAGGAAGTCTTTGCCATCCCAGGCTCGATCCATTCGCCGGCCTCTCGGGGTTGTCACGCCCTGATCAAGCAAGGCGCCAAGCTGGTGGAAAAAGCGCAAGACATTCTGGATGAATTGCCGCACTTGCTGCCCGTGTTGCCGCTGTTGCAGGCCGCTTCGCCGGCCTCCGGGTCATTGAGCGAGGCGCCGCCGCCATTCAGTGAAACATCCACCGAAAAATTTAGTGAACCATTCACAGATGGTTTAAAGCCAACCGACCCTGACCAAGCGGTGCTGGCCGCTTTAGGTTATGAAGTGGTGGATTTGGACACCCTACAAGCCCGCTGCGGCTGGGCCACGCCAGCCTTGCAAGCCGCCTTGATGCGTTTGGAATTAAGCGATCAAATTGCCCCTCTGGGTGGCGGATTTTTTCAGCGCCGAGGGTTGGCCTGATCGGCTCAAACCACGGCGCCTGAGTTGGGGTCGTTGGGGTCAATGTCTCGCTTGGGACCTTTGATCAAGTCTTCCCGCTTGATGCCCAACCACATGGCGATGGCGGCGGCCACGAAAACCGACGAGTAAATCCCAAAGCAAATCCCAATGGTCAGCGCCAAGGCGAAATAATGCAGCGTTTCGCCACCAAACAACAGCATGGAGAGCACCATGACCTGCGTGCAACCGTGGGTGATGATGGTGCGGCTGATGGTGGAGGTGATGGCGTTGTCAATGACTTGAACGGTGTTCAATTTGCGCAGGCGGCGGAAGTTTTCGCGGATCCGGTCAAAAATCACGACCGACTCATTCACTGAGTAGCCGAGCACGGCCAGCACGGCGGCCAAAACGGCCAGGGAAAACTCCCACTGGAAGAAAGCAAAGAAGCCCAAGATGATGACCACGTCGTGCAAATTGGCGACGATGGCGGCGACCGCAAATTTCCACTCAAAGCGGAAGGCCAAGTAAACCATGATGCCGAGCACCACAAATCCCAACGCCTTCAAGCCGCCTTCGACCAATTCGTCGCCCACTTGGGGACCAACAAACTCGGTGCTGCGCAAGGTCACCGGGTTTTGCGCGGCGTCGGGGAGCGCATTCAAGGCCGCAATCACCTTGTCGCTTTGCTGGGCCGTTGAAACCCCTTTGACGACGGGCAAACGGATGGTCAAGTCACGCGCGGTGCCAAAGTTTTGCACCTGCACATCGTTGTAGCCCAGGGCCGTCACGGCATTGCGAACGCCTTCAATCTCAACCGGTTGGCTGTAGGTGACGTGCATCACGGTGCCGCCGGTGAACTCCACCGACAAATGCAGGCCACGACTGAACAAGAAAAACACCGCCAACAAAAAAGTGACCAAAGACACCACATTGAACGCCAAGGCATGGCGCATGAAGGGGATGTCTTTTTTGATCTTGAAGAATTCCATGACTTAACCCATCCAAACCGTGCCAATGCGCACCGACTTCAATTTCTTGCGGGTGCCGTACCAAAGGTTGACCAAGCCACGCGAGAAGAAAACCGCCGAGAACATGGAGGTCAAAATGCCAATGCAATGAACCACTGCGAAGCCCCGCACCGAGCCCGATCCGAAGGCCAGCAAGGCCAAACCCGCGATCAGGGTGGTGATGTTGGAGTCCAAAATCGTCGCCCAAGCGCGGTCGTAACCCGCATGGATGGCCGTTTGCGGCGCCGCGCCTTGGCGCAGCTCCTCACGCACGCGCTCGTTGATCAGCACGTTGGAGTCAATCGCCATGCCCAAAGCCAAGGCCATCGCCGCAATGCCAGGCAAGGTCAACGTGGCTTGCAACATCGACAGCACGGCCACCAAGAGCAGCAAGTTAACGCCCAGCGAGACGCTGGAAATGACCCCAAAAACGAGGTAGTAGAGGCACATGAAGATGACAATCACCATAAAGCCCCAGCTCACGCTGTGAAAGCCCTTGGCAATGTTCTCAGCACCCAGCGTGGGGCCAATGGTTTGCTCTTCGATGATTTCCATGGGGGCTGCGAGCGAGCCCGAGCGCAACAGCAGCGATTCATCGGTGGCTTCCATGGCCGTCATGCGGCCTGAGATTTGGACACGACCCCCGCCGATTTCGCTGCGAATGACCGGAGCGGTGACCACTTCGCCCTTGCCCTTTTCAAACAAGATGATGGCCATGCGCTTGCCCACGTTGTCACGCGTGACGTCGCGGAAAATGCGGGCGCCTTTGGCGTCCAAGGTCAGGTTGACTGTGGGTTCTTGGGTCTGGCTCTCAAAGCCGGGCTGGGCATCGGTGAGGTTGTCGCCGGTCAGCAGCACTTGCTTTTTGACGATGACGG